>Ga0315281_10004385_pt1 | contig 20489 bp, 21 predicted proteins | sample YL17G07_0_MG_FD_204540 | JGI IMG/M metagenome (GOLD analysis project Ga0315281, IMG submission 204540) | Sediment microbial communities from Yellowstone Lake, YNP, Wyoming, USA - YL17G07_0 | ecosystem: Environmental > Aquatic > Freshwater > Lake > Sediment | place: USA: Wyoming | collected...
GCGCGCCAAGGCATCTAATGCTTGAAGTTCAGTAATACTCATGGTGAGAATAATACCATCTTAGAAAATGATTGTCAATAATGAATTGCATTTTGTTTAAACATTATTTCAGAAATCCATTAACAAGGTAGCAGCCTCAACTACCGTTGCTGTACCGCCGACATTGATCCGTTCATATTTCTCGCGCAACCCAGGCGGCGGATTGACAATGTGCAGGAGCGCCGCCATATGAACGACCGCATCCACGCCTTGCATTGCAGATTGGACCGCGATTTGATCAGTGACATCGCCAATTAAAACTTCTACGCTTTGCGGGAACATGCCCGCTGTAGGAGCATCGAACGAAAAGGCACGGATCTGATATCCTGTATTGTGTAATGCATCAACGACTCTCGGCCCGATGGCACCAGTCGCGCCAGTCACTAAAACCTTCATTCCGGCCTGCTAAACAATTGAAAAACTTTGATAAAGTATTTTGAGTATACTTTCAGATAATTAGTTTTAATCCCATTTTCTGCACACGCCCGAATGATTTCCTTATTTAAAATCCAATTGCTTTTAAAATTCTTTGTGCTTCTGCCGCCCGTTCTCATTTTAACAATTACTTTTGGAAGGTATTTACAAGCGATTTTGTGTTTTCCAATAAACCGAACCAGCAGCTCATAATCTGCGGCAATTAAATAATCCCTTTTGAATAATCCATAGTGTTCATAACAATTTCGCTTAACAAAAAAGGTTGGATGGGCAGGCATCCAACCGTATGCAAACTTTTTTGGGCTAAAATTTGAGGATTTGTAATAACGGATTATTTTTTCAGGATTTTTTCTATCAATGTAAACCAAATCTGCGAAAACAGCATCAATCGGTTCGCTTTGGAATTCATTGACAACATTCTCCACTACATCTTTATCAGTATAGAAGTCATCGGCATTTAAAATGCCGATAATGTCTCCGGTAGCCAATCCGATTCCTTTATTCATTGCATCGTAGATACCATTGTCTGGCTCACTAACAATTTTTGAAATCTTGTCATTGTGTTTCTTGATGACATCAAGGGTCCCATCTGTAGAGCCACCATCAACTAAAATATATTCAATATCTTTATATGTCTGATTTAACACGCTTTTTATACAATCCTCAACAGTTTGCACCCCATTAAATACAGCAGTAATTATCGAAACTTTCACAATTATCTTCTTTTTATAAGGAAGTCCCCGATCACAAGCACGTCCATTTTGGTTCTCAAAAAGCAGTCCAGGGCTTCTTGGGGCGTACAGACGATGGGTTCGTTTTCGTTGAAGGAGGTATTCAAGACTACTGGTATACCTGTGAGATTTTCAAATTCCTTAATAAGTTGCCAATAGAGGGGGTTGTCTTCTTTTTTCACCGTCTGAAGCCTTCCTGTACCGTCAATATGGGTCACCGCTGGAATCACAGACCGTTTTTCAGGACGAACGCGATAGACCTTAATCATAAAAGGATCAGGATAATCTTTCTCAAAATATTCGCCTGCTTTTTCAAGTAAGATCGAAGGAGCAAATGGTCTAAAAGGTTCCCTCCGCTTGATACGGGCATTGAGAATATCCTTCATCTCAGCTCTTCTTGGATCAACAACTATGCTTCGGTTTCCGAGTGCTCTTGGACCCCACTCCATCCTGCCTTGAAACCATCCGACCACTTTACCTTCTGAAACTTTTTTAGCTGTTTTCTTACAAAGATCAATATCATTATCAACTCGCTCAACTATACAGTTTAAATTGGATAACTGATTCTTATTCTTCTCAACCTCAGCCTTAACCTCAACCTCTGCATATTGTGGCCCCCAATATGCATGTTCCATAACGAAATCTCTTGGCTTACCGAGAATCTGATGCCAGACATAATAAGCGGCCCCAAGGGCCCCGCCAGCGTCTCCCGCAGCTGCTTGAATATAGATTTCTTTGAAAGGAGTTTTATCGAAGACCTTACCATTTGCGACGCTGTTCATGGCACAGCCACCTGCAAGACAGAGAATAGGGGTTTTCGTCTTGCTGTGAACAAAATTTAGTAGATGAAAAAAGGCCTCTTCATACATGGCTTGCATGGAGGCAGCAATATTCTCATGATCTTTTGTTATAGGATTGTCTTTTCTGCGTGCATTTCCGAAGGATTTTTCGAGCTCCTTTGAATAAACAGGTCCCATATTGGGTTCACCGCCCTCCCAGGTCATGGTTACACCCTCGGAGTGATGAATGAAATAATCGAGGTTCAAACTGAACCTGCCGTTGCCCTCTAACCGAACAATCTGTCTCATCTTCTCTATATATGCAGGTTCCCCATAAGAAGCCAGGCCCATGACCTTATACTCATCGCCATATTTAGGAAAACCAAGGTACTGAGTCAATGCCAAGTAAAATAACCCGAGGGAATGAGGGAAAAATACCCTATCCTTTACTTCTAACTCACCCCCTTGCCCAATTCCCCACATGGCTCCTACAAAGTCTCCAAAACCATCTACCGAGACCACAGACGCTTTATCAAATGGAGAGACAAAGAAGGCGCTTCCCAAGTGAGCAACATGGTGTTCCACACGGTATATTTTCGCCTTTATTTTTTCTTTCCGAACTCCCAACTCAGAACTCAACACCGTTTTTATATCCTTTATCTTAGAGGCATTCCTCAGTCGGTCCTTTATTAATTCCAATGAGGGATGTTTAGCTAAAGCAAAGATTGCTTTTTTGAAGAGATTAGCAGTTGGATTTCGGTTGACAGCAATATAATCAATATCCTCAACCTTAACCTTTGCCTCTTTCAAACAGTATTTAATCGCCTCTGTCGGAAACCCAGCCCAGTGCTTTACTCTCCGAAGCCGTTCTTCTTCAACAGCTGCAATTAATTGCCCATCAACCACAATGCAAGCTGAGGAATCACCATGATATACATTAAGTCCGAGAATTATCATACTTATGCCAAATTAACTTACTTAATTTTATAGGATTTAACATAAATACTATCAGAAACATATCCCACAACAGGTAGAACCTTACTAACTTGCCTTAAACATTCAGCAATAATAACTACAAGTTTATAGTGCAAAGGGGAAATAGCAATATCGCTTGCTTGAATACCTAAACCTAAGAAACAATCAACTTCAAGGGTGGTTGGGCCAATTTTTTCTTCAAATTGTTGTTTCAATTCTGCTGGTGATCGATACCTTACCTCAAAATTAACTGGTTCTCTAAATTTTCTCTTTAGCTGATGATAGTAACTTACCATCCCATATTTATTTGCCATTTGGATATAGCTCATTCCTCCATTTTTTAGGATTCGCGAAATCTCTTTCAGACAAACTTCGACATTTTTTTTATTTAGATGTTGTAATACGCTGTACGAAAAAACCACATCATAAGTATCATCTGCGAATGGAAGAAATCTAGCATCAGCAACTATATATCTGATATTATAGCCCAAGGATACGTTTACCCGTTTAGCTGCCATAATGCTACCTAAAGAGGGATCAATACCAATTACTTCATATCCCTTTTTATAGGCTGCAATTGACCATCTACCCCAATTACAACCTATATCCAAGAGTCTTTTCTTATCACCTTTAGCTAAGCGCAATTTTGGAATAGGATATGTTTTTAAGTGTCCTATAGCCTTTCTATATAAACGGCCACAAGTTGCTCCAACCAAAACATTTACTGCGGGATCGATTTTACTTTTCCCAATCAATGAGATTGCTAATTTTTTTTCATCTTCAGATATACCAAGTGATTCTAAATAAAGTTGAGGGGCTCGAATGTCGACCAATTCATTTTTTGCCCGCTTTATAGAATTATTTACAAGTTCCATTGTTTGTTCATGTTCTTCAAGTAACATCACGGGTATCCCTTCGACAATATAATATTCACATTTCCCAGGACATACTAATTTGTCAGACTCAAAGCTTAATTGTAAACGATGTCTTGGACATCTTAAATTTTCTATATACCATTCATCAAGAACACTATCAAAAGCCTTCTTAAACATTTTTTATTTCTGTGCCTCCTTCCTCTTTGATGATACCCCCCGTTTGCTATTAGCAATAATGCAGGCTGACGAATCACCGTGATAGGCGTTAAGTCCGAGTATTATCATTGTCACTCCTTATTTTTATACCGTAAAGTTCTTCAATAACTTCCGGAATAGATTTTTTTTCATCTTTTGAATTCTTAATTATCTCGTAAATCTTGGCATCCACAAGGAAGCGGTACCAAAACCCTTGAAGGAAATGAAAAATCAACCCCTCTTTGTCGTCCAGGAAACCCAAACGAATAAAATAGCGGCAAAAAAAATACAGGACCGGCCTCACAAAAAGTGGAAAATTGTTGTAAAATTTTCGTAGGAACCGCCTTTTTTGGATAGCATTGCCGAATATGTCCGCTTTTATTTCGGAGCCCCCACCGGCCAACTGCTCAACTGCTTCATAAGTAGCCCACTTAAGATGGCGAGTTGTAAATTTGTTTATGGAATCAGAAATAACATCTATCACATCGCCTTTAAGTTTTTCTTGGCGACCATCAACTTTAAAATGCTGGTCATAGCGCCTGGTTTCACATTTCCCGAAACCCTTCCGAAACAATATCGCATGATAGACAGGGTAATGCCCTCCGTGTTTTATCCATCGCCCTATAAACATTGTGCGTCGGCTTGCCATGAAACCGTTAACATTTCTATCTATAGGTTTAGAGAAAATTTCCTTTAATTCCTCAACCAAATCAGGTGTTACCCTGTGATCCGCATCCAGGTTAAGGATCCACTCGGTCTCTATAGGCAAGTTTTCAAAAGTCCAGTTCCGCTGGACGGAATAATTAGCAAATTCATGAATATAGATCTTATCGGTGTACTTGCGGGCGATATCCAGAGTTTTGTCCGTAGAAAAGGAATCAACAACAAAAATTTCCTCTACCCAGCCATAAACGCTTTTCAAGCATTCCTCAATGTTTTTTTCTTCATTGTAAGTAAGAATTATTACAGAAATAGGTAATTTCATGCCTTTTTAGCAAACACAATTAAATGTGCCCCGAGCATTGGGAAATAATTTCCCAAAAATTCAAATATTTTACCCAAATATTTATTCCGCCGGCTTGAAAAGAGAATATGTGACGACTTAATATCCAGAATTTTGAAACCAGATTTTTCTATAAGGGCCGATATGGTTTTTTTATCATAGAAGTGATAATGATAAGGGCATAAGCAAAAAACGGCATTTTGCCAAAAGGAAAAAGGAATCTATTAACTAAAAAAAACAGATTAGGGGTTGTTAATATTAAAATACCACCCGGCGCCAGCAATTTATTTATTTCCGAGAGGAACCGCTCGTCATCAATTATATGCTCTATCACTTCCCCAGCAAAAATAATGTTGAACCTGATACCATTAAAATCAGGTAGACCATTATTGCAGTCAAATTGGTAAAATTTAACATCTCTTTCGGTTGTTTTCTGATTTATATCTACAGCATACTTACCGATATTAGAGTATTCCAACAAATTATCCAGCAATCCACCTTTTGAATACCCTATTTCTAGGATCTTTATCTTGTTTGTATTTGCAAGAAAACCTCTTTTTTGTAGCCAACTTTTGACTTTCAATATTCTTCCCTTATCAGGAACCTCAAAACTTTCAAATATTTGCTGCTTTTCATCTTGCATCTTTTATTATTTCCTCATAAACTTTAATCATCCTCTCAGCAATCCTATCTATATCATAATATTCCCTCACCAACTTTTTCCCATTTTCAGGCAATCTTCAATATTTTTTTCTTCGTTATAGGTTAATATAATTACCGATAAAGGGTTATCCATTGCCCATAAATATTATATTATTTCAATAAATTCTCGCACAATCTTTTAGAATAAAAACCCAATTGTCTTACAAAATATCTGAATTCATTTTTCCCGTTAATTTTGGGTAACACTTTTAACGGGTTTAAGAAAGAAATTGCTCTATTTACGTAGACCTTCTTTTGAGCTAAGGAAATGTAGTCTTCTATCTGTTTTCTTGTGAAATATTTTGTATCACACATTGATCTGCCAACACACCCAAGCCACTCTATAGATTTCTTATTACCAAGATTTGGCAGTAAATTCTCTTGCTGGTATATATCGTACAACTCCGTGCCAGGATAGGGGGTTGCAATAAAGAAGGTTGCCATATCAACACCACAGTTAACTGCATACTCAATGGTCTGCATTATGTCTTTTTCACTCTCATAAGGAAAACCTATAATGAAGGTGGAATGGGTCCAAATTCCAATTTTATTGCAATGCTGGATAAGTTCTTTAGACCTTTCTAAGTCAATATGATCTTTCCTTATGAATTTTTGTGTGTTAAGAGAACCTGTCTCTATCCCAAAGGTTAACTTGTAGCATCCACTTTCTTTCATCTTTGATACTACTTCTTTATCCAATGTCCATATAGCAATACCATTTGGAGTACACCATTTTATTTTTATTTTTCTTTTAATTATCTCATTGCATATCTCGAGCATCCTTTTTTTGGAAACGGAAATGTTGTCATCAAAAAAAGCTATTTCTTTCACTCCATAATTACTCACAAGATATGCAATCTCATCAACGACTTTTTCTGGTTTCCGCATTCTATAAGTATGACGCCATAAAGAATGTATGGAACAGAAGGTACACTTATATGGACAACCTCTGCTAGATACCACTGTTGACCTTGGTGGCGACATGGAGTGAGCATAATTATATTTCTCATAGAAATAAATATTCATATCGACTAAGTCTCTGGCTGGAAAAGGTATGGTATCGAGATTCTTAATAAAAGAACGTGGAGAATTTTCAATAATTCTCCCATCTTTTCTATATATTATCCCTTTTACTCCACAAAACTGTCTTTTGTTTTTAATGCAATTTATTATCTCCAATAATGTTTCTTCACCTTCGCCTTTTACTACAGCATCAACATTTTGATCTTTCAGTATCCAGTGGGGGAAAGCTGAAGCATGAGCTCCTCCGACAATAACCGGAATATTTTTATTTATATGCTTTATAATTTTGGTTACATCATGAACTCCTTTGGAGTTGATTGTAAACATCGAAGATATGCCCACTAAGTCTGGCTGAAAATCAACAATCTCATTAGCTATCATATCGTTGGTATATCCAAATTTTAAGAAATCCCCTTCCCACCTTTTCAAGTTAATCCTTGTCGAAGCATCTAATATTTTTAATTCGCAATCGCCATATTCCCTAATATACGAAGCAAGATACATTAATCCTAATGGCTCATAGGGAGAATATTCCGCATCTGTTTTATAATAAGTTATCGGTGGTTTAACTAATAAAACTTTCATTTTCTTTAAATCTTTCTATTATTTTTTGGTAATGCCCTATCATTTTTTCAGCTATTGTATCCCATGAAAACTTACCAAATACTAATTTACGAGCATTTACACCCATTTCCTTTTTTAAAGTATCATTATTTATTATTGTTAATATAGCGTTAGCTACTTCGTCTGAATCACACTTAGTGACAATTCCAGCATTTGCATCGGAGATTTCAGAATGAATATTGACTTGATCGCTTATAACAACAGGAAGTCCTGCTGCCATAGCTTCAGCAACAGCAATGCCAAAATTTTCTTGAAAGGAAGGCAAACAAAAGATATCCGAATCAGTAAGAATTTCTATTTTTTGTTTGTCCTTTACTAACCCAGTAAAAAATACCTTATCACTTAAATTTAATGCACTTATTTTGTTTTTTAAAACATTTTTATAACCTTCATTGTCAGGTCCTGCAATAATCAAAAACACTTCATCTGTTTTATCTAATACATTTTTATAAGCATTTATTAAAATCTCTAACCCCTTTTTATAATGAATACGACCTAAAAAAAGAATAATTTTCTTTCCTTTTAAAAATGGGTACATGTTTCTAAAACCCCCCTTATGTGGGAGAGCAAGAAATTCATTCTTTTCTATCCCAACTGGTAAGATCACAGTTGGAGCTTTAATATTTAGATGTTTAGCTCTATTTAATTCTTCTAAAGAAGTAAAATGTACTGCCGAAGCTCTGTCCAAATTATTCCTTTCTAACACATTAAAATACAACAATTTTTTAAAGCTTTTCCATCTCTTATGGTAAACACTATAATAATCCAACATTCCGCATGGTCTAATTATGTATGGAACGTTCTTTTTCCTTGCTATGTATGCAACTATTGTTGTAGAGAAAACCCATAAGGCATGAACATGCACGAGATCATAACGTTTTATATTCTTTTCTAATGCTTGCCACAAACCCAAACTAAAACAATAATTACTTTTTTTGTATGTTCTGAAAACTTTAACATCTAACTCCGTGAGACTGCCGTAATTTATTGGATGCAAATCGGTTGTATAAATTGTGATATCTAAACCTTTTCTTGCCAAGCTCTTACAAAATTTTCCGATCGCATTTGAAGGGCCATCTAAACTTTCACTTAAGCTTGGAATTACATGTAGTACTTTCATATGCTCATCAAGACCCCTCGCGTTCATCAATATATCTTATCAGACTTTTTCGTATAAGTAGCATTCCATTAGGTTTCAATACACGGTAAATTTCTTTCGCAGCCTTCATTGGTTCTGGTAAGTGTTCTATGAGATAATCTGCAAAGGCCAGATCAAAACGATTATTTTCGAATGGCATCTTTGTAGCGGAACATTGGTATGCCTCATCAAGATTAGAGTTAGCCAACACCTCCTCCGATATGTCGATACCGACTACCTTCCGTACGCGTCCTCTGTAGTTATGAGGCGAGTTCTTGCTAGCTCCAATATCAAGGATATCGAGCTTATTATTCAAACAAATCTCTATCATCTTTTTGAACTAGGTCGTACCATTAACCCACCCTGGCTTATTTAGATAATACCTTTGATAAAGCTTTTCTACACTCATTCTTCCAGAACCTTTTCCATTAGAATTCCGATACATAGTAGCTTCATAGCAATTAATGGCTTTTCGCGGGGGACCCTTCCTTTATAAGCCTACTAAAAATGGCAAGTAATATTATGTAATGAATTACCCCTCCAAATACTAAAGATAAATCGGATTCTATGTTTGCAAGACCCATAAATATAAAAAGCCCTATGAGGAGTCCGCCTTCTCCTGCCTTTGGATGGCAGAGCATCTCATTGAGGGAACGATAAATTACACCCACAATAAACATTCCAATAATAACTCCGATAATTCCAAAGTTTGCATACATCTCAATCAATTGGGATAAGTTACAAGAAGTAGTCAAGTCAAAAGGATCTAAGAAACCATAGCGGTGCCCGAACTCCTGTCCTAAAGTCTTCTCTGGTTTCCATGGAAATATAACCCTAGGTATTGGTGTCCAGAGGAGTGTGAGATATGTTTTCCCCATCCAGTATGGCACTCTCTCAGGGGTAAGGTCTACAACATAAGCGAAAGACAGGATGTGAGCAGTACGCGTTGAAGCAAGTTCAGAACCTTTAGTGTATGATTCCCTTTTTGTGAAAACAAGTTCAGAAAAAAGCATGCTTTTTCCTATTGGATTTTTCTCTGCATACGCCCCTCCCCAGGTAAGCTCTCGAAATTCTCCTCTTACGCTAAGGAGGGCAATGAGCAGCAAGGCCGTGACGACTGCGGCTTTCCATGGTATCTTCCTCCGGAAATGCCAATAGGTGAGGGATAGGAAAATAATGATGAAAAGTACCCTGGCTATCATACCAGCTCCTAATATGATTAATATAATTAATGGTAAAAATATACCCCACAATAATATTTTCCCTGCTTTATTTAATTGTCCCTTTAACTGGAGTATGAATAAAATTCCCATGCCGACAATAGAAAGCTGGGAAAGAAAAAAGATTGCCGCAGTGAATTGCGTTGGGACTTGAACAATCAAAGATAAATAATTAATCAACAGACCAAAAACACACAGTATTATCGCCCATAACTTAGCCTTTTGAGGGTTCCAGTAGATACTTATTCTGGGAAGATGTCTGCCAATGGCTCTACCGGGTAGTTTGTAATATGATAATAAAAGCATAAGAAAGCCGAGGGTAGCTAACAGCAACGCCTTTCCCAATGAAGCATGTGGAAGAACAGTGAATTTTACAGTGTAATCTTCTAATGTAAATATTGGAAGTGCATAATAGATGCTATAGATTACACCGAAGAGCGGAAGGAATGGGATTCCAGATTCATTTTTCTTGATATAGAGAAATGTGGGAATGAACCCCATAAGAAGGATAAGAGAGGCAAGAACGCGTTGAAAAATAGTAGGCTCTCCAGGTGCAAACACATTTAAGCCGATGATTACCAGGACAAGGATTAAAGCAAGAAGATGGGGGTGTTGATTCCGAACATGGACGTGTAGTTTATCTATCTCTTTAAGATCACCCATTGAATGGGTGCCTTTAAGCACCAACCCTGATGCTAAAAAAATAAAGAGAGGCAGAAAAGTTATAAGTATAAGAAAATAATTCCCCTTTACTATCCAGTATGCGAGTAAACATCCAAAAACAGAAATGGCGATTATTGGTGTTATCTTCTTAGAAATTTTAGATTGATTTTTCATGAAGAACCTTTTCATAAATCCTGACCATCCTCTCGCCATAATCATCCCAAGTAAAACCTTTACTTACATGTTCTTTAGCAGATTGACCCATTGCTTTACATACCTCAGGATTTTCATATAGGTAAATAAGCTTCTCTTTTAAAACCTCAAAAGCTCTAATAGGGATAATAAATCCATCTATGCCTTCCCTAACTATATCCTTTCCGCCTGTATTTGTAGTGCAGATCACTGGCAATCCGCAAGCCATTGCCTGGGGTTGGACCATAGCCAAACCCTCCTCAATGGACATAATCACAAAAACAGAACCCTGAGAATAATATTTATACAGCTCCTTTTGAGGATATGGGCCTTTATGGAAAACTTTTCCATTGTCATACCTTCTAAGAAAAGGCTGCATCTCTTTACCCATACTGCCGATAAGCCATAACTCTGTATCCTGTAAATTTAATTCATAAAAGGCTTTTAAAAGATAAAGAACCCCTTTCCGTAAAGTTATTCCACCGCAGTGGATAATTCGAAAGGTCTTGTCCTCTTTAGGGATTGGACTAAAGTCAGCAAGATCAACACCATAGGGTATATGGATAAGTTTTTCTTCCGGGAAACCCTTGCTGAGAAAAGTCCTTTTGACAAAAAGCGAAGGAATGGAAATAAAATCTGCTTCTTCATACTCCTGGAGTTCTTTTTCGATAATCTTTGGATGTGCAACGTCGGCATTTATTCCAAACTTTTCATACTCTTCCTTTAGGATTTTAGTTTGATAAAGTATATGAGAACTTCCCCTCTCAAGAATGGTCTTTATTCCCATATCTTTTGCCTTCCCTATGGTATGCAAAGCAAAACTTGACCATGCCACCAGGATATCACTATCTGTAAGATGCCTTTTTGCCCCTTGGTCAAAAATTTCACTTATTGCATATTGAGGATTATAGAACTTTGTTAGTGAAGAAGGAAAAAGGCTCCAGAGCCTTGCTATCACCTCTTTTATAATGACCGTTGAAATCTTATCCTTAGGAATACCATATTTTACCACCTCAAACTTTGGATAAGATGTAATAAGGCTTCCCAAATATCCTCTTCTATAAAGTTGCTGAGCCAAATAGAAGGCGTGGAATCTTCCACCAACGGAGATAGTAACTTTCATAGTTTATTTCTTTTTTGCGATCACAAATATACAATAGTCGGGATAATGAGAGACAAATTTATCCAAATATGTGAAAGGCAATAAAATAAGTTTTAAAGGAATCATTATAAGGATACTTGATGTGAGTTTATCTGATATATATCTGGTAAGCGCCAGACTTTTCTGCGTAAAATACCCTATATAACTTTCCTTTAAAATAACCTTTAGCCCCGCCGAGGCCATTTTTCTTTCAATATCATCAAATGAAAATCCCTTTCTAACATGCCCTCCATCCTCAATAAGTGAAATTTTCTCACCATAAAACATTGCGTAATTATCACTTGGAGAAGAAAATAAAAGTTGACCACCTGGTTTTAAAAGAGAGGATAACTTATACAATACTTCCTGATCATCTTTAATATGTTCTAAAACCTCAAATAAGATTATTTGGTCAAACTTATTTTCAGTTTCATATTTCCTAATATCACAAGCTATCGCTTCTATTTTTGAGTAGTCACAAAAACCCATCATTTTTATTTTTTTGATTGCCCTATCAATATTTAGTCTATTCAGATCAATTAATGTGACTATATTCCTATTTTTTAAACATTGAATTGTGAATGGTCCACCTCCACCCCCAACATCAAGAGTTCTAATATTTCCTTGTAGAAAGTATTTTTTATATCGCCATCTTTTATTGAAGGCTAAATCCCTGTGTAAATTTAGTTTGTTTGCTAACAGGTACAAATAGGCCTTTATCGTTTTAACACAGGCACTCATAAACATTATTTAGTACACAAAAATCTTGCTTTTTTAGATTTTCCCAAAATCTTCTTCCAGATTGAAAAATCAGAATTATTTGAGTGGAATATTTTGAACCCATGCATCTTTAACAATTTATATATTGTTGAATAGGTAAAAGAATGAGGATGACATAAAACATTTTTACTGTTAGAATAAAATTTCTTTGTATAGATATTCCATTTAGCGTTTCCAAATACAGAAAAAACATTTACAGAAAAAATAAACAAACCGCCTTTTTTTAAGACCCTAAAACCTTCCTGTAGTACCAAGTGACAATCCGAAACATGATCAATAACATCATTGCATACCACTATATCAAAGCTCTCTGATGAAAATTCAAGTTTTTCACCCTTGCCACTGACTACATTTACTCTATTTTGAAGATATTTAATAAACTCATCAAAGCCCTGAAGCCCTGTTAAAACAGTTAATACAGGTAATGGTTCTATTGCTATATTAAATTCTTTGTCTTTTGAGCCAAACAGGCCTGTCCATCCTATTCCAAGAGGTCCTATCCCTATTTCTAAGATTTTTTTTCCCTCCACTTCTATATCACCAAGCTTCGATTCGATAAAAATTTGCAGCTCGCTGCTTTCAAAAAGCTCAGATACTACAAGCTCTGTGCTTTTTGCTGTCATTTCCCAAATACTAAGCTCATTTTTTTGAGCTAATTGCCAATCAGGGGACTTACACATGTTTTGTATCCCTCATGTTTATTTTACTTTCCTTGCTATTATGAACATACATTTCACTAATAAATCTATTTCTTGAAGTTTATGCGTCTCAATAATGGATTCCCATTTTCGAGGAAATAATTTGCGAAATTTCAAGGCATTGGAGGATATGCCGATATTCAGGTCTAAACAGTGAAAATATTTTTTAAATACTTTGAGATACTCACTTGGTTTTAAGTAGCTGAAAAGACCATTATAAATAAATATCCTGTCATCGAAATTTAATCTTTTATCATTATGCCTTTGAGTTACATATTTCTCATATTCTTCTTTTTTAAGTACTAGATGATTAAAACCATTTTGTATTCCGTCCCAACCGGAGTAATGATCCCCGCCAAAAGTATAATAGAGCGGTCCAAAACCGGCATATAAAATTCCAAAAGAGCTCAATAACTTACACAGATTAGCCAAAGCTTTTTCTAAATTAGTGATATGCTCACAGACTGCATCAGAGGCAATAATGTCAAAAGGACCGTTCAGGGAATGATTTTCCGACAGAATATCAAATTGCCGGAAATATACCCTTTCCCTCCAGTCTTCTGGTAATGATTGGGATATCTTTGCCCATTCTTTAGAATAATCAAAATAATCTAATCCCGCTATTTTATTTGGATTCCATGGTATCCATGTCTTAATCTCCTCGCCTTTACCACAACCGACCAGGAGCACAAGCGAATCCTTAATGGGATAATATTTGTTCATCCGATGTCTGAGATAGTCGCTTGTCTGGTGCCCCTCCTCAAGAAAAACCCGTTTTGGAGAATAATGAGAAAGTTCCGGGAATCTCTTTAGCCAAAATGAAGTTTGGGCCGTCAAAAATTTCGGAATTATTATTTTATCTATAGTCTTACGTAACATTTGCTAAATCTTCTTGCATATCATATCAATAAACTCTATTACTGGGCCGTATTGGACTTCGTAATTGAATGTATTGGAATGAACGATATGCGCGTTTGCGCACATATTTTTGTAAGCGGCCCTGTTCAGCAAAACTTCTTTCAATCCCTCCGCGATTGCCTCCGGAGTTATGGATTTTATAGTAAAAATAGCCTTTGTTTCACGAGCCAGGCAAAGGAAATCCGGAGTTCCATAGGCGATAGATGGAATGCCGCAAGCCATATATTCAAATACCTTTTGGCTGGCTGTAGCCTGCATAATTGTATTTATGTTCGAAGGTCTGTAGATTGATAACCCGACATCGGCGGAAGAGATATAATCCCATGTGGAATCATAAGGGATAAACCCGGGAAACATTATTTGCCGCTCAACCCCATTTTTTCGCGCTAACTCTTTTATCGCGGTTGGATCCTCGAAACCAATCAGCGCAAGTCCCCAGGCAGGGGGACATAGCGTCAGCGCTTCAATGGTTTCCTTTACGCCCTGCTCAAAAGAGATCACCCCCTTCCTGACTATTATATGTTCGGGCTCAAAGCCGTTTTTTATAAACATTTTTTTTAATGTGTCGGATTTTCTTAAAGGTTGTTTTAACGGAGCGTTTGCCGCCACAAACACAGGAACAGATAGCCGCCAGGTTAATGACGCCCAGGCGGCGCGGGACTGTTCAGGAAAAATTACCGCATCTGCGGAACATGCCAGTTTTGAACTTAAGGAGGCTATCCTGTCGCCAAAATTCGATATGGACATAAACGGTCTGGCAGAGTGACTGAAATCATGACAATGGTAGATAATGGGGATTTTAGCAGACAGACAAATCTTCGCGGCGGCCCAGAAACCAACTGAATCATGCCCTACCACCAAACTATAACTGTTAGTCCTTACGAGTTCGGTAATTTTCCGCTTTAGATTATAGAATCCCGCAATTTTTTCAACAATCGTGCCGGGCCACCCCCCCGGCGGATTATTGCCTCTTATAAGCTCAATGCCATCGCCATATTCTACAGTATTCGCCCTGCCTCGATGATAGCCCAATATATGAACCCGATACCCATTTCGCGCCAACAATCTTGCTGAATTTATTATTGGAGAAAAGATATCCGGGTCTGAATACGTGACCATAAGAATTGCAGGAAGCCGGGATTTGCTCATATTTATTAATCTCTCCTTGCAATAATTCGAATATACGAACCAAGACCACAGATGTTTAGAAGCAGGGATACCGGAAAGAATATCATTGATAATCCATTAATCAAACTTGATTCAAGTCTGTATATCTTTGCTTTTAGAGAATTTTTTGCAACACAAACAACAAAAATGTAAAACGAAATCCATTCCAGGTTACGCATGGGTCAACACAATCAGGAATGGTGGCGTCAATTTTCTTAAAACCATATTGAAATGCAATATAAAGTCCTTGCTTTATTTCTGAAGGTGTAAATACCTTCATTGGATATCCATATGCTGTAATTTGATCCGTTGGAAGATTATGATACCAATAATCAGTCGATGTAAGAAGATAGCCGCCTGGTTTTAAAATCCTAGACATCTCTTCAAAATAATCTTCCCATTCAATTCCATGTTCGATTACAGATAAACTGGTAATTGCATCAAAATAATTATCAGGATAGCTTGACTGACAAAAATTACCTTTCTTCAGCCTAATAGGAGTATACCCACAGAATATTCTAAAGTCTCTACGATGAAGGGCCCCCATTACCACTCGGTGGAATTTTTCTCTCAATAATAAATTGTAATCGATTCCATAAAGGTTCGAATATCCCCTTCTCAAAAGAGCCTCTAAAATCGGACATCCAGATGTACCTACATCCAAAATGTATCCAGATCGTGGTACTTTTTCCTCGATTATTTTAATCATATGGAACAAATCCCAATTCTTCTGGGGAACACCGTGCAGTGGTCCTCCTGATTCCTGTTGGCTCATAATACATTCCCCAATTTCAGACCATGTTTTTAGAACCAAAATAAAATTATAGAATGTCAAGTTTTTAGTTAAAACGGTCTGAGTGGTTCCCATTAATCTTACTCCTTATGCCGCCTTCTGCAGCACCGCATCGCTTTCCTCATCTGCCTCGATCTGTGCGATAACAACAGGAATCGAAGCAAACCCTTTGATCCGCTTGAACCCCTTTTCGCAGTGAAGACGCACTGATGCCAGCCACCGCTGCATCATCTTACTGTTACGACACCGTTTGATATACCTGAGCCATTTCTCCATGTCCTGCAGCATGGGAAATTATTATAATTTATAAGTTCCATTATAACCTCGGAAAAACCTCTTTATTTCAAGCCGTTTATCTCTGCTCATTGATAGAAAATAAAATAAAAATGTAAAGATAACACATATACTTGCTATGTTTAAAATTATTTTATACCATCCTAAAAAAGGCATTAGATTCAAAATATATATCATAATTAGAGTCCCCAGTATCGGGAGGATAAATGGTTTTATAATTTTTGTTAAAAATGCCTTCATCCCGACTCCAGTTATCGTATATGTCCGATAAAACATAAACCAGCCATTGGTAGCAAGCCTTGCTGTTAGGGTAGCTGCCGCAACACCAGCAACACCCCAAATATGAATCCACCATAGAGACAGTGATAAATTGATAACTCCTTCAAAAACTGCCATTATTGCATAGCCTCTATGCTGTGTAGTTCCCATCAGGATTGAATCTGAAGGAGAGAGTAAAATCTGAACAAATATTAGACATATAAATAAATAGAAGGTGGGATTCCCAACATAATTATCTATCCCAATCCATTTTATCATTAAATCAGGCCCAATGCTTATCAGCAAAAACAAGGCTAAAAATCCGAGCCCGAAACAAAGTCTTAGTGCATTGGTATATATATCCGATAGATGCTGTTTGTTGTTCAGAGCATAAGTTGAAGTTATTGTGGGAAGCATATTTGAAGTGATTACACTTACAATTCCTGATGACATCATAAAAAACTTAAAAGCTACAGCATAGGGCGCTACAACGGCTGTTCCAAGCACCGCGCTGATTATAATATTGTCAGTTCCCCAGATTAGTCCGCCGGATAGTTGAAGAATAAAGAAATAAATACCTGGAGTCATAAGTTCTTTGGCAAGTTTTTTGTCAACAAACTTTCTTGAAACACTAATTCCTGGAACTATACTGCGAAGATATGTAAAAAGTATTAAACCTGAGAGGACTCCTACAGCGCCATAAACAACAGACAAACCAATAATTCCTATTCCAAACAAAAGAATAACCAACACACCTACGAACTGCATTACTGTAAACAGTATCCCAAAAAGCTGTTCTTTGTAAATCAGGTTAAGCGATCGTAAAGTTACACGGAATATCGTCAAAGGTAATTGGAGCAAGAAAAAAACACTTGATATTATGAGGACAGGAGCAACAACTTTTTCTAAACTACTCGAAACCTTAAAAAGGCTTTCTAATTGTGCAAGTATCACTGCTCCAAGAACAAATATGAGCACTATAAAAACAATTATTATATATAACCAAAACCCAGTGGCTACTATTGCCCTGATACCATCCTGATCCCGTTTTGCATTTGCACTGGCTACAAAATTTGATACACTCTGTGCTATTCCTAAATTTGAGAGCCCTAAATAACCAACCATACTAAGAACAACAAGCCATAACCCATATTGTTCTTTGCCGAGATAATGCAAATACATAGGTATCAAGATTAAATTGCTCAACATGGAAATGCCTGTATTTAAATAACTTACAGCAGTGCCTGCGACTATTCGTTTAGTACTCATTAAATGCCCTAAATGCCCTTTAATTTCTCATAAACCCTTAGTATCTGTTTTACCCTATCGATATATAAATAGCCACTTCTCATACACTTTTCGTAACCTGCCTCTGCAATATTTATTCTTAAATTATCGTTCTTCAAATAAAAATTTATCTTATCTTTAAGCTCTTCGCCTGAACTAAAGCACTCTATCTCTTTTCCTTCCTCAAAAAACTCAAGAACTTCATCGCTCCTCTCATGCAACATAAAACCACCACATGCAGGGATTTCGAATGTTCTCATATTATGACTTCCCTTATTTTGTAATCGCAAAACATTTACATTTATCTTTGAAGCCAGACACGCTTTTGCCATTTCTTCGCCAATAAGAACCCGCCCTTTCCAGCCTGACCTTAGGAATTTATTCTTACATCTTTTCTTCCAGTAATCAGCCCCCCATATGGCAAGATTATATTCTTCTAGCCCAGATAGCCCTCTCTCCCTCTCTTCCTCCCAGTTGCCCACAAAAACAACATCGCAACCATAGGTTTTTCTATCTTCCGCGGTTAATGAAACAGGATAATGGAGTTCAGAATCACAAGCAAAAGGAAGATATTCTACTCGCCTTGCTCCTGCATACGCAAGCTTTGACATCAAAGTTTTCGACCAGATGAAGTAAACATCATAAAGAGGTATGGAATCCCTTATGAATTTTGACGACGCACCACGATTTGGGTTAAAGGGATCATCTGGATTAAAAACAAAGAGAAGTGCCTGTGTATCAGCCTTTATCTTTTTGAGAGTTTTTGGGAAGAACCATTGTCCTTTATGAGTGAATATTAGATCGGGTTTGCAATTCTTTGCTATTTCTAATAACTTTTTGTTCATTACCCAGGCTGCGTATGGGAAGATAATCCTATTCGTATAACGGTTTTTGGTAAATTGAGAAGCCTTCTCATACCCCTCTGTCATATCAAAGCAGACAGGTTCATACCCCAATTTTATAAATGCCCTGAGATAAGACAATCCAAGGCTCCATGGTTCGAAGGAACTGATAAGAAATATCTTTATCCTCACTCTTTTATCCCTTCCAGACACACAGCCATATTATGACAACCTTTATTTTCTACCAAATCGATGTTTGAAATGCCGCTCTGGACATGGTCAATCATTCCTTAGCTTTCTTGAAAGCTAATATTTCGTCGGTCTCATCTATATTTTTCCCATTTATGGATTGCAAATCATAGCCTATTGCCTCTAAAAATTCACAGCATTGTTGATGCACCTCAATTCCATGAGTAGCCAAAAATATCGTTGGGTGGTAGTTAGCAAGTATTGATCTCGCACCAGAAAGAACCAACAGTTCTGCTCCTTCTACATCAATTTTCATATAATCAGGGGGAGGTATTGTACCATCTATAACAAGCTTATCCAGACTAACCACTTTGACTTCAAGATGACCTTCTGAAGATAGATGAGCGGTAGAATAACCCGTTCTATCTTCAAAGAAAGCAACACCATTTTTATCAGCTACAGCAGCCTCTATAAGGGTAACATTCTCGCATCTGTTAAGAAGCAAATGCTTTCTCAGGTAGTGAATATTTCTTGGTAAAGGTTCAAAGACGATAACCTTGCCTTTTTTGCCAACTGTTTCTGAAGATAAGAGTGTATAAAAACCCACATTCGCGCCAATGTCGTATACGACACCCCCTTCTTTGATTGTTCGGGAAAAAAGGATTTGTTTGTCATATTCATAACTGCCTAACCAGCAACCGTGATTACTTGAACCGACTATCCACTTTTTACCCTTTAACCTTCCTTGCAAAATAGGCATAATCATTTTTTGTGGTATAAGCTTAAGAGGAAATCTCAAAAGTTTCCCTAAAGCATTCATATCAGAAATTCCTGAAATATTTATCATTGTTTTTAACTCCATCCTAACCTTTTTCTAACTTCATTAAGCATCATGTAAGTATAAGGGTTATAGTGAGAACAATCACGACAGATATCAGGTATATATTTACCTTCAAGCCAATTATTTCTTAGCTTCTCAAGGGATTTAGAATAATATATATCAGATAAAGGGGATCTATCTATATGGCCGATAACCAAATCGCTATCGCCATTTAAGTCACGACATGGACAAACAGTAACTGTTCCATCCACTAAAACTCCTACACCTGAATACATCATTGAACATGGATTTTTTTTCTTCATAAAGTGGAACATACATGGCCTAATTTTAATATTTCCAGTCAAATCTTCAGACCGTATTCTCCCACTCCAACTATCATAATAGTAATTTGTATCTAATGAGTCGGCTAATTCTATAACTTCATTAAAACCATCGTAGTTACGAACTTCTTCCATAGGTTTATCTATGCGGAGACCAATTGAAATCTTTACAGGTCTTTCTAATTCATTATTTGTTCTTAATAAGTCCAGCACATTTTGTTTCATTTGTTCGTACCTTTCGCTTCTATAAATCCTTCTATACATTTCAGCATCAAAACCCGTCATACTAACACCAATCTCATTCAAACCGCTATTTAAAAGGTTCTTGGCTCCAATTTTGTGTAAATTCAGACAATTCGTTATCGTT
>Ga0315281_10004386_pt1 | contig 20487 bp, 14 predicted proteins | sample YL17G07_0_MG_FD_204540 | JGI IMG/M metagenome (GOLD analysis project Ga0315281, IMG submission 204540) | Sediment microbial communities from Yellowstone Lake, YNP, Wyoming, USA - YL17G07_0 | ecosystem: Environmental > Aquatic > Freshwater > Lake > Sediment | place: USA: Wyoming | collected...
GGGCCCGGCCAGCTCGTGAACGACTTCTTCCGTTCGCGTCTCGTGTGGGTCGGCATCGCGATCCCGGTCCTCGTCTGGGGCTACAAGGGCCTCCGCGCCTACGTGCCCGGCCTCCCGAACATCCCCCTCTACTGGTCGCTGTGGGGGATCTTCCCCGACCGGCCGTGGAGCGAGTTCCGCCTGCTCGGCGCCGAGGTGTTCTTCTCCGCGATCGGGATCTCGTTCCTGCTCACGCGCGAGGTCGGGTTCTCGTTCTGGTTCTTCTACGTCCTGTACCGGGCGAGCTGGGTCTTCATCGCGTGGCTCGGCGCGGGCGGGCAGGGCTTCTTCGGCAACTGGTCGACGGGCTTCGCGGTCTTCGAAACCTCGGGAGGCATGTTCGCCATCGCCGCGTTCCTGTGCTGGTCCGCCCGCCGGTCCCTGGCCGCGTGGCTGAGGCGGGCGGTCACGGGCCGCACGGACCCGGCCGAGGACCCCCTCCCGCCGTGGCTCTGCCTCCTCCTCATCGGCGGAGGCTTCCTCGCCATGACCGGCTGGTACGCGCTCGCGGGCGCCCAGTGGTGGGTCGGCGCCGTGGCGACCGCGACCTTCCTCGTGATGCTCCTGGTCCTCACCCGCGTCGTCGCCGAGTCCGGGCTCCTGTTCCTGAGCGGGATCACGGAACCGTTCCGGTTCGTCGCCGGCCTCTTCCCCGCCTCGTGGGTGAGCGGCGCCTCGCTCACGACGCTCGCGCTCCAGCGCGGGATCATCAACGAGGACATGCGCAAGATCTTCATGCCCTACGTCATGAACGGGCTCAAGGCCGCCGACCAGGGCCGGCTGCCGCTGGGGAAGGTGGCCGGGGTCTTCGGGATCGCCGCCGTCGTCGGGCTCTCGATCGGGACCTGGAGCTTCATCGCTACCAGCCACAAGTACGGCGCGACGAACGTCGAGACCTGGGCGGCGGTCATGGCGCCCCGGTACTACCTCGACGAGGCCGCCAACCGGCAGAAGAACCCCCCGGAGTTCGCGACCCTCAAGGTCGGGCAGAAGGCCGTGTTCCCGACCAACCTCGCGCACACGATCGTCGGTGCGGCGCTGGTGGGAGCCCTGCTCGTCCTCCGCGCGGCCTTCACCTGGTGGCCCCTGCACCCGTTCGGATTCGTCGTCTGCGCGACCTGGGCGGTCAGCCGGATCTGGTTCTCGATCTTCCTCGGCTGGCTCGCCAAGACCTGCATCATGTCCTTCGGCGGCGCCCAGACCTACCGCCGCGCCGTCCCGCTCTTCATCGGGCTCGCGCTGGGCGAGTGCGTGATCTCGGTCTTGCTCACGCTCACGGGGCTCGCCACCGGCGTCCCCAACATCGAGTGTGTACCATAGTGTCGATGCGGACTCCGGCCATCGTGCCCGTGCTCCTGCTGGAAGTCGCGTTCGCGGGATGCGCGTGCCAAGTCGAAACCGCCCGGTTCATCCACGCCGCTCCGGGCACGGAATGGGTGCGCACCGAGCTCGCCTTCGGCCTTGGTCTCTCCGGCGGCCGGACGATAGAGCCCGCCGAGTGGCAGTCCTTCCTCGACGAGGTCGTCACCCCGCGGTTCCCGGACGGCCTTACGGTCGTCGACGCGCACGGCCGGTGGCGCAACGCGGCGGGACGGATGACCGCGGAGCCGTCCAAGATCCTGATCCTGTTCCATCCGCCGGACCCGGCGGCAAGCGCCAGGATCGAGGAGATCCGCGAGCTCTGCAAGAAGCGGTTCGGCCAGGAGTCCGTCCTGCGCGCCACCTCCCCCGCGAAGACCTCCTTCTAGATTCTCACAGCCGTGTAATCATCGGCGTTTTAGCCGGAAGAGGAAGAGCGCGATCGGGCCGTGCTACGATCGGATGCGAGGTTGCTGGTGTTCAAGCGATGGCTGATCTCTATCCTCATCCCCACGGCCCTCTTCGCGCTGGCCGGTTGCGCGACGCAGGCCGTGAAGCCGGCTGCCGCCGAGGAGACGACCGCGCCCGCGAAGGAAGATCCGAAGCCGGCCGCGGTCGCGGAGCTTGCCGTCCAGCCCGTCGCCGCGCGGCAACCGGCGAAGCATCCGCCGAAGGTGAGGCTCACGCCCCGGAAGAAGGCGATCACGCCCGCTCCGGCCGCGTCCGCGACTCCGATGACCGCCGCGCCGGCCGAATCGAAGGGACGCGGCGCGTGGTGGATCGTCCTCATCCTGATTCTGCTCGCGGCCGCCGCGGTCGCGGCGCGCAACGCACTGCGCAGACGCGATGGCGCGAGATCGCCGCCGGCCCGCCCCGGGGGACCCGCTCCGCCGCGTTGAGCCCCTGCCGCGCCGGGCCGACCCGGTCCCGCAACCCGGCCCAGTCGAGCGCCGCCGGGTCGACGCGATCCCGGCGGAGCGCCGCGAGGACCGATCCCGGCCCGAAGGCGTGGATGAGGACGAACGCGGCGGCCCGGTCCGCCCACGCCTCCGTGACGCGCACGCCGGGCGCGTAGCCGCGGAGGAACGAGCGGCATAGCGCCGGGTCCCGGCCCATCAATCCCAGCCACAGCGGCATCCACTCGTACATCGGGTCTCCGGCCTCCGCGTCCGCGAAGTCGATGAGCCCGGTCACGATCCACCGGCCGCGCCGGCAGGCGACCAGGACGTGGTCCTCGTTGAGATCCGCGTGCAGGAGCCGGGGCGACCCCGTTGGCCGCGTGAGCCGCGGCAGGCGCCGGGCGAGGTCGCGCCGGAGCGCCGGGGAGAATGAGCCGGCCCGCCGGTACGCGGCGAGGGCGGCCCCCGTCAGGAGCCGGATCCGGCGCGGCCACGCCGGACGCGGAAGCGGGATCCGGAGCCGGTGGAGCGCCCGCAGCATCCGCCCGACCGACGCCATGACCGCGACTCGATCGCGCCGCGGCATCCGGGCGAGTACCTCGCGGAAGGGCCGCCCGGGAACCGGCTCGAGGATCAGGTACGGCCAGGCGACCCGGTCCTCGAGGACCCCGCGCGCGACGAGGCGGGGGACGGGAATCCCCGCCCGGCGTGCCGCCTCGAGCGCCGCCGCCTCGACGGCAGCGTCGCGCGCCACCATGGGCGGAAAGAGCTTGACGAGCCGTTTCGGCCCCGCGCGGAACACGACGCAGGTGCCGGGTGGCGTCGTCGAGAGGCGGCGGGCCGGGAGGCCGTGCCGGGCGCAGACGGCGCGCACGCCCGGCCGCCAGGTCCCCGCTTTCGGGAAGACGCGCCGGTAGCCGCGCCAGGTCCGGATGCGCGGAAGGAGCCCCGCGGTCATGCCTCAATGCTACAGGGCCAGCGCGCCCCCGGGCTGCCCCCCCCCACCCGTTGCGGTGGGCAGCTTGATGGACCACCACCCGCAATCGGCAGCCCCTCGGCTCCCGTCTTGTGCCCGCCCGGATGTGCGCTAGGATTCTCTCAGGGCCGCAATGAAGGGCCCGACGGGAGGGCTCCACCAAGTGATCGTCCGCTTCTGGGGAGTGCGGGGCAGCATCGGTTGTCCCGGCCGGGCCACCGTCCGCACCGGCGGCAACACGGCCTGCGTCGAGATCCGCGCCCGCGATCGCCTCATCATCATCGACGCCGGCACCGGACTCCACGCCCTCGGGCATGCGCTCATGAAGCCGGGCCGCCCCGTCGACGCGAGCCTCTTCTTCACGCACGTGCATCACGACCACGTCTGCGGCTGGCCGTTCTTCACTCCCGCGTACCTCCCGTCCACGCGGCTCCGCGTCTACGGCGAGCGCAAGCTGGGAGTGGACATCCGAGGAATCCTGAGCGCCCACATGTCCCCGCCCTTCTTCCCCGTTCCCCTCTCGATCATGAAGTCCAGGATGTCGTTCCACGCCGTCCGGCCCGGCTGCACGGTCCGCGTCGGGCCCGGCGTCACCGTCCGCGTCGGCCGGCTCAACCACCCGAACGGGGCCGTCGGCTACCGGATCGAATCCGTCGAGGGCGGCCGCCGCCGCGTCGTCGCCCACTGCTCGGACTCCGAGCACTTGAGCGGGCCGGACCCGAATGTCGTCACGCTCGCGCGGCGCGCCGACGTCCTCGTCTTCGACGCCATGTACACCCCCCGCGACTACGCGGGAGGCATGAAGGGACGGGGCCACAGCACCTGGGAGGTCGGCATCGCGACCGCGCGGGCGGCGCGCGCGAAGCGGCTCGTCCTCTTCCACCACGATCCCCGGTACGACGACGCCACCATGGGCCGGATCCTGCGCGAGGCCCGGCGCCGCTGCCGCCGCGTCACACTCGCCATCGAAGGGAAGCCGCTCACCGTCTGACGCCCGGGACCTCCTGCCCCGTAGAACGCCGCCGGCGCCGTTTCCGTTCCGGGGCGACGGGGAACAGCCGTGGAGCCCAGCGAATCCGCACGAACTCGTAGCCGGCCACGCCCAGGACGAGGGCCACGGCCATCCACAGCCCGAGCAGGCGCATCTCGCCCAGGATCTCGCGGGCGGTCTCGCTCATGAAGAACCCGAGCGAGGTCAGGAGGCCCACCCAGGCCGCACATCCGAAGGCGTCGACTATGAGGAACTTGGCCGGCGGCATCCGCTGGATGCCCCAGAAGACCATGCTCACGTAACGGATGCCGTAGACGACCCGGGCGGCCAGGAGCTCCCACGCCCCCACCTTCCCGACCATCCCCACGACGCGGGGCCCCAGCCGGCGGTATACGTCCGTCCGCTTCGCCCGCGCCGACCAGAACCAGCCCGCCGCGTAGAAGACGCAGTCCCCGGTCAGCGCCCCGGACGCGCCCGCGAGGAAAGCCTTGGTGGCGTCGAGGTACCCCCAGTGGGCGAGGACGCCGGCCAGGAGGGGGGTCACGTCGTTGTCCAGCGTGGCGCCCAGGAACACGGCCGGCAGGCCGAAACGCATCAGGAGTTTTTCCATCACAAGTTCACCATCTTACAGCCCCCCGGGCGTCATACAATAGTGCCCCGGATGCTTGAACGCGTGCCCCTCTCCGACGGCTGGCAGGTATCCCTGACCGAGCACCAGGGCGGATCCCCGCCGCCCTCGGCGGCCGGCCGGGGCCAGCGGATCGCGGCGCAGGTGCCCGGGGACGTCCACCTGGACCTCATCGCGGCCGGTCGACTTCCCGCGGACCTCTTCCGGGGCGACGAGCTCGACCACGCGGACTGGATCGAGGACGCGGACGTCTGGTACACGCGAACTTTCTACGCTCCCCCGGTCGCGGAGGGCCGCCGGGTCCTCCTCGTCTGCCACGGGCTCGACACCTTCGCGACCGTCTGGCTCGACGGCGCCGAGATTGGAAGATCGGAAAACATGCACCTGCGCCGTGAGTGGGACCTGACCGAGCGGCTCAAGACCGGCGCCTCGCACGAGCTCGTCGTCCGGCTCGCCTCCCCCCGGTACTCGATCCCGTTCGACCCGACCCTTACCCCCCTCGTCTGGTCCCCCGAGCGCGTCTTTGTCCGCAAGGCGCAGATGAGCTTCGGGTGGGACATAGCGCCGCGGCTCATGACCCGGGGAATCTGGCGCCCGGTCGAGCTCGTGGTCGCCGACGCGGGGCGTATGGTGGACGTCTGCGTCCGAACGCTCTCGATCCACGACAACGTCGTGGGGGCCGAGGTCGTCGCCGGGGTCGAGTGGACCGGCCCCGCGGGCGCCGCCGGCCGGGTCACGGGAACCGTCCACGGGGTGCCGTTCGACGCGCGCGGCCTCCTCCAGCCGGGGTTCAGCGAGCTTCGCGCCGCGGTCTCAATCGAGCACGCCCCGGTCTGGAACCCGATCGGGCTCGGCGGGTCCCGTCTCGTGCGGGTCGAAGCCAGCCTCGCGGTTAACGAACTGCGGATGGACCGCCGCGATTTCGCGACCGGGCTCCGGACCGTCGAGCTGGTCCAGGAGCCGCAGGACGGCGGCACGACCTCCTTCCGGTTCCGCGTGAACGGCCGGGACCTCTTCGTCACGGGGCTGAACTGGACGCCGCTGGACGCGATCTTCGCCCGCGTGACCCCGGAGAAGACGACCAAGGCGCTCGAGGCGATGGCCCATATCGGGTGCAACATGCTCCGCGTCTGGGGCGGCGGCGTCTACGAGACGCCCCACTTCTACGGCGAGTGCGACCGGCTCGGGATCATGGTCTGGCAGGACTTCATGATGGCGTGCGCGTGGTACCCCCAGACCGACGAGTGGGCGAAGGTATTCGACGAGGAGGGGCGGCAGGTGGTCCGCGACCTGCGCCGGCACCCGTCGATCGCCATATGGGCGGGCGACAACGAGAACGACGCTTTCTGGCCGGAGTTGGCGCCGAAGAACCGGCTCACGCGCGAGACGCTCGCGGCCGTCTGCCGCGACCTCGACCCCGACCGGCCGTACGTGCCCTCCTCCCCCATGTCCCCGAAGTCGGCCGACCCCAATGCGCAGACCGAGGGCGACGTCCACTCCTACTGCCACGGCGAGGACTACCGGGTCCCGTGGTTCTGGAACATGAAGCCGCGGTTCCTGTCCGAGTTCGGTCATCTCTCCCTGCCGTCGCTGGACCTAATCCGCCGGACCTTCCCGCCCGGCACCGAATGGCCCCTCGATGGCCCAATGTGGAAGTACCACGGCGCCGACACGATCCGCCGCGGGAGCTTCCGCGGGGCGGAATGCATCCTCAAGTCGCTCAAGGCGTGCGGAAAGCCCGCGCCGAAGACGATCGAGGAGGCCGTGACCGCGTCGCAGGATCTCCAGGCCGAGGCCGTCATCGCCTGGATCGAGCGGTTCTCGGCCGACCCGGGGTTCTGGGGATTCATGCTCTGGAACGTCTCCGACTGCTGGCCCCAGCAGTCGGACTCGGTCACGGACCACGACCTCGTCCCCAAGGCGATCTATCACCGGCTCGGCGACCTCTTCCGGCGGCTCCACCGGGAACCACACGGGAGTCCGTCCTGACGAGGGAGGAGGTGGCCGCGCTCCTCCGGGACGCCCCGAAGGCCCGGATCGGAATCGTCGGGGACTTCGCCCTCGACGCCTACTGGTTCATCGACCCCGCCAAGAGCGCGCCCTCGCTCGAGACCGGCCACCCGACCAACCCCATCCGCGAACAACGGTACGAGCTCGGGGGCGGCGGGAACATCGCGGCGAATGTGGCTGCGCTTGGCGGGAAGGTCCAGGCCTTCGGCGTCGTCGGCGACGATCCGTGGGGGCGGGAACTCCTGCTGCGGCTGGGAAACGCGGGCGTGGCCACCTCCGGCCGGGTGGGATCGGACGCTTCCACCCTCCTCGTCCAGGATTTTTCGTGGGCCACCCCCGTCTTCATCAAGCCTCATGTCGCCGGCGCCGAGCAGTCCCGGTTCGACACCGCCGACTTCAATGAGCTCTTTAGACCTCTGGGGAAGCTGCTCCTCGTGGAACTCGACGCGGCGCTTCCGGAACTGGACCTCCTGATCGTGAACGAGCAGATCCCGGGAAGCCTGCACACGGAGTGGTTCCGCAAGCAGTTGGCCGGGATGGCCCGCCGGTACCGGGGGAAGTTCATCGTGGACAGCCGGTATCACGCCAACGAATACACGGACGCGTACCTGAGGATGAACGACCGCGAGGCCGTCCGGCTACAGCTCGGCGTTTCGGCGTCCGCCGAAACGCCGCCGGTCGCTATCGCGACCGCGGGAGGAGGGCGCCCCGACCGGCCGTCACGGGAACGCGTCGTCGCCGCAGCCGAAGCGCTCTTCGCGAAGGCCGGCCAGAGCGTCTTCGTGAGCCGCGGCCCCGACGGCGTAGTCATCCGGGACGCCTCCGGCCTCCACGAGGTCCCGGCCATCCGCGCCGAGGGCGAGATCGACATCGTCGGCGCCGGCGACAGCCTGCTCGCGGGAATCTCCCTCGCCCTCGCGCTCGGCCGCGACCCCGTGACGGCGGCGGAACTCGGCATCCTCGCCGCCTCGGTCACGATCCGCAAGCTCCGCCGGTGCGGCACCGCGACCCCGGAGGAGATCCTGGGGTTGTTCTAAACCACCTTCGCTAGTAGGGGAACAGCTTGTCGATCGGGATATCCTCCAGGTCGCCCAGCGGCTTCAGCTTCGCGAGATCCACGCGGTCCCGGTTGCCCAGGATCGCGAGCGTGAACGGCAGCCCCGCGATGTGCTTCGAGAACGCCGCGAGGTCCTTGAGCGTGTACTTCTGCGCGCGGGCGTACAACGCCGGCCGCGGATCGACCGGGGGCAGTCCCTGCTCCTCCCAGCGCATGACGGAGTCGGGCACGTCCCGGAAGTGCAGGGGGTTCGTCCGGTAGCCCTCGAGGATCGCCCGCTTGGTCTCGGCGAACCTCTCCGCGGAAAGCGGGGGCTTGTGCAGCAGCCCCTCGAGCACGCTGGCCGCGTCGAAGGTCTTGTCGCACTGGGTCGTCACGATGCCGAGCACGCGGTTCTCGTCACCGGCCCAGTGGCCCTGGCCGTACCCGCCCCAGGCGGCGTACGCGAGCGCCCGGGCCTCCCGGATCTCCTGGAACACGACGGAGCTCATGGACCCGCCCATGTAGCTGTCGAAGAACTCGTAGTCCGTGAACCGCGCGGGATCCAGGATGCCGTCCGGCGCGTGCACGCGGATCTGGGACTGGACCATCTCCCGGTGCGTGAAGAGCACGCGCGGCTTCGTCTCCTTGAGATACGCGATCGTCCCGGAGCGGCGTCTCGGCTTCGCCGGCTTCAGCAGGGACGAGAGGTACCCGGCAAGCTCGTCCGGAGACCGGGTGCCCGTGTAGCGCACGTCGGACCCGTAGTCCAGGACGGACTTGGCCAGCGCGGTCAGCCGCCGTTCCTTCAGCGCCCGGTACTCGGCGTCCGAGAGCTCGCGCAGGACCGGGCTCTTCTCCCCTCTCCCGGCGAAGGCCGTGAGCGCGTTGAAGATCGAGCCCGGGTCCTTCTTGTTGTCCCGGTGGGCACCGATCGCGACGTCGATCATCTTGTCGAGCGTCCCCGGCTCCAGCTTCGGCTCCGCGATGTGGCTGACCATGAGCCTGAGGGTCTCCTCCAGGTTCTTCTCCAGTCCCTGCACCCACACCACGACCCAGCGTTCGTCGACGCCGTACCCGATGGAACTGCCGAGCGCATAGAGCTTCCTCTTGAACTGCTCCGCCGTTAGGTCCCCGGCGCCGGCCTTGTCGAGCAGGTCGAACGCCACGCCCATCTCCTTCTCGTCCGCGGTCCCGAACGTCCAGCCGAAAATGAGCGAAAACACGTCGTTCATCGGGTTCGGACCCGTGTAGAGCCGGCCAAAGGGACGGTCCCCGACCACGTAGTCCTTGCCCTCCACGACCCACCGCGGCGTGATCGGCTTCGCGGGAAGGGAAACGATGGACCTGAAGAAGGCCGACTCGCGCTTCGGGTCGAGCTCGACCTTCGTGAACGCGGGCTTCTGGATCGACGGCAGGTCGGGCTTCCCGGACCGGCGATAGGCGACCACGCGGTCCGGCCCCAGGTACCGGCGGGCCACCCGCAGGACGTCGGCCTTCGTGACCTTGCGCGCCCGGTCGAGCCAGCCGGCCATGCGCGACCACTCCTCCTCCCGGAGGAAGGAGGTCATCATCCGGTCGACGCGCGCGTCGTCCGACTCCAGCGCCCGCTTCTCGCCCACCTCCCAGTTCGTGACCACCGCCCGGAGATCATCGTCCGTGAACTCGCCGTTCCGGAGCTTCTCCACGCACCCGAGCAGGAGCTTCTCGGCCTCCTCGAGCGTCTGGCCCGTCTTCGGCACCGCCCACGCGCCCCAGAACCCGGCGTCGTTCTGCAGGGAGTTCCAGCTCCCCGCCGCCTTGACCTTCTGCTTCTGGATCAGCTCGAGGTCGATGATCCCCGTGGTCGCGTTGTTGACGAGCATGTCCATTACCGAGAGCGCATCGGCGTCCGCGTGCTCGACCGGAACCGTTATCCAGGCCACCATGGCCTTCTCTTCCGCCTCGAACTTGACCTCCACCCGCTTGACCCCCTGCGGCGGCGGGATCGGGTACGCCTGTGGCGCGGGTACGGCCGCGGGCTTCCACGACCCGAAGTACTTCCCCAGCAGTTTCAGCATCGCGGGCCGGTCGAAGTCCCCGGCCACCACGACCGCCATGTTGCCCGGCACGTACTTGGCGCGGAAGTGGTCGTACACGCGCTGGAGGGACGGGTTCTTGAGGTGCTCGATCCGTCCCAGCGTCGGCTGGGTCCCGTACGGATGCTGGGGATAGAGTGCGAGCGACAACGCCTCCGAGAACCCCCTCTCGGGACGGTCCAGCGACATGTTCTTCTCTTCGTAGACGGTCTCGAGCTCGGTGGTGAAGAGCCGGAATACCGGGTTCGCGAACCGGTCCGACTCCACCCGCGCCCACGCCTCGGCCCGGTTCCGGGGGAAGTCGCAGATGTACGCGGTGCCGTCACTCATCGTGAACGCGTTGACGCCCCCGAACCCGAGCTGGTTGTAGAGCTTGTCCAGCTCGTTGGGGACCTCGACCTTCATCGCCGCGACGTTGGCCTTGTCGATCTCGCCGTACAGGCGCTCCTTCTCCCCCGAGTCCGTGACCGTGAACCGCTTCGTGTACAGATCGACTATCCTGGCCTGGAGCCGCTTCTCGCGCGCCCAGTCGAGCGTCCCGAGCCGCTGGCTGCCCTTGAAGAGCATGTGCTCGAGGTAGTGCGCGAGCCCGGTGCAGTCGGCGGGATCGTGCCGGCTTCCGCTGCGCACGACGATCCAGGCCGTGATCCGGGGCTTGTCGTGGTTCGGCGCCATGTAAACCGTGAGCCCGTTCGACAGCCGGTGAACGGTGGCCTGGATGAGGTCGTTCGCCAGCGGCGTCTCGACGACGGCCGGGACCTTCGGCCACAGTTGCGCCGAAGCCGCAGGCTTCGGCGACGTCCCCGTCTGCGGGGACGGGGGGGGCGTCGCGAATGCCGCACCGGCAAGGATGGAGAGAAGTAGGACGGGTAGGCGCACTAGTTTGTTCATGCCGTCACGATACGCCCCGCCCCCCGGGTGGTCAACTCCGCGAGGCCGGGGCTAGTACGGGAAGAGCCTGTCGAGCGGGACCTCCTCGAACTGCGCGAGCGCCTTGAGCTTCCCGAGATCGACGCGCTCCCGGTTGCCCAGGATCGCCCAGGACAGCACCGAGGACCCGAACCGCTTGGCGAACGCCTCCAGGTCCTTCTGGGTGTAGCGTCCGGCGCGCGCGAACCGCCCCGGCCGCGGGTCCCCGGGCGGGAGTCCCTGCTCTTCCCAGCGCAGGACGCTCTCGGGCACACCCCGGAAATGGATCGGGTTCGTGCGGTACCCCTCCAGGATCGCGCGCTTGGTCTCGCCGAACCGGTCCGGCGTGATCGGCGCCTTGCTCATGAGCTCGGCGAGCAGGACGGACGCCTCGATGGTCTTGTCCGCCTGGGTGGCTATATACCCCACCACGCGGTTCTCGTCCCCCGCCAGGTGCCCGGACCTGTACCCGCCCCAGGCGGAATACGCGAGCGCCCGCGCCTCGCGCATTTCCTGGAAGACGACCTCGCCCGCCCCGCCCATGAGCTCGCCGAAGAACTGGTAATCCGTGAACCGGGCGGGATCGAGGATTCCGTCCGCCGTGTAGAGGTAGATCTGGGACTGGACCATGTCGCGGTGCGTGAACAGGACCCGGGCGGCCGGGGGCTTCACGTAGGCCACGGTCCGCGGCGGACGCCGCGGCTTCGACGGGGCCGGCAGGACCGCGCCGAGAATGACAGCCAGCTGGTCCGCCGTCCGGGTGCCCACGTACCGGATGTCGCCGGGGGCGTCCCAGACCGACCGTGCGAGTTGCAGGAGCCGTCGTTCGGCGAGGCCCCGGTACTCGGCATCCGACAGCTCGCGCAGGATGGTGCTGTCGGGACCCCGGTCCGACCATTCCGTGAGCGCGCCGAAGACGTAGTCCGGGTTCTTCTTGTTGTCCCGGTGCGCCCCGATGGCGACGTCGGCCATCTTCGCGAGGGTGTCCGGCTCCACGCGGGGAGCCGTGAACCGGCCAAGGACCAGCTTCAGGGTCTCCTCCAGGTGCGCCTCGAGTCCGCTGACCGCGAAGACCGTGTACCGGTCCCCTGCATCGAGCGACACGGAGCTCCCCAGCGCGTAGAGGCGCCTCCGGTAGGCGGCCGCATCGAGGTCGCCGGCGCCCGCCTTGTCGAGGAGGTCCATGGCCGCGCCCAGCTCCTTGATCTCCTCGGTGCCGTGCGGCCAGCCGAACGTGATCGTGAAGACGTCGTTCAGGGGGTTCGGGCCGGTGAAGAGCCGGCCGAAGGGACGGTTCGACACCGTGTAGTCCTTCCCCGCCGCGACCCACCGGGGCTCGATCGGCACCGCCGGAATGGCCTTCAACTCGCGCGCGAACGCCGACGACCGCGACGGGTCGACGTCCACCTTCGTGAAGTTCGGCTTCGCGATGGACGGCAGGTCGGGTTTGCCCGAGCGCCGGACCGCGACCACGCGGTTCCCGCCGAGGTACTGCCGCGCCACGCGGACCACGTCCGCCTTCGTGACCTTCCGCGCCCGGTCGAGCCAGGACGCGGCGCGGGCCCATTCTTCCTCCCGGAGGAACGAATCCATCATCCGGCTCACGCGCGCCTCGTCGGATTCGAGCGCGCGCTTCTCGCCGACCTCCCAGTTGGTCACGACGGCCCTGACGTCGTCGTCCGTGAACTCGCCGTTCCGGAGCTTTTCCACGCACCCGAGCAGGAGCTTCTCGGCCTGCTCCAGCGTCTGGCCGGTCTTCGGGACCGCCCACACGGTCCAGTTCCCCGCCTCGTTCAGCAGGTAGTTCCAACTGCCCGCCGCCTTGACCTTCTGCTTCTGGACCAGGTCGAGGTCGATGATCCCGGTCGTGGCGTTGTTCACGAGCATGTCCATGATGGAGAGCGCGTCGGCGTCGGGATGCAGGTTCGGCACCGTCATCCAGGACACCTCGACCTTCTCCTCCGCCTCGAACTTGACCTCCACCCGTTTCACGCCCGACGGGGGCGGGATCGGGTACGCCTGCGGAGAGGCCACGGCGGCGGGCTTCCAGGACCCGAAGTGCCGCTCCACGAGCCTGAGCATCGCGGGCCGCTCGAAGTCCCCGGCCAGCACGATCGCCATGTTGTTCGGCACGTACCTGGCGCGGAACTGGTCGTACACGCGCTGGAGGGACGGGTTCTTGAGGTGCTCGATCCGCCCGAGCGTGGGCTGGGTCCCGTAAGGGTGCCGGGGATAGAGCGCGAGGCTCAGCGCCTCCGAGAGGCCGGACTCGGGGTTGTCGGTATCCATGTTCTTCTCTTCGTAGACGGTCTCGAGCTCGGTCGTGAACAGCCGAAAGACGGGATCCGCGAACCGGTCCGCCTCGACCCGGGCCCAGACCTCGCCCCGGTTCCGCGGGAACGTGCAGATATACGCCGTCCCCTCGTCCATCGTGAACGCGTTCTCGTCGCCGAACCCGAGCTGAGCGTAGAGCCGGTCGAACTCGTTCGGGATCTCGACCTTCATCGCCGCGACGTTGGCCTTGTCGATCTCGGCATACAGGCGCTCCCGCTCCCCCGTGTCAGTGGTCGTGAACCGCTTCGCGTAGAGCGCGGCGATCCGGTCCTGGAGCGGCTTCTCCTTCGCCCAGTTCAGCGTGCCCAGCTTCGCCGAGCCCTTGAACAGCACGTGCTCGAGGTAGTGCGCGAGCCCGGTGCAGTCCGCGGGGTCGTGCCGGCTCCCGCTCCGCACCACGATCCACGCCGTCACCCGCGGCTTGGCGTGGTTGGGCGACAGGTACACGGTGAGACCGTTCGGCAGCCGGTGCACGGTCGCCTGCATGATGTCGTTCGGGAGCGGCGTCCCGACGACGGCCGGTACCTGCGGCCACAACGATTGGTCGATCTGCGGTTTGGCCGTTGCCGCAAATGCGGCCCCGGCAAGGATGGAGAGTAGTAGGACGGGTAGCGTGCGTGTCTTCTTCATGCCGTCACGATACGCCCAACCCCTGCAGGGTTCAAGGCCGTCATCTCCCGCTGGTACAATGCAGCCAACCTGGAGGTGCACAGTGAAGAAATGGACCGTCATCGTCGCCCTGGCCCTCGCCGTCCTCTACACCGGCTTCAAGGTCCTCGCGTGGCAGATCAAGAGCGCCAAGGCCTTCCAGGCGCCGATACGGGTGGAGGTGCTCGGCCCCTTCTGGATCATCGGGCACGCGACCCCGGGGCAAGAGGACAAGGCCGTGGACGCCGAAGAAAGGGAGTTCCGGGACCAGTTGCTCGCCAGCGGCGTCGTTGCGACCGTCTCGCCCGGGAATGCCGCGACGTCATCCGAAAAGCTCAGCGGGACGCCGGTCAGCCGGGAAGTGTTCAATCGGCTGAAGGCGACAGGCAGGTATCGCGGCATCCGTATCAGGAGGCAACGCTGCCTGGTGGCTAGGCACGCCATGAACGCGAGCGCCTCGAAGGCGAGCTTCCCGTCAAAGATGATCGAGTTCGTAAGGGAAACCGCGCGCAGCGCCTCCCTCGTCAGCCAGATGACCCGCGAACTCGAAGCGCGCAAGTTGCACGTTCCCCGCACGGTCTTCCTGATCTACACCAGCCCGGACCCTTCGGGCGGCATCTCCATCGTCTGCTTCGCGCCCCTCGAGCAAAAGGACTGACGCCGGGCTGGGGCGCGTCCGCCGCCGTCAGCGGGCCAGGAGGCGGTTGGCGAGGAGGAGGAAGACGCTCGCGGTCCAGGTGTAGGCCCGGTCGCAGAGCCCGGCGCCCGTGAGCGCGTCGAAGTTCTCGGCCGCCCCGCTCTTCGCGCCCGCGCGGCAGAACCGCAGGGTCAGGTCCCGGGCCAGCGCGGTCTCGCCCGCCTTCTCCAGCCCGTCGCAGATGATCATCATCGGCGGCGCCCAGATCGGGCCGCGCCAATAGCCGTCGGGCTGGTAGAACCTGCTCTTCGGACTCTCGGTCGCGCACCCCCACTCCGTCACGAACCGGTCCGGCACCGTGAGCCCCGCCACCAGCGCCCGGCGCACCTGCGGCGCGAGCCTCGGCCCCAGCACGAGCGGCAGGAATCCCATGAGGCTGTCCCCGGCCGCGACGGCGTGGTCGCCCGACCGCGGGGAAATGAACCGGCCGTCGCGCCAGTGGTGGCCGATGAGGACGTCCATGAACCGGTCCGCCCGCGCGTTCCACTCCGCCCGGTCGTCCCGGCGGCCCAGCCGGCCCGCGACCTCGGCCAGCGCCGCGGCCTGGATCGCGAGGAACGCGGTGAGGTCCGCGCCCTCGACGGGACAGCCGCCGTCGAAGACGGTCGCGTTGTCCCAGCCGGAATCGTTCCCATGCTGGTAATCGCAGGCCCCGTCCCCGTCGGCGTCCCGGTTCGCGATCCACCATTTCGTCCACGCCGCCAGCGGACCGTAGACGGCGTTCAGCCGGTCGGGATCCGATAGCGCCGGCTGTTTCATGAGCTCGAGCAGGGTCCAGCCGTGGATCGGCGGCTTGCACCAGTTCCACATGACCTCGCGGTCGTTGATGCTGTCCGGGATCGTCCCGTTCCCGTCCTGCGCGTCGAACATGACCATGAACTGGTCCCACGCGAGGTCCGGGTCCTGCGCGGCGAGGCTCATGGCGTTGAAGCAGTGGTCCCAGGACCAGACGTTCGTCATCCAGTTCTTGGACATGAGCGCGGCCGGGCGGCGCAAGTGCCCGGACGGGTTCACGATGCAGGACCAGTTGACGTAAGCCATGTGGGCCCGGGCGGCCGCGAACTCGTCCGGCACCGGGAGGGTGCCGGCAAGCCACGCCGCGAACTCGGCGGCGACGGCCGAGCGCGCGGCCTCCATGGATGTCGCCGGCCCGGGCTTCCAGGTCGAGAACCACTCATCGACCGCCCCTTCGGCCACTCCCCCCTCCGGCAGGAAGTCCGCGACCACCCGTTCGGGGGCCGAACGTGCCCACGGCGCATCCATGGCCAGGGTCCCCCGCAGGGGCACGAGCATGTACCGGCTCCACTGCGGCGAGGCGTTGACCTGCCAGCGGCCCCCGGCGTCCGGTAGGGCGTACACGGTCTTCCAGCCGTCGCGGACGGAGACGACCGCGAGCCGGAGCCCCCCGCCCTCGACCCTGAACCGGAACCGGCACGGCCCGTCGAAGACGAGGACGGCGCGAACGCCTTCCGCTTCGAGCGTCACCGCGTCCGGCGCCGCGGTCTCGCGGAAGTGAACCGGGTGTCCGTCGCGGGTGAGCCGGATCGAGAAGACCTCGCGCCGCGCGACGCCGCCGCGGACGGTCCGCAGGCACAGCTCGCCCTCGCCCGTCCCCACCCGCGAAACCGCGAGATACGATCCCCGCCGGCTGAACGGCACCTCCCTCAGGTCGAACGTCAACGCCATGGTCGTATCAGGCCTCCGGGCCGCTACGCCTTGCCGAGGATCTTCCTCATCTTGGCCGCGGTGTCGCGGGCGAGCGCCATGTCCGGGAGAACCAGGTTCGGCAGCCGCGAGAACGGGATCATCTCGGCCGTGACCGGGCCCCGGTAGTTGATCTTCTTCAACGCCCCCGTCACCGCCGGCCAGCTCACGTCCCCGGCCATGATGTCGTCCCCGAACCCGTGCAGGCCGCCCCCCGCGTCCTGGCGGGCGAAGTTCTTGAAGTGCACGGCCTTGATCCGCTTGCCCAGGATCTCGATCCAGTGCTCGGGGTAGCCGTTGAGGAGGATGTTCGCGACGTCGAAGTAGACGCCCACCCACGGCGACTTGAACTGGTCCACGAAGGTGCGCATCGCGATGGGGTCCGCGAGGAACCAGTTCCAGACGTTCTCGACCCCGATGGCCACCTTCACCTTCGCCGCCGTCGGCAGGACCTTGCGGATCCCGTCCGTGGCCCGCTTCCAGACCTCGGCGTACGGCACGACCGGCTTCGAGGGGTCCCACGGCACCGCGACCGCGCCCGGGATCACGAGCACGACCCTGGCCCCGACCCAGCTCGCGACCTGGAGGTACTCCTTCGTGAACTCCACCGCCTTGGCCCGCACCGCGGGGTCCGGGGAGCTGTACGACTGCCCCCAGAACGCGCCGCTCGCCATCGATTCGATCTTCATCCCGAGCCGGTCCGCCTCCCGCCGGATCTCGAGGCACCGCGCCGGGGTGATCCCCGGGGCAAAAGCCCCCGTCTCGAACGTGAGCTCGACGCCCTCGAAGCCCATCTCCTTCGCCTCGCGCAGGGCCTGCTCCACGGGCTTCTTGGCGTCGAACCCCCCGATCGTCCAGTAGTTGATCTGCATCGTTTGGGATTTCATCGCGACCTCCTCAGAGCCTCACCGGGACCGTCTTGCGCCCGAGGGCGGACCGGACCTCGGCCTCGATAAGTTTCACGCTTCGGAGCGCCGACTCCGGGGAGACGACCGGGGAGGCCTTGTTCTTCCGGATGCACTCGACGAAGTGGTTGAGCTCGTGGCCGTACCCGTCCCCGGCCGGAACCTTCACCTCCGTGGTCCCCCCCCTCATCCGGTGGAGGCTCAGCTTGAGGTCAGTCCCCAGGTTCAATGTCGCCTTCTGCATCACGATCGTGAAGGTCATCGAGAACGGGAACCCGGGCGCGAACTCCCATGCCCCCTCGGCGGTCACGAGCCGGCCGCCCCCGAAGTCGTACGACGCGATGATGTGGTCCATCCGGTCCCTGCCCAGCCCGCCCCCCCGGGCCGCAACGGCCCGCGGCTTTCCGAACGTGTACAGGACGAAGTCCGCGTCGTGGATGTGCAGGTCCAGCGCGGCCACGCCGCTGCGCTTCGGGTTCAGGAGCCAGTTCCTCCAGCTCCACGTCGGCGTGGTCGAGAACCGGCGGAACGCGGCGGTCAGCACCCGACCCCACTTCCCGGACCGGACGATCTTGCGGGCGACCGCGTACTGCGGCCAGAACCGGATGCAGTGGCCGACGAAAAGCCGGCGCCGGGCGCGCCGGGCGGCCTTGACCATGCTCGCCGCCGCGGACGAGTTGATCGCCATGGGCTTCTCGCAGATCACGTGCTTGCCCGCCTTGAACGCGGCTATCGCGGCCCGGGCGTGCAGGTACGTCGGGAGCGTGATGTCCACGACGTCCACCGCCGGGTCGCCGAGCATGTCCCCGAGCCGGGAGTAGACATGAATCCCGGACAGGTTGACGCGGCTGCCGCCGCCGCCGATGTTCCCGGCTATCCCCGACCAGTCCCCGGCCCGCTTCGTGGGGTCCACGTCGCAGATGGCCGTGACCCTGGCATTCTTCATCCGGCCGTAGGTTTCGAAATGCATCTTGCCCATGAACCCGAGTCCCACTATCCCGATCCTGAGCGCCATCTTGCCCTCCTTCGCGACTTCAACGTCGGTAAGATTCCCTCAACTCGCCCTTGCCCCTGAGCTCCGCCATCTGCGCTATCCGCGCCAGGAACCGGCCGCGGTTCCCGGGCCGGCACGGGATCCAGAGCGTGAACACGATTCCCCTCGCCCCGGCCCGGACCGCCGCCGCGTGCATCTTCGCGATCTGCACCGGATTCCACCCCGGCGCCACCCAGACCTCGAAGCCGCGCCGCCGCAGGCGCTTGAACACATCCGGCCGGACGCCGTGGTAGTCCCAGACGACTTCGACCACGCTCCGGGGAATCCGCGCCTCGGCGGCGAGACATTTCTCGGCGTAGACTTCCGCCCGGTTCCACCGCTCGGCGGTGTCGTTCCAGATCACGGCCCGCAGTCCCCGCTTCCTCAAGCCCGCGGACAGGGCCTTGATCGCGCGCACGTACTGCCGGTGGCTCCGCTCGTGGTCCTCGTCCATGCCGATGTGGAAGAACCGTTTCGGCCGGCACGCCCTCCGGATCTCGTCGATGATCCGGAACGCGCGCCGGAAGTACAAGGGGGCGTCGAAGAGGTCGTGGTGCGGCCGGAACCAGTGGTTGTGCCGGTGCAGGGGGCTCTGGGAGAAGTTCGACTTCGGAATGACGTCGAGCCCGCGGGACCGCGCCCGCGCCGCGAGCTTCGCGAGCTCGGAAATCGGCACCGAGTACGGACGCCTGAGCTCGGGGTGGGACTTGTACCGCACGGCGTCCTCGATGTCGATTATCAGGTGGGTGAACCCGGCGGCCGCCGCCCGGTCCACGACCTCGAGCGCGAGCTTCATGTTGAACCGCTTCTCGACCGCCTTGCGCTTCACCCACGCCGGGTCGTAGTGGGTGAGGTGCATCTGGAACGCCCGGATCGGGAGGAGGCGCCTGGAAGGGAATGATCCTGTCTTCATGGCCGTCAGTCTACGCTCGCCGGGGAAGACTGTCTAGAAGGTGTCGACCAGGCTACGGACCCGCAGGGCGCGCGTGAATGCCGCGCGGGTCATGGGGCGGGCGGGGGCGGCTTCGATCTCGACCGTACGGCCGGGGCGCAGGTGCAGGTAGTTGTCCGACCACCGGGCGTCGACGCCGTCGAGCTCGGCCCACGCCCACAGCGCGGGCCGCCGCGCCGAGAGCCGGACCGTGAACGCGCCGTCCCGGCCGCCGCGGACCACGGCCCGGATCCCAGGGTCCCGGAGCGCCATCGCCTTCGGCCGGACGAACGCGGCCAGATTGTCGTGAATGACCTTCCCGCCCTCGACGAGCTCGAGCCAGACGAGAACGTCCGCCGCGCCCTGTCGGGAGATGATGGGCTTGAGCCGTAGGACTCCCGCGCGCGCCGTCGCCCCGGCCCCGACGTCCGCCCGCGCCCGGCCGGAGGCCAGCCGCCTCCCCGCCGCGTCGGTCGCGATCCAGCGCACGGTTCCCCGGAACCGCTCCCGCCGGTCGTTCGTGACGTGGACTTCCATCGTGTCCTTCCCCTCGACGGCCGAGACCATGACGGGGGCGTAGAACCGCTTCGCCGCCCAGTGCAGGGCCTTCCACCGGCCGATGGAGTCGATCGAGGCCCAGCTCGCGACCGGCCAGCAGTCGTTCAACTGCCAGTAGATCGCGCCCATGACTCTGGGGCTATTCCGCCGCCAGTGCTCGACGCCGTACTTGATCGCGAGCGCCTGCAGGATCTGGGACAGCCGGAGCGTCGAGTCGAAGTCCTTGGGGCTTCGGAACCACTCGAGCATGTACTGCATGATGAGGGTGTTGCCGGTTCCCGACCGCTGGTGGTGCTCCATGACCGGGCTCGTGACGTTCCGGTCGCCGGACCGGGTATACCCCCGCACGGTGACGGGCTCCGGGAACGACTGGAACCCGAACTCGCTCACGAACCGGTGCAGGCACTCGCGGTACCACTCGTACGGCCGGCGGCCGTGCCAGACGCCCCACAGGTGCGCGTCCCCCTGCGCAGGGTCGTCGGGGTTGCGCCGGTTCCCGGGCGAGTACGGGCTGGACGGGATGTACCGCCGCCCGGGGTCCAGTCGCCGGACGGCGTCGGGAATGAGCCGGTCGAAGAGCTTGGCGTAGTCCTTCCGGCTCATCCTCCGGTCCGTCCACGTGTCCGCCGTGCAGAACCACTCCATCTCGTTGTTCCCGCACCAGACCGCGAGGCAGGCGTGATGCCGGATCCGCCTCACGTTGTCCTCGATCTCGGCGCGGACGCCGTCCATCCACGCCCGGTCGAACGCGG
>Ga0315281_10004387_pt1 | contig 20486 bp, 12 predicted proteins | sample YL17G07_0_MG_FD_204540 | JGI IMG/M metagenome (GOLD analysis project Ga0315281, IMG submission 204540) | Sediment microbial communities from Yellowstone Lake, YNP, Wyoming, USA - YL17G07_0 | ecosystem: Environmental > Aquatic > Freshwater > Lake > Sediment | place: USA: Wyoming | collected...
CGTCGTAGCGCCGGGCTTCGACGAGCAGAATCCCGCGCCACACGGCGGAGGAATCTTTGCCCAGCCGTTGCCATTGCTCGGCGGCGACGGTGAGGCGCACGCGCTGGCGCAGGCGGGCGCGTTCCTCGTCCAGCCAGTCCACGAGGCGCGGCCAGTTGCGGATGAGGGCCTCGTGCGCCACTTCTAATTGATCGTCGTCGTCGTCCAGGCCTTCGCTGAGGCGCAAGAGCCGCGCCTTCAACAATTTATCCAACACCCGGTCAATGCGATCGCTGGCCTCGGCTTTGTGGTAGAGCGTACTCTTGCGGATGCGGCTGGACGTAACCTCGCGGCCCTCGCCGGGCTTGACGAGCCGGAGCAAGATTCTTTTCGCGGTTTGTTGTTCTTCGGGGATGAGGCGGTTGTAGAGTTCGTCGGCGGCGGTGGCGAGGGCCTGGCGGCCGCCGCCGAGTTTGCGGTAGGCCTCCCACGTCACGCGGTTGCGCTCGCGGCGTTCCCACAACTTGAGCAAAGTAAATTGCAACAAGGGCAGGGCGGCCTCCTCACCAAGGATGTCTTGCAGGAGCGCGTCCACCACGCCGGCTTCAAATTTCAGCCCCACCAAATTCGCGGGCGCTTCAATCGCGTCGCGCAATTCCTTCACGCCCATCGGCGCAATGCGCGCGACGGCGCTTTCGAAGATGGGCATGAAGTCGGGCAGAAGCGCAATTTGCGCCTCAAAGTCGGCGCGCATCGTGAGGATGACACGATGCTCCCGCTCGGGCATGGTCGTGAGCGAGAGCAGGTTATCCACAAACGCGCGGCGCAGATCGGCGTCGGCGCACAGCGTGAAGACTTCCTCGAACTGGTCCACGGTGAGGACGACACTACCGCTGAACCGCTCGCGGACCAAATTCGCGAGATAGTTGCGGTCTTGGAGATACGCGGTGGCGCTCTCGGCGACTTGCGTGGGTTGCGTGAGTCGCGCGAGATTTAATAACGGATTGGAGCCGGGGACCATGGTCGGGAAGTAGAACCAATCCTGACTGCCGGGGATGACGCCCCCCTCGAGGGTGGGGAGCACGCCCGCGCGGACGATGGACGATTTGCCGCTCCCCGACGCGCCGAGCACCACCAGCCAGCGGCTTTGCTTGAGTTGCCGCACGAGGTCGTTGACGAGTTTCGCGCGCCCGAAGAACAGATTTTGTTTGCCCTCGCGGAAAGCGTCGAGGCCCACGTAGGGACACAGTTCGTCGGGCAACTCCGGCGCGAGGTCGGGATCGAAGTCGTCAAGCGTGGCGTCCGGCGGCTCGTAGCCGGGGCGGTAGAGGCGCGTGCTCCAGTAGTCGAGCGCGCTCTGCGCGGTTTGGCGGTCGTCTTCGGAATCGAGCAAGGCGCCGGTGGCCCGCCCGCGCCGGATGAAATCTTCGAGCGCGGCGGTGCGCTCCGGCGAATCACCCTCCCGATATTTCTTGAGGAGCGCCGTGTGCGCCGCGCGCAGGGAGGCCAGAGAGGGGAAGCGGAGATTATCGTCGGCGGAAGTCATGGGTGTTTGTCAACGGAGGGAACGGAGGAGGAATGAGGCAAAGAGTCTTAACCAGAAAGGCGTACTGTATAGGCCAATGAGCCGTGGGTCTTAGTAAGGTTCAAAGCTTTAGTTGGCGCATCACTGGATAACGTCCAAAATTTGCGGCAAAATGCTTTGTCTGCGCCGACGTAGCAATAGCGTTCATCATACACGCGATAGAGCCTTTCGAAGAACCTGCTGAAATGGACCGGACTATCTTTGGGAGGGTAGCCGTCATAAATCTTTGCGCCTTTCTTCCCGCATTCTATGATAAGAAGCGCAACTGACTCATATTGTTCAGGTCGGTCGGTGATTCTGGTTCTGCCTACTAATTGTGTGAGCAAGTCGTGGAACTGCCGAATTGAGGTGACAGGTTCACCCGCATTAGTGAACGAGGCATCGTTCTTCTGTGGCGCTTCGGTTTCGCGCATCATTTTGATGATGTGACAAAACCCGTAAGTAAAGGCGGGGTATCGAAGATGGATGTTAGTTACGTCCCCGAGTAGTTCTTCGACGCGATTGGGGATGTTCCGGAAGGCGTTGTTGGTCGTTTTAAATGAGATGCCTAAAGTCGGCCCCGCTTCGGCATTGCGGACGGTCAAATCTATTTGCTTAGTTCTCAGTCCCCCCAGCACGGTGGCTTCGGACTTGCTTGCCTTTTCAGGCGAATGGCGAAGGAAATATTTTTCCAGCGTCTGCTTATCGCTGGCGAAAGGCGGATGAGGCAGAATGCTTTCAGGCTCGAAACCGCCTTCCAGCACAAGTCGAATCGCACTGTAATAGTGAAACGGCTTGATATGTTCCTGGGATTGGATGTTTGCGTCCGGGTCACAATATGCCTTGAGAATGTTTTGGATGTCGAGGTATTCAATCATATTGAGCCTTAGTCAGCGCATACGCCACGTTCGCAGATGGTGATAACCCTGGCGGAGGGCAATGCAATCTTTAGAGGTTAAGCCAAGTTTGCCGATCAGCACGGTTTCGTCCGCATAATCCAGAGCGGCTTCGTGCTTTCCCGCCCTGAGCAGTTCATCGAGACGGATTATTTCTTTCTTGCTGAAGTTTGGCTGGAGCAAAGGGAGGCTGACTCTTTCGGCTTCCGATGGCTCAAGCTTCAACATTCCGCCGCCGAGGGCGTGCCCTTCGATTTCGCAACTCATCATCGTAAGTGAAGTGTGCCAGAGTGCCGCTAATGTCTCCGCCGAGTGATTCGCCTTCCGACGCAAATTTACAAGATGAAGCGCATTGGAGGCAACAGCTTTTGCATCATTGGCGACCAGGCGTGGGACATTCCCCGACATATAAGAGAGAAATGCATCGCCAACATATACGTGCGGCACGGAATACCACACGCCCCTTACTCTACATTTGTAGGCTTTATGGACTTTGTCGGCTAAACCAACTTCGAGGTAATCTTTTACTGCCTTTGGGAATTGTTTATGGTCTGGTGGAATGGAGAGTAGCCAAACTTTATCGCCGGCCTTCGCGGCGGTTTCCCAATCGGCGCAAGTGAACTTTATACCCTGTAATTGTCGGCCAGAGCGAATAGCTGGCTTAAGAAACGCGTTCGGAATTTCGTAATAACCGGCTTCGGGCTTTGAAAGATGGAAATACTCATTGGCCCCCGTCACGTAGCCGACGCCAATTTCGGCTAAATCACCTAGCCGTTGGGTCTTAGTTCCCCGAACTAAATCTGAATAAACTCGGCGTGATTCATCAGGGAGCAAATATTCGACGAGGCGCCTTTTGCCTGTGCAGATAGCCTCAACATCTACGGATATGCCATTGTCTAAATTAATGCCGGGCAGCGATGAAACGCCGTTAGCGACAAGCAGAGACAAGCTTCTACATTTTTCCCCATAGTCATCGGCTAAAAGACAAAAAGTATCTTGGCTCAGGTCGGAAAAGAGGCGCTGACGAAACGCGATGACTCGGATTGAACTAAATTTGTCGAGGAAGTATTGAATGACTGGCAAGGCGTAAGCCGCGTGATTTATCTCAGCAGGCACAACCATTGCCAGACGCCCGCCCAGTTTGAGAAACCGGGTAGCGTGTATCAGGAATGGAGCCCACGACGAAGCGAGTTCTGGCAAATCGGCTCCGACTTGACGGCAGATTTTTAATGCCGCTTTGCGCGAGTCCCCGTTAAACCTTTGATACCGGATGAATGGCGGGTTGCCAACAATAGCGTCCATTTGGAAAAGTTCAGATGGCTCGACTCGGAAAAAATCGCTTTCAACCAAATTGCTCTTAGGAACGGCAATTTTGGAAATGGCTTGACTTTGTATATCTATTCCGAATATGGCGGGTGAACGACCACCACCGATAGCTTCTAAATGGTTGCTGGCAGCCACCAAGAATACCCCATCTCCATACGAGGGGTCTAAGACCCTATCGCCTGGGCTTCTAATAGCCCAGGCCGCAAGGAAATTGGCCACTATCTGGTCAGTATAGTAAGCGCCAAGATTCTTTCTCAACTCGACATTCATAGGATGCTCTGCAAAACTTTTTCCGACTTTGATTCCCAATTTTACTTGATAGCTGACAACTTACTCGATAACTTTCAACACACTCGCCAGCGGCCCGCCGACGGTTCGCAGAGTTTCACACACTGATTTCAGATTCACATCCACGCGGTAAAATCGTTCTCCCACGCGGCGGCGGTAGCTATTGAAACTGCGCTTGATTTTGGGCGGGCTGTTGGCGATGAGGGCTTCGTCGAGGCTGGCGGCGTCTTTGCGGAGCGCGGCGGCCCAATCGTCGGCGAGGGCGAGGTAGAGCGGTTCGGCTTTGGGTTTCACGTCCGGCCACAGCCATTCGAGCTCGCTCAGGTCTTTCTCAATTGAAGACTCCAGTTGGCGCAGTTCCACGTCGAGGGCCTGCCAGCGGTCGTGCTCGCCCACGAGGGCTTCGAGTTGAGTCTGGATTTGGCCGAGCATTTGCACCCCGGTTTGGAGCGCGCCGAGTTTCTCCGGGTCGAGGTCGCTGGCGGTGAGGGAAGCGCTCACCCGCGTGAGGGCGTTGACCAGCGCGGGGAGGCGCAGAGTCCGCGCGGCCTGAATGAGCAGGGCATTGACGCGCGCGGGGCGCGTCGAAAGCACCCGGTTGAGTCGCCCGGTCACTTTCTTGAGCGGCGCGGCTTCGAGGCTGTCCAGCGCCCCACTGAGGTCGGCGCGGACGGCGGTGAGGTCGGCCAGCCATGCGGTTTCCGGCTCCGGCACGGTGGGCCGCGCCGCAATTTGCTTGAGTTCTTCGATAAAGCCTTCGAGGGTCACCAGATACACGGTGAGATTTTCGAGGGATTGCTCGTCGTCGGGGAAACGCGCGGCGGCTTGCACCACGCCGCTATAACACTGGTATTGCAAGCGGTGGAGGAGGTCGTGCAGGAGTTTGTAATCGCCGAGGACGTTGAGTTGTTCGCTGGCGGCTTCAAAGTCGGTCTGAAATTCGGTGACGGCTTGCCGGGCGTCGGCGGAGCGGTGGAGGAGGTCTTTGAGCGCGGCGAGGCCCTGCCCCACGACGGCGGCGTCGGCGAGGGAGACGTTGTAGACGTTTTGGATATTGGTGATTTTGTCGCGCCCGACGAGATCACCGCTGACGTTAAGGGTGCTATCGGTGGTGTTGAGGGTGATACCGCCTTCGATGGTGGCGGGGGAGGGCGGGGGGGAGTCGCTCATAGGTTAGAAGAGGGTGAGCGGGATTGTAGCACGAGTGAGGGGGAACGCGCCCTACCTGTAAATCTCCACAAACCGCACGGTGTCATCGCCATAATTCGCCACCCAAATGCGCGAGCCGTCGAACACCACCGCGTCGGGGCTTTTACCAATACGGATTTGTTCCTCGGCGGTGAGGGTCTGAACATTGAAGGCTTGCAGGGTGTTATTGGTGTAATTCGGCGACCACAACCGTAGGCCGTCAAACGCAAAGAGGAGCGGGTGACTGCCAAACGGAAGGGCCGGGGTGGTCGCATAAGTCGTAGGGTCAATGGCTTGGATCGAGTTGTCGTTGATATTAGTCACCCATATCTTTTTGCCATCATAGCCCAGCCCGCGCGGATGATTGCCCACCGGAATGACTTTCTCCACTTGTTGCGTGAGCGGGTTAATCACGACCACCGTGTTGTCGCCATAGCACGTCACCCACAACCGCCGCCCGTCGAAATAGAGGCCGTCGGGATTCTCCCCTACTTCAATCAGTGCGCCGGTCCCGCCACTCACCGGATCAATTGCCTCGACCGTATTCGCATCGTAATCGGCGACCCACACAAAGTTGCCATCGAAAGTCAAAGCAATCGGGCGCAAGCCCACCGCCAGCGGGCGACTGACGAGGCCCGTGCGCGGATTGATGGATTGCAAAGTGTTGTCGCTATAGTTGGCCACCCACAGATGGTCACCATCGAACGTGAGGGCATACGGACGATGCCCAACGGCGATGGGCGTCCCCGCGATGCTGGTTTCGGGGTTGATGGCTTGCACGGTGTCGTTAAGGTAATTGGATACCCAGACTTGGGCGCCATCATAAACCAGCGCCACCGGGCCGGAGGCAACTTGAATGGGCGGGCTGATGCGACTGGCCGCCGGGCTGATGGGTTGCACGGTGTTGTCGTTTTGGTTCGACACCCACAGGCGCGTGCCGTCGAAGACCAACCCGCTCGGTAACGCGCCGGAACGCACCAGCACGCTGATATGCCGCGTGGCGGGGTCGAGGGCTTGCACGATGTCATCCCCCGAGGCCGAAATCCACAGCAAATGCCCGTCCCACACTAAATCGGCGGGGTCAACGCCCACTCGAATCGGTTCGCTGGCTTGGTTGAGGGTGGGGTCAATGGATTGCACGCTGTTGGCAATGAAATTAGCGACCCAGATGAGGCGTCCGTCGAACGCGAGTGCACCGGGAGCGGCATCCGTTTCAATAGTCGCCGTCACCTTGTAAGTCATAGGGTCAATGGCTTGCACCGTGTCATCCTGGTAGTTGGTCACCCACACCAACCCCCACGCAAACAAAATATCTTGCGGTTCGTTGTTTACTTCGACGGTGGCGACGATTTGCCGCGTTTGGATGTCAATAGCTTGAACGGTACCGGCGGAGTTATTAGTGACCCAGAGTTGCTGGCCATCGAACGCCAACTCAATCGGCCCATCCCCAACGGAAATGGGGGGGCTGACCACACCGGTATTAGGATTGAAGGATTGCACGGTATCATCGCGGTTGTTGGCGACCCAGATATTTTCTCCATCAAAGACGAGCGCGTAAGGCCCGTGCCCGACAGAGATGGCTGGCCCGGCCTGACCGGTGGCGAGGTTGATGGCTTGCACCGTGTCGTCGGCGGAATTGGCGACCCAGACGCGTTGCCCGTCGAAGGCGAGGCCATACGGCTCGCGTCCGACCGGGATGATCCCGGTGCGCTCGAACTGTGTCTGCGCGACGGCATTGGCGGCGGCCTCGCGCGTGGCGGCCACTTGCGCCCCAGCTTGAGCCGTCCCCTGCAGGTGTTGCGCTTTGTTGGCTTCACCGCGCGCCGCCACCGCGCTCACCGCCGAGGCGATTCCCAGCAAAACCAACACAATCACGAGGCCAATGCCGCCCAACACAAAGCCGCGTTGCCGCCGGAGTTGGGCTTCGCTTTTTTGCAGTAACTCTTTGGCTTTGGCATTCATCGCCAGTTCGCCTTCACGCGGCGCGAGGATGGCCAGTTCGTCCGCGCCGAGGAGCGTGCCATGCCGCTCGTAGGTGCGCGTCTCCTGGTCAAGCAGTTCTTGCGCCGCTTTGCGGGCCTGCACGGTAGGGTCAAGTTTGATTTCGTTCAGCAAGTAGTCGTGCGCCAGTTCGTACGACAAGCCGGGCGATACTTCAAACGTCTCGCCCTCTTTGGCGATGGTCTCCTGGGCGCGGAGCAGGCGGCTATCCACCAACTGTTCGAGAATCGCGTCGAGCGTTTCGGGTGAGACTTTGAAGGCGCGTTGGAGTTCGGTCAGCAAATCCGCACGGGTACGAATGACCCGTTGGCCATCGGCGGTGATGAGGGCTTCCAGCAAGCGTCGGGCCACGAGGCGCTGGTCGGGCGGCACGTCGCGGTCGAGCACCTTGCCCAGGTGGTCGCGCAAAATGCCGAGCGCGCCGCCGCTCTTTTCGTATTGCGCGCGGGTGATGGTCTTCGCGTCGCCGAGGTCTTCGTACAACACCGAGCAGACGAGTTGCAATTGCGCCGGTTCGATTTCGTTCTCGCCGAGGTCGGTGAGGAGGGTTTCGACCAGGCCGGTTTCGTAACTCACGCCGCGCATGGCCGCCGGTTGCGTGGCGACTTCCTGCGCTTCGTCGCGGGTGAGGCGGCTGAGGCGATATTCGTTCTCGAACGGGTTGCGGATACGCGGGCGGAAGGTGGCGAGGTTGCCGAAGAACTCGCTCCGCATCCCCAGCACCCAGCGCACGCGCAGGCCGTTGTCGTCGAGGCATTCGGCCAATTGGCTCACGAAGTCGGCGCGGTCTTCGGGGACGCGGTGCCTGAAGAATTCTTCGAACTGGTCGAGGCAGATAATCAGTTGCGCTTTCTCGCCAATGAGTTGGCAGACCCGGGCGAGGAAATCGCGGAGCGGCGCGGTGGCGAGGAGCGGCGCCTGGCCGGGGTCGGGGAGGAAGGCGCGTTTGACGACGAGTACCGGGTCTTGATTATAGGGACGCAGATAGACCGGGATGTGCCCGGCCCCCAGGAGCCGCGCGACGAGGCCGGCCTGAATGAGGGAAGTCTTGCCTGCGCCCGACTCGGCGTGCAAGACGGTGAGCGGGCCGGTCTGTAAGCAACTCAGGACTTCGCGGATGGCGGTGGCGCGGCCAAAAAAGTATTCCGTATCGCCCAGGCGATATTCGAGCAAGCCTTTATAGGGGTTGCCGCCCGCGTCGGGTTGGCTGAGCACGCGCTGGAGGTCTTTGATAAACGCGGTGACGCCCTCGGCCAAATACTTGGCTTCAATGGAGCGGTCTTTCTCCGTTTCTTCCGCCGCCGAGAGCGCGCGCTCGACCACATTCTGGATGTTCTGAATGTTGTTGATAATCTTGTCGCGCCCGACGAGGTCACCGCCGATTTGGAAGTTGGAGTTGGAGGCGGTGATGTTGAGGCCGCCTTCGACAGCGGCGGCGGGGGGAGAGGAATCGCTCATAGTGGACGAAACTATACAACCGGAGAGGAGGGAGGGCAAACGAAGATTTTCTCATCTCCGTTTGGTATAATTTTCTTTCGTCAAGCCCAGTAGTTCAGATGTTCCATACCCGTAGGGGCGTTCAATTGAACGCCCCTACGGGCAACGTGAGGTATCCATGCGAGACTCCATCCTCGTCGTCGGCGCCCGCGAGCACAATCTCAAAAATATCACCGTCGAGATTCCGCGCGATAAGCTGGTCGTGTTCACCGGTGTGTCCGGGTCGGGCAAGTCGTCGCTCGCCTTCGACACGATCTTCGCCGAGGGCCAGCGGCGCTACGTCGAGTCGCTGTCGGCATATGCGCGGCAGTTCCTGGGGCAACTGGAAAAGCCGGACGTGGATCACATTGACGGCCTCAGCCCCGCCGTGAGCATTGATCAGAAGGGCGTAAGCCGCAACCCGCGCTCCACCGTCGGCACGGTGACGGAGATTTACGACTATCTGCGTCTGCTGTTCGCCCGCGTGGGTATCCCGCATTGCCCCATCTGCGGGCGCGAGGTCAAGAGCCAATCCGCCGAGGAGATCGTGGACTCCGTCGAAGCGTATCCCGCCGGGAGCAAGATTCTCGTCCTCGCCCCGGTCATCAAAGAGCGCAAAGGCCATCATCAACCGGTGTTCGAGGATTTGCGGAAGAGCGGCTTTGCCCGCGCGCGCGTGGACGGGCGCATTCTCGATCTCTCGGAAGAGATTGAACTCGACCGCTACAAGCAACACTCGATTGAAGCGGTGGTAGATCGGCTGGTTATTAGAAGTCAGAGGTTGGAAGTCGGAAGTCGGAAGTTGGATTCTGACCTCCCGCTCGGAGAGCGTCCGACCTCCGACCTCCAGGCCGAATTCCGCTCGCGCCTCACCGATTCTATCGAGACCGCATTAAGAATGGGCGGCGGCACGATCATCATCTCGGACGCGACGACGAATAAAGACCAGTTGTATTCTGAAAACTTTGCCTGCCCGGTGGATGGCATTAGTTTACCGGAGATTGAGCCGCGCACGTTTTCGTTCAACACGCCGCACGGCGCGTGTCAGGGATGTCAGGGGCTTGGCATCAAATTGGAGATTGACCCCGACCTCGTCATCCCCGACCACGGTTTGAGCATCAACGACGGCGCGCTAGCCGCCATGGAGTGGCGCAACTCGATGGAGAATGGCGGCTACTACTGGCAAATGCTCGAAGCCGCCGCCGGACACTACAAGATTCCGCTCGACAAACCGTTCAACGCGCTCAGCGACGAGCAACGCAACATCGTCCTCTACGGCACGCAGGGCGAGAAAATCAAAGTGAACTACGAAACGCGCGACGGGCGGCACGCCGCGTGGGAGACCGCCTTCGAGGGCGTCATCCCCAATATGCGCCGCCGCTACGAAGAGTCCACCTCCGATTACATCCGCGAAAAAATCAGCGAATACATGGCCGAGCGCCCGTGCGAGGTCTGCAAAGGCCAGCGCCTGCGCCCCGAGGCCGTGGCCGTCACCGTCGCCGACCAGAACATTATTGAAGTGACGAATTGGCCGGTGCTGAAAACGGTGGAGTGGGTGAAGAAACTCAAGGGTGAAGGAAGAAGGATGAAGGATGAAGGCGACGAAGGAGTCGCTCCGGTGCTTACCCCCCGCCAGGCTAAAATCGCTGCACAAATTCTCAAAGAGATTGTCTCGCGCCTGCAATTTTTGGTGGACGTGGGTTTGGACTATCTCACGCTCGGGCGGACAGCGGCGACCCTGAGCGGCGGCGAGGCCCAACGCATTCGCCTCGCCACGCAGATTGGCTCGCAACTCATGGGTGTGTTGTACGTCCTCGACGAGCCGAGCATCGGCCTGCACCAACGGGACAACGCGCGGCTCATCAAGACTCTGCAAGGGATGCGCGACCTCGGCAACACGCTCATCGTCGTGGAGCACGACGAGGAAACCATCCTCGCCGCCGATTGGGTGGTGGATCTCGGCCCGGGCGCGGGCGAGCACGGGGGGCGGCTCATCGCCGAAGGCCCGGTCGCGCAAATCCTCAAAGACAAGAAATCCATCACGGGGGCGTATCTGTCGGGGCGCAAGAAAATCGAAATTCCCGCCACCCGCCGCGCGGGGAACGGCCATGCCCTGGTCGTGAAAGGCGCGAAGGAAAACAATCTCAAGAACATTGACGTGCGGATTCCGCTCGGCAAGTTCACGTGTCTCACGGGCGTGTCGGGGAGCGGCAAGTCGTCGTTGCTGGTCGAGGTGTTGTACAAGGCGCTGGCGCAAAAACTGCACGGCTCGCACGAGCACGCGGGGACGCACAAGAGCATCGAGGGCATTGAGCACATTGACAAGATCATCAATATTGACCAAAGCCCCATTGGCCGCACGCCGCGCAGCAACCCCGGCACCTACGTGGGGATGTTCGACGAGATTCGCAATCTATTTTCGGAATTGCCCGACTCGAAAGTGCGCGGCTACAAGGCCGGGCGGTTTTCGTTCAACGTGAAGGGCGGACGGTGCGAGGCGTGTCAGGGGCAGGGGCAGGTGCAAATCGAGATGCAATTCCTGCCCGATATTTTTGTGCCGTGCGACGTCTGTCACGGCGCGCGCTTCAACCGCGAGACTCTGCAAGTGCGCTTCAAGGGCAAGGATATCGCCGAACTGCTTAACACCACCGTGGACGAGGCGCTGACGTTCTTCGACGCGCACCCGGCCATCCGGCGCAAACTGCAAACGCTGAGCGAAGTCGGCCTGGGCTACATCAAGATCGGGCAACCGGCGACGACGCTCTCCGGCGGCGAAGCTCAACGCACGAAACTCGCCAAAGAACTCTCCAAGCGCTCGACCGGCAAGACGCTCTACGTCTTGGACGAACCCTCGGTAGGCCTCCACGCCGCCGACGTTCACAAGTTGGTTGAAGTTTTGCAACGCTTCGTGGACGAGGGTAACACCGTCCTCATCATCGAGCATCACCCCGACATCATCAAAGTCTCCGACTGGCTGATTGACCTCGGCCCGGAAGGCGGCGACCGGGGCGGCTATTTGGTGGCGGAAGGCACGCCCGAAGAAGTGGCGCGGGTGCTGGAGAGCCACACGGGGCAGTTTTTGAAGAAGTATTTGGGGAATGGAAACGGGAAGAGGAAATAGCAAGCGGGCGTATAATAAGGTTGTCTCGCTATTCGAGGTGTAGCATGGGCCATGTGATTTCTCTTTCCGACCGCACATACCAATTACTCTCCGCTCGCGCCGAGCAACTTCAGCGCTCTCCTGCCGAAGTCGCCGATGAAGTGCTAACTCAACACTTATCTCCACCGCACGCGCACGTTGAATTGGTTCAAACCACCTTTGGCTTGCGCGCTCTGCTCAAAGGCACACGGATTCCGGTCAGCATCATCGTCGGTTACATTCAGGCGGGTGAAACACCGGAGACGCTGGCGAAAGAAGTCATGCCGCACGTCTCCCTCGCTACGATTCACGATGCGCTGAGTTATTACTATGATCACAAGACTGAAATTGACCGCGAGCGGGCCGAGAACACTGAAGAGGCAAGCCGGAAGTATTTGAAAGAGCGTTTGGGGGAAGAAGGGTACCAACGGCTTACGGGGCAAGCTCGATGAGTCACACTCCTCTCAAGCTGTTCTTGGATGAACATAGCTCTGTTTCACGGCAACGGATGCCAGACCAGCGAGAGGATGATCGCCAACGCGGCGAGGAGCGCGCCGAAGGCCGTAAAGACAACGCTGATTTCCGTGACTTCGTGTTTGGTAATTAAGTAGGTCGGGAGATTCCGAAAAACTTCTTCCAGCTGGCTGGCGCTTTCAGCCGCGTAATACTTTCCGCCGGTCATCTCCGCCACTTTTTGTAACGTCTCCTCGTCAATCCCCCGGCGGAACCCGCCACCACCACCGCCAAATTGGCCGTTGCGCCCAAACAAGTCGCCGACATTACATTGCGGCCCGCCAAACGGGCTGGACTCGGCGTCGGTGCCAAATCCAATCGTATAAACACGCACGCCGCGGACAGCGGCTTGCTCAGCGGCATCCAGCGGCAACGGCCCAGCATTACTCACACCATCGGTCAAGATAACAACGATGGCCGGCGCATACGCGCCGCGCGGCACGGGAGTGGGTTGCCCCTGGGTGGAAGTCTCCCGCTCGCTGGGCGCAACGCTCGGGTCAATCTCGGCAATCGCGTCCAGCGACCTGAGAATCGCGCTCCCAATCGCCGTGCGGCGGCCGGTGCTTAAACTCTGAACCACATCTTGCAGAACTTCCTGGTCGTTGGTGGGCGGCACAATTAATTCCGCGAAACCCGCAAACGCCACAATCCCAATCTGCGTGTTGGCATTTTGATGCTGAATGAATGATAGCGCCGCCGCCTTCGCCGCCGCCAGCCGGTTAGGCTGAATATCAGTTTGGCACATACTACGCGAGACATCTATAGCAAGCAGGATGGTGGTTTGTCCGGCAGGGAGACTCACAATCATCACCGGGCGGGTGAGGGCGAGCATGAGGCTGGTGAGGCCAAAGAGGAATAAAGCAAACGGCAGATGACGGCGCCAAAATGGTTGGTGCGGCAACGCTTCGCGCACGAGCGCCAGACTGGAGTAGCGCACCGCAAAGCGGCGGCGACGGCGCAAAATCCAAATGTAGGCCGCCACAATGAGCGGGATAACTCCGAGTAAGAATAGGAATTCGGGCCATAGCAAATCCATCTGGCACCTCCAAACTGCGCAACGCGCAACTTCACGGCAAGCGACCAAACCACGTGAGCGAGAGCAGGCCCCCCAGTAAAAGAATGAGCAAACTCAAACCGGCAAAAATAGAAGTGACTTCCATCTTTTCCGGTTTGATCACCAACTGTGGATTGAGGTTATCGTAGACCGCCAGCAAGGCTTGGGTGCTGTCGGCGTTGTAATACGTACCACCCGTGAGTTGCGCAATTTGTTGCAGGGTGCTTTCATCCAATTGAGTGTGAACGGTGACGCCGTTGATGTGCAAATCCACTCCCGCCGGGCTGCCGAGACCCACGGTGTAAATGCGCACACCCCGTTCGGCGGCGGCCTGCGCGGCTTGGAGCGGGTCTGGGTTCTGATTATTTTCGCCATCGGTGAGCAGGACAATCGCCGCGGGCACGTAAACCCCGGGGGGCACGGGAGTCGGCGTGGGGACGGGAGTCAACATGAAACTGCTATAGACTTCATCCGCTTTTTGCGGGTCCTCGGCCAGCGTCGTCAGTGAAGCAAAAATGCCGTTGGCTAAGGCGGTGCCCCGCTGAGGCGTGAGGCGGTTGATGGCGGCGAGAATCGCATCCCGATTCGTCGTCGGCGTTTGCACGGCAAAACCGCTATCGCTGAACGCGACCACGCCGATGAGGACGGTTGACGGTTGCTTGTCTATGAATTTCTGCGCGGCGACTTTAGCCGCTTCTATGCGGGTGGGCGCAAGGTCAGTGGCGGCCATGCTCCCCGAAACGTCAAACGCGAGGATGACGACTCCTTCGATACGGGGAAGGCTCACCACCGCTTGGGGGCGGGCGAGCGCCAGCGTGAGGAGCGTGAGGCCGATGAGGAAAAGCGCCGGAGGCAGGTGACGGCGCGCGCCGAGTTGACGCTGTGTGGCTCCTTGCGCGAGTCCAAAACTGCCGTAACGCGCGGCCACGCGCCGACGGCGGTGTTGGGCGCGGAGATACAACCCAATGCCGAGCGGCAGGATAAACAAGGCTAAAAGCATCGTAGGCCAGATAAAAGACATAGGCATTACTTCCGGCGTTGTTGCCGCGACTTGGCGAACCGCACAATAGCCTGGACCAGATCTTCTTCGGTCGAGAGCGAAAACGCCTGCACCCCGGCGTGTTTGAACGCCGCGTTGAGTTCGGCTTCGCGGCGTTGGGCCGCCGCGTGAAAGCGTCCCCGAAACTTTTTGTCGTGCGTGTCCACGTAAACTTGCTCGCCCGTCTCGGCATCTTCCAGGATGATGGGGCCCACATCGGGCAGGTCAATCTCGCGCGGGTCCCACAACCGGATGGCGAGGACTTCGTGCCGGTGATGTAACAAACTGAGCGGACGTTCCCAGCCCGGCGCGCTAATAAAATCTGAGACGATGAAAATTAATGAGCGGCGCTTAATCGAGTGCAATGCGGTTTCGAGCAACGGCGTTAAATCGGTGAAAGGCGCTTTGGGCAACCGGGGATGCTTGAGCAAATCGTTGACGAGGCGTAGCACCTGGTTGCGGCCGCCCCGGGCGGGAATCGTCTTGTCCACGCGGTCGCTGTAAAACAGCGCGCCCACGCGGTTCCCGTGGCGGGTGAGCAAACGCGCCAGAGTAGTGACAAAATCAACGAGCATGGTCCGCTTGAGGGCCAACGTCTTAACGGTGCCAAAATCCACCGAGGGGCTGAGGTCGAGCAAAAACCACGCAGTGATTTCGCGGTCTTCCACGTACTGGCGGACATAGGGCGTGTTCATCCGCGCGGTGACGTTCCAGTCAATGTAGCGCACGTCGTCGGGGGGTTGATATTCGCGCAGGTCGGCAAAATCCACCCCGTAGCCGTAGAACAGGGTGCGATAATCCCCTTGCAAGAGACCATCCAAGCGGCGGATGACTTGCCAGTCGAGCCGTTGCAGGAGGCGTTCAGGCGTTAACGCGGAATTGGGCGGGTTCACGGAGCGGCACCACGGGAATGGGAATGCGGTCGAGAATCTTTTTCAAAATGTCATCGGCCATCACGTTGTCGGAGAGGGCCTCGTACGACAAGACCAAACGATGGCGCATCACATCCAGCGCCATGTCGAGCACGTCTTGAGGCAAGACGTAGTTGCGCCCGCGCACAAAGGCCAACGCCCGCGCGGTGAGGATGAGATTGATCGAAGCGCGCGGACTCGCGCCGAACATGATATAGCGCTCCAATTCTTTCAGGCCGTATTCTTTAGGTTGGCGAGTCGCGGTCACCATCCGCACGGCATACTCAATCAGCCGCGGGTCGGCGTAGACCTGTTGGGCCTCGTGTTGCAGGCCGAGTAACTGTTCGGTGGTCAAGACATTTTGCGCGGTCGGCAATATCCCCGTCATCCGCTCGACGATGACAAACTCCTCCGTCGGGGTTGGATAGCCAATCAGCACTTTGAGCATAAAGCGGTCAACTTGCGCTTCGGGCAAGGCATACGTGCCTTCGGTCTCGATGGGATTTTGCGTTGCCAGCACCAGAAACGGATGGGGGACTTTGAAAGTTTCGCGTCCAATGGTGACCTGCTGCTCTTGCATCACTTCGAGCAAGGCGCTTTGCACCTTGGCGGGCGCGCGGTTGATTTCATCGGCGAGGAGGAGATTGGTGAAGACCGGGCCGAGGGCGGTGTTAAACTCGCCGGTCTTTTGATTGTAGATGCGTGTGCCAATCAAATCGGCGGGGACGAGGTCGGGCGTAAACTGGATGCGCTTGAACTCGCCGCCCATCGCTTCGGCCAGCGTTTTAATCGCCAGCGTCTTCGCCAGCCCCGGCACGCCTTCGACCAGAATATGTCCGCGCGCGAGGAGCGCCACCATCAAGCGCTCCAAGAGATGATCTTGGCCGACGATGACTTTTTTGACCTCGTACAACATACGCTCAATTGGCAGTCTTTTCTCGGAATTCATTAGGTGTTCCATCCCTGCGCTCCTGTAAAAAAAGAAACCCTGACTTTACCAAACAGGCGGCAAGCCTACGCCCCCACCCGCGAGCGTGATGGGCACCGCAAAGCCGATGCCAATAAAGACATCCTGCTCGGTGGGGTTGATAAGCGCCGCGACAATGCCGACCACCTGACCGTAGCGATTAAGCAACGGGCCGCCGGAATTGCCGGGGTTCACGGCGGCGTCTATTTGGATTAATCCTTCAAGGGTTTGATGACTCTCCGGATTTTTGAACGAACGGTCGAAACCGGAAATCACGCCCGTGCTCATGGAACTATAAAGGCCAAACGGATTGCCGACGACATAGGCCTCGTCGCCCACGCGCAACGCATTGGGGTTGCCTAAAGTGGCGGGCACAAACGACGCCGGAGGCTGCAGAGCGCGGATGACGGCGATGTCGTTCTCCGGTTGGGCGGCGATTATTTGCGCGGCGGATTGGGCGCCATCGGCAAATGTAACGAGAATGTCCGTGGCGTTGGTAACGACGTGCAGACTGGTGAGGATGTCGCCGCTGTCGTTAATAATGACGCCACTGCCTAAACTCTCAGCGTGTTCCTTGTCTTTACTTTGATGGTTGACTTGAATGAGAATGAGCGAGGGCCAGATGACGCTATACACGCGAGCCGAGAAAGCGGGAGGCGGCGTGGCCGAGGCCAGGGCTTGGGCCACGGTGTCGTTCACTTGCCTGACGGTTAAGGGCTGGGGTGGGGGGACAAGCACGTTATACAGCCAGAGCGCCAAGAGCGCGGCCAACACGCCCGAGGCAAACGGCGCGGCACTCCGCGCGCGCGCCCCGAAACGCCGGAGGCGTCCCCGCCATATCTCCCTTCGAGAAGCAGATGGTTGGTTCATACTCTTTCCGCTCCGTGAGGCCGAGCAAGTTTAATCTGATTGGCTAACAATTGGGCCAGCGCCAGCCCGGCGTAATTCCCCCGACCGAGTAGCCCAAGAATAGCATAAATAGAGGCTTTTTATCTGAGAAAAAAGTGAGACTTCCCACATACCTACACACTTACGCGCTTGCGCCCATTTGCCTCTCCCCCCATCCGGTCTATACTTCTCTCTAACTCTCACTCCCAACTCTCATTACAGGAGGCCCGCCATGTTCGTCCCACTTTCCGTTCTCGAATTTCGTGACCGCGCCGAGATGTACTTCCGCGACAAAACCGGCGTGATAGACGGCGACAAGAGATTCACCTATGGCGAATTCGCCCAGCGCACCCACCGGCTGGCCAACGCTCTGCGCGGCCTCGGCGTGCAAAAGGGCGACCGCGTCTCGTTCCTCTCCTACAACGAGCATCAACTCCTCGAAGCCTATTACGGCGTCCTCGAAGCCGGGGCGGTGCTCAACCCCATCAACATCCGCCTCACCCCGCAAGACATCGGCTACATTCTTAATCACTCCGGCTCGAAAATCGTGTTCTATCACAAAGACTTCACGCCGCTCATTCAAGGCGTGAAAGCCGCGCTCGCCGAGACCAGGCACTTGGTGGTGATGGAAGGCGACCTCGCCGACCCGGCCACGCACGAGTACGAGGGCCTGCTGGCCTCCGGCTCGCCCGATTACAACCCGCCGGAGATAGACGAGAACGACCTCGCCGAACTCTTCTACACCAGCGGCACGACCGGCAAGCCCAAAGGCGTGGCGCTCACCCACCGCAACCTGTACCTGCACGGCCTCTACTCGGCCCTCGGCATCGGCATTGCGGACGACAACGTGATTCTCCACGTCGTCCCCCTCTTTCACGTCAACGGCTGGGGCACGCCGCACACCCTCACCATGATGGGCGGCACGCACGTCATGCTCCGCAAATTCACCCCCGGCGATTTGCTCGGCCTCATCCAACAGCATCGCGTCACCCACCTGCTCGGCGTCCCGCTCATCTTCAACGCCCTCATCAACTTCCCCGACCTCGGCAAATTCGATCTGTCGAGTCTGCGCTTCCTCATCAGCGGCGGCGCGCCCGCCTCGCCCACGCTCATCAAAGCCATGCAAGAAAAACTCGGCGGTCAGGCCCTCGCCATCGTCGGGTATGGGTTGAGCGAGACTACGCCGGTGCTCACTCTCGCCAAGCCGCGCGCGCATCTCAGCGCCAGCGAACCCGCCGAGATGAAACTCGCGCGGCAAGGCTCCACCGGCTGGGCCATCCCCGGCGTCCGCATTCGCGTCGTGGATTCCAGCGATCACGACGTGCGCCCCGACGGCCAGCAAATCGGCGAGATCGTCGCGCGCTCCAACGTCGTCATGCAGGGCTACTACAAAGACCCCGACGCCACCAACGCCGCCATCCGCGACGGCTGGTTCCACACCGGCGATATGGCGACGCTGGACGAACAAGGCTACGCCACCATCAAAGACCGCTCCAAAGACATCATCATCAGCGGCGGCGAGAACATTTCCTCGGTTGAAATTGAAAACGCCCTCTACGCCCATCCCGCCGTCCTCGAATGCGCCGTCGTCGCCGCGCCCGACGAGAAGTGGGGCGAAGTCCCCATCGGGATTGTCGTCCTCAAGCCCGGTCAGGCCGCCACCTCCGAAGACCTCCTCGCCCATTGCCGTGAGCACCTGGCGGGCTTCAAAGTCCCCAAGCAGGTCGAACTCCGCGAGGCCCTCCCCAAAGGTGGCACCGGCAAAATCCTCAAAGCCGAATTGCGCGAGCCGTTCTGGAAGGGCCTGGAAAAGCGCGTTCATTAACCCTGCATAGCCCCCACCCCAGCCCTCCCCCGTTTGCCGCTTCGCGAAACGCAAACGGGAGAGGGGATGGGGGTTGTTTCCTCCATGCGCGATTGGCACCTCACGAACTCCGACCCGCTGACCTTGCGCCTCGCCGCCGACGCGCGCCTCACGCCCACCGATTACGCCGACGACCACATCTGGGAACTTTCGCTCGCGGGCGGCGAACCTCCGGCTTTAGCGGCGCGGACTTCCTTCGGACTCCGCGCCCGCGACTTGCGCCTGTTCCCGACATTTGTCGAGGGCGATAAGAGCGTCACCGACCCCGGCGATTTTACCTCCGCCCCGGCGGTGCGCGCGTTCTTCGTCAATTACCTGCGCCTGACGTTTGACCCGCTCCCCGACCTCGCGGTTTCAGCGGACTACTGGACCCCGGACTCGCACTCCCTCGCCGGACGCCTGACCCTCACGAACCAAAGCGCCGCGCCGCGCAAAATTCAAGTCTGGCTCTCGGCGCTCCTCAAGCCCATCGAGAATCCCCGCCACATCGGCGCGACGAAACTCGAAGAGTTCGTGGCCCTCACCGGCCACACCGGCAACTTGGAGATCGTCGCCGTCCTCGAAGGCCTCGCCGAAATCGCTTCCGCGCCCTATCCCACTCTCTCGCGCACTTTCGAGATTGCGCCCCACGCGTCGGTGGCGATGCGGTGGGTCGAGACTGCAACTGCAACCCCCTCCCTAGCCCCGCTTGCGCGCCGTTTGCCGCTAGGCGAGACGCAAACAGGGGAGGGAACAAATCTCCCCGCCATCCGCGCCCTCCTCGCCCGCGAATGGGACGGCGAATTTGCGCGCATTGAGTTAATCAATGCCGGTCTCCTCGACATCGAAACCGGCGACAAAGATTGGGACGCGGCCCTCGCCCTGGCGCAGACCGTCGCCCTCAGTTGTTACGTCGGCCCGACCCCGCACCTCCCGCACCCGTCTTTCATCTTCGCGCGCCACCCGGACAAAGGCTACTCGCGCAAGGGCGACGGCTCCGACCACAACTGGCAATGGGACGGCCAAGTCGCCACCGAGGCTTACGTCAGCGTGCCGCAAATCGTCTCCGCCGCGCCCGACCTCGCCAAAGGCATCCTCCGCAACTGGCTCGCCGTGCAAGGCCCGGATGGCTTCATTGATTGGAAACCCGGCCTGGCCGGGCAACGCAACCGCGCGCTCTGCCTCCCGCTCCTCGCCTCGCTCGCGTGGAAAATTTACGAATACACCGAAGACCAAGGCTTCCTCGCCGAAACTTACGCGGGTCTGCGCCGCTTCAACGACGTCTGGTTCACGCACCGCTACGACCGCGACGAAGACGGCGTGCCGGAGTGGTCGCACACCGTTCAATCCGCCTTCGACAATTGTCCCTCGTTTGTGCGCTCCCGCGCGTGGGGGCAGGGCGCCGACATCACCC
>Ga0315281_10004388_pt1 | contig 20477 bp, 16 predicted proteins | sample YL17G07_0_MG_FD_204540 | JGI IMG/M metagenome (GOLD analysis project Ga0315281, IMG submission 204540) | Sediment microbial communities from Yellowstone Lake, YNP, Wyoming, USA - YL17G07_0 | ecosystem: Environmental > Aquatic > Freshwater > Lake > Sediment | place: USA: Wyoming | collected...
TGTACATGAACGATCAGCCCGGGGCGAAGACCGACGATGTGCGGATGTCCGGCCCGGCGACGCATACCGAACAGAATGCGAGCGACCAGCCTGCGGACAGAATCGCGGTTGAACTCAAGTAGGACGCAGTCGAAAGGGCTACTCCAGCTATGATGGGGTCGCCATGCATGCCCTCGGCGCACGCATTGAAGTCATCGGCGACGAGATGGCGGCCACGCTGCGCCAGAAGACGGGAGCGGAGCGCCTCGAGATCGCCAGCCGCATGTTCGGAAGTGCGCGCCGGATGCTCCTCAGCCATTTGCGGTCCGTACATCCGGACTGGGATCAGGACCAGATCGAGCGGGAGGCGGCTCGGAGACTGTCCCATGGAGCAGTCTGAGCTCCTGCGGTTTGTCGTCTCCGTTCTGGAGCGGCTGAGCCTACCCTACTTCGTCACGGGATCGACGGTGACCATTTTTTACGGAGAACCGAGATTCACCAACGACATCGATATCGTCGATGAGCGAAGGACGGTCCAGGATTCAGAGCACGCGTATCAGATCTGACCGGGTGATGATGAACGTCTTGTCCGTCTTGAAATCGCGCACGAGGACCGCCGGATTCTGCGGCGTGATCATCGTCTGCAGCAGGTCGACCGGCGTGGAGACGTCCACGAACGGAAACGCCGGCTGCATGATCGTTTCGACCGGCTGCGACTTGATGTCGGGGTTGCGCACGAGCTCGTTGTAGAGCGTGGTTTCGTTCAGCGACCCGACCAGCCGGTTGTCCCGCGTGATCGAGAGTTGCGAGAAATCGTGCTCGATCATCAGCTGCACGGCATGACCGACCGGCTCCTCCGACTCGAGCGAGCAGAGCTCGCCTGACAGCCGCATCGACACGAGATCGCGGGCCGTCATCCCGTGCTTCTCGATGAACCCCTTCTGGCGCATCCAGTCGTCGTTGAACATCTTGCCGAGATAGCGGGTGCCGTGGTCGTGGAAGATCACCACGATCACGTCCTCGTCGATGAAGCGATCGCGCAGCTGGATCAGGCCGGCCATCGCCGACCCGGCCGAGTTGCCGGCGAAGATGCCTTCCTCACGCGCGATACGGCGCGTCATCATCGCCGCGTCCTTGTCGGTGACTTTCTCGAACGCGTCGATCACGTCGAAGTCCACGTTCTTCGGCAGGAAATCCTCGCCGATGCCTTCCGTGCTGTACGGATAGATTTCGTGCTTGTCGAAGATGCCGGTCTCTTTGTATTTCTTGAACACCGACCCGTACGTGTCGATGCCCCAGACTTTGATAGCCGGATTGCGCTCCTTCAGGTACCGTCCCGCGCCTGAGATCGTCCCGCCGGTGCCGACGCCGGAGACCAGATGCGTGATGCGCCCGTCGGTCTGCTCCCAGATTTCAGGACCTGTTTGCTCGTAGTGCGCCTTCGAATTCGACAGGTTGTCGTACTGATTCGCCTTCCACGAGTTCGGCACCTCGCGCTCGAGGCGCGACGACACGGAGTAGTACGACCGCGGATCCTCGGGCTCGACGTTGGTCGGGCACACGATCACGTCCGCACCAAACGCCCTCAGCGCGTCGACTTTTTCCTTCGACTGCTTGTCGGTTGTCGTGAAGATGCACTTGTAGCCTTTGACGACGGCCGCCATGGCGAGGCCCATGCCGGTGTTGCCGGACGTGCCTTCGATGATCGTGCCCCCGGGCTTGAGCAGCCCCGCCCGCTCGGCGTCCTCGATCATCCGGATCGCCATCCGGTCCTTGATCGAGTTGCCCGGATTGAACGTTTCCACCTTGGCGAGCACGATCCCGTTCACCACGCCCTTGGTGATCCGGTTGATGCGGACCATCGGCGTGTCGCCGACGGCGTCCAGAATGGTGTCGCAGACTTTCTTCTTCACAAATCAAGTCTATACCCGGACGATCGACGCGGAAACCGCAGAACTCGCAGAGCGAATATTTCCGCGTGTTCCGTGTGTTCTGCGTTTAACGTTGTCTCCATGCCCACACTGATTGCAGCGCCGGCCGTCGTCGCGGCCGCCGGCACGAAGCCGAAGAAGATTGAAGAGTTCGCGGGTCGCGTGAATTCCGGCCACGCGCAGGTGAGCGTGGCGCGGATGACGTCGCCGTCGGGCTGGCTGGAGCCCGGTCAACGTCCCGAGTTCGAGGAAATCACCGTCGTGCTGCGCGGCATGGTGCGTGTCGAACACGACGGTGGCGCGATCGACGTGCACGCCGGCCAGGCGGTTGTCACCGCGCCGGGCGAATGGGTGCGCTACAGCACACCGAACCCGGACGGCGCGGAATACGTCGCGGTCTGTCTCCCCGCGTTCTCGCCCGCGACGGTCCATCGCGACGAATAAGGCCACGACGTACAACGCAGAACTCGCGGAATCCGCAGAGAGAAGACCTTGCTGCGTGTTCAGCGGGTTCTGCGTTGATCGTCGTATCACGATCGTCGTGTCACCGACCACCGGCGACATCGATGAACGTCCCGGTCGAGTACGACGCTTCCCCTGAGAGGAGCCACAGGATCGCGCGGGCCACTTCGATCGCTTCGCCGCCGCGTCGCATCGGCAGTGTCGGACCGAGTCGATCGACGCGCCCGGGCTCGCCGCCGTCCGCGTGGATCTCGGTGTAGATGATCCCGGCGCGGACGCCGTTCACGCGGATCCCCTCCCCGGCTACCTCGCGCGCGAGGCCGATCGTCAGCGCGTCGAGCGCCGCCTTCGACGCGGCGTAATCCACGTATTCGCCTGGTGCGCCGAGCTGCGCCGCTCTCGACGACACGTTCACGATCGCGCCGCCGGCGCCGCCGTGCTTCGTCGACAGGCGCCGCACCGCTTCGCGCGCGCAGAGAAACGCGCCGCGCACGTTGGTAGCGAACACCCGGTCGATGCGCGCGGCGTCGATGTCCTCGACACGCGTCTGCCGCTCGAGGATGCCGGCGTTGTTGACGAGCGCGGTCAGCGGCCCCAGCTGCGCATCCACCGTTGTGAATAGCCGCGCGACGTCGGACTCCGACGAGACATCAGCGCCGACCGCCGTCGCCGTGCCGCCCGCAGCCTGAATGTCGGCAACGACGGCTTCGGCCGTCTCCTGGTTCGTCCGATAGTTCACGCACACGGCATAGCCGCGCTCGGCAGCCAGCCGCGCGGTCGCCGCGCCGATCCCACGACCGCCACCGGTGACGATGATGACGTGATTCACGCGAGCCTGATTTCCGTTCTTCAAGCCCGCTCCCCATTGGGCGCAGTTTCGACGAGGTGCTTCAGGCGCGCAAGACACCGCGCCAGGCTGGGTGCCCTCGCCGCCGCAACGTCCGGACGCCAACCCTGCGAGAAATCGCTCGCGAACTCAATCAGTCTGGATGGGTAGGCAGGCCCAACATGGCGACCCGAACCATGTCTCGGGCTCATGTCTGCTCGGATTTCCTTCTTTCGCGAGGCTGCCGCAAGTCGGACAAGGGTCGTCTTCGGATCCGGGAGCAATTCAGGCGCGTTCGGAATCGCCGCGCGCCTCACGGAAAAGAACTGAGCGAAGCGCTCGGCATCCGCCAACAGCCACGCCTCCGCCTCCCGCACCACCACGCGAAAACGCATCAATGGCGACTGTGCGGGGAGCCACTCTGCGGCGAGGGCGCCGGGGCAGGCGAAGTCATGATCCAGGTCAACCAGAACGACCCAGGCAGACCATTGGGCCGCGGTGTTGTAGCCAGGAAGAGCGCGCCGCAGGTTCGCCTTACCGTTCTGAACCTGGACTCGGTGCATCAGCGCGCCCACGTGATCGACGACGCGTCGCAGCACCGCTTCGTCCGATGGCCCCTCGACGGCGCCCGACACGTAGACAGGCACGGGCGATCAGTCTCCGAACAGCACGAGTTGCTCGGCGTTCTTCGGCCGTGTCAGTGGCATGACGGCCTCCGCCAACGTGGACCCTCCAGACAGTAAGTCGCCAACGTCCCGGAAATGACTCGCTGGTCTCACGACCGTGCCCTCGGGCCCTGGAGTGAGGAGCAGCACCTCGTCGAGTCCGATGCCCTCGTCACGCAACAGATCGGTCGAGTGCGTGCTCGTCATGATTTGGCGGCCGGTCCGTCGCTGCATTCGAGCAAACATCTGCGGCAGAAACCGAACGACTTCCGGATGGAGCGAGAGCTCTGGTTCTTCGAGCAGCAGTGGCCCGCCGTTGTCGACGATGGCCCACAGCAGACCGAGCAGACGCAGAGTGCCGTCCGAAAACTGATCCTCGGTTTGCCACGCACCCTGCGGACGCCAGTGTTCGTAGCGACCGCGAAGGTGCGGTGTACCTCTGGCATCTCTGTGGAGTTCGAGCCGGGACATCTGCGGAACCGCCACTCGAAGTCCCTCAGAGATTGTCCGCAGTCTCGCCTTGAGCGTTCGTTCCGGAGTGTTCGCGAGTTGTTCGAGGAAGTCCCCGCCATACGGATCGTTCGTCCGGCCAACAGACCGGTCGGGCTCGCGCACCAGCTGCGGAACGATGTGCAGATACCGGACGGCGGCAAACACGTCAGCCACCGGGCGGAACTCCTTATTGACGTTCACCTGCTGCAGATAAGTTTGCGTAAGGCGCTCCGGATCGCTCTTATCGAGGTCGTTCGGGCGCGCGACCAACTCACGGGTTCCGTGCGTCACCCGTTCTCGTTTGATTTGCGGCCGCTGCTTCGAATCATGACCGAGAGCGAGCTCGTACTGCCACGGCTCCCCATTCGAGCCACCCAGGTTCACCGTAATCACGACGTCCGACAGCCTGCGTGCCGACAGAGACCTCAGCTTCGAGACGCCTTGTCGCTTTCGGACCGCTGCTTCGAGTCCTCCACCGACCGACACGATGTCGTGAAGGAACCGAAAGACATCGAGAAAATTCGACTTGCCCGCAGCGTTGGGACCAACTACAAAGACCCGCTGAGCCAAATCGACGTCCGCGGCGCCAAAATTGCGCCAGTTCTCGAGGCGCACACGGGTGAAGCGCAGCTCAGGAGAAGATCGACGATGAGAACTCTTGGGTTTCATATGATGTCGCCACCGTCCTGGCATGACGGCGTCGCGGCACGGACGACGGGCTCAGCTAGATTGTAGTTCACGCGCGGCGCCTACTCGGCATGCTCAGCTTCCAGATCCGCCGGTTGAGCCACGCCGGTCACTCGCTGTATTTCCTGCCACAGGCGCTTCTCTCGCCAGACGAGAAAGGCATCGTAGTCGTCGCTCCAGAACGGCGCCTTTGCACCTGTCGGCAGGTCGTGGGACGTCATACTGTCGTGGCGCAGGCCTTCAGGCCTGCGAACGCAGGGCTGGAGCCCCGATGACGCGGCCCTGAAAGGGCCGCGCCACGTCAGTCGGGCTCAGGGCTCACACTTAGAACGGCGTGTCGTTCTGTCGAGCGAGGGCCGTGCGAACCTGTGCCGGCGCGACGTGATGCGCACGCGCGATCTCGTCGAACAGCAGCGCTTCACACCATTCCATCGCCTGCCGGTGTTGGCCGGCCACGTGGAGCCCGTCCGTCGCGTCCGCATAGCTCACGGCCGACAGTTCGGCCGCCCGCGCGTCGTCGCGCAAATGTCGTGCGTGTGCCGAATTCGTCAGGTCAAGCAGGACCGCTGGATCGGATGGCCGTTCACACCGCGCGCTGGGCCGCTCACGGCCGGCACACCCGGCGAGACACGCCGCCAGGGCGAGAGCGGCAACCGGTCGCGCGATGGGACGGTCGTAGCCAATCACCAATCTTCCCTACGGCTTCTCCTGCCCCGCGGTCGTCGCGACCGGCTTCTTGCCGTTGATGTGCGACTCGTACCACGCGAGGTAGCGCTCGTAGCGATCGCGCACGTAGCTGGGACGGGTGATGCCGTGGTTCTCGTTCGGGTAGATGATGAGCTGCGTGTCGATGTTGAGGCTGCGCAGGGCCTGATACATCTGCTGCCCGCCCTGCACCGGCACGTTGAAGTCCTTCTCGCCGCCGAGGAACAGCGTCGGCGTCTTGATGCGATCGGCGTGCAGGAACGGATACGAGATCTTCTGGTACGTTTCCCACGCCTTCGGGTCCCACGGCGGGCCGATTTCGTAGTCGTACTGGATGATGTACTGATCCGTGCCGTAGAACGCGACCGTGAACGCGGTGCCGGCGCCGCTCGTGGCGGCCTTGAACCGTGTGTCGCTGGCGATCATGTAGTCGGTGAGGATGCCGCCGTAGCTCCAGCCGCCGACGCCGAGCTTGTTCGGATCCGCCACGCCCATCTTCACGACCTGATCGACCATCGCCTGCAGGTCGTCGACTTCGTAGTGGCCCCAGTCGGCCGCGATCGCCTTCGAAAACTTCGCGCCGCGCCCCGAGCTGCCGCGATAATTCACGGCGAGGACCGCATAGCCGTTGGCGGCGAACCACTGCCGCTCGAACGCGAACGTGTGCTGGTCCTGTCCGTTCGGACCGCCGTGAATCCGCAGCAGCATCGGGATCTTCGACCCGGCGACGTAGCCGGCCGGCTTCGTCAGCAGACCGTGGACCTCGGTGCCGTCCTTGCTCTTCGCGCTCACCGTTTCGGTCGTCCCGAGCTGCAGCTCAGCGAAGAGCGCGTCGTTCTGGTGCGACAACTGGGCCAGGTTGGCGCCATCCCATCGATAGACCTCGGTCGGCTTCGCGTTGCCGCCGGACAGCGCGGCCATGCAGGCGCCTGCCGCGGTCACGCTCGACACGACGACAGGCGCCGTGATCAGCTTCTCGACGCGATTGGTCGCGAGCGTGACGCGTGCGGGATACACCGATTGATCGTCGGTGACCAGCACGGTGATCGCCTTGCCGTCACCGCTGAAGCGCGGCGAGCCGACGCCCCGGTCGAGATCCTCGGTCGCCTTCACGCGCGCCGGCGCGCTCGATCCGTCGGCCGCGACCAGCGCCAGGTGCTCCATTCCGTAGGCGCTGTACTTCTTGTCGTCACCTTCGAGGAACGCGATCCACTTGCCGTCGGCGCTCCACTCCGGCTTCCCGCGCCCGCCGCGGCTCGTCGCCGGTGTCATCGCCTTCTCGGTCGACTCCTTCTTCGCGTCGACGATGAAGAGCTGGCTGGAGGGCTCGCGGTCCGGGTCCTCGGCACGGTTGCTCATGAACGCGATGCGCGTGCCGTCGGGCGACCACGACGAAGACGACTCGTCGGCTTTCCCCTTCGTCAGGCGATCGAACGACTTCGTGGCGATGTCGAACAGATAGACATAGGTGTGGCGGCCCGAGAGCAGATAGCCCTGGCCGTCCTGCTTGTACTTGTAGCGATCGATCACGATCGGCTTCGGCGCCTTGCCGCGTCCTCCACCGTCCGCCGCAGCCGCACCAGATGCCGGTGCGCCGGCCGCCGGCGCATCCGCCGCGTCCGGATCCGGATCGCCGACGACGAGCGCAAGGCGCTTCGAATCGGGCGACCACTCGTAACCCTGCAATCGTCCCTTGACCTCGGTGAGCTGAAACGCTTCGCCGCCGCTCCGGTCGAGCAGCCACACCTGATTGCCCTTCGCTGTGCCGGGCCGTGACGAGGTGAACGACAGATACTTGCCGTCGGGGCTGAACCGCGGCGCCGACTCAGAGTCGGTGCTCGACGTGATCTGCCGCTCGTTCTGCCCGTCGATGCCGACAGTCCAGACGTGCCCGCTGCCGGGCTTGTCCTCCTTCACGTCGATCTGCGACACGACGAAGGCGACCGTCTTGCCGTCGGGCGCGCACTGCGGGTCGCGCACCTCCTTGAGCTTGCCGAGATCATCGAGCGAGAGCGGCCGCTTGCCCCCCTGCGCCGCAGCGATGCCGACCGACGCGAGAACGACGACAAACCCGATGAGGATGCGATTCATGACAGGGCCTCGATGACAATTCAGATTTCAGATTTCAGACTTCAGATTTCAGATATTTCAGATTTCAGTTAGTTCCAAGTTGTCAGTTCTCAGTTCTCAGTTCTCAGTTCTAAGTTCTTACTTTCCGGTGTACATCACGCGCCAGATGCGTCCCTTCACGTCTTCGGTAATGTAGAGCGATCCGTCCGGGCCAACCGCGAGACCACCAGGGCGCGAGACCGCTTCTGCCGGGGTCATCAACGGCGTCTTGCCGGCGAACCCGTCGGCGAAGACCTCGCGAGTTCCCGGCTTGCCGCCGGTGAACGGCACGAACGTGATGTTGTAGCCAGCCATCGGCAGCGGCGCGCGATTCCACGATCCGTGGAACGCGACGAAGACTCCGCCCCGATACTTCATCGGGAACTGCGTGCCGGTGTAAAACACCACGTCGTTGGGCGCCCAATGCGCCGGAAACGCGACCGCCGGCGGTGTGAATGCCGCGCACCGATCGGTTTTCTTGCCGTCGCCCCCGTACTCCGGGTTCGTCACCAGGTGGCCTTCCGCGTGGCTGTAGAAGCAGTACGGCCAGCCGAAGTTCGATCCGTCGGCGACCTTCAGGAGGTACTCCGCCGGCCACTCCGCGTTCTGCTCCGCGGTGAACTGGCCGGGCCACAACGTGTCGAGGCCGTCGCGGTTGTGCATCGTCACCCAGAGCGAGTTGTCGTGCCACGTCAGGCCGGGCATTTGCCGCATGCCGGTCGCGTAGCGCTTGCCGTCGGTCTGCTTCTGTCCGACCTTGTTCTCGTCGAAGCGCCAGATGCCGCCGGCGATGTCGAGCAGTTGACACGGATCCTGACCGGCGACCTTCGGCTGGCGATCCGGCACCTGGCACGCATTTGACGGCGCACCGATGTTCACGTACACGCCGCCCTTGCCATCGAACGCAATGCCTTTGTCCGCATGCTGACGGCGGTCGGTCAGCCCCTCGACGATCACTTCGGCCGGTGCGTCCGGCGCCAGTTCCCCAGGGCCCAGCCTGTAGCGGACGATCGAGTTGGTCGTCGCCATGTAGACGTAGCCATTGCGAAGCGCGACGCCGGTCGCGCCATCGGCGCCGAATTTCTCGCGCGAGTCCATCTTGCCGTCGCCGTCGGTGTCGTGCAGCGCGACGACCCCACCGGGCGCGCCGCGGCCGTTGCGGGTGGAGACGTAGAGATCGCCGTTGGGCGCGACGACGAGGTGCCGCGCCGCGCCGACGTTGTCGGCCACGACCGCCGCGCAGAATCCCGGCGGCAGTTTGAGGCCGCCGTTGTCGGCGTCGCAGGCCGGACCGGCGGCGCCGCCGGTCAGCGACAGAATCAATGCGGCACCGACGGCCGCGATAGAGACACTCATCATCCGTTTCATGTTCATGGCGTGGTCCTCGTTGCGTGTGGTTCGCCGACGATCGTCTTCGCCCAGTCCCATCCCTCGAGGCCGCGCGCGTTCACGGCTTTCACGGACACGACCGTCCCCGCCGCGATCTGCGGCAGCGTGGCCTGCGCCTGCGTCACCGTCACGGTTCGGCGCAGCGGATCCGCCGGCGGCCCGTAGGCGACGATATACGACGTAATCCCGTGCTCCGGACTCGGCGTCCACGAGAGCGAGGCGATCGCGCCAGTGTGGCTGTCCATCTTGAGGTTCGTCAGCCGCGATGGGCTCGACGCCAAGAGCATCACGGTCGCGACCGTCGCCTTACTGGTCTCCATGATGAGCTGGTGGTTTTCGAACTCGAGCACATCGCTCGACTGATGATAATGCGGACTGCCCAGCACGGGATACGATCCGATGCCGCCCAAGACGTCGCCGTACGCGTCGTAGAGCGAGGCCGCGTCGGTGCCTTTGAAATACAGCGCGTCGTAGGTGATCAGCCGCGTGAACAGCATGGCCGCGGCGTGTTGCATGTCGCGGATGCCGGGGTTGGCATAGCGGATGGTGTTGTCGAGCCGCGCGTCGTTCATCCAGCCGACCATGTCGTTGTTCAGTGCGCCGGCCACGCGCATCTTGCTGTCCAGGGCGCGCCGGACGAACTCGCGGCTGCCGAGCAGGCCGCCTTCCTCGCCGGTGAAGGAGGCGAAGACGATCGTCGCCGGCATGGGATGGTTCGCAAGCACGCGCGCCGCTTCGAGCAGCGCGGCGGTTCCCGACGAGTCGTCGTCGGCTCCGGGTCCCGCTTCGACCGAGTCGTAGTGGCTGCAGACGAGGTACACGAGCTCGGGGTTCACCGTGCCGCGGAGCGTGGCGATGACGTTCGCGGTCTTGCCGTCGAGCGCGGCGCGCGGCTCGAACCACTGATACTCGGGCTCGTAGCCGAACGACGTATAGGTGTTGAACAGAAACTCCGACGCCTTGCGGTTGCCGGGCTTCGAGATGTGCTTCGAGTCGAAATCGAAGAGCGCTTTCTCGTAGCTGAAGATGCGGGAGGCCGATTCGCGCGCGACGACCTGGCGGACGTCCGTGGCGATCGGCTGGAACATGTGCGTCGCGGCGGCCTTCAGCGCGATCTCCTTCTTCAGCTCCGTCCGCAGCCGCGCGAGCAGAACGGCCTTGGTGATCGTCTTTTGCAGATCCACCAGGTACACCCCGCGCTCAGGTGACACCGTGTTGCCGTCGCGCTCAGCACCGATCAGAATCTTCGTACCGTCGGGGCTGACCGCCCATTGATACTCCGGCGCGATCGTCCGAACCGTATTGTTATGGAACAGCCGAATACGACCGGGACCGGGGTCAGACGGGGGTCTGACCCCGGTCCGGACCCCCGTCTGACCCCGGTCTGACCCCAGGTCGTACAGATACGAACGACGGTGGCGCGGTTCGCCCATGACGGCGAGCAGCCGGTCGGGACCGATGAACCGCGGCAGCAGGTCGTGCTGGATCTCGTGCGTCACCTGACGCTCGTTCGCACCGTCCCGATCCGCGACGAAGATTTCCCAGTCGTCGTGCGGCATCATCTGGTAGGCGAGCCGAGCGCCGTCAGCGGAGAGCGCCGGCGCGTCGAGCCGCTGCGTCGTGCGCTTCACCGCCGCCTGCGCGCCGGTTGTCGGCCCGACCATGACGCTGTACTCGGGACCGGTCCGCCCGACATACGTCAACGTGCGGCCGTCGCCCGACAACGACGGCGCGCTGCCGGTGACGACAGTCACCTTGCGCGTCCCGATGTCGACGATGGCAAACGCCGGCGGTATGTTCCCTTGGCCGCCTCGTCCGCCCCTCGCCGGAGCCGCTCCTCCCGCCCCTCCCGCCCTTCCTGCCCCACCCGACCCACCTGACTCACCTGCCCTACCCGCCCCTCCTGCCCCCTGCAGCGCCGGCCGACGCAGCGGGTTCTGTGTCGGGATCTGATAGAGCAACACCTTCCCCGAGGGATCGACGACCGGCGCGCTCTTTAAGCCGCCGGCATCCACCGCGATCACCGGCTTGGGCGAGAGCTCGCTGATCGCATAGACGTCGGTACGATCGGGCTCGGCCTCTGTCGCCCCGAGGAAGTACAGCTGACGCCCATCGGCGTTGAAGACCAGCCCGGTTTTCAGCAATTCCGACGCCGGCAGCTCCATCTCGCGCCCGTTACCCAGATCGCGGACGACGATCGCAGCGTGCCTGGCGATGAGCCACGTCAGCGCCTGCGTCAACTGATTGCGATTCTGCGCCGTCAGCGACGCCTGCTCGATCGCGGCGGACGCGCGACGGATCTCGTCGTTGTCGGGAATCCTGAGATAGGCGACCTGGTTGAGCGTGGACGAAAACGTCGCCGACACGCCCGGCAGGTCGGCCACGGGCGTCAGCGCCGCGTCGTTGCGAAGGATGCGCGTGCGGCGCGACGTCTCGAGGCCCGTGTCGTACACGATGTACCGGTTGTCCGGGCTGAACCTCGGGACACGCCCGTCGGGGATCAGTTCGCGCGTGTCGAAGAGCTCGCCGGTCGTCAGTGCAATCGGCTCCAGAAACGCGTCACCGTCTGGCGCGTTCACCACCTGAATGTAACCGGTGAGCGCCGCGATGTAGTCGCCGCGCTCCCACGCGTCGCCCGCCGCATCGAACGATCGCGTCGAGGCCGGTGAGCCGGCGACGAGGCGCATCGCCGTTCCCGACACTGCGAGCACCGCACACCAGACAAGCACACGTCGCATAAGAGTCCTGGTCAACCGACACGCTCTCCACCACGGGGGACACGGGGGACATGGAGGTCCAAACCCACAAAACAAGATCTTCCTCTGTGTCCCCAGTGTCCCCCGTGGTGGAGAGCGTCCAGGCGGCCCTGAAAAGGGCCGCCCTACGGTCTACAAACGAAATTTTCCGCCAGATCCGTGCTGCCGGTCCCTGAGTAGACCGCGTGCTGCGGATACCTGCAGAGCGGGCGCGTGCGCGTGACGGAGGCGCCCGTCCCCTTCTGCGCCATCAACCGCTCGGGTGCCTTGCCGCTGTCCACCCAGAGGTCGATCGCCGCGGCCCAGTCCGTGTTGTCGGGACCAGCGCCGCCGCCGCAGTGCAGGACGCCGGGCATCATGAACATGCGCACGTACTCGTCCATCTTCGGATCGCGCGCCTGGAGGCTCTCGTAGTATTTGACCGTGCCGAGCGGCGACAGCCCGGCATCCGACCAGCCGTGCCAGAGCAGCAGTTTGTGGCCCTTGGCCTTGAACGCGTCGAGATCCGCGCTCGTCGCGTTCAAGAACATCGCGGTGCGCTTTGTGTCCGCCCTCCAGGTCGACAGGTCATACGCCCGGTAATCCCACTCGGCATCGTTGAACACGAGGTACTTGAACAATTGCGTGCCGAACGCAAACCGGGCGGTTGGGGCCGCCGCCTGACCCGCACTCGGCGTCGCGCCGGAAATCCACGCCGGCCAGCCCGCCAGTTCCCCTTCACCACCGAACGGCTGACCGGGGAACACCGTCTCGCTGCCGGCACGTGTGGGGGCGTAGATCGTCGTGAGCGCCAACTGCTGCGCCGCGCTCACACCTGTGAGCAACGACACATCGATCTTGCACTGCCGCGGATCGTCCATCACGCCGTCTTTCACGCCGTCGAGCGCGTCGCACTTGTCGAGAATCTGTGCCGCAACCGACCGCATCGTCTCGGGGGACAGCAGCGGCGTGAGGTTCTTCGGATCGGGAAATTGTGCACGCACGTCCTTGATGAACTGCGCGCCGATCCCCGTGAAGTCGGCCGCCGGTGCGCCGGCGACGATCCCGTCGAAGTCGTCGGGAAAGCGCTGCGCTTCCATCAACGCCTGGCGCCCCCCATTGGAGCAGCCCGAAAAGTATGCGCGCGTTTCGGTCGAGGCGTAGTAACTGCGGAGGATCGCCTTGGCGGCTTCCGCCGTCCGATGCACCCCGAGGTAGCCGTAATTGACCTGTCGCTCGAGGTTGTTCAGGGCCCAGGTCGCGTCGGTTGTGCCGCCCTGATGCCCGGTGTCGGTGCCGGCGGTCGCATACCCTGCGTTGACGACGAACTGCGCCTGATTCTGGACGGAGCCGACGAAGCCGCCGCCGCCACCCATCAGGAACTTGCGGTTCCACGCGTCGGGAAGCAGGAGCGAAAACTTGATTTCCGTCCCGATCACACCGGCGACGCGACAGTGCGCGACCTTGATCGCACCGGTGCCTGCTGGAACGGCGACGGCGCCCGTCACCTTCACGTCGGGCAGCTTCAGTTGTGTCAGTTGACTGCAGTCACCGTGTTCGGCCGGCGCGACTTCGAGCGTGGCGCGGGGCTCGCCAGCGATCGTGGCGCGGGGCTTCAGCCCCGCGTCCGCAGGCCTAAAGGCCTGCGCCACGGCCGTAAACGAGATGGCGCCTGCGAGAACGATTCCGGCGAGATGGAGGGTCTTCATAGCCCGACATGATACGGGAACCGAGGGGACGGAGGGAACGGATTCACACGGAGGAACGGAGAAACAGAGGACAAACGGAAAAAAGACAGAAACAGACAGAAACCAAACCGTTCGCTTCTCTGTTTCTCTGCTTCTCCGTGTGATTCCGTTGCCTCCGTTCACTCCGCGAACGACATCGCGTGCGCGATCACCTGCGCCGGCGTCCACCCTCGGGCGCGCAGGTCGCGGATCCCCGTGTCGCCGTCGGACTTGCTGAGCTTCTGGCCCGGCCCGCCGAAGCCTCCGGCGGAGGCGGTCGACTTCATGATCAGTGCGTGATGCAGGAACTCGGGCGGCTCGGCGCGCCCGAGCAGCCGCGCCAACTGAATCTGCCGGCCGGTGGACGCCAGCAGGTCGACGCCGCGGATGACCAGCGTGACACCCTGCACCTGGTCGTCCACCGTCGCCGCGAACTGGTACGTCCAGTTGCCGTCGCGGTCGCGCACCAGCAGGTCGCCGCACTGCTCCGACGGCCTCTGACATTGCGGGCCGAGGCGCAAATCGACGAAGCGCTCTGTCGACGGCTCGAGCCGCACGCGCAATCCGACGCCGGGGCCCTCCGCGAGCCTGCGGTCCGCGCACGTGCCGGGATACTGGAGTTCTGGCGTGGCGCGGGGCGGCTCTGGCGTGACGCGGGGCGCCCCGGGTGTGGCGCGGGGCGCCTCGGGCGTGGCGCGGGGCGCCTCGGGCGTGGCGCGGGGCGCCTCGGGCGTGGCGCGGGGCGCCTCGGGCGTGGCGCGGGGCTTCAGCCCTGCGATCGCAGGCCTGAAGGCCTGCGCCACGTCCGTTCCGGCTTGCGCCACGTCCGTTCCGGCTTGCGCCAGGTCCGTTCCGCCCTGCGCCACGTCCGTCCGTGAGCAGTTACATGCGTAGACAAGGCCGCGCCGACGCAGGCCCTCGATTGCGGACTCGTAGATCGCGCCCCGCTCGCTCTGGCGGACCGGCGGCTCGTCGGCCTCGAACCCGAGCCAGGCGAGATCCTCGAGGATCGCCTCCTCGAAATGCCGCCGGCTCCGTTGCCGATCGTGATCCTCGATGCGCAGCAGCACGCGCCCCTGGCGGGCCCGCGTTTCCCCCCAGACAGAGACCGCGTTGACCACGTGGCCCAGGTGAAGGAAGCCGGTTGGCGCCGGCGCAAATCGCGATATGATTCCGCCCATGATTCAGCGAACACTCCGTCTCGTTGTGCCGACGCTGCTCGTGGTCGCGGCCGCATGGACAACCGCGGGATTGCGCGGCCAGTCCAAGCCAAGAGGCGCCGAATGGGCGACCTACGGCGGCGATCTCGCCAGCACACGCTACTCGCCGCTCGACCAGATCACCAAGGACAATTTCGGCAAGCTCGAGGTCGCCTGGCGGTTCAAGACCGACGCGCTGGGTCCGCGCCCCGAGTTCAACCTCCAGGTCACACCGCTGATGGTGGACGGCGTCGTCTACGCGACCGCCGGCACGCGCCGCGCCGTGGTGGCGCTCGACGCGGCGACCGGTGAGCAGATCTGGATGCACAGCGAAAACGAGGGCAAGCGCGGCGAGTCCGCGCCGCGGCAGCTCTCCGGCCGCGGCCTCTCCTACTGGCCCGGCGCCGGCGGCGAACGAGCGCGCATCGTCTACGTGACGCCCGGGTACCAGATGATCGCGCTCGACGCGAAGACCGGAATTCCCGCGGCGGGCTTCGGCAAGAGCGGCATCGTCGATCTGAAGCTGGACGACGACCAGCCGATCGACATCGTCGTCGGCGAGATGGGGCTGCACGCGACGCCGATCATCGCGAAAGACGTGATCGTCGTCGGCGCGGCGCACCTCCCTGGCGGCGCGCCCAAGAGCCGGATTCACGAGAAAGGATTCATCCGCGGCTACGACGCCCGAACGGGCAAGCGCCTGTGGATCTTCCACACCATTCCGCTGGCGGGCGAGTTCGGCAACAACACGTGGGAGAAAGATTCGTGGTCCTACACCGGCAACGCGGGCGTCTGGGCCCAGATGACGGTCGACGAAGAACTCGGCATGGTGTACCTGCCGGTTGAGCTGCCGACCGGCGACTACTACGGCGGCCATCGGCCGGGCGCCGGCCTCTTCGGCGAGAGCCTCGTCGCGCTCGATCTGAAAACCGGGCAGCGGAAATGGCATTACCAGCTCGTGCACCATGGCATCTGGGACATGGACATCCCGTGCGCGCCGATTCTGATGGACCTCACCGTGGACGGCCGCGCCATCAAAGCCATCGGCCAGCCGACGAAACAAGGTTGGATTTACGTGTTCGATCGCGTGACCGGCAAGCCGGTCTGGCCGATCGAGGAGCGGCCCGTGGAAAAAGGCGACGTGCCGGGCGAGTGGTACTCGCCGACGCAGCCGTTCGTCACCAAGCCGCCGCCATTCGATCGACAGGGCGTGGCGATCGACGATCTGATCGACTTCACGCCGGCGCTTCGCGAAGAAGCGGTGAAGCTCGCATCGCGCTACAAGATCGGACCGATCTTCACGCCGCCGGTCGTGAGCAAGTTCGAAGGCCCGCTGGCGACGCTGATGCTGCCCAACGCGACAGGCGGCGCCAACTGGCAGGGCGGCGCGTTCGATCCGGAAACGAAGATGTTCTACATCTTCACGAACACGAATCCGACGCCGCTCGGGCTCGTGAAGCCGGATCCCAAAGTGTCGGACTTCGACTGGGTGCAGGGCACGGCGCGCAACCCCAACGCGACGCCAAGCGCGACCGGTGCGGGTGGGGCGAGAGGCGCGGGAGGCGCGACGGCGGGCGGTGCGACGGCGGGAGGCGCGAGAGGTGCGGGAGGCGCGCCGGCGGGAGGTGCGACGGCAGGAGCAACGGGCGGCGGGCGTGGCGTGACCCTCAGCGACGCCGGCTCGCCAGTTGCGGCAGCGGGCGGCGGACGCGGAGGCGGGGGTGGCGGAGGCGAGGGGGGCGGCGGCCCGGCCGTTCAAGGCTTGCCGCTCATCAAGCCGCCGTACGGCCGCATCACTGCGCTCGACATGAACAAAGGCACGCTCGCGTGGCAGATCGCCCACGGCGAAACGCCGGACAACATCAAGAACCACCCGGCGCTCAAAGGTCTCACGATTCCGCGTACGGGACGTCAGGGTCGGATCGGCGTGCTCGTGACGAAGAATCTCGTGATTGCGGGCGAAGGCGGGTTCTTCACGACGCCGAACGGACAACGCGGCGCGATGCTGCGCGCGTACGACAAGGCGACGGGTGCCGAAATCGGCGCGGTGTACATGCCAGCGCCGCAGACCGGCTCGCCGATGACGTACTTTCACAATAACAAGCAGTACCTCGTGGTCGCCATCAGCGGCGCCTCGTATACAGGCGAGCTTGTGGCATTCAAACTTCCGTAGTTTTCGCATCCATGCCCGGGGCGGACGCTGTTCGCCCCGGTCTTCTCCCGCACAAGTCCTGCCCCTGTCTGAAATCTGAAATATATGGAGGCGGGAGTCCTTCGGGGCTGCCCGCCTTTTTTCGTTTTCGGACGGCCCGCGTTCTGCACTCGGACAGGGGCTGCAGTCGTTCCCCTGAACGTCCTACCTCTTGTTGAGGGCGGCCATCCAGTTCACGGTGACCGAGATCGGTTGGAAGAGGCCGCTGTCCCCGAACTGATTGAGGAGGAATCGTTGGCCGTCGCCCGTGGGGTAGTAACTGTTGCGGACGTTCCCGGTCGAGACGCGGGCTCTGAACAAGAGGCGCGGCGTGCCGACCTGAAACGCCGGACCGGTCTTGATGTCCACGGCCATGATATCGCCTTCGAGCGTGAGATAGAACAGCTCCCGGCCATCGCGACGCCAGAATGGCTGGCGTCCACTGTTGGTCGAGATCTGCCAGCGCTCGCCGGAGATCGGAAAGCGCTGCACGTAAACTTCGAGACGACCGGAGTCATCAGCGGTGTAGGCCAGGAATCGAGTGTCCGGAGAAAAGCGGTTTTCTCCTTCCGTGAATTGCGTCGCGAGATAGGTCTGAGGTTTGGCGTCGCCGGACGTGGGCAACACGAAAATGTCCGGACTCGCGGACGTGAAATAGGTGATGAATCGACCGTCACTCGACCAATCGGTAGGCAGCACCGCTCCTTTTTGCAACAACTCTTCCTGCCCCGTTCCAGTGGACAGCTTTCGGTACACGCCGACCGGTGCGCGCTCGGCCTCGAATACGATGAACTTGGCGTCAGGTGACCAGACGGGCGACCCATCAGGGGCCGGGTCAGACGTGATGCGCGTCACGGTTCCACGCGCGAGATCCTGGACCCAAATGTCGCCGTCCCGCGAGAACGCGACCTTCGTCTCGTCGGGTGAAAGCGTCGGTTGCCCATACCTGCCCGGCGGACTGACGGTCTGCAGTGGCTTGCCCGAGCGGTCCGACCAGGCGAGCTGCGTATCGCCCGAGACGCCGGCCCAGTAGCTCAGCACGCCGTTGGTCGATGCCGAGAACGCACCGAGGGCGCCGGCCCCGTTCGATACTCGTTCAACGATCGGAAATGCTTCGCCCGACCACTGCAGACGCTTGGCGTCGAAGGGCCTGGCCATGAGCGTGGTTGCGCGGACAAAGAGGACGTGGCTGGGCGCCGCGAATACCGCGTTGGAGTCGGCCGCGCCCAGATACGTCGCGGTCTTCGAATCCAGAGACCCTATGTAGATACCCGGAGGCTTGCCGCCTTCCACCCGATACAGAAAATGCCTGCCATCGGGAAGGAAGAACGGCCACCGATGCGAAGTCTCGTTCCTGGATTTGTCGAAGGGCGTCGCATCGACAGGCTCGCCACCTTCCGCCGACACGCGCTGTAGCCCGCTGCCACTGGTTGGAGCAAAGACGATGACGCCTTCGTTGTTCCACGTACCGCCGCGGGCACTTGGAGCATCGCAGAGCGTTTGCGTTGGTCCACCCGAACCCTCAATCTTCTTCAGCTTGGCTTGAGCGAAGAAGCCGATGACCCGGCTGTCGGGCGACCAGAATGGATACACGGCGCCATCCGTGCCGTTGAGCGCACGTGCCTCCAGTTGATCGAGTTCCCGCACCCACAGCAGGGTCTTTCCCGAACCGTCGGTCGCCGCGAACACCAGCCGCCGCCCGTTGGGAGAGACCGTACCGGTGGCGACCCCGGCAAACCTCGTATCGGCCGGCGCAGCCACGGAAAACCGGATGACCGTTTCCGGGACGGGCGTCCGTGCGATGTACATCGCGATCAGAGCCAGCGTCATGACGGCCGCGAGCGCGAAGGCCGCCCAGGCCAGCCGTCCGCGCGGCGCGGACGTTGGGGCTGACGATGGCGTGGCCGGCACGATCGTCTCGAACGCGCCCTCGAGTGCCAGACGCACGTCGCGGATGTCGCCGACGCGCTGCTTCGGATCCTTCCGCAGGCAGACGCGGAGCACGTGACCGACGCGGGCAGGGACTGTGGACGGAACCGCGTCGAAGTCCGGCTCGCGCTGCAAGACCTTCGAGAGCGTCATCGACACGTCTTCGTCTTCGAACGCCCGCCTGCCCGTGAGCATCTCGAACAGCACGGCGCCGAACGCCCAGATGTCGGCGCGCTTGTCGACTGTCTTGCCACGCGCTTGCTCGGGCGACATGTACGCCGCTGTGCCGAGAATCATCCCCGCCTGCGTCATCGCCGGCGTCGTCAACGTCGGCGACATCGACAACCCACCTGTCCCACCCGACCCGACGTCCATCGCTTTCGCCAGCCCGAAGTCCAGGACCTTCACCGTGCCGTCGGCGCGGACCTTGATGTTGGCGGGCTTCAGATCGCGGTGCATGATGTTCTGCTCGTGCGCGGCTTCGAGCGCATCCGCGATCTGCTTCGCGATCGGCAGCGCTTCGTCGATGGGAATCGCCCCGCGCGCGATGCGCTGCGACAGGTCGTCGCCTTCGACCAGTTCCATGACCAGCGCGGTGAAGTCCGGCGTCTTCTCGAGGCCGTAGATCGCCGCGATGTTCGGATGGTTGAGTGCCGCGAGCATTTCGGCCTCGCGCTGAAAGCGCGCGAGGCGATCCGCATCACCGGCCACCGCGGGGGGCAGCACCTTGATTGCCACCGATCGCTTCAGATTGCTGTCGGTCGCGCGATACACTTCGCCCATGCCGCCCACGCCGATCTGCGCGGTGACCTCGTACGGCCCGAGCCTGGTTCCTGCTCTCAGCATGCTCTCGTCCCTACATGACCCGATAACCAGATGACCCGATGACCACAGTCACCGTCGTCGTAGACGCCGAGACGGGTGCCTGGGGTGAGGGCCAAGGCCTGCGCGATTATACGGGCCAGGCGGTCTGGCGGACGCGATTCGGCCTGATCAACCGGTTCGTGTGGACCGGAACGCCTGGAATCCCAGGGTTCGTTTGAGATGACCTCTAGACCAGATCAGCAACTTCTGCACGCCCGGCGCATCGGACAAGTGCTTCTCGTAGTCGCGGCGATGGACGCCTTGCTGTTCGGCGCGGCCGGGCGCCTCGACTGGCTCGCGGCCTGGGTGCTCAGCCTCGCGTACCTCGCCTTCCTCCTCATCGCCGTCGTCTGGGCCACGCGGCATGCGCCGGATCTCCTCGAGGAGCGGGGCCGCATGGCGGCCAACGTCAAGACGTGGGACAAGGTCGTTGGAGCGATCTACACGGTTCTCTTGCTCGCGCTGCTGATCACGGCAGGGTTGGACGCCGGTCGCTTCAGGTGGTCCGCGATGCCGATGGCCGTTCAGGCACTGGGAGCTGTCGGGCTGGGGCCGGCGGGCGCCGTGATCATGTGGTCGATGACGTC
>Ga0315281_10004389_pt1 | contig 20471 bp, 23 predicted proteins | sample YL17G07_0_MG_FD_204540 | JGI IMG/M metagenome (GOLD analysis project Ga0315281, IMG submission 204540) | Sediment microbial communities from Yellowstone Lake, YNP, Wyoming, USA - YL17G07_0 | ecosystem: Environmental > Aquatic > Freshwater > Lake > Sediment | place: USA: Wyoming | collected...
CAATTCAAGAGCCTGGAAAAGAAGGCCCGCCGGAGCGGGCCTTTCCAGATTTCTCCCTTCGGTCGAAATGACAATAAGAGTTAAGCGGATTAACGCCTGATGATCAGGCCTTGCGCGGCAGCAGGCGCAGATCGGCCAGGGCCGAGCGCAGCGCGCCGAAGAAACCCTGCTCGTCCATGAGGTAATACTGGACCTTCATGGTGAGCGCGCTGCCGAATACGATGGCCACGAAGGTCAGGATCGAACCCAGCGCCAGCGTCGAGACGCCGGTGACCGCCTGGCCGATGGTGCAGCCCATGGACAGTACGCCGCCGATGCCCATGAGTGCCCCACCCACGGCATGCTGCACGAAATCCTTGCCGGAGGCGAACCACTCGATGCGGAATTTAGCGGTAAGCACTGCATACAGGAACGAGCCGACGATCACGCCGCTGAGCGCCATGACGCCGAAGTTGACGAGCGTGAAGTTGGACGGACTCAGCAGGTAGCGCACGCTGTCGCCCATCGGGCTGATGAACGTGAACGACTGCACATTCACGCGGCTCGGGATTTCGGTGGCGAGTTCGGCATATTCCTTCCAGGCCGCGCCCATCGGGCCGCCGGTGATATACCAGCCGGCGATCACCGCCAGGCCCACGACCAGGCCGCCGAGGATATTATCGAAGCTGGCGCGAAAGTCCGCAGACTTGAAAATGAACGCCAGCATCAACGCAACCATGCCGCCACCAACGACGAAATGCAGCTTGCCGGCGTCGGTACCGGTGACGCCGGCCGTAATCGCACCCAGTTCCTGACTGGGGATGCCCCGCGTGGCGAGGTCGATGCTGGTCGGAGCGATCCAGCCATTGAAGAACACGTCATAGAAACCCACGCCGTTGATGTCGCCCCACAGCATGAAATACGCAGCAATCGAGGCGATCGCCAGCACCATCACCGATTTGATGTTGCCGCCACCGATCCGGACCAGGGTCTTGTTGCCGCAGCCGGAGCCAAGTGTCATTCCAATGCCAAACAGGACACCGCCCAAGACATAGCGCACCCACGCGAAGTTTGCGGTGCGGTACGGCGGAAAGGTGTCGGCCGGCAGCACCAGTTTGCCCGCGCCTTCAAGGATCATCACGCCGAGCAGCGCCACGGTCATGGCGAACAGCCAGGCACGCAGCCGGCCGGTGTCGCCCATGTTCACCCAGTCGGACACCGCGCCCATGGTGCAGAAGTTGGTCTTGTTGGCGACGGCGCCCATCGTCACGGCTGTCAGAAACACCAGACCCAGTACTTGCAGATGAATCGTGAACTCCATAAAGCCTCCGGAAATAATTTGCAAAATGGCCGCGCCGCGCGCGCGGTCGTGGCCTGCTGGTTAAGGAAGCCCTCACCCCTTGCCCTCTCCCGCGGGAGAGGGGGAGTCGGTGAGCATCAATCAATAATGACGGTGATTCTACCCAGTTTGTTCCGCCCATACCACGGGGCGATCAAGTCGCTGAAGCAGACTGGATATACCGGGTCGGGTCGGGCACCCCGGCATCGGCAAAGCCCGCCGCGCGCAACCGGCAGGAGTCGCACACCGCGCAGGCGCGGCCTTCGGCATCCGGGGCATAACAGGAGACGGTTTGCGCATAGTCGACGCCGAGGCGCTGTCCGGCGGCGATGATCTCGGCCTTGCGCAGGTGAACGAGCGGCGCGTGCAGGCGGAAACCATGGCCCTCGACACCGGCGCGCGTGCCGAGGTTGGCGAGATCCTGGAATGCCTGAAGGAATGGCGGCCGGCAATCGGGATAGCCGGAATAGTCGACGGCATTAACGCCGATAAAAATATCGCGCGCGTTCAGCACCTCCGCCCAGCCCAGGGCGATGGCGAGGAAAATGGAATTGCGCGCCGGCACATAGGTGATCGGGATGCCATCGGTCGGCGTCTGCGGCACGCTTATGGCGGGGTCAGTCAGCGCCGAACCGCCCATCCAGCCGATATCGAGCTGCACAATTTTGTGCACCACCGCGCCGTGGCTGAACGCCACACGTTGCGCCGCTTCCAGTTCAATGCGGTGCCGTTGTCCGTAATCGAAACTGAGCGCATGACAGGCGAAGTCGTGGCGGCGGGCGATGGCGAGTACCGTCGCCGAATCGAGCCCACCGGAAACCAGCACCACCGCGCGCGCCATGCTCAACGCCCGCGCGCCTCGCCCCACAGCAATTTGTGAAGCTGCACCTGCATGCGCACCGGCAAGCGATCGGCCAGAATCCACTCGGCCAGTTCTCTGGCTTCGAGCCGTCCCCACACTGGCGAGAACAACACCTCGCAGCGCTCGGCGAGCCGCTCGTGGTGCAGGCGCTCGCGGCTCCACTCGTAATCGGCCCGATCGCAGATCACGAACTTGATCTCGTCGGCCGGTTTGAGGTGTTGCAGGTTGGCCGCGTCGTTCTTTGTGTCCTCGCCCGAGCCGGGGGTCTTGATGTCCATCACGATGCGCACGCGCGCATCCACACAGCCGATATCGAGCGCACCGCTGGTTTCGAGTGACACGTCATAACCGGCGTCGCACAACTGGGTGAGCAGGGTCCCGCACGGACGCTGTGCGAGCGGCTCGCCGCCGGTCACCGTCACGTGGCGCGGCACGTGGCTCGCCACCTGCGCGAGAATCTCGGGCAACGCCATCCAGCGGCCCTCGTGGAACGCGTAGTCGGTGTCGCAATAACCGCAGCGCAACGGGCAACCGGTCAGGCGCACGAACACCGTGGGAAAACCGCTGCTGCGCGTCTCGCCTTGCAGCGAATGGAAAATTTCGTTCACGCGCAGTCGCGCCACGGAAGTGTCCGGCACGGCGGGGATAAGGGATGCGGTCATGCTGGCGGGACCGTAGGAAAAAGGAACCGGGCGGGGATTATACCCGAGTGCCAACCGAATCCGGTTATGCCGCCGGGCCGGGATTCGGACGCGCGTAGTGACGTAGGATGGGTGAAGCCCATCAGAATTTTTTCCGCACCAACGGCGATGTACGATGGGTTTCACCCATCCTACATTATTCGAAACCAGCCTTAACGCCCTTCCTTCTTCATCTTGTCGAGGCGCACGGAAGCGAGCTTGGCCACGCTCGTGCCGGCGTAACGCTGTTGAACCTCGGCGAGGGTCTTGCGCGCCTTGTCGTAGGCGCCAAGCTCGTAGTGTACATAACCGATCTTGAGCAATGCATCCGGCGCTTTCGGATTCTGCGTGTCATTCACTACCTTGGTGAACTCCTCGAGCGCCAGCTTGTAATTGCGCAGAACGTAATTGCCTTCCGCAATCCAATACTGGGCGTTGTCCGCCAACCCGCTGTCCGGGTGTTTGACGAGAAATACGCGGAACGCCTTGACGGCCTTCTCGTACAGCCCCTGCTTCATCATCTCGAAGGCAGCATCGTATTCCTGCTGCTGTGGCGCCGTAATGACGCGCGCGGACGACGTGGCGGCCACCGAGGCTACGGGCGCCGGTGCGGCGGCGCGGTGTTCGGCCTCGCGCACACGCTTGTCGAGGTCGTCGTACAACGAGCGCTGCCGGCCCTTCAGCTGTTCGAGATCGTGGCCCTGCACCTCGGCCGTGTTGCGCAACTGGCGCACCTCGGCCTGCAATTCCTCAAGCTGACGGAGCAGATCAAGCAGTGTGTCGCGGGTTGTCGCCTCCGCCAACTGTTTCTTGGCGGGCACAACCACCGCGCGCCGATCCGGAACGCTCTCCTGGGCCACGGCCGGCACGAAGCCGGCCGTGGTGAGGATTATCGCCAGCAACGGAAAAACGGTGCGCGGTTGCATGCCAGTCTTATCAATAAATAATCTCAACCCGACGGTTCAGCGCCCAGGCGGTTTCGGTGTGATCCATCGCCAGTGCCTTTTCCTCGCCGTAGGAAACATTCTTGACCCGGTCGGCGGACACGCCTAGCGCCTTGACCATCCGCTCCACCGCTTGGGCACGACGCTCGCCCAGCGCCAGATTATATTCGCGCGTACCGCGTTCGTCGGTATGGCCTTCAAGCACGACTTTGATGTTCTTGTTCGCCGCCAGATAGGCCGCGTGCGCCTCGACAATCGCGCGGTTCTCGGCATCCACGGCGCTGCTGTCGAAGGCAAAGTACACGCGCCGCTTGGCGAGCAGGTCGGCCTTGGCATCCAGAGATTTGCCACTGACGCCCGCGTCCGTGTCCGCGCCGGCGGCACCGACGCTCTTGTCCTCAACGGCGGGTTTGGTGGCCTCGGAACCGCCGCAGGCGGTGAGCGCGAGCGCCGCGAGACCTAACAGTGAAAACAGAATTTTCTTATCCATGGACATACTCCTTAGTTGGTGGGGGTGGTACGGTTGAACGGCGACCAGGCGGGCTCACGCACATCGCCCTCCTGGAGTTTGAGAAGCTGACGCACACGCCCGTCGGCCGACACCGAGGCGAGCACGCCGCGCCCGCCATGCTCGGTAGCATACAGGATCATGCGGCCGTTGGGCGCAAAACTCGGTGATTCGTCGAGCGGCGTGTCGGTCAGCATCTGCAATGTCGAACTTTGCAGATGCAGGAGCGCGGCATGATAACGGCCCTGCGCGCCGCTCACCAGCGTCAGCATCTTTCCATCCGCCGAATACGAAGCGCGCGCGTTGTACTCGCCCTCGAAGGTGAGGCGTTCGACGTTGCTGCCGTCGGCGCGCATGCGGTAGATCTGCGGCTTGCCGCCGCGATCCGAGGTAAAAGCGATTTCCTTTCCGTCCGGCGACCAGCTCGGTTCGGTGTCGATGGCCGGGTGGCTGGTGAGGCGCGTGAGCGCGTTGTCGGACAGGCGCATCAGGTAAATCTCCGGGTTGCCATCGCGCGACAGGGTGAGCGCGAGCTGTGTGCCGTCCGGCGACCAGGCCGGGGCCGAGTTGATGCCGTTGAACTCGGCGATGCGGCGGCGCGTTCCGGTGACCACGTTCTGCATATAAAGGACCGGGCGGCGTTGCTCGAACGACACGTAAGCCAGGCGCGTGCCATCCGGCGACCAGGCCGGTGACATCAGCGGCTCCACCGAACTCAGCACGGTCACCGGCTGGTAACCGTCCGAGTCGGCAATTTGCAGCTTGTAGTTGAAACGCTTGCCGGTTTGTTCGCGCGTCACGTAGGCGATGCGCGTGCTGAACACGCCCGGCTCGCCGGTCAGCTTCTCATAAATGATGTCGCTGATCTGGTGCGCGACCGCGCGCAGCCGGTCGGCGGCCACTACATAGCTGTAACCGGCGAGCTGTTTTTCCTTGTACACATCGTACAGCCGGAACTCGACCTGGTAGCGGCCGCCCGCGGCGGGCTTCACGCTGCCAATGACCAGCGCCTCGGCCTTGACGATGCGCCAGTCCTTGAACACCACCTGCTTGTCGTCGGTCGGGCGTGAGACGAAATCTTTTTTGTCGAGCGGTGTGAAACGCCCGCTGCGCGCCAGATCCGCCTCGATCACGGCGGCGACGTCCTGCGGCGGGGGTTCCTTGCCCGCCCCGCCGAACGGCACGATCGAGATCGGCAGACCGCCGTCCACGCCCTGCGTGATCTCGATGGTCAGAATCGCGGAGGCCAGCGCGGCATAACCCGCAAACAGCACCGCCAATATACATTTCATCGGTTGCAACACAGTCTTCACGCCTGTCCCTCCGGACGAAACCGTAACTCCAACTCACGAAAATGCTCGAACAACCCTTTGTCCTCGGACATCGGCAAGGGCGATGCCTTGTATACCGCATTTTCCACCGACCGATCAAATGCCGCGCTACCGCTCGAACGCGCAACCGTCGCATTGATCACCTCGCCGGTCGGGGCGAGGCGCACCCGTACCACACACTCCATGCCTTTGGTCCAGCCGGCCGGGCGCACCCAGTTGCGCTCGACCTTCTGGCGAATCAGGCCCTCAAGGCGCGCCAGCTCGCTCTGGGCGCGCGCCGCCTGCTCGGCCTTGACCTTGGCCTCGGTGCGTTCCTTCTCTTCATGCACCAGTTGTTCCTTGAGACTGGACTCGGCGGACTTGCGGCGTTCCTCGGTTTCCTTCTTTTTCTTCACTTCGGCCTGGCGCGCCTCGTCGTCCTTGCGCTTCTTGTCCGCTTCGGCGGCCTTACGTTTGTCTTCGTCCTTGCGTTTTTGCTCGATGATTTTTGTCTGTTCCTGGAGACGCTTCGCGTCGGCCGCCTGACGCTCGCGTTCCTGCTTTTTACGGCGCTCAATCTCCTTCTGCGTCTCGGCGTCGTTCACGGCCTGTGCCTGCACAACCTTGGCCGGGACCACGGCCGGCTTTGCCTGCCAGCGGAACCCGATCGCCACCAGCGCAACCAGCGTGAGGTGCACGAGCACGGCATAAAAAATGGCCTTGCGGCCGCCGAGTAATGTGCGCAAGTTTCCGGACTGCATGTTGCGAATACGGCTATTTTTGTGCAGGCGTGCTTTCCTTATCTTTTGCCGGCCGGTCGGCCGTCCGGGGACTGGGTCACGAGACCGACACTCGGGGCACCGGCCGCCTGCAACAATACCATGGTCTGGACGACATCATCATAAGCCGCCTGCCGGTCGCCACGAATCAGCACTGGCGTCTGCGGACGTACGCGCAGGATCGCCGCCACCTTCGCCTGCAGCGCCTCGGAACCGATCTCGCGCTCATCCAGAAACAGTTTGCCTTTGCGGTCCACCGTGACCACCAGGGTTTCGCGATCCGGGTTATCCACGGCCGAGGCCGCGGCCTGCGGCAGATCGACCTTGACGCCGGGGGTGAGCAGCGGCGCGGTCACCATGAAAATCACCAGCAGCACCAGCATCACGTCGATGTACGGCACGACGTTGATCTCGGCCATGGGCTTGCGGCGATGACGGACACTCGGCATATCAGGCTTTGCTCAAGAAAGCCTGACGCTGGAGGATGCTGGCAAACTCCTCCATGAAAATCTCGTAACGGGTAAACAGACTCTCGGCATCGTGCGAATAGCGGTTGTAGGCGATGACCGCCGGGATCGCCGCGAACAGACCCATGGCGGTGGCGATCAGCGCCTCGGCGATGCCGGGCGCCACGCTCGCGATGGTCGCCTGCTGCACGCTGCTCAAGGCGTGAAACGAGTTCATGATGCCCCACACCGTGCCGAACAAACCGATATAAGGACTGATCGAACCGACCGTGGCAAGGAACGACAGATGCATTTCGAGATACTCTATCTCGCGCGTCAACGCGACACGCATGGCACGTTGTACGCCTTCAAGAATCTCGGCCGGCTGAATGCCTTTCTGTTTTTCGAGCCGCGCGAAATCCTTGAAGCCGGCGACAAATACACGGTCCATCCCGGACAGATCGTCTTCTGTCAGGGACAACTCCTTGTACATTTGATTGATGTTGCCGCCCGACCAGAAGCGGCTCTCAAAACGGGTCGCGGCCTGCGCGGCGCCCTTGAATGTCGTCCACTTTCGGAAAATCATGGTCCATGAGGTAAGCGAGGCACCGAGCAGCAGCAGCATCACCAGTTGCACCACCAGGCTGGCGTGACTCAGGATACTGAGCAGCGCCAGGCCGTCGTTGCTTGCGGTTACATTCACAGGGGCTCCTTATCGGTTGTTCTTTATTAAGCGGCGCGTATGCGCCGGCGGCACACCGTGCGTTGTTGCCAGCTTGGCGGCAACGCGCTCCGGAATCGCCACCGGCACGAAACGTTGCTTGTCGATACAGGCGATACGCACTTCGGCGCTCGCCAGCACCTCAGCGGCGCGGCGCACCTCCTGCAACAAACTGAGACTCGCCGCCCCGCAACGATCGACCGTCACGGTCACGTCCAGCAAATCGTTGAAGCGCGCCGGTTTCCGAAAACGGATGTTCGCCGCACTCACCGCGAACAGAACACCGTCGGTGCTGACCAGCTGATCCTGTTCGAAACCGAGTGCGCGCAGCCATTCGCTGCGCGCGCGTTCCATGAAGTTGAGATAGTTGGAGTGGTACACCACGCCGCCGCTGTCGGTGTCCTCGTAGTAGACGCGAACGGGGATCGAGAAGGTCGTGTTCATCAGAGACAGCTCAACGCAAAGACGCGAAGGCGCAAAGAATACCTAGTGAAACAATGCATGATCATGGCCCTCGCTTTTCTCTGCGTCTTGGCGTCTTCGCGTTGAGTTTCCAGTTCACTCATCCCCGAACATCCCGCGCTGCGGCTCGACCGACGCCGGCGGCGTCAGGCCAAGGTGTTGCCAGGCGCGGCGTGTCGCCACGCGTCCGCGCGGCGTGCGCGCCAGGAAACCCTGCTGGATCAGGAACGGCTCGATCACGTCCTCGATGGTGCCGCGCTCCTCGCCGATGGCGGCGGCCAGCGAATCCACACCCACTGGCCCGCCGTCGAAGCGATCGATGATGGCGGTCAGCAGGCCACGATCGAGTGCGTCGAAACCCTCCGCGTCCACGTTCAACATGGCCAGCGCCTGCTCGGCGATGCTGCCGGTGAGCACGCCCTTGCCCTTGACCTCGGCGAAGTCACGCGCGCGCCGCAACAGGCGGTTGGCGATACGCGGGGTGCCGCGCGCGCGCTGCGCGATCGCCGTAATGCCCTCTTCCTCTGCCTCGACGCCGAGAATGCCGGACGAGCGGCGCACGATGCGCGTCAAGTCCTCGGCGCTGTAGAACTCCAGGCGCTGCACAATACCGAAGCGGTCGCGCAACGGCGAGGTGAGCAGCCCGGCGCGGGTGGTGGCGCCGATCAGCGTGAACGGCGGCAGATCGAGCTTGATGGAGCGCGCCGCCGGGCCTTCGCCGATGAGAATGTCGATCTGGTAATCCTCCAGTGCCGGGTAGAGGATTTCTTCGACCACCGGGCTGAGGCGATGGATCTCGTCGATGAACAGCACGTCATTCGGTTGCAGGTTGGTCAGCAGCGCGGCCAGATCGCCGGCACGCTCCAACACCGGGCCGGAGGTCTGACGCAACTGCGCGCCCATTTCGTTGGCGATAATATGCGCGAGTGTGGTCTTGCCTAGACCGGGCGGGCCGAACAACAACACGTGATCGAGCGCCTCGCTACGCTGACGCGCCGCAGAAATAAAAATCTCCATCTGCTCGCGCACCGGCTTCTGACCGACGTAGTCAACCAGCCGCGCCGGGCGCAGGCGCTGCTCGACACTAGCCTCATCGGACGCAGTGGTCGGTTTAGCGGATACCAGACGGTCAGTTTCAATCATGTTGACAGATGCTCTGAATAATATCGTCTGCCGCAAAGACGGCCACTCGCGCGCATCCATGCGCTCCGCGGCATTCGTACATCCTGTACAGCACAAGGGCGCAAAGATTTCTCTGTTTCATCATTACTGAATCTTCTTTGCGTCCTTTGCGCCTTTGCGGCAGATGTTCTCCAAAACGATCCGCTGCGGTCATTCGTTCGCCCCTACTTGATCCCCGCCAATCCTTTCAACGCCGCACGAATAATATCTTCGCTGCGCAGACCCTCTTGCGACACGCCACTCACCGCACGGCTCGCCTCAACCGGCTTGTAGCCTAACGCAATCAGGGCGCTGATCGCTTCCTGCACCGGATCAGCCGGTACACTCACCGGACGGGCGGCGCCGGCCACCGGCGCGCCAGCGAGATCCACCTTGTCGCGCAGTTCGATCACCAGGCGCTCGGCGGTCTTGCGGCCGATGCCCGGCACCTTGATGAGGCGCGCGATGTCTTCGTGCACCAGGCAGGTGATCAACTCCTGCTCGCTGAGACCGGAGAGCACGGCCAGCGCCACACGCGGTCCGACGCCATTCACCTTGAGCAGATTGCGGAACAGCTGGCGCTGCGACTCACGCGAGAAGCCATAGAGCAGATGCGCGTCCTCGCGCACCACCAGGTGCGTGTACAGCGTGACCCGGTCGCCAGTGCCCGGCAGATCGTAGAAGGTGGACATGGGCGCATCGAGCTCGTAACCCACACCGTTCACATCTAGCAGCAGCGACGGTGGCTCCTTGCGCGCGAGCACCCCGGTGAGGCGGCCGATCATAACGCCACCCGCAGGGTGCGACTGCTGCGCCAGCGCGGGCTGAGCGTGCGCCGCGAGCGCGCGCTCTGCGCATGGTGAGCATGGCAGATGGCGCAGGCCAGCGCATCGGCGGCATCGGCCTGCGGATTGCCGGAGAGCGCGAGCAGCGCCTTGACCATGTGCTTCACCTGTTCCTTCTGCGCATGCCCCTTGCCGACCAGCGCCTGCTTGATCTGGAGCGCCGTGTATTCGCTCACCGGCAGATCGCGGTTTGCGCCCGCGAGCATGGCGGCGGCGCGCGCCTGGCCGAGCTTGAGGGCCGAATCGGCATTGCGCGCCATGAACACCTTCTCGACCGCCATGACCTCCGGCCGGTACTCGGCGATCACTTCCGCGACGCCTTCGTAGATAATCTTGAGACGCTCGGCGAGTGCGATGGCCGGCACGCGCACCACACCGCTCGCCACGTAACTGATCTTGCCGGAGGACAGGATATGCACCACACCGAAGCCGGTCAGGCGCGAGCCGGGGTCAATACCTAAAATTCGCATCAGCGAACCAACTCCCCCTCGCCCTTTGGGAGAGGGACGGGGTGACGACTGCATGGATGCAGGAGGTAGAGCAATGCATGGAGCAGTTGCCGAGGGCAACCGACAGCCTCAGGCAACTTCTTGCAGCCCTCACCCCCTCTCCCGGAAGGAGAGGGGAGTAAGCCGAGGGTGCGCACGGTGCGCACCGCTTTATATGATTGGCGCATCAACCGACATGTTGCTGCAAAACCTCATCAGGAAAATAGGCGTTGCTGTACACCTGTTGCACATTGATCCAGCGCTTCCAGCGTATCGATCCGCTTCCAAACCTGCCGCGCCAGTGTAGCATCGGGCGGCGGCTCGCCCAACCCGCGCTAGCGCGACGTTTCGAAGTGCCCCTGACGCAGAAACTGAGCCACCTGCCGTGCCACCACCGGCGCTATCAACATGGCGAAGTGCGCCACCGGCAGCACCAGGTGGGCGTGCGAACCCGGCACCGGCGTCTCCTCCACCGCCACGCTGCCGTCGTTCGGCACCGCCAGCCGTGCGACCAATCGCCCCAGACCGACTGAACGGCTGCCGGCGATCACGCCGGTTGCGCGCGCCGGCCAGCTCCAGCCCTGCGGCAGGCCGGCGACGAGATCCGCTACCGAACGCCCAAGCAACTTGCGGCCGATGCGGCCATGCATCATCGATTGCGCGGCGCGGTTGCCGGTTTGCGGCGAACCGAGCAGCACAAGGCGCCCGGGGCGCTGCTGCGGATACAAATGAAACAAAGTACGCACGATCAGGCCGCCGAGACTGTAGCCGACAAAATGCACAACCTCGCCCGGCACACTCGCCAGAAAGCCGTGCAGGCGCGCGGCGTTGCTGCGCAAATCGTGGCGCACGCTGGGATAGGAAAAGGTATACACGCGAAAACCCGCGCGCCGCAATCGTCGCGCCAACAGCCACAGCGCCGGGTCGGCCAGCCACAGGCCGTTCACCAGCACGACGCTTTCCCGGCTGTCCATCGCGGCGCCGGAATCAGGCACGGTGCGTGGCCGGTTGCAGCCCGCGCTCTTTCATGAGCAGCAACAGCGCATCGCGATTGCTCCAGGAGAACACCCGCTCCAGCGCCTGTTCAAACGGCACCCACTCGTATTCGGAATGTTCCGCCGGGCTCAGCGTGACCGTTTGCTCATCCGGCAACTCAAGGGAAAAGAAATGTTCGGTGTTCTGTGTGACGCCGGACGCGTATTTGTAGCGCCATTGCGGATAGATTTCGTAGCGGTTGTGGAGTTTCCAGTCGGTGAACGCCGCCGGTGCAACCGCGATGCCGGTTTCCTCGTGCAACTCACGCGCCGCCGTTTCCGCCGGCAGCTCGTCGCCCCACTGCATGCTGCCGGTGACCGATTGCCAGAACTCCGGGTGGTCGGCACGCCGCAACAGCAACACCTTGCCGGTGCGGGTGTACACCACCACCAGCACCGACTCAGGACGTTTGTATATTTTCTCAGCCACAGATGATCGCAGATTCAACCAGAGGTTGCCGTTGACTTCGATCCGCAGTCATCCGCGTTCATCTGCGGCTCAATTCTTATCAGCCGCCGGCTCTACCGGCTTGCGCAGTTTGATGTGCAACTCACGCAACTGCGCCTCATCCACCACACTCGGCGCATCGGTCAGCAGGCACGAGGCCTTCTGGGTCTTGGGGAAGGCGATCACGTCGCGGATCGAGTCGGTGCCGGCCATGAGCGCGCTGATGCGGTCGATGCCGAAGGCGATGCCGCCGTGCGGCGGCGCACCGAACTTGAGCGCGTCCAGCAGGAAGCCGAACTTCTCGCGCTGCGTGGCCTCGTCGATGCCGAGCAGGCTGAACACCTTCTGCTGCAAATCTTCCCGATGGATGCGGATCGAACCGCCGCCGATCTCCGAGCCGTTCAGCACCATGTCGTAGGCGCGCGACAGGGCGTTGGCGGGATCGAGGTCAATGGTTTCGGCGTCACTCGCCTTGGGCGCAGTGAATGGATGATGCAGCGCCACGAAGCGCTTGGCGTCGGCGTCGTAGTCGAACATCGGGAAGTCCACCACCCACAGCGGCCGCCACTCGCCCTGCAACAGCCTGCGGTCGTGGCCGAGCTTGATGCGCAAGGCGCCCAGGGCGTCGTTCACCACCTTGGCGCTGTCGGCGCCGAAGAAAATCAGGTCGCCGCTCTCAGCGCCGGTGCGGCGCAGGATTTCGGCAATCGCTTCGTCCGGCAGAAACTTGAGAATCGGCGATTGCAAGCCTTCGCGCCCCTTGGCGGCGTCGTTGACCTTGATATAGGCCAGGCCCTTGGCGCCGTACAGTGCGACGTAGGCGGTGTAATCGTCGATCTCCTTGCGTGACAGCTCGCCACCCTGCGCCAGGCGCAGCGCGGCGACGCGCCCGGTGGGTGAATTGGCGGGGCCGGAAAATACCTTGAACTCGACCGCCTTGAGGAGATCGCTGACCTCGATGAGTTCCAGCGGGATGCGCAGGTCGGGTTTGTCGCTGCCATAACGGCGCATGGCCTCCGCGTAGCTCAGGCGCGGGAACGGCTTGGGCAGGTCCACGTTCAGCACCGTCTTGAAGGCGGCGCGCAGCATGTCTTCCATGATCGCCATCACGCCCTCTTCGTCGAGGAACGAGGTCTCGATATCGAGCTGGGTGAATTCCGGTTGGCGGTCGGCGCGCAGGTCCTCGTCGCGGAAGCAGCGCGTCACCTGATAGTAGCGCTCGAAGCCGGCGACCATGAGCAACTGTTTAAACAACTGCGGCGACTGCGGCAGCGCGAAAAAATGGCCGGGGTGAGTGCGCGACGGCACCAGATAATCGCGCGCACCCTCGGGCGTGGACTTGGTGAGCATCGGGGTTTCGATCTCGACGAACTCGCGGTCTTCAAGGAAACGGCGCAGCGTCTGCACCAGCTTGTGACGCCGCAGCAAATTGCGGCGCATGGGTTCGCGGCGCAGGTCGAGATAGCGGTAGGTGAGGCGCACGGTCTCGCCGAGGCCGGCCTCGTCCAACTGGAACGGCAAGGGCTCGGACTTGTTCAGCACCTCGATCTTTTCCGCCACCACCTCGATCAGGCCGCTCGGCAAATGCGCGTTCTCGGTACCGGCCGGGCGTTTGCGCACGCTGCCGGTGACACGCAACACGTATTCGCTGCGCACCTCTTCGGCGGCGGCGAACGCTGCTGCATTGTCCGGATGAAAGACGATTTGCGCCAGGCCGTGGCGATCGCGCAGATCGATGAAAATCACCCCGCCGTGGTCGCGGCGGCGATTCACCCAGCCGCACAGGGTGACGTTTTGTGCAACATGGTCGAGGTTGAGTTGCCCGCAATAATGACTGCGCATGAACGGAATTCCTGTTTTGTTTTACTTGTGTCCGGTATCAGCGGGCTTTAATGGCCCGGCAAGTCCGGCTTGTTCTCCGGCGCCACGGCGCCGGCCGAGAGAATGAGCCTGATGCCGACGTCCACCGGCATGTCGAGTTCGATCATGTCCTCGCGCGCCACCATGAGAAAGAAGCCGGAAGTCGGATTGGGCGTGGTCGGCACAAAGATGTTCACCAGATCGCGCCCGGTCTTGGCATTGGCCTCGGCCAGCCCGGCGCCGGTGAGAAACGCGAGCGTCCACATCCCGGGATGCGGATAGCGCACCAGCACCACCTTGCGGAACGACTTGCCGGAACCGCTGAACAAGGTTTCGGTCAGCTGCTTGGAGGCGGAATAGATGGCGCGCACAAACGGGATGCGCGCCAATAGCCCCTCCCACAACTTCACCATATTGCTGCCGAGCAGGTTGGTGACCACCATGCCGGTCACCAGCAGCACCACACCCGACAGCAGGAAGCCGAGACCGGGTATGCGAAAACCAATCAGGGTTTCGGGCTGCGCCACGGCCGGCAGCAGCAGCAGAGAGCGATCCACCACGTCGACCAGAAATTTGAGAATCAGCACCGTGACCACGACCGGCAACCAGACCAGCAGACCGGCGATCAGATAGCGGCGCAGATTTCCCATGACAGTCAATTTCCGAAATTGATTATGTGGTTGTTGGCCTAAGTCGTGCCACTACCGGTCTTCGGACCGGAATCCGAACCGCCCTTGTCCGGGCTTGCCTTGGTCTCTGGCGCGGCCTTGGCTTGCGGATTCGTCTTGGGCGTACCCTTGAAGTCGGTGACATACCAGCCAGAGCCCTTGAGCTGGAATCCGGCCGCAGACAATTGCTTGCGCACCTCCGGTTTGCCACAGGCGGGGCACACCGACGGCGCCGGGTCGCTCATTTTCTGCATGAGCTCAAATTCGTGGCTGCAGGCCTGGCACTGAAACGCATAAATCGGCATGAAATCCTCCAGCATCGGCCTGGCCGCCCGCAAAATGGGGCTGCGGCAGGCGCAACAGCGCGGAATTATAGCCTGATACGGGTTATTTTTGTGGCGGAAAAGCTGCTCCCGCGTTTGTCCAGTGAATAAAGCCTCCCTCACTGACGGCTTCGCGCTTCTGCCCAGTGAATGAAGCCTCATTCACTATGGAGTAATGCCGAGTGAATGAGGCCTCATTCACTGCAGGCGCCCGAAGCGGCCGCCATTCATGGCGGCCGCGGGCTTGCTTCGTTGCTGTTTCCCGATCCGAGACACGGAACGCAGCGCGCCGTCCGGCAACCTTTCATTCGTTAACATCCTCTTAACATCCAATGTTGACGTAATGAGCGAACAACCACGACCGTCGCCCCGATGCAAGGCCGGCAGTAACACAATCCGCCGCCCGTCATCGAAAAAATATCTTGCGCGCAGGACTTCTATTTTTCTGCGTAATTATGCTAAGTTTAGCGCCGTCCGGATAAACCCTGCACACACCGACCACCGATTCCTACACCAGATACTCACCATTGGGAGCAACACATGGCGACAAAAAGCAAGGCCTCAAAGAAACCCACCACCAAGTCCGATATCCTCAGCCACATTTCCGACAAGACCGGCCTCAAGCGCAAAGAAATCGTTTCCGTGTTCGATGAACTCGGCAACCTCATCAAGCGCGACCTCAAGAGCATCGGCCTGTTCAACGTCGTCGGCCTGATGAAAGTCAAAGTCGTGAACAAACCGGCGCAGCCGGCGCGCAAGGGCATCAACCCGTTCACCAAAGAAGAGGTGATGTTCAAGGCCAAACCGGCACGCAACGTGGTCAAGGTGCTGGCCCTCAAGGGCCTCAAGGACATGGTGTAAGCAGGAACGGATTCCAAGCCAACAAGGCCGCCTGCGGGCGGCCTTGTTGTTTGTGAAGCACTGGATTCAACCATGAAATACTGCAGTCAGTGCGGCGCGCGGGTGAGCCGGCTTGTCCCGCCCGGCGACACGCACGAGCGTTTTGTGTGTGCTGCCTGTCAGGCCATCCACTACCAGAACCCGAAAATCGTGGCCGGCTGCATTCCCGAGTGGCAGGACAAAATCCTGCTTTGCCGGCGCGCCATCGAGCCGCGCCCGGGCCTCTGGACTCTGCCGGCCGGTTTCATGGAACTGCACGAGACCACCGCGCAGGCGGCGGCGCGCGAAGCCCTGGAAGAGGCGAACGCCGCCGTCGAGATCGGCGACCTGTATACGCTCTACAACCTGCCGCACATCAGCCAGGTTTATCTCGTGTATCGCGCCCGATTGCGCAACCTCGACTACGCGCCCGGGCAAGAGAGTCTGGAGGTACAATTGTTCGGCGAAACCGAAATCCCCTGGGGGCAGATCGCCTTCCCGGCCGTGACCTTCGCCCTGCAACACTTCTTCGCCGACCGCCGCCAGGGCCGCTACAGCCTGCACCACGGCGAGCACAACGCGACTCAGGGGTGAGCGAGGCTGGGGTCGATGGCGCTGTGGTGGACGGGGTTGAGGGAGGCGCCCTCATTGCGCGCCAGCAGCGGACGGTTGGCACGTACCGTCGCCAACCGGGCCAGTTCTTCGCCGGCGGTAATGAAGGGTTGCGGGTGTACCACGAGGCCCACGCGCCGCGCCTCCTCGACCAACATGCCGAGATAAGATTCCAGATTGCGCGCGGTGGTAGGATTGGTGTCGTGCATGGTCATCACCAGTGGAAAATAACCGGCCACCACCGGGATCTGGTCGTCGCGGACGCGGCGCGCGGCCTTTTGCAGGTCAGCGTAAATGCGTTTGCGCGCATTCGGGTTGGCGGTGATGCCCAAAACCTTGCCGTCGCCGATGCTGACGTCGTCGAGCAACATGCCTAGCCCGTGTGCCGCGTAGCGGTCGAGCGTGGCGGAATTAAAATGCCAGAACGGCGGGCGAACGAAGAGCGGAGCCACGCCACTGATGCGCCGAATGTCCTCGACGCCATCGTCCAGGCTGCGGTCGAGTTCCGCCAACAGCATCTGGGTGTGATTGATGTGACCGCGTGTCGAACCAGTGTGCAGCGCCAGCAGATGACCTTCGCGCTGCATGCGCTGCATGAGTTCCTGACCGATCTCGGTGCCGCCGCCATGGCGGTGACGCGTTTGCACGAAGAAAATCGCCTTGATGTCGTTCTGCCAGCGGTTGTGCGCGAGCGTGTCGAGAATCAGCGCGCTGCTGTTGTTGCGCGCCGCGCCACTCGGCCCGTCATCGAAAGTAAGCAGAAAACGTACCGGTATCGGGGACACCGGCGCGGCCGCGTCCGGCAGCGAGCCACGGCAGGCGGCCAGCGTCAGGCCGCTGACCAGCACCAGACACGCGACCCGGTAATAACTCGCAATGAACTCGGTCATGCCAGTCCTCGAATGGTTATTGGCGTGCAGGTTTGCTTTTATTGGCCGGCGCTGGCCGAAGCGGCCTTGAGCAGTGCCGGAACGCCGTCCTTGAGCAAGGCAACCTCCAGCCCGCGCTCGGCGAGCAGGAAGGCGGCGGCGGCGCTGCGCCGGCCGGTGTCGCAATACACGATGTAGCGGCGCTTGGAATCGAGCTGCGCGGCCTTCTGGCGCAACTGCGCGAGCGGAATATTGACGCTGCCCTTGAGGCTGGCGCGCTGGTATTCGCTTTCCAGGCGCACGTCAATCAAGCCGGCGCCGGCCGCGACCCGCGCGCCGGCCTCCTGGTCGCCTATGCGTTCCAGAGTCGGTTCCTTCAGGAGTTTCTCGAAATCAGTCTTGGCCAGACGCATCAGTGCGCCGTCGGTGAGTGCGGCAATGGTGGCGTTACGCGGGGCGTCCGACAGCAGCGCCTCCTCGCCGAAGCCATTGCCGTCGGCCAGATCGGCGAGCGCTACCATCGGCGCCTGGTCGCCCGGCTTTTGCACCACCCGGCAACGACCCTGCTTGATTACATAATAGTAGTCACCTTTGTCGCCCTGGCGGATGAGGATTTGCCCGGCCTTCATTGGCACTTCCTCAAAGCGCGTGAACAATTGCTGAATGTTGGCCGCCGGCAGCTTGAGCAGGGTTTTGCTTTCCAGCAGCTTGCGCATCCAGGCGGTGTCGCTCTCATCGCCCTCGAACTCGGTGACTTCGATGCCGGTCACCTGATCCCAGGTCAGCAACGTGTCGAGCAACTGACTGTCGACGCTGAGAATACGCGCCGCCGTTTTGGCCATGCCGGAGTACTGACGCGGCTTGAGGTTGGCGAGCGGGTACAGCGCCTCGTCGCTGCCGCCGCTCACACGGCGGCTCGCGCCAATCTTTTTCGAGGACAGCGCGATCTCGCCGCGTAAGACGTAGACACTGCGGTTGTCGGCGCCGCCCTCTTCGAACAGCACCTGGCCTTCGGCCACGTCATCGACCAACGCCTTCGCGGCGAGCTGGCGAAGGTGCTCGGCGCTTAAAGAACTGATCGGGACCAGGGTCGCAAGCAGCTTGGGATCGGCGGGCAGGGAGGGCATGGCGGTATCGGAAACTGTATCTCCCAACGCTATACCAAGGCCCGGGACCGGACAAGCCACACGGAGCTTTATTTTATTGGACAGGGGTGCCAGGACGGCGAGAAAGGCCTCCCGCAGGCCTTCGGACGGTCGGGCAGGTGTTGGACAATGGCCGTCTCCCAAAGGACCCGCTCCGGTCCGCCGCACAGCGCCATGGTCGCCGCGGCCGGTACCTGGGGATGGGACTCCGACTTAAATCAGAGGACTTTTAGACGTCCAGCAACAACCGCGCCGGGTCTTCCAGTTCTTCCTTGATCGCCACCAGCCCCAGCACCGCGTCGCGTCCGTCGACCAGGCGATGATCGTAGGACAGCGCCAGATACATCATTGGCCGGATCACGACCTGGCCATTCTCGGCCACCGGCCGGTCCTGAATTCTGTGCATGCCGAGAATCGCGCTTTGCGGCGGGTTGATGATGGGCGTGGACAGCATCGAACCGAACACCCCGCCATTGGTGATGGTGAAGGTGCCGCCAGTCAGTTCCTCGATCGCCAACTTGCCATCGCGCGCGCGTCCCGCCAGTTCGGCGATCGCCGTTTCGATTTCGGCCAGCGATAACCGGTCGGCGTCGCGCAGAATCGGCACCACCAGACCGCGCGGGCTGGAGACCGCAATGCCGATGTCGTAGTAACCGTGGTAGACGACGTCGGCGCCGTCAATCGAGGCGTTCAGCAACGGATGTTTCTTCAACGCCGCCACCACCGCCTTGACAAAGAACGCCATGAAGCCGAGCTTGACGCCATGCTCCGTCTCGAAGCGCTCTTTGTAGCGGCTGCGAATCTCCATCACCGGCTGCATGTTCACGTCATTGAAGGTCGTGAGTGTCGCGGTGCTGCGCTGCGACTCGAGCAGGCGTTCGGCGATACGCACGCGCAGACGCGACATCGGCACACGCTGCTCCGGGCGACCGTCGGTGGCTGCCGAGGCGTACTGCGGCGCGGCGGGCGCATTCGACGGGCTCGGCGCAGGCGTGGACGGTTTCGCTTGCGCATCCGCCTTGGTGACGCGCCCGCTGGCGGAAGCAGCGACCGGGGCGACACTCAGTTCGGCGGCGCGGCGGCGCGCCGACGGCGTTAACACCGGCGCACTGATCGGCTTTGTCATCGGAGCGATCGGCGTATTGGTTATGGGCTTCGCAGGCGCGGCCGGCCGGCCAGCGGGTCTTTTCGCACCGGCGTCGATCTCGGCAACCAGATCATTGCTCGTCACCGTGGCGCCGTCCGGCAGCACGATACGGGTCAATTTGCCCGCCGCCGGCGCCGGCAGCTCAAACACCACCTTGTCGGTCTCGACCTCGATCAAAATCTCGTCGCGCTCGACATAATCACCCACCTGCTTGCGCCAGTTCATCAGGGTGGCGGTCGATACCGATTCGGAAAGCGGGGGGATGCGTATCTCCATTGGGCCTCTTGTGCGTTCTCCTGCGACACCGGACTATAACGTGTAACCGGTTTTCAAAAAACCGGCTGCCGACCTCTCGCCGACTATTCTCTGGAAAATTCGCAGAGAGCGCAAAGGCGCAGAGAAAGCAGAGTATTTTCGGATTTCCACCCCAAGAACCTCTGCGTTCTCCGCGCCTCTGCGTCCTCCGCGCTTTCTCCGGGAAACTTGGGATGGCCGGCGCAGAACCTGCTACGCCAGCTTCAGCGCCTCGTCGATCAATGCCTGCTGCTCCGCTTGATGCACGTCCAGATAGCCGCCGGCCGGCGCGGCCGAGGACGGGCGGGTAACGGACAGCAGCACTTGTCCGGGCAACATGCGGTCGCGCAGATAATGCTGGATCCAGTACCAGGCACCCTGGTTTTTCGGCTCTTCCTGCGCCCACAGAACTTCAGTGGCTTTTGGATAGCGCGCCAACTCAGCCGCGAGGTCGTCGTGCGGAAAGGGATAGAGCTGCTCGATGCGCGCGATGGCGATGCTCGCAATCTTGCGTTCGCGGCGCACGCGCGCCAGATCGAAATACACCTTGCCGCTGCACAGCAGCACGCGCTGCACGGCCGCGGCATCGAGCGCCTCGGTCTCGCCGAGCACCGGCCGGAAGGAACCGCTCACCAGTTCGGCCAGCGGCGATGCCGACTCCTTGTGAC
>Ga0315281_10004390_pt1 | contig 20471 bp, 12 predicted proteins | sample YL17G07_0_MG_FD_204540 | JGI IMG/M metagenome (GOLD analysis project Ga0315281, IMG submission 204540) | Sediment microbial communities from Yellowstone Lake, YNP, Wyoming, USA - YL17G07_0 | ecosystem: Environmental > Aquatic > Freshwater > Lake > Sediment | place: USA: Wyoming | collected...
CACGACGTAAGTCTTATTCCAAAGCTGGTTTCCATCAGCATCAATCCTAACCATGAAGGCTTGGTACACATTGCCAGCTAAGAACACATATCCTGCCATTGCGTATCCTCCCTCATCTGTCTGCACTATGGAATTCGCCACATGAAACTCGTCTCCTCCATAGGTCTTGTTCCACAACATGTTGCCGCTTACATCAGTCCTAACCAAATAGAAACTCTTGAGGCCTGCATAAAACGACTCTGTATATCCTGCTAATACGAATCCTCCATCAACAGTCTGCACCAAAGAGGAAGCCACATCGTAGCCTGCTCCTCCGTAAGTCTGGTTCCAAAGTGGGTTCCCGGTTCCGTCTGTCTTGACGAGCCAAATATCAGCCTCGCCAGAGCCAAAAGAACTTGAGGGCCCTGCCAGTGCATATCCACCGTCGTTCGTCTGTATCATGCAATACGCTTCATCAATGCTTGTTCCTCCATATGTATGGCTCCATTCCGTTGCCGGAGGTTCTAAGCCCGCCACATGTTGGACATTGAACACTAAGACCAGCATGCCTATCATCAAGATCATTCCAGAAATCGTTTTCTTCATTTTCCTTTCTCCTTCTAAACGACCATCTTTATACCTTTGGATTCAACTTAAGGTTTGTGGAAAGATCTTCTATACGCGCGCTGTTGGCAAATAACGTCCTTTGTGTCGATTTGTGGTCACCTTCCGAGCAGGGTTACGCATCTGGCTTTCTCCACTTCGTTCAGCTGTAATGCTGCTAACGCCGTGAGAAGCATGGCGATTACGCAGAGTAAAGCGTGGAGGGTGATGTTTCTGAGGCCTCTGACCCTGTGCCTGTTGAGATCCAAGTGTTCCTTCAGTCTTGAATTCACGCGTTCCACCGCTGCTCTTTGCCTGTAAATCCTTGTTTCACGCGGCGGACCGTGGGTTCTGAAGTATCTGTCCACTCTCAACAACCTCTTCTCTCTTCGACGCTGGTTTGCAGGATAAGGAATCACCGTCCTCACTCCGTTAGCGGAGGCATGGTTCCTCAGTTTTCTGCTCGAATACTGTGAATCAGCAACCAACGTTTTCACCTGTTTCTCCGTTGCCTTGAATGCTTTGTCAAACAGTCTTGAAGCGTGTTTCTTCTCGTTCTCGTTGGCCGGAGCCACGATGACGGCTAGCGGCAGCTCGGACTTCGCGTCTGCCGTGACGTGCACTTTGTAGCCGAGCTCGTAGGTCTTGCCGTTCCTGCCCACCCTGGCCTCCGGGTCCGAGCTTCCCCGAGAGTTCTGATGCGGGTCTCGCTTGCTGTATGCTTTGATGAAGGTAGCGTCCATCACCACGGTCTCAGCACTGATGACCCCGTTTTTCAACGATCTTCTGATTATCTTGTAAATGATTCTCTCCAGTCTTTTCGTTCCGATGCGGTTTCTGAACCGTGTCAACTGTGAAGGGTGATAGGGCTTCTGCTCATCCTCCAAATCGCACACCTCCCTCAAATCGGGATCGCTCCACAGCCTTCGGTACAGCTCCCTGTCGCTCGGCACATGCTGAAGCCTCTTCACCATCAACGCTTTGAAGATGCCCATAGGCTTTCTAGGAGGCCTGCCCACTGAGCCATCACTATGATAAACCTGGCACACCACTTCCTCGACGTCGTCCAAGTCCAGCTTCGACAAGATGACACATGAACTTTCGGTTTCCTCCATACTCAAACATAGGAACACCCAAACTCAAACGGGCTTAGATAAGAACATGTCAACTCTCAGAATTTAGCAACACCCTAGCGCGCTATTGGGTGACCTGTTCATGTGAGACTTGTCCAAGACAACACAAAATACAGAAAAAAAGACGGGTTGAAGGGTGGTCGTTAGTTGCTCAGAGGGGTGTTTTTTGGCTTTTTGGATGTCTTGTTGGATTTTTTGGGCTGTTTTAATGAGTGTTTCGGCGTCTGCTGGTGATATTGCTTTTCCGCCTTGGGCTTGAACTTCATTCACGAAACCTTGCAGCATGTTTTCTGCGGCGTTCAGCATGTTATTGGCTGCGGTTTCTTTTCCCTGAACAATCCATTGTATGGCCCGATCCACTTTCATCTCGGCGTCTGCGAGTTTGGATATGAGGCTGCTCCTTGTTCCTTCCTTTATATTTAGGCTGTTAACTGTCTCTTTTAGCCACTGGATTTCCAGCTTGATGTACTCCGTCATGCTACGTTTTGTTGCCTGAACCTGTAACGCTGCTGAACCCGTGTCTTTGGCACTTGGATAGGTTACGCTTGTGGCCGTGGCTGTAAATTCGTAGGTTGCGTTCTCCATTCCAGCCCAGTCATTTGGAACGGTTATGGTTAGGGTAGTGGTGTCTGAACTGAATGGATTCAGCGCCATAGTAGGATCGTCTAGGGTTGTCCATGCAGGCAGGATCGCTGTTGGAAAGGCTTGGTACGTTGTGCCAAAGTCGTCGAAGACTAGAGTGATGTCGAATGTGTCTATGACATTGCCTAGATTATGCACTTCAATTGTGTAGAGGGCGCTTTGACCGGGTTTAACTGATATCGTGGCTGGTGTAAGTGAGATCTCAACTCCAAATGTTGTGATTGTCGTTGTGTCCGTATCTGTTGCTCCGAGGAGATCAGTTACTTGCAGTGTTACTTTTCCAGGAAGCGGCTCACCAGTCCATGTGTAAAGGTAGGTGGGGCTGTTTGTGCCGATGTCATATATGCCGTCGTTGTTCAGATCCCATTCATACTTGATTATCCCGTCGCTGTCAGGGTCATAAGAAGCGCTGGCATCAAGCAGCACACTCGAGCCAAGACTGGTCACGTAGGGTCCATTAGCGTCAGCAACAGGGGGATTGTTCACTATGGTTTTAAAGAGGGAACAGGAGGGGTCGCCATATAGGTTGTAGTCTACCTGATTTCCCCAGTTTGCCTCATCTACATTCAGGTCTTTGGTTTGGTACAGTGCTTCTCCTGCTGAATCTTCGTCTAGAATGATATTCATTGTGTAATAGTATGCAAGATCTTGATTTGCACCCCATTTGGGACTTGGGCTGGTCCACCCAATGCCATATCCTGACATTCGAGTTGCACCCACAGCAGAAACTGCTCCATGCTTTAGCAGAGAATAGGCAAGATTAGTCTTAGTTTCAGGCTCAGCATTACTGCATGAGGCTTGAAATGTGAAGGACGGTTTCGTATCGTCAAGGTTCGGACAGCGTGCAGTTGAAAAAACGTAATTAGCGCCTGTGGCGCCGCCATGAGTGAACCACGTTACCATACCATAGCCATTCTTCCACTCGTCTTCAACGTTCTGCTCAGTGCATGGAGTTTCTTCACACGGAGGCGGAGGTGTTGGAGGTGAATCAATTCCTGGGCTGTAGATTCGATAGTAGGCGAAGCCTTTGGGGATTGCGATATCGGCTTTGATTTTCTCTTGTAGTTCCCACCCATAGGTCACTTCGTCCGAAGGATGAGTCGGCAAGAGTATTTTTTCTTTCCAGCTGAGATCCTCTGCTCCCACTATAGTTTCGTAGTCAATCATTTTCTGTAGGATTTTATCCAATTGAGCGTAATCGTCGTCATACACTGGAATTCTGCCGACATATACTTCAGCTTTGAAATCTACTCCCCCCGGTCCGTAGTCTCCTGTAAGCCATACAAAATCGACGGTTTCGTCCACTTGGGTGCTCTTAAGATCAGTGAAATCTATGTTATCATAATAGTCGCCAGTCAGTCCACCTGCGTTGCCACCGTGGAATAGACGCTCCTTTGGAATGATTAACCAACTGCCGCCTGTCTGGTGTTCTGATTTCCAGCAAAGCCTAGCTATTGCATCTTCAGTGTTTTCAAAATATTCCAGCTTGATTGTATGCTTGCCTGCTGATAGAGGTTTAGATGCTTCATTAATCTTTGGAGGGTGCATTGTCCAGTCATCTATTATTAGGTCTCCGTCAATCCACAATTTGACACCATCATCTGTGAAAGTAAGGAATGAGTATGCCTCGTTGTATTCAGCATCGATCTGCCCTGTCCACCTGATGGAAAAGGTGTCTCCATTGGAAAGTGAACTTGGCTTAACAGGATTATCGATCCTTGTATGCTCACCGAAGTAGAGGTCACCATCTAGGTCCCAATTGCCAGTTAAATCAGCATAGAAGAAGTCGGTGGGATATGCCTCGTTTCCAGGCTCAGTAAATTTTATCCAACACATTTTCATAGGTATATCGTCAATGGCTGGATCTGGGTTTCCAATCAGTAAGACATACGAACCTTGTTTGATCTCTAGCGATACGTAGTTGTCGATGAGCCATTGCCTTATCTTCTCAGCCCGCCCGTTTGGTGCTTGCCCAGCCAAACCATCGAAATCAGTTTCAGTGACAACTCTTACAGAGTAGCCAAACCTTTCTTTAAGCCTTATGAAACCTTCGAGTCTAGCACTGTGCGCTACGATATCGTTGGTTGTTATGATAACATAGTCATAAGAGGTGGGAGAGGCATGGGCCTCTCTTAGGATTCCATTCGAAGCTGGCAGCAAGAACGAAATGGCCACGATGCTTAATAGCAAAACGCATTCAGTCTTTTTCATAACTCTCCATCTCTTTCCTGTGATCTATGTACTGGTTTCCTCGTATTTATTGATCCATGGAATATGCCGATCAATGTTCTAGAATTAAACAGCAGTCAGATTTTGAACAGACTACTATCTCATCACAAATACCACACCCTGCGAATTTATCCAAATCCTTTCAGCAACACGCGCGCTAGTAGAAGATACTTCTATAGAATGATTCACAAACAGTTAAGAGTTTGTCGCACGCAATATCATTCTAGGAGAATGGCAGAATAGTATGTGGAGGTGAACATGATTATGATGGTTGTGAAAGGGAAAATCCTAACTATAATCGCTCTTCTGTTTTTAGCATCTTCACTAGCTGTAGCAAACGCTTCGAGAACAGAGACACCATTTTACGTGAAAGCATTAGCGCTGACTTCAAACATGGAATGGATGCACCAAGCTGATAACTCACAAGTTATAATGAAGGTCACGGAAGGAGGTATTATCAAAGGCAAGCAAGATCAACAGGTGGGAACATTTGCATTTGACATTATAGAAGTTGTGAGTATCAAGACCGGTCGTGGAACTGCCTCAGGACATTTTACCCTAAACTATGACACTGGTGAGACTATAGAAGGAACATTTACTGCGAAAATACAGATGTACATAGATAATCCCTACCAGCCGCCAGACGTTGACGGCAAATTCGTTGGGCACGGCGACATGCATGTGATGGGCGATCTCTACCTGGATTCGGCTTCTCTTCTGATATTTGACGGCTACTCATGGTAGGAAACCCTTTTTCTTGAATAGTGGAAAATCTGACGTGCGAAAACGATAGTATCAGCGCGCGCTCAATAGGTAGCGCACTATATTCTCATGCCTGTGTATAAATCTGATGATTGAGCGAAAATACTTCCTCGCGCTTAGACAGAATTGGCCATAGAAGAGCTTTTCACAAGTGTTTTATGCAAAACACGCCAAACCGTTCAGCTTGTCAGATAGCATGTATGGGAGGTGAAAGTTTGAATAATAAATTGTTGATTCCAGTCCTGATTGTGGCATTTGCGTTGGCTGTTCCTGTTATGACCGTTTCAGCGAACAATGGCTGGAAAGAGTTTTCAGACAGTGGCACGAATCATTTTGCGCATTGGACAGGTGAATTGATTCGAGTAAGTAAAGGAGAGGAATACTGGTTCTTTACTACGGGCGAACCGGGTCAGACAATAGGATATGCGACGATGCTGATAATCTGGCATCCTCAGACGCAGAAAGGCACAATCCATTGTTTCACACACTACGGCCATATGCTCTACTTCACAGACTGGAGGGGAACAATCGAATATGATAGCGCCACGGGAGAATACTACTTCTCAATTAGAGGTCCTGGCAGGGGCTCCATAAACCTGGCTGGTGTTTGGTACGATGGTGAAGTATGGGGATATTACAGTGGCAAATTGACGATTGTCAACCCATATCCGCTCGAAGCAAACAGCCTAGCTGATTGGGCTGCCACTATCAGATACCACACTTGATGCGAGTGACTCACGCCTCTTTTGCGTACTGCCCCGCGAATCTTAACACAAACCACCGCAACTCCTTCTTTTTCCACCGAATCCATTCCAGAAGCGAAGCGCTGAAACCGAAAGGAAGGAAAAGCATGGTTTTTCAACAATCTTGAAAAGCGCGCGCCAATACTTCGTTGCGAGTGTTAGTGGTAAGCGGGCTACTTTGAAGGAACAGGACTTGCAGGTTCCTTCTTAGGGGCTTTTTGTATGGATCTAATGTGCCTGGCTGACAGGAAGACTGCTGTTAGAACCACTAGAGCTCCAGTTGTGATGGCTGCAATCATGAGGTATGGGGGGGTATCTGGTTGTCCAGGAATAATTCCAGCTTGTGTAGGATCTAACATTGCTTCTCTGTACTGTTCCAGAGTCATGAAGGAGTATTTGCCGCTGGCCTTTAGTTGATCTAAAAGTTGTGAAAACGAAGCGAGTTTGCTCTGTGTGTTTCCTTGGAAGTCCTCGATCTGATATAGTACTATGGTGACGTTGCTGTTTTTGCTGTCTATTTCATTCATGAGTTGATCAGCAGATTTGAGCACTGTGTTGTTTCCATTTTCTTCGGTCATAGAAACCCAGTTGTTCACGATTGTTAGGTTAGGAGAACTCAGCTCGTCGAAAATGCTGACAAAATTCTTGAATCCCAGATCCACTGCTACTTTCGTCGTGTTTTCGTCGGCAACTCCAAAGGGAGCTATGAACGTGGCAGCATTGATTCCAATTGAATTGAAGATCTTCTGTCCAGCGGCGATGGTTGCCCTTTGGTCTTCGTAGCTTTTTCCTTTGAGATACTCGGTATCATTATGCGTATATCCATGTTGGCCTACTTCTACAATGTCTGAGTACTCGATGCTCACGTTTTTGAGGAACACTGGCAGATAGCCGCCTCCCACGCTTTCGTTGTTGAAGTTGTTTGGAATGGCTGCTACAAGCACTGGTATCTGCTTCTGCAGATGGATTTCTGTAAGGTTGATGCTTAGAGATTCAAGCCAATCTATTTGCACATCGTCCATCTCGAAAATCAAAGCGGGCTTGCTGGCAAAAACGTCTTCGGTGCGAATAATGTATTTGGTGTTTGGCACCGTGCTCATTATTCTGCTGTATGATGCTGCTGGCGGCGTGGCTGAGGAATAGCCAGTGTATATCCCCACAGAGGAGAAGTGTTTTGCCAGTTCGCTGTATTGACTTAGCAGGGTCGTTTGCGTGGCGCCCTCGCCATCGTACAGTACCACGATATTGGAATGATCATACGGGAAGTACGTGTAATCTTTGAAGTAGGTTAGAAACAGCCTGTAGCTAGAATCGTATTTCTTCAGTTCATTCAGCCACAGGTCTCTCTCTTCATTGTCCACGTGATTCCAAATGCCGGTTTCTTTCCATTCCATATCCACGTTTATGCCAAGAATGTTCTTGTGACCGCTGTACCTTGAAAGAATAATATCCATCAACTGTTTCACGTCAGCTGACAAAGGCTGCAATGACAATATTACCTGCAGCCCGTTTGACTCAAACTCGCTCAAGTAGGGTTCCAGCTTGTCAGTGGAGCCCGTGCCAGACAATATGCCGCTGTTTTCCCATGGAAATGGAAGATAAACCACCCCGTTTTCCCCTGCTAATGCCACAGTCAAGTCAATGGTGCCATTGTCGCCCCCTATTCTTTTGGCGATATCCACCCATTCCGAGGCAGGTCTTGAAAAATCAGAGTTGTTCCACACGCCCACTGCGGGGACAGATGTGGCACTGACTATTTTTGAAACAGGAAGAACTGCTGTGACGCAGAGAAGCGTAAGCAGCAGTGTTATGGGTGTTTTCATGTCATTTCACCTTTATTATGCGTGAACCGAATCTTATGTGCATTCCTTTTCGCAAGAGGTAGCACAGGTATATGTAGGATACGACGAACGTTTTGATCGTAAAGTATATAATAGCGTACGGAAGGATTGCGGCTGAGAGCTTCTTGTTTCTTATGAACAGTGGTAGGACAAGTAGGCTAAATATCAATACTGGCGCGACGGTGTAGGGGATGGACCTTATCAGAGCTAGAGCGAGATTGTCATAAGTTAGGAAGAAGAGGGGCAGCAACAGCAACATGACGAGTGAACAAAGCGATAACACGAAGCCGAGGTAGTTCAGTATCATCCATGGGTTTCTTCTAGCCCACTGTTTATGCGTCTTCCATATCTGAAGATTACCGTACCACCACCTCTTTCTCTGACTAAACCATTCCCCAAGCGATTCGGGGGCAGCCGTGAACACTTTGGCTTGAGGTTCACGAACAACCTTTGCATGCTTCAAAAGATGAACAGTATAATCGGCGTCCTCTACAACTGTTTCGTTGCTAAACACAACTTGCTCTGCAAAGTGTCGCCGGACAGCGAAAAGCGGTCCTGGACACACGAGCACACTTCCCTTCAAACTTTGCAGATGACGACCAATCTCCTGCTCGGTGTAGTATTCGATCATCTGAAACTTTTTCAGAAAATTGTTTTTGCCCTCATCATCGATAAAAACGTTTCCAGCAACTGCCGCGGCATCCTTGTTAGTTTCCAAGGTTCTTATCAAGGAGCTCACGGCATCGTTTGCTATGAACGAGTCTCCATCCGAGTACACCAGAACATCGCCCTTTGCTTCTTTCGCCCCCAAGTTCAGGGCGTTTGCCTTGCCCTTGTTACTCTCAACATTCAACAATTTTACTGGATACCCTGAGACAATTTCGCAGGTTCGGTCAGTTGAACCATCGCTGACGACTATTACTTCTATTTCACCCCTATAGTTCTGGTTTAGGGCAGCTTCAACACACTTGGCTATTCTCTTCTCTTCATTGTACGCTGGAATTATGACCGAAACGGTTGGTTTGCTAAGAGCGCCTATATTTTCTGCGTCTAAATGTATATGGGAATCTCCAATCGAGCCTTCGAGCTGGTTTTCGACCGGCTCAGAGGGAAGCGTTGACGAGGCGGCTCTGATGCCTATTGAATCGAAGATTTTCCATTTCTTTAGGAAAGCAAGCCCAGCTTTTTTGGACAGGGCTCCGCTACAACTATTCCTCCTATGAAGCTTAGCAGTTCCCCGCCAAAAGAGGAAAAATGAAAAGGGGAAAAGGGCGGTCAAGAGGAAGTAGATCCAGTAGAATTTCATGATTGTGTTTGTGCTAAGGCCCAAAACGGTCGGGTTGCCGCCCACCCATGTTCCTGCGGATATGACGGCGAAGACCTCTCGTTCTACGCAACTGTAATTCAGCACGACTGTCATATCGCGGACAGTTTCAGGAGAGGTATTAGGCTCTACATCGTCCACGCGGATGGTGATCTTTGTTTCATTGGTCTCCATTAGGTAATTGCAGAGAAACTGTTTTGTAACATTGTTCCAATCATACACGTGAAGCAGTATAGTGGTAGGCATATCGTTTAATATGGCCTTGTGTTGCGCCACGTATTGGGGATCGTTTACGCTTTTTATGTTTCGCCAATTCCAAGTGTATTCGCCAAAACGCCTGCGCGTATTGTTTCCTCTAGAAGCTGGAAGGCTTGTAGTTAACGAACTGTTGACAGCCGAAAGTATTTCAGCGGGAACTTGGCTTCCCCATACATAGGGAAAGAGGAACGCGACAGGAGTCAAGCCGGCTTGGTGAAAAACGTTGATTGCTTTCTGCACGCATTCCTTTGCCTGCTCAGGCGTCAGAGAAGAGTAGTTCTCGTGTTTGTAACCATGGACGCAGAGGAGAACGCCTTCAGATTGCGCGTATCTCAGTGCATCCACCAATTTTGGTTCATCTAAGAGTGTGATATTGCCGAAATTGGCGTCATTAAACTGGTTTATTGCCAAGGGCAGGTAGTAGCCTAATGGAACACAGAGCAAGACGGCTAAAGCAAGAGCTAATACTTGGTCGTGAGGAAATACCATTGGGTGCTATTCTCCTTTCTCCCAGAATCGATAGAGGGAGAGGAAAACTGATGATCGAGACTAATTTACTTTTCTAGAACTGTATTATAGAGGATACTTCCAGTCTTTTCTGAACGGAACCTGCAGCCAAGGCTACAAGCCTTAACGAAAAAGTGTTTTCGACCGAGCGAGCGCGCACTCGTGCGTCTGTTTAATGAGAAAATACGGAACGTGGCGCGCGCTAAACTGCAATTTGTGGTTCGCTATCATGTTTGTCAATCAAGATTCCCGAAAGTTGACCGACGACGGTGCAATATTGGACATACCAAAAGTTTTATTAGCGACTTACTAGAGAAGGGCGGTGCGCGGAAGTCTAACTTCTGCGTACGTAAAAAGGAGAATTTGGGAGATAGGAGAAAAATGTCTATACGCTTAAACAATGGAAAAAAGATCAAGACTGTTATAGTGACTTTGCTTGCAGCGACAATGATTATTGGCGTCTTGCTAGGTTCAGTAAAGGCTACTTGGCCATATTATGGAATTAGCAATCCTGTGTTTGAAGAATATATTGATGATCAAGGCGGAGCCTGGGACACCGTTCTATTGTATTACAGTGAGGGGCTTGACCTGTTCTCCGGTAGCTGGCGTGCCAATTTGCGCATTGGCAGTAATCAAGCTTGGATCGACGCTCCCTACTTCCCTGCTTCGTCTGTCATAGTGACTTCTTCAAGCATCATTAGCACATCGGCAAACACGGGTACAAATCCGTACGGATTGCCTGCTGGCGCCGTAACAATTGACATGGATGCACGGATGGTCCTTGGGACTACGCACCTCGGGCTTCGCGGCTACAGCTACGTAGTAAGTGAGCCGTGGGTGATGAAGCAGACCTACACTGTCATAAACACAGGATCGGATTCTCTGAGTGACGTAGCCTTCTACATGTACTATTTCGCAGGCCCCTATGGCATATATCCGACTAATCCGCCTGAAAAGATTTCACACGTGGACTACAATGCAGGAATTGGAGATCCCATGGGCTACATGTTCGACATCTCCATGTATGGAGAAGGAGCTGCTCCATGGGCGTACACTGGACTAAGCGCCAATGTTGCACCAACCGCTCACGACGTAGGCCATGCCGGCGGCTATCCAGACCCACCATATTATACTCCGAACCCACCATGGCGCCCGTCAGCGATTCCCTCAGATGTACTGCGGCATGTAGAAAATGACGACATGCGGAACTGGGCTTCCTACGATGCTCCAACTGGGTCAGACCCGAATGCTGTGGCAGGAGCCCTCAAGTGGTGTGTCGGTTCTCTCGACCCAGGTGCCGAGTGGACCATCACGGTTCTGCAATCAGTGGCGCCGCACGACGCGCCCATATACATGGCAGTCGGCAAAGTGACAGGAGGAGGCCAGATCACGGTGGGGGCCAAGGCTAAGGCAAGCTTCGGCTTTGATGTCATGTACAAAGAAGGGGATCTCGGTCCAAGAGGAGAACTTCAATACGTGGATCAGGCAGCAGGCATAATAGTTCATGGCCACACGATGACCACGTTGGGCATTTGGCCTGACAAAACGAAGGCAGCTTTCACCGGCAAGTGCACGATCAACGGTGTGGACGATCACACGTTCATGGTGTATGTTGAAGACAACGGAGAGCCAGGCGCAAAAGACGTTTTCAAGATAACGCTGAACACTGGTTACGCAGCGAGCGGCATGCTGCTCAACGGAAACATCCAGATACACAACTGACCCTCGAGCTTCGTATGGGCTAAGCACTTCAAAATCTCTCTTTTTTTTTTATCACTTACGTGCATATTCAAAATAGAGCATAATTGGCGCGTGCGATCCGGATGCTCGAACGTTATTGACAAGTTGACGTAGGCAAAAGAATGAATTTTAACATGTTCATTGGACTTCGGGCAGGCTGATTCCAAAGAGTCAACGAAATTAACAGTTATGTGTGAATTTCTGAACATGTGGAAATGATGCGTGACTTTTGCCCAGGGAATCTCATATACAGAAATATTGAAATCTCCTAAGCTCTCGCTACGTCTTCCTGCAGAAGTGTATTGTGAAACGAGAAAAGGCTTTCTTGCACATAGCACGACGAAGCCTGCTACGAATGCATGGCGGTTCCGCAGGCGCGCTGAGCTGGAGGTGAAAAAAGACGAAGCCCAAGCTAATAGTGGTCGTAGACAAAGACAGCAACGGAAAACTCCGCGTCCTTGAAATGACTCCAGAACAACTCGAGGAAAACATGAAGACAATGAACTTCGAAGCAGTGAAATCCACTCACTGACGAAAGTCTCCCAGCGAGCTTTGATTCTTGAAGAATCCCATCAGAGAAGCCATCTATGGTATGCAGGTACTATGTTCTAGAGGATTTTTTCACAAGATATTTATAGAGTATTCTTCTATAACGGTACAGTTTAGAAAAAAGAAAGAAGGGAGAATATAAATGAATAAATCGATACCAAACCATAAACGCGCACAAATAGGCATGATAGCATTTCTGGCTCTGACGCTATGCTCTCTGGCAGTTATTTCAAGCATCCCAACAGCACTTGCTACAGAGGTTCAATTCAAGAAGAGTCACTTACCGCTTGCAACAAAGTTTCACGCTGGCGACACTATCAACTTCACCCTCAGGCTCAGAGTGCTTGATGATCTTGGGGCTCCTCTATCGATCAAGAACTTGAACATCACTGATGACCTTCCAACGGGCTTAACCTATGCAGTGAACACTCAGACAAGCACGCCATCAGCCTCATTTACGCAAACTGGCCAAAAATTGTTCTGGGACTTCGGTCCAGGACCATTCGTTACTGACCCTCAAGCCACAGTCTCGTTCAACGTCACCGTTGACGCGGGCGCGGCAGGCTTTCTGGTCGACAATGCTCTGGCGAAGTATCACGAAACGTTGACAGGCACTCCTTCTACCCCAGGCACAAGCGATACCATATTCGTAGCCAAGCCATCCATCACTTTGACGAAGACCCCAAGCACAACCAAGATTGAGAACGGGGGCAGTGTGACTTACACGTATGTTGTCGCCAACACTGGCAACGTAGCGCTGACTGTCGGTATAGTGGACGATCACTTTGGCACCATAGCCTCAGGAGAATCCTTGGCTGTGGGAGAATCCAAAACATTCACCAAGACAACAACCCTCACAACTGACACCACCAACACGGCCACAGCCACGGGCGTAGACCAGAGTGGCGCATCGGTCACGGCAACAGCATCTGCAACGGTGAAGGTTCTTCACCCAGCCATTGCTTTGACGAAGACTCCTAGCGCGCCCAAGATTGAGAGTGGCGCAAGTGTTACCTACACGTATGTTGTGACCAACACCGGCGACACAGGCCTAACTGTAGGTATAACGGATGATACGTTCGGCACCATAGCCTCAGGAGAATCCTTGGCTGTAGGACAATCCAAGACGTTCACCAAGACAACGACTCTGACAACTGACACGACTAACATTGCTATTGCCACTGGTGTAGATCAGACAGGGGCTCAGGTTACCGCGAGAGCAACCGCCACCGTAAAAGTCATTCACCCAGCTATAGCGTTGACGAAGACACCTAGCGCGCCCAAGATCGAAACTGGCACTGATGTTACCTACACGTATGTTGTTTCTAACACCGGTGACACAGGATTGACCGTTGATATAACGGATGACCACTTTGGCACCATCGCGTCAGGAGTAGTGTTGGGCATAGGCGCTTCTCAGACTTTTACTCACACCGCAACCCTCACTGCCGACACCACCAACACGGCTACCGCCACCGGTACAGACCAGACCGGCGCAAAGGTAACCGCGGTTGCATCTGCTACGGTGAAGGTTATTCACCATGGCATATCCTTGACTAAGACTCCTAGCTCACCCAAGGTTGAGAGCGGCACTGACGTCACTTACACGTATGTTGTCACCAACACCGGTGACACAGCGTTGACCGTTGATGTGTCTGATGATAAGTTTGGCGTCATACTGGCACCCACATTGATGGCGCCAGGTGACTCTAAGACTTTGACCCACGTTGCGACGCTTACCGCTGATACGACCAACGTAGCTACTGCGACTGGTGTGGATCAGACTGGTGCTAAGGTCAGTACGACTGCTTCGGCTACGGTCAAGGTTATTCACCCAGGCATTTCGCTGACCAAGACTCCCAGCGCAACCAAGGTTGAGACAGGCACTGATGTTACCTACACGTATGTTGTCACCAACACCGGCGACACTGGCCTGACTGTAGACATAACCGACGATCACTTTGGCACCATAGCCTCGGGAGTGCCGTTTGCGGCAGGAGAATCTCACACTTATACTCACACCGCAACGCTTACTGCTGACATTACTAACGTGGCCACGGCCACTGGTGTAGACCAGACTGGTGCTTCGGTTTCCGCGAGAGCAACCGCCACTGTTAAGGTCATTCACCCAGGCATAGCCCTAACGAAGACTCCTAGTTCACCTAAGATTGAGAGCGGCACTGACGTTACCTACACGTATGTTGTCACCAACACCGGCGACACGCCGTTGACTGTTGATATTACGGATGACAAGCTTGGCTCGATTGCCACTGGAGTGTCTTTGCCTCCTGGTGCGTCTCAGACTTTCACCAAGACGACGACGTTGACTGCTGACACTACCAACACGGCCACTGCGGTCGGTACGGATCAAACTGGCGCCAAAGTCAGGGCAACCGCCTCTGCGACGGTTAAGGTCATTCACCCAGCCATTTCGCTGACGAAGACTCCTTCGCCCAACACACCGCAACAAGCACCGGCAACGTTCACTTACACATACACGGTCACCAACACTGGCGACGTAACGCTAACAGGAGTGACTGTCTACGACGATACATTCAGCGTGCAGATCACCCTTGGAACAACGACGCTGAACCCAGGTCAGTCAACATCAGGCACGTACAGTCAGACGTACACAGCAGCTGGCACGTACACTGACACCGCAACCGCCACAGGCACCGACCAGCTTGGAGTCAAGGTCATAGCACATGCTGAGGCCACGGTCGTCGTGACGCCTCCGCCCGCTCTTGCAACGAGAACTCAGGGCTTCTGGGCAACGCACACAACCTTCACGGAGTGGGTCTTCGACAACAAACTCGGAAGCGACATCAAAATAGACAGCAACACGCCTCACGCCAAGGACATAAACACTTACGGAAAACTCTTCGGAGGCTTCTGGTGCGGCATCTCGAAGATGAGCGATGGCACCGGGAGGAGCGGCGTAGATCAAAACAGGACTATCCTACTGCAGCAGCTCTTGGCAGCGATACTGAACCACGCGGCATCTGGCGTCACAGTTCCAATAGATCCCGTCACTGGATATGATCTCATCACAGCGGCGAACATGGCGTACAGCGGCACGGACGGTAAAGAGATGATGAGGATTAAAGACCTGCTTGACACATTCAACGGCAGCGGAGAGAACATATCATTCCCACCAGGATTGCCAGACCAAGGAAAAGCAACGCCAAAAGTCTCGCAGGCCATAGCATACATCAAGTTCTGGGACATACTTTAGTGCGCGATTTAGAGCTAAACCATCTCCCCCCTTTTTTGTTTTACAATGATCGCATACGTGTTGCTATGAATTCTTAAGCAGGAGTGTCCAAGCGTTTCAGAGATTATGGGTTCGCACTCTCAGCATCCCAGTATTGACAACGTTTAAGAACTTCGGCAATCAAGCATTGGAGGGCTAAAAGTTGAGGAAGAAAACCATCCTCAAAAACAAAACTCTACTTACGCTCATCATAATACTTCTCCTCGTCATCTCATCCATAGCTTTCATCCTAGGGTTCCAAGGACGAAGCGGGACCCAGTTCTGGATAGCCGTCACAAGTGCTCATGGCTCGCCTACTGCTTCAGCATGGGTTGACAACGGCACTGACTTTACTGCTTCTGTTTCAAGCCCGACTGAGGTTGTGGCTAACGATCGTCAATGGATTTGCACAGGCTTCAGCGTTGATGGTGGAGCATATATTTCAGGAACCAGCTACACCTTCACCAACGTAGAGGCTGCTCACACGATAAGCTTCAGCTGGAAGGAGCAGTTCTGGATAGCCATTACGAGCGCTCATGGCTCGCCTACTGCTTCAGCATGGGTTGACAACGGCACTGACTTTACTGCTTCTGTTTCAAGCCCGACTGAGCCTGTGGCTAACGATCGTCAATGGATCTGCACTGGCTACGGCGTCGACGGAGGATCATCTGTATCAGGAACCAGCTACACCTTCACAAGTGTAACAGCAAAGCACAGCATAGACTTCAGCTGGCAGGCGCGCGCCAAGATTGTGGGCAAGCAGATCCCTCCAGGGTACGTGATGGGCGACCTGATCGACGGTGGGCTTACGAATGGCATGAATGTTCTGTTCATCAACAACCCGACGGAAAAAGTCTCAATCAGGTTCACCGCCCAGCTTTCAGGAGACATCAGCGCACTCGCTATTTTCGAGCAAGCCCAAGAGGGACAACCAAGAATCCGCGTCGGCCTCCAAGAGGACAACGCAGGCTTGCCGAACGGAGAATGGATGAACCAGAACGGATTCGGCATCGGCCAAGCGACCAGCAACTTCGGCTTCTTGACCGTGAACCTTCAAACACACGTTTCAATATCAAAGGGCAGCATCTACCACGTCGTCATTGACGCTGCTGACGACCCATTGAACGGTACAATCATGGTAATGACCTACATGGGCAAAGGCTCAGGCCAACCGCTAAACGAGGAAGACCCGGACATCGTCTGGCCCGATGCCACGATGAACACACTCTCTTACGATGGAGAAAAGTGGCAAGAAGAGAACAAGTGGCCGATCTTCGTGCTCACATATTCAGACGGCAGATCTGAAGGACAACCATACTCCCTCTCAGCGCAATGGGTCGTGTACGCTTCAACCTACGTCGGCCAAACCATCATACCCGCCTCAAACTACACGATAGGAAAGATAGCCTTCCTCGTCGGCCTCAACGGCACACCAAAAGACAAGCTATACTACGAGATAATAGATTCAAGCAACAACGTGCTGGCAAACGGATTATTCGCCGAAGCAAGCCAGCTGACCGCACAGCGCACATGGATCGAAATAGCCCTGCCTTCACCAGTGACGTTGAAAGCCGGACAACTCTACAGAATCGTCCTGCTCTCCCCGGGAACAGACCTTGAAAACCCGTACTATGTCTTCGGGCACGAATTCAGTTACGATCCAAGCATTGGATACGGAGGACTGCAACATCAACTCACCTCATGTCTAGACGCTGGCTCCGTATGGGCCGATAACAAGGACGCAGACGCCATCTTCAAGCTAACAACCACACAATAGAAACCTTGCTTACTCCAACTGCCCTGCTTACAGGCTGCACGTCCGCGCGCGCCTAACATTCACGAAAGGCTTACAGTGCTGGTGCTACCCTCTGCAACATCTGAAATTGGTTCGTGCGCACGTGCTACGCAGATTTTGCGAGAACGTGTACAGTTAGAAAAAAGCGCATATACGCTAGGAGCAAATCAAAAAAAGATAGGTGTTGGAGGCAAGAAGAATTCTGTTCTTCTTGACTTAAGCTTCGCAAGGCTGTCTATTTGATCACGAGGCGGTAGTTGTCTACGTTAGCTGTGAGTTCGCCGTTGGCATTGATGGTGAAGTGAATTGTCTGGTGGAGCAAAAAGCTTGGAGCCTTCCCTTGGCCAATCATGCGGAAGTTGTTTATGTAGGTATATTCGGTCCCGACCTTCCCATTTTGCTCCCACTGAGTGACGCCTGTGCCCTGATACTTGGCTCCTGTGAATAGGTCTTCTCCGCTGACCCCTTGTGGTTGGGAGTGCATTTTCATGTGGAAGCCACCGGCATTATCAAGTGTATATGCATACAAAACGTGCAAGTAGCCTGTCAAGTGAAGCATATGGGGATTTCCATCGTTGTCCACGAACCCAAACATCATATCGAGCGGATATTTTTCGTTCTGGATGACTTCAGCGTGTGCAAGTGGCATCATTGCAAGCGCAACGACAGCAAGCAAAGCTGGAATAAGCAAAGCTTTACGCATTTTCTCATCTTTCTCCTTTGTATTTGATGCACCCTGAAGTGGGTGACACCTTTCAAGCTCATAGCAGTTTACATAAAAGGTTTGTGGAAAGCTCTTCTATGGCTATTTCTGTATAAACGAGCAGCAAACCTGCCTGCGCTTATGGCAAAATCTACATCAAAATGAAAAGGATTAGCACGCGCGGAAGAGGCCGTTAAACAGCTGAGAAAGCAACATAGAAGATAGTTACATACGATTTATATAGTATATATGAGTGCTAAGTATTCAAGAATTGAAGGGAGAAAGTGAAATGAAGATTCAGCTGTTGAAAGAATCAATAGTGGCAATTGCATTGTTGATTCTGCTGTCACTGAATGCCTTCGCAGGCATGACCGTCCTTGTCAATGCTGCAGCCATAAGATATCCAACTGTTTACGTCAACGGTAGTGGTTCGGTAGAATTAACTTGGAAATCTGGGAAATCGCAAACATACAGTTCTAATGCCTATCCAAACTTGGGAGGCTTGGACACTGCCACTATCGTTCCAGCTCATGGTTGGTACATCGACGCTGTTTTCATTGACGGAAAACTGCAAAACATCTTAGACGATGATGAATTCGGTCTTGCCAATGTTCAGGCTAAGAACATGATATCTGCCGTTTTCTTGGAAAACGAAGGAGTAGACGATGTCGAAACAGGGTCTAGCGTGGAAGCTTATCCATATCCTAATGTGGGCCTGATCTTCGATAACGTGCTGGTAAACGGGTTTGCACATGCATACACTATTGGGTTGCAACCGCCTGATGCAAAAAGTGAATCTTGGGATATCCAGACAGACGCTATTTTCGATCAAAGCGTAACGGTCATACTGGTATTAAGTCTCACTGACTTAGGTGGTTTTGATCCGACAGCTTTGAGATTGTTGAGAACCGAGGTTCAGCTCGCTCGCGCGGACGTCAATTTAGACGGAAAGGTAGACGGAACTGACGTTTCCATCGTGGCCAATGCTAACCCCTCAAAATCAGGTGATCCAAAATACAATGCAAGACTCGATCTGGACGACAATGGCGCGATAGATGATAAAGACGTAAACATAGTGAATAATTACATTGGAGAATCAGTTTGGAAAGATATTACATTGCGAGTTGTCGTTGATAATGGACTCGCCTATGTATATGGATTAACCGATCACTTCTCAATATTCGGTGTTAACTAATAGACGGACATAAGGCAAACCCAAAGCACATTCCTCTTTTCTTTGTTCGCGCGCGCAAAGACATTACTCCGAATACGTTGACATGATGCCTTCCTTTAAACTCATCGACTTGAACGTGCCCGCAAATGATGCTCACAAGTCTTATATTGACCCCAAGCAATGGCGCGCGCGCACTGGTTTACGTTTTCAAGACTCAAGAGGCTGCTAGCTGGAAATGGTTTCAAAGCAGTAGATGCATATTCAGATCCGTCGGAAGAAACGTTTGACGAAAACGAGCACGCGGACATGTGGTTTGTGACATCAACTAGGTAGAAGAATCACGCTCTTACTACGAATGCGTGGTGCAAGTTCCTAATAGTCCTCTGGAATGACGCCGCTACGCTGCGCGCGCGCAACGCGGGTCGTCAGGCTTGTTCTGTCTTCGGCTTAGCGCGCGGGCGCACGCTCTTCGGCTTTCTTCTTGCAAGATATACCGTTGCTGCTATGAGGATTACTGTTGTGGCCGTGAGAACGTACACCAGGTTTCTGGTGGAACCTAGCTCGCCCTGTATGCTGTTGTATTTTCTCTGCAAATCGTTGTAGGTTGAATTCTGGACAGTGAAGTTTGCTTGTAGGCTATCATAGTTGTTCTGAAGAGCAGTATAGTTGTCCTGAAGCTCGGAATAATCAGAGAGGCCCTGCTGGTAAGTTGCGTTCAGAGTCCCAAAGTCCATCAAGAGCCTATTATATTCTCCCAAGAGATTTCGATAAGCCAATCGGATTTCGTCAGTTCCGGAAGCAGACTGCTGGGTCAATGGATACTCATCAGCATTGTTCTGGTCAATCACGTAGGGAATGTCACCAATCCAATCGTAACCTGTCTCATTCTGATATACCCCGCTGTACACGTCTGAGCCATCGTAATCACTCCAGTAGTTGCCACCAGAAGGATAGCCGTCATCCCAGGCGTTGGTTGAGTTTTCACAGTGTGCTGTGTTGCCTATGAGGTTATTGCCGAAGATTCTGTTGTTAGATGACGCTTGCGCATAGATGCCGAATTGATTTCTTGATATTGAGTTGCCAGAAATGCTGTTGTTGAAAGAAGCGAAAAGATCAATGCCATCATACCTGTGTGCCACTATGTAGTTCTTAGTCAACGTGCAATTTGACGTGTAAGCCAACAGCACACCTTGTCCATTCTTGGTTAGATTCAAGTTTTGAACCAGAATGTTTGTG
>Ga0315281_10004391_pt1 | contig 20470 bp, 19 predicted proteins | sample YL17G07_0_MG_FD_204540 | JGI IMG/M metagenome (GOLD analysis project Ga0315281, IMG submission 204540) | Sediment microbial communities from Yellowstone Lake, YNP, Wyoming, USA - YL17G07_0 | ecosystem: Environmental > Aquatic > Freshwater > Lake > Sediment | place: USA: Wyoming | collected...
AATCTACTCCCCTGCACGCCGTCCGTGACGACCAACTGCGTGTCCGATCCGATCACGACCAGCAAGTTGCCAGGCCTCGCGTTTATCTGGGGCGGGACGAACTACGGCGACAGCGTCCTCGAGTGCAACCCGGGGGCCTGCACGCTGTCGACGTATGCGACGGCCACTGCGACGGTGCCGGCCAACCTCGTCGGCAACAACTATCTGAATGTCGTGCTGGACACCAGGACATTGCCGGACGCAGACGTCATTCATCCGTCCTACGGCACGATCAAGATTCTGAACGTCACGCCGGTGCCCTAGGACCCGGCGCGGCGGCGGACGTCGGGCAGGAGCGGATCGTCTTGTGATTCCGCTCGGATCTTGAGGTACTCGCGGTACGAATCGGCGAACCGGGTGGTCCCCAGTTGTTCGCGCACGCGGCCCTGGTAGTAGTACACGAACGGGAAATAGCCGTAGGTCGGTCCCTCGTCCATCAACGAGAGCGCTTCGCCGCGACGCGCAATGCAGCGGTCGAACTCAGAGTCGGCCTGGGCAAACCCGCCGGCTGCCAGGTAGGCGCGCCCGAGATCGAAGTGTCCGAACCACGTATCCAGCAGGCTGTTCGCCTCGGTCAGTGTTTTGATCGCCGCACGCGCGTTGCCGATCTTCAGCGCAATCAGCCCTTCGATGATCTTGCCGTGAGCCTGAGGTTCGGCGGGCAATTCCTCGGAGAGCACGGCGGCCAGGGGGCCGGCCTTGTCGATGACGCCCGCCTCCACGAAGATCCGCGCCGCCAGGAACCGGACCGCCATCGACTTGCTGTTCAGCAGCGCCTTGTCGGCGGCGGCAATGGCAGGACCCGGGTGTCCGGCCATGAGGTGGGCATACGCGCTCGAGGTGAACTTGATCGCGGCTCTGTCGGGATTCTTCGCCGCCAGATCCGCCGCCGCCCCCTGCTCGAAAATCCGGACGGCATCGGCGAAGCGGCCTTTGTAGACGGCGAGATCGCCGAGACCTGACGCGGCCGACGATGCGCCTTGCGCACCGCCGGTCGTGCCGAGCTTTTGATACGAAGCCGCCGTCTCCTGCAGCAGGCCGCGTCCCAGCTGGCTATAGGCCAGGAACGGTAACGCACGCGTATCGCCTGGCGGCAGCTTCTTGACTTCCGCTTCTGCTGCGGCGAAATCTCCCGCGAGGGCCGAAAGGAGCACAAGGTTGGTGCGGTACCCGGTGTGGTTGGGCAGCATCTGGACCGCCTGCCGCATTTCTCCCATCGCCTCTTTCATGTTGCGCAACTTCACCAGACACGCCGCGCGCTGGTTGTGCGCGACGCTGTCGGCCGGGTACTTGGCGAGCGAGTCGCCGTACTCCTTCGCGCACTGCTGATTGTCCCCAATCATCCGGTAGTAGAAGCCTCGCGTGCCAAAGCGCTCGCGCTCCGTCATCCCGTCCAGGTAGCGGAGCGCCTCCTTGATGTACTTGTCGGCGTCGTCGGGCCGGTTGAGGTTCCGGGACATCACGGCCAGTCCCTGGTAGCCGAGACCAAACTTGGGATCGAGCAGCACGGCCTTTAGATAGCTTTGGCGTGCGTCCTCGAACTTGTTTCTGGCCTGTGCTTCCACCGCCGCCGCGTAGTTACTGACGACATCGAGGGAACTGGCCGACAGACTCCTCATCGCGAACAGCTGCGCGGACTCCGGCACCTCGTCGCCGAGCGCCTTGCGGACGTCGGCGACGAGCTGGGTGGCGACGCCCAGGACGTCGTTCTTCGTCGTGGCGCGCGCCTTTCTCTCGACGACGACCGCGCCGGTCACCGTCTGCGCGGCCTTCATGGACACGGCGTATCCGCTGCCCTGGCGACCAATCGTGCCGGAGAGGACGATGCCGAGTCCCTGGTTGGCGGCCAGCACGCGCGCCGCCGTTTCGTCGAGCAACTCGGGCGGCCGGACGCCGATGGTCCCGGCAATCGCGCTGCGGTCGTACGCGCTGATGAAGCTCGACGTCTGAAGCGCGCGTCTGAGCATCGGCTCGAGCGTCCGATCGAACGTCGCGTCGCCGGTCAGGTTCCGGAAGTCCGCGATCACCACCGACACCGGCTCGTGTTGTTTCGGCGGAATCAGCGAGCGCGCGTACCACCAGCCGCCGCCGATCGCGGCCGCCGCCACGACAACCACCGCCGTCAGCGTCCACGTGCCGAACACCCGCTTGATCGGGATCAGCTCGCCGTTGTCATCGAGCAGCGCGAACTCGGCTTCGAGCTCACCGGTCGTCTGGAAGCGCTTCTCCGGAACGGGATCAAGGCAGCGCGAGATCAGGCCGTCCAGCGCCGCGGGGACCTCGGGCACGAGCGAGCGGACCGGCGGCGGCGCCTGCTGCATGCGGGCGCGCAGCTCGGCCAACGGGCCCTCGGGCGAGGTGCGACCGTGAAGCCCGGCGAGCGCGTCGTAGAGAATCAGCCCGAAGGCATAGATGTCGGCGCGCTGATCGACCGGGAGTCCGCTGGCCTGTTCCGGCGCCATGTACTGCACGGTGCCGACGATCCCTTCGGCGCCCGTGCTGGTGACAGTAGTGGCCACGGTGGCGGCCAGCGCGCCGCCGGCCATCGTCGTGGCGCCGCTCGCGCCGCTCGCGCCGCGCGCTGCGGCGATGGTGGCCGCTGCCGCGGCTGTCTGCAGGTGCGCCGGCAGCGATGCCGTCACCGCCGCTGTCGCCGCCGCGTCGGCCGCGCCTCCGCTCGATCGCGCGATGCCGAAGTCCATGATCAGCGTGTCGCCGTTGACACCGAGCATGATGTTGGCGGGCTTCAGATCGCGATGGACCACGCCGGCCGAGTGGGCGGCCACCAGGCCCGACACCATCGCGCGCGCCAGCGCCATGACTTCGGGGATGGGCAGCCTGTCGTGCTCCTTGAGGCGCGTGGCGAGGTCGACGCCGTTGACGTACGACATCGTGATGTACTTGATGCGCTCGATCTCGCCGAGGTCGTGAATGCGGACGACGTTCTTGTGCGTGACCTGGCGGGCGAGCAGCAGCTCGCGCTTGAAGCGCCGTTCGACCTCCGCGCCGGCCTGCGGGTTCGCCATGATCTCGGGGCGGATGACCTTGATCGCCACCGAGACGCTGAGCTCCGTGTCCCACGCGTGGTAGACGGCGCCCATGCCGCCGACACCGAGAAGCCGGATGATGTGATAGCGCGGACCGAACGTCTGGCCGGGCTTGAGCGGTCCCGTATCCGGTGTCTGACCCGGAGCCGAGACGAGGTCGCGAAGGCTCGTGTCGAGCGAGGTGGAAGTCGCCGGCAGCTGTACGGTCACGTCGGGCAGATTGCCGTCAGCCATTCGGTTGTGTTGGTAAAGGTTCCGCGAATCATAGCATGTGGGTTAGCATGCGCCGCATGAAGAGATACCTGGTGGTTTCCTCGTGCGCCGTTTTGTATCTTCTCGGACTCGTCCCGAGCCTCGCGGCTCAGGACCTCACTATTACCAACGCTCGGATCATCGTCGGCAACGGCACCGTCATCACCCAGGGGGCGATCGTCGTTCGCGCCGGACGGATTGTCTCAGCCGGCCCCCCGGGGGCGCCCACCGCAACAGTGTCATCAGGCGGGCAGACGATCGACGGGCGAGGGCTCACGGCCATGCCCGGGTTCATCGACGGTCATCGCCACGTGAACACCGGGCCCAACGAAAAAGCGCAGATGCAGGCGCTGCTCGATGCCGGCTACACGACGATTCTCTCCGGCGGCGGCCCGGCCGAAGGGAACCTGACGCTGCGCGATCACATCGAGAAAGGCGTCATCAAGGGACCGCGGATTATCCCGTCGGGCCGTCTCGATCTCGCCGGCAGCACGCCCGACGCGATTCGTGCCGAGGTGCGGCGGCTCGCGGGACTCGGGATCAAGTACATCGGTGAGCAGGCGCTGACGCCGAAGCCAGGTCCCACCGCGAAGGAGATGGAGAATCTCCGCGCCGCGGTCGACGAATCGAAGAAGGTCAACGTGTGGATCCAGATCCACGCCGTCAGCCCGCAGGCGATGATGGCGGCGGTCGATGCGGGCGTGCCGAAGCTGGTGCACACGCCGCATTTCGGCTGGCTGAGTTTCGACGACGCGAAGAAAGTGGCGGCCGCCGGCATCAAGCAGTTGTCGACGATCGGATTCGGCGTGCCGGTGTTCGGCGTGTTCGCGGACGACAACACGCCGCGCTTCCGTGACGGACAGGCGTGGCCGGAGAAGATTCTCGATGGCGACGGGCGCGGACAGGAAGCCGGGTATAAGGCCGTGAACGCGCGGACGTCGTGGGATGCGGGCGTCATTTACGGCTACGGCACCGACACGGGCTACGCGCCGAAGGCCGGGCTCGAGCACGAGCTGAAGTCGCTGAACCTGATGTTCTCGATGGCGGACGTCGTGAAGCTGATGGGGCCGAATACGGCATCCTATATAGAAATGTCCAGCGACCTGGGCACGCTCGAAGCGGGCAAACTCGCCGACATCGTGCTGCTCGCGGGCAACCCGCTCGACGGCTACTGGAATTTCCTCAATACGAAGGTCGTCATCAAGGGAGGCGTGGTTGTCTCGGACCAGCGCTGAAGTGGGGCGCCTGACGTTCGTCATGCTCGTCGCGGCACTGTTCGTCGCGCAGCATTCGGTGTCCGCGCAGTGGATTCGGCATCGCACGGAGGGCATTCCTCGCCTGGCCGACGGCAAGCCGAATCTGAAGGCGAGGGCGCCGCGGACGCGTGACGGCAAGCCGGATTTTTCCGGCCTCTGGTTGACAGGCAACCCGGTGCCCTGCGGAAAGGCGTCGGGCTCGGACTTCCTCGAATGCGGCATCGAGCTGCCGATCGCCAAGGAGGGCATCAACTTCGGGCTCGAGCTGCCCGGCGGCCTGCCGTATCAGCCGTGGGCCGCGGCGCTCGTGAAGAAACGCACGGCGGACAACTCGAAAGACGATCCGCATGCGCGATGCCTGCCCGATACGTTCCTGCGCGCGTACGGCCTGCCGCACATGCAGAAGTTCGTGCAGGCACCGGGACTGCTCGTGGTGATCGACGAGTGGAACACGGCGTACCGCCAGGTGTTCACGGACGGACGCGCGCTCCCTCAGGATCCGACGCCGTCGTGGAACGGCTACTCGTCAGGCACGTGGATGGGCGACACGCTGGTCGTGCAGACGATCGGGTTCCGCGGCGACTTGTGGCTCGATCTTGCGGGCAGCTTTCTGACGAGCGCCGCGAAGGTGACGGAAGAATTCCGGCGGCCCGACTTCGGTCATCTCGAAATCAAGGTGACCGTCGACGATTCCGAGGCGTACACGAAACCGTGGACGGTCACTCTGAAGCAGGCGCTCGTCGTCGACACGGATCTGGTCGACGAGGTCTGTCTCGAAAACGAGAAGTCGTCGCAGCGTCTGCGCTAGCGTCCTGCGGGCAGGGGAGCAGCCGCTGGCGCAGCGCCTCGTGCGGGCGGCGGCGGCAGCGTGCCGCCTTCCGCGAGGATCTTCATGTTCTGCATCCCGCGCATGAACTGCGTCTTCCTGCGCGCGGCGTCGGCGTCCTTTGCGGCCTGGTCCGGCAGGTTCGAGTTGTCGAAGAACAGCGTGTACACGATCTTCGACGTCGTCGCCGTCACCGGACGGGCTTCGAGCGTGCCGTGGTACATGTTGTAGCGCGCGCCCTCGCGGACTGGCTGCGTGTAGGTGTACGACAGCTCAGTCTTCCCCACGAGAATCTCGGCCCCGACGGTTCGTACGGCGCCGAACTCGCCGTCCTTGCCCGACGTGATCGTGCACGGCGCTGCGATCTGGAACCACTCGCCGATGTCGCAGTACTTGCCGACGCGCTTCCAGACGTCCGCGGCCGGGCGGTTGACGTCGATTTCCATGAGCACCGAGGCGTACGACGGGTTTGGCGTTTGCAGCGGGGCGGGCGCCGGCGCCTGCGCCGCGGCGGTGCCGGCAATGCTGGCAGTGAGTGCGACGGTCGCGAAGACGTATCTCGTCATTAGGAGTCCTCCAAAGCAGGCGCTATGTTAAACCGGAACCGTGACGGGACTCACCAGTAAGGAAGCCGCGGTCCGTCTGGAGCGCGAGGGCTTCAATGAGCTTCCGGCCGCGCGTCCGCGGACCGTCATCGCGATCGCGCTCGACGTGGTCCGCGAGCCGATGTTCCTGCTGCTCATGGCGACAGGCGGCATCTACCTGCTCCTGGGCGACCCTGAAGAGGCGATTGCGCTGCTGGCGGCGGTGTTTCTGATCATCGGCATCACGCTGTACCAGGAACACAAGACCGAGCGCGCGCTTGAAGCGCTGCGCGATCTCTCGAGCCCGCGCGCCCTCGTGGTTCGCGACGGCGCGCCGGTGCGCATCGCCGGCCGCGCCGTCGTCCGGGGAGATCTCGTCGTGCTGCACGAAGGCGACCGCGTGCCCGCGGACGCCGTTGTCGAATCGTGCGCCAGCCTGCTGGTCGACGAGTCGCTGCTCACCGGCGAGTCGGTGCCGGTCCGCAAGCGTGCGCACCTCGACGAGCCCCCGGAGACGACGCCGGGCGGCGACGATCGGCCGTTCGTGTACTCGGGCACGCTCGTGGTGCGCGGCGAGGGCGCCGCGCGCGTGTATGCCACGGCCGGCGCGACCGAGCTCGGAAAGATCGGCGCGGCGCTGAACCGGGTCGAGGTCGGGCAGACGGCGCTCCAGCGCGAAGTGAGCCGGATGGTGCGGCTGCTCGCCGTGATTGGCCTGGCGGCGTGCGTCGTCGCGGGCGTTGCGTACGGCGTTCTGCGGCATCGCTGGCTCGACGGCGCACTCGCGGGTCTCACGCTGGCGATTTCCATGGTGCCCGAGGAATTTCCCGTCGTGCTGACCGTGTTTCTCGCGCTCGGCGCCTGGCGCATCTCGCGTAACCGCGTGCTCACGCGGCGCATTCCCGCCATCGAGACACTGGGGTCGGCGACCGTGCTGTGCGTTGACAAGACCGGGACCTTGACGCTGAATCGCATGACCGTGGCGGCGCTCGTCGCCGGAGACGCGCGTCACGCGATGACGCCGGGCGCGGCGCTGGCGCCGGAGTTCGCGCGTCTGGTGTCGGCGGCGGCGCTGGCCAGCACGCCGGACGCATTCGATCCGATGGAACGGGCCATCAGCGAGTGCGCCACCGAGGTCGGCGTCCAGTTACCCGATCGATCCCGCCTGGTGCACGAGTTCCCGCTGTCCGATGCCCTGCTCGCGGTGACCGAAGTGTGGCGGCGCGGCGACGACGAGCAGGGCTACGACGTCGCGACCAAGGGCGCGCCGGAAGCCATCGCGGCGCTGTGCGGTCTTGCCGGTGAATCCCGGGCGCGAGTGCTGGCGCACGTCGATCGCATGGCGGCCGATGGCCTGCGCGTGATCGGCGTCGGGTGGAGCAGGTGGATGGACAGCCGCCTGCCCGCTGCGGCGACGGATGTGCGGTTCGAGTTCGTCGGCCTTGTCGGCCTCGCGGATCCCGTTCGGCCCGGCGTGCCGGCCGCGATCGAAGAATGCCGCGGCGCCCGCATCCGCGTCGTGATGATCACCGGCGACTATCCGGCCACGGCGCTCAACATCGCGAAGCAGATCGGGCTGCCGCGCACGGACACGTGCCTGACTGGACGGGACATCGCGCCGATGAGCGACGAGGAGCTGCAGCGGCGCGTCGCCGGCGTGGATGTGTTCGCGCGCATCGTGCCCGAGCAGAAGCTCCGGCTCGTCACGGCGCTGAAAGCGCGCGGCGAGGTCGTCGCCATGACCGGCGACGGCGTCAACGACGCGCCGGCGCTCAAAGCGGCCGACATCGGCATCGCCATGGGCGGCCGCGGCACCGACGTCGCGCGCGAGGCCGCCGCGCTCGTGCTGCTCGACGACGACTTCTCGTCGATCGTCCGCGCGGTGCGGCTCGGCCGGCGCATCTACGCCAACATCGAGAAAGCGTCGGCGTACGTGCTCGCGATTCACGTGCCGATCGCCGGCATCTCGCTGATCCCGGTGTTCGCCCGGTGGCCGCTCATCCTGATGCCGGTGCACGTGATCTTCATGGAGCTCATCATCGACCCGGCCTGCTCGATCGCGTTCGAAATGGAGCCGGAAGAGCACGACACCATGCGGCGACCGCCGCGCGATCCGCGCGCGCGGCTGTTCACGCGCCGGCTTATGATCCGTTCGCTGCTGCAAGGCGCCGGCGCCTGTGGCGCGGCGGCGTTCGTCTTCGCGGCGAGCGTCAAGGCAGGCCTCACCGAAACGGACGTGCGGGCGCTGACGTTCTCCACGCTGATCGTCTGCAACCTTGCCCTGATCGCGGCGAACCGTTCGCTGACGCAGCCGGTCTGGGTGTTCGAGGGCGCCAATCCGGCGTTACGCTGGTTGATCATCGGAGCGCTGGCCGTGCTCGCGTCGGTTCTCTACGTGCCGGTGTTTCGCGATTTCTTTCGTCTCGCCATGCCGCACCCCGCCGACCTCGCCGTCGTCGCCGCGGCTGGGATTGGAGCGCTGGTGTGGATGGAACTCGTCAAGCGGGCGCTGAGGCCGTGAACGCCCAGCCGGCCGTTGTGTTCGACAAGGTCTCGTTCGCCTTCGACGACCACGAGGTGCTGCGCGACGTCAGCTTCAGCGTGCCGGCGGGCAGCATGCGGATTCTGCTCGGCGCCAGCGGCGCGGGCAAGTCCGTCCTCCTCAAGCTGATCCTCGGGCTGCTGCGGCCAGACGCGGGACACATCTTCGTCAACGGCCAGCGGATCGACACGATGCCCGAGCGCGATCTGCTGCGGGTGCGCGGGGACGTCGGCATGCTGTTTCAGGAGAACGCGCTCTTCGACTCGCTGACCGTGGCCGAGAACGTCGGCTACCGCCTGTACGAGGAAACCGGCATGGCGCTCGACGAGGTCGGCCGGCGGGTCCTCGAGGTGCTCGGCTTCATCGGGCTCGCCGAGTACGTCGACCGGCTGCCGTCGGAGCTGTCGGGCGGCCAGCGCAAGCGCGTCGCGATTGCCCGGGCGATGGCCGCGAAGCCGAACCTGCTGCTGTTGGACGATCCCACGACCGGGCTCGATCCGGTAATCGCGACGACCGTGGACGATGAGATCGTGAAGCTGCGCGATCTCGAGCACGCGACGTCCATTCTGGCGACCCATCAGATCCGCGACGCGTTCTACATCAGTAACCACCAGGCCGTCCGCACCAACGGACACGTGCAGGTGACGAGCGAGGTGGATGCCACGGTCGAGCGCGCCCGGTTCATGGTGCTTCATGAGGGGCGGATCTTCTTCGAGGGAAGCGGCTCAGAGCTGCTCGCGTCGCACGACGCCTACCTGAAGGAATTCCTCTTCATGACTTTGCCGCCCTGGTAGCCTTCCACATCATCACCTGATCTCTCGTTCGAGTGACTTTGCCCGCATCGTCGTGCTCGATGAAGTGGGCGTTCAGCGTGCCGTCCAGCGAGCCGTCGGACTTGAGTGAGCCCTTCGCTTCGATCTGAACGGAGAAATTCTCGCGTGGCGAGTCTGAGCCACCCGCGAACGTCAGCGTGTTCTTGTCGAACGCGCCGGTCAGCTGGAACGGCGCGCCGTGCGGGTAGTCGAGTGTGCCGGTCACGGCGCGGCCCTTCTGCGCGAGGACGAATCGCATCGGCAGGTTCTCGATCGTCAAGGTCCAGTTGCCGGCGACGGATTTCTGTTTGGCCTCGAGCGGACTCGCCGCCAGGGCGGCGAGGGCGAAGACGACGACGGTGAATAGCGCTTTTCTCATGACTTGCTCCTTGTCTGGTTAGATGGCTCGCGTCGCAGACGCAGGTCCAGCTCCCACAGGGCCGTACGATTGCTGTCCCAGTGCAGCCGGCGCATCGCGGATTGGCAGGAGACCCAGCGGAACTCGGTGTGCTCGCGTGACAGCCGGATCTCCGCGTCAACGACCTGGACACCGAAGCAGAACTCCGGAATCACGAGGACATCAGGTCCCCATCGGAACCCGTAGACGTGCTCAACGGGAAGCATCGCCCGCGCGTCGAGTTTGATCAGTCTGGCGCGAGGTGACACGCCGGCTTCTTCGAAGGCCTCGCGCCGGGCCGCCCGCGCGGGGGTCTCGCCGACGTGGCCGCCACCCGCGATGAACTGCCAGTACCCGCCAGTCTTGGCTTGCCGGCGCAGGATGGCGTAGCGCAGGCCGCGAGGTCCAGGGCGATACGGCAGCACCAGCACCTGGAAAGGCGCCCGTTTCGTCCGCGTCACCGTTTCGCCGCCTCGTACTGAAAGACCTGATCGAGCGGGACGCCGAACACTTCCGAGATGCGGAAGGCGACCTCGAGAGACGGCGAGTATTTGTTGGCTTCGATCGCGTTGACCGTCTGCCGCGTCACGCCGATCTTGTCGGCGAGCTCCTGCTGCGTCATCTCCTTGTGATCGAAGCGCAGCCGGCGGATGTTGTTGACGATGGCTTTCGGCATCAGGCGTCACGCCGGTAGAGGGCGATCTGGACGGCGAACCGCGTGAGCGTGGCGATGATGATCGAGCCCATCATGGCCTGCGCCATCATGAAGCGGTTGGAGTCGGGAAGATGGAGTGTGCCGATGGAGGCCAACGCGCCGACCGTGAGCACGTAGAAGGCAATACGCGACGCTTTGAGGTCGATCAGCCTTTCGCGTTCGTCCTTCGGCGTCCGCGCCTCACGCGGACTCTGGATCGCAATCGCGATGTGCAGGCCGATCTCGGCGGCGACCAGGCCCACCAGGATCACGAAGAAGAACTTCATCGGGTCCTGGTGCAGGCCGAAGAACTCCACCCGGATGACGTTGCGCAGCCACATCGCGCCGAAGATGAAGATCAGGACGAACGAAATCCACGCGCTTTTCTCTCGAAATGACATGAGCGTGACTGTAAAACATTGTTGATATCATGTCAAATATACTTGACAAGTCATCGGCGGCTGGCCAAAGATCTTCGACATGAAGAGCAGATGATTCTTCATGTCACCGCGGGAAGCTCCTGGTGGCTCTTCGCCGCCGCGAACCTGATCCTGTTTCTTCATATCGCCGGGGGGGCAGTTGGGATCATCTCCGGTGCGGTCGCGCTGCTGTCCCGCAAAGGCGGGCGCCGGCATCGCGTGGCGGGGACGGTATTCCTCGTGTCCATGCTGATCATGGCCACGATCGGAGCAGCCACGTCGCCGTTCCTGCCGGTGCCGTCAATGACCAACGTCGCCGCCGGCACCCTGACGCTCTACCTGGTCGCGACTGGATGGATGGCCATCAAGCGGGAGGATGGGCGCATCGGGCGCTTCGAGAAAGGCGGGCTTGGCGTCGCGTTGGGAGTCGTCGCCGCCGGAACGATCTTCATCCTCATGGCCCTGAACAGCCCGACCGGCAGGCTTGGCACAACACCACCGCAAGCCTTCTATGTCTTCGCGCTCGTGGGGGCGATTGCCGCTGCCGGGGACCTCAAGATGATCCTGCGCGGCGGCATTTCCGGCTCAGCGCGCTTCGCGCGACATCTCTGGCGCATGTCCGCCGCGCTGGCCATCGCATCGGGCTCGTTCTTTCTGGGACAGCAGCGAATCATGCCGGCCTTCATGCGGGGATCGCCGTGGCTCTTCGTGCCCGTGATCGCGCCCTTGCTGTTGATGGTGTTCTGGCTGATCCGCGTTCGACTCGTGCCATGGGTCAAGAGTCCGAGATTCCAATGAAAAGACTTCGACGTGTTCTACGTTTCTGTCTGTGGAGCCTGCTAGTCATTATTGGCTTGGGTAGTGCGCTTTTCGGCTACGTCGTCTATTCGTATTCGTCTGCTCCCGGAGTTCCTCAACTGCCCGGCACGTTCACCAAGGAGACCATCGAGGTGGACGGAGTGACGCGGACGTACCGGACCTACGTCCCCCAGGGCCTGGCGAAGGGAGCACCGCTGGTGGTGGTGATGCACGGCTCTGGGGAGAACGGAGCGCAAATGCGGATAGAAACGGGATATGGGTTCGATCGGACTGCCGACACGCATGGTTTCGCGGTCGTCTATCCCAATGCGCACGAGCACGGAGGTGATTGGAACGCGTGCGGCACTGTCGGTGACGCCAGCGCGAATGGGCCCAGCATAGATGACGTGGCGTTCCTGACGCGGTTGGTCGACAAGCTCATTCACGAAATCGGTGTCGACCCGGGCCGGGTGTTTGCGGCCGGCAGTTCTCGCGGCGGTTTCATGGCGTTCCGTCTTGCGCTCGAAGCGCCATCCCGGTTTCGTGCGGTTGTGGCGGTATCGGCCAACGTACATACGCCGGACAACTTCAAATGCAAGCCCGCGCAGAACGGTACTTCCTCCGTCATGATCATGAACGGTACGAAGGATCCCCTGGTCCCGTTCGGTGGTGGCCAAGTGAGCCTTTTCGGATTCTCTTACAAGTACGGCAGGGTGATGTCGTCGCGGGAGTCAGCCAAGTATTTTGCCGACCTCAACCACATCGCCGGCGCGCCTGCAACGAGCGAGACCAACGTCGCCGACGGTGTTCGCGTCGAGCAGGTACTCTGGCGAAACGACCGCAAAGTGGAAGTTGAACTCGTCGCCATTCACGGCGGCGGACATGGCATCCCGCAGCCATACCGGCGCCGTCCGCCACTAATAGGTCCGTTACTATTGGGTCCGTTGCCCAAGGAACCGAACGGACCGGACGTCATCTGGGCCTTCTTCGAGCGACAGCGGCCATGAGCCAGCCCTCGACGACGCTGTGGGGGAGTCGCGGCTCGCTACCGGCGTGACCCGACGCCGCCCACAATTCGATGCCGGTCATCAGCGCCTTGTGCGGCGTCGGGCCGTTCGCGCCGTGGCTAGTGTGGACACTCCAAGAAATCGCCCACGAGCTAGCGGAACCCCGGCATCCCCATGAGCAACAGATTTGCAGGAGGGTCTGTCGATGGACAGAATTCCGGCAACCCTTCCGGCAGGCGAAAGAGAAGGACCTGGTATTTCTCCCTGCGCGGCTTTGAATCGGAGGCTGCGAGCGAATCGCGATCAGAACAGCACGCTGAGGCGCGCGTGTCCCCAGGCGATGTGCCAGATCGCGTAATAGACAAGTCGCATCGCGCACATGGACATGAAGTCGTAGCGACGGAATAGCCAGAGTTGGCTCAGGTTGATCGCGAACACCTGGGCGCTGTCAAAGGCCAGCGTGGCGGACGTATACGTGTAGGGCGCACCGGCGACGGGTGCCCCGGTGAGCGCAGCCGCGAGCTGGTAGGAAGGTTCGAGCGACGCGACGATGACGAGGCCGATCGGCACGATCACGGGGCGCAGATTCGAGGGGACGAGCGGCATGGCGATCGTCAAGAGCAGCGCCAGTGGCAATGCGTGGAAGAGGATTTCGACCATTAGCGCCATCACCGGGTAGAACAACAGCGACTGCGGGAACGGCACGTTCATGTCGGCAGGGTGGACGATGGCGAAATCAACGGCGATGACGACGAGGCCGAACAGAGACGCAAGCCCGGCTGCACGCAGCAGGCCGGGCGCCGGCTGGGATCGCACGACGTCGAATCCGTCGCGGCGCCACAGGACAAAGAGGAGTACGGCGCCCACCGCGCAGATGCCGGTGACCGCAATCACCGGATCGGCGCCGCCGATGAACCGCTGGAACAGCAGCGGGTAGGCGCGGCGCGCCGCGATAGTCAATCCGACGATAACGCCTGAGAGGCCCGCATAGGTGATGAACTGGCTCGCGCCCCGGCTGATACGTGCTGTGAGCATGTTCGCAGGGCTCATCGTGGCTGGTGCGTGCGCATGGCTGTACTCCGGCTATCGGCGCGATCTTCGCGCCGCCCGCGAGCGAATCTCAACCGGCAGCCGCGTGGTCGAGACGCCAGGCGGACCGATTGAGTATGCCGTCGCGGGTGATGGTCCCACGATTCTGGTCGTGCACGGCGCGGGAGGCGGATTCGATCAGGGCCTGGACGCATCCGCGCCGCTGGTCGAGAGCGGCTTCCGTGTCGTGGCCATGTCGCGGTTTGGCTACCTGCGCACGCCGCTTCCGGCCGACGCGTCGCCCGCCGCACAGGCCGACGCGCACGCGCGCCTGCTCGATGCGCTCGACATTCACCGGGCTGCCGTATTCGGATTTTCCGCCGGGGCCCCCTCGGCAATGCAGTTCGCGCTGCGGCATCCCGCGCGCGTGACCGCGCTCGTCCTGCTGGTTCCGGCGGCGTACCCCGCCCATATCGAGCAGCGGCTGGAGGGTGCGGCGCCGGCGCAGACACCGGCTGCCGCGAAGTGGCTTCTAGACAAGGCGCTGACGTCGGATTTTCTCTTCTGGGCTGCTCCGCGAGTGGCGCCCCGTGTGATGTCGCAGGTCCTGCTGGGCACTCCGGCGGCTGCGCTGCAGAACGCCAGCACGGATGAACAGCTCAGGCTCAGGGACGTGCGAGATCACCTGCTGCCGATCAGCCGCCGCCGACTGGGGCTGCTGAACGATGGTGCCATCACGCCGTTTCTGCCGCGCTATGAGCTCGAGCGAATGGCCGTTCCGACGCTCATCATCTCCGTGGCCGACGACCTGTACGGAACGTACGAAGGCGCACGCTACAGCGCGGAGCACATCCCCGGAGCGCGCTTCGTCAGCATCGCGAGTGGCGGCCATCTCTGGGTCGGTCATCACAAGGAAGTCACGGCCGAGATCATCGGCTTCCTGAAATTGGCGGCGACCGCGGAGCCGGGCTAACTCGTCGAGGGCAGCTCACCGATGCGGTACCCCGCCTGGTCGAGCAGCTCGCGGGCGCGCGGCGCCACTTTCGTGCCGTACAGCTCGATGCTGGTCATCAGCGCCTTGTGCGGCGTCGGACCGTTCGCGTACTTCATGTCGAACCGCGTCAGCCCGAGCGCCCGGATGGTCGTGAAGATCTTCTGCGCGACCGTCTCCGGCGACCCGACATACAACGCGCCGTCCGGGCTGGCCTCGCGGTCGAACTGCGCGCGGGTGACCGGCGGCCATCCACGCTCGGCGCCGATGCGTGACATCAGGATCTTGTAGTTCGGCCAGAGGTCCTCACGCGCCTGCTCGTCGGTCGCCGCGACATGGCCGGGCGAGTGCACGCCGACGGGGAGCCGCGCTTTCCCGGATTCCGACAGCGCGCGGTAGAAGAGATCGACGTACGGCGCGAAGCGCCGCGAGCTGCCGCCGATGATCGCGAGCATGAGCGGCAGGCCGTAATGCGCGGCCCGCGCCACCGACTTCGGCGTCCCGCCGACGCCGACCCACACGCGCAGCCTCTGCCCCGGCTCGATGGGAGGGTAGACCGTCTGGTTCTCGAGCGCGCTTCGCGTGCGGCCCGACCACGTGACCGGTTTCCCTTCGAGCAGCGCCGCGAGCAGGTCGAGCCGTTCTTCGAACAGCAGCTCGTACTGCTGGAGATCGAATCCGAACAGCGGGAACGACTCCGTGAACGAGCCGCGGCCGACGATGATTTCGGCGCGGCCGTTCGAGATGGCGTTGAGGGTGGAGAAGCGCTCGAAGACGCGGACGGGGTCGTCCGAACTGAGGACCGTCACGGACGAGCCGAAATGAATCTTGGAGGTCTGCCCGGCGATCGCCGCCGCCAGCACGTCGGGCGCCGAGATCGAGAAGTCGGGCCGGTGATGCTCGCCGAGGCCGATAAAGTGCAGTCCCACCTGGTCGGCCAGCACCGCCTGCGCCACGACGTCGCGCAGCACCTGCGCGTGGGGGAGCGGCTGGCCGTTCGCATCGGTCGTCAGATCGCCAAAGGTATCGAGTCCGAGTTCGATCGCGTCCATCGGCTAGCGGGCCTTCACGTACTTCCGCAGATTGTGCGCGCCGACGTCGGCCGCGAAGACCGCACCCGTGCTGTCCGCCGCGATGCCGGAGGCCGACGTTCCCGCGATCACCGTGTCCAGATCGGCAGGGTCGGGAATGAACGCCGTGAGCGCGCCCGTCATCGCGTTCCCGACCACGATGCCGCGCAGTTCGCCTTTTTTCGCCGAGGGACTCGGAAATGACGCGCCCACATAGATGGTGTCGTCCTTTCCGACAAAGACAGAACTCGGCTGGCCGAACTGCTTCCACGCCGCGATAAAGCCGCCGTCCTGATCGAACACCTGAATCCGGTTGTTCCTGCGATCGGCGACGTACACCCATCCCCGCGACCCGCCGACGAACAGATCGTGCGGCTCGTCGAATTCTCCTGGCGCGGATCCCTTGCGTCCCCACGACGTGAGGAAGCGTCCGTCCTTTGAGAACTTCACGATGCGGCCGGTACCGTATTTGTTAGGAGCGTGGCCGTCCGCAACAAACACGTGGCCGTCCGGCGCCACGGCCACGCTCGTCGGCCGGTCGAAGCCGTCGCGACCCGTTGCGGCGACGCCCTCCTTGCCGAGCGTCATCAGGACCTTGCCCTCAGGATTCAACTTGAGCACTGCCTGACCCATGATCACGCCGCTCGCGTTCCTGGCGGACATGCCGAGAACCGTTTCCTGATCGTTGACGTCGGTCGTCCACAGGTTGCCGTCACCGTCGACGGTGAAGCCGTGAGGGTAAGCAAAGAGTCCCGCGCCAAAACTCTTGAGCAGCCGGCCCGACGGATTGAATTCCAGAATCGGCGGATTCGCCGGACCGCGCCCGATGCACGTCGCCGATCCGGCTGGCACGACGTTGAAGCAGCGGTGAAAGACCCAGACGTTGCCCTTCGCATCCACATCGACGCGAATGACCTCGCCCCAGTGGCCGCCGTTCATGCTCGACGGCAGCTGTGCCCAGTGGTCAACGAGACGATAGGGATTGGGCAGCTCGGTCGGCGAGGGATACTGACGTTCCTGCGCGTGCGGTGCTCCAACCACTGCGGCAAGTGCCGCCACCGCGGCGAGCGTGGTGGCGGCCCTCATGACGGACGCTGAATCAGCTCGATGCGGTTGCCGGCCGGATCGATGGCGATGCCGATGATGGTGCCGATGTTCCGGAACGGGCGCGGATCGCCGGCCATCGAGCCGCCCGCGGCGTCGACCGTCGCGCCGAAGTTGACGAAGACCTCCGGACCTCCGGGGACCTCGATTCGATTCACTTCCTGCATGCCGAACGCCGCTTCGTAGAACTTCGCGAGCGCGACGGTGTCCTTCGCGCCGACGCGCACTGAGTTCAACGTCACCTGTGCGTTCGCGGACGCGCTCATCAGTAGGCCCCCGCGCACGCGACGATCGCGCTCGTTCTGATTGTCTTCATCGCACACTCCTAATCGCCGCCGCTGCCTTTGAACTGATCCTCGTCCGCCGCGAAGAGGACGTTGAAGCTCGTCAGCGACCCGTAGCAGCCGCTGACGTAGCTCTGCAGCTTCACTTTCACGTCATCGGGCAGGCTGGCGGCGTTGACCTGCTGCTCGAGCGTCCGGAGCCGGTTCCGCAGCATCACGATCTTGTGAAAGAACGTTTCGATCGGCCAGCTCTTCTCCTGGAGTCCTGCCGTGCCCGGGCGCAGCACGAGCGTGCCGCCGCGCCATTTCTCGGCAGGCACGACGGGCGTGATGCCGGTTTCCTCGCGGATGATCCGCCGCAGCAGCAGCTCGAGATCGCGGGCCGTGTCGTCGTTCAACGTGGTCATGGGGGGCGCCACTCGTTCTCGTTCGCTCACGATGGGGAAGGGGGCGGCAGAAGGTGCTCCGCCTCGCGTGCGGGCAACTGTCGCGGCCTCTGGCGGCGCGCCCGAGAGACCCACTCTCGGCCCGCCGCGATAATTGTGCTCGCTGTGGCAATAGCCGCAGTCCACGCGAAGGGGCGTGCCCTCTCCGTCCACCACGATTACGGTGTGGGAGCGGTCGGTCTTGCACGCGCGGCAGAAGTCTTCAATCGCCTCGCCGGCCCGATAGGGCCTTGCTGGTGTCATCCCGCACGTGATCCTCTCATATCTCGACCCGTGATATAGATCGCGGGACAAACCTCTCGTCCGAGTCGCGTCAGCCCCGGAGGTCCACGATGTGGCGTGTGTTTCGATTTCTGATGTGCGCAGTCTTGGCGGCGCTTGTCTTCTCGGCCTCCACGGGCAGTGCCCAGCAGGGAGTCAAAGGCGGCGAGTGGCGGTCGTATGCCGGCGACAACGGCAGCTCCCGCTACGCCCCGTACGATCAGATCACCCGCGATAACGTCAAGGATCTCCAGGTCGCCTGGAGCTGGAAGTTCGACAACTTCGGCGGCGGCGCCAGCGAGACGACGCCCATCATGGCGAATGGCGTGCTCTACTTCACCGTCGGCCAGCGGCGGAATGTGATCGCCGTCAACCCGGGCACCGGTGAAACGCTGTGGACGTTCAGGCCTGACGAAGGCGAGCGCTTCGACAAGGCGCCGCGAAAAGTCGGACGTGGCGTCGCGTACTGGACCGACGGCGTGAGCGCCAGGATCATCACCGTGACTCCAGGCTTCCAGCTATTCGCGCTCGACGCGAAGACGGGGATCCCCGTTCGCGACTTCGGCAAAGACGGCTCCGTCGACCTGTTCACGCAACTGGATCTGGCGACTCCCCTCGACCCCATCGGCAGGATCGGCAACAGTTCAGCGCCGGTTGTCTCGAACGGGGTGATCGTGATTGGTCCCGCGCTGACGCAAGGCGGAACGAGTCCCAACAAGGAAAACGTCAAGGGCGACATCATGGCGTTTGACGTGCGCACCGGAAAGAAGCGCTGGATCTTCCACACGATCCCGCGCTTCGGCGAGCCCGGCTACGAGACCTGGCTGAAGGAATCGGCGGAGTACTCCGGCAATGTTGGCGCGTGGGGTCCGTTCTCGGCCGACGACGAGCTGGGATATGTGTACCTCGCCACCGAATCCCCGACCAACGACGGATACGGCGGTCATCGTCCAGGCGATAACCTCTATTCCGACTCGCTGGTGTGTCTCGATATCAAGACCGGCAAGATGATCTGGTACAAGCAGCTCATTCGCCACGACATCTGGGATTACGACATGCCGGTGCATCCGATCCTGATTGACGTCAACGTCAACGGGCGGCCGATGAAAGCCGTCGTCCAGATGGGGAAGATGGCGCTGGCGTACGTGCTCGACCGCACGAACGGCCAGCCCGTGTGGCCGATTCCCGACGTCCCGGTGGCGCAGACCGACGTGCCGACGGAATGGACCGCGCCCGCGCAGCCGATTCCCAGCAAGCCGCCGGCGTTCGACGTCGTGGGCATCAAGACCGACGACTTGATCAACTTCACGCCGGCGCTCCGCGAGGAAGCGCTCCAGGCGATCAAGGGATATCGAGTGGGCGGGCCGTTCGCTCCGCCCTCGCTCGTCGTGCCCGACGTGAACCGAGGCACCATCGTCGCGCCAGGCTTCGGCGGCGGCGCCAACTGGCAGTCGGGCGCGTCGGATCCGGAGACAGGTTTTGTGTACGTCGGCTCGGTCACGAGGCCCTTCGTCGCCGGTGTCGTGAAAACCGATCCGCCCGACCCCAACAAAGCGGCGTACACGGCCGGCCGGGGAGGTCAGGTTCCGAACGTTCGCGATTTGCCGCTGCTCAAGCCTCCGTACGGTCGCATCACGGCGTATGACATGAACAAAGGCGACATCGCGTGGCAGGTGCCGAACGGCGATACGCCGCCGAACATCAAGGACGCGTTCGCCAAGCTGGGCCTGACGAACGTGCCACCCACGGGTTTTCCCGCGCAGGCGTCATTCGTGGTCACCAAGACACTGCTCATTGGTGGTGAGGGCGGAGGCGGGCGTCCGATTCTTCATGCGTACGACAAGAAGACGGGCGACAACATCGCCGAGCTGCCGATGCCCGGCAGTCAGACGGGCGTGCCGATGACCTACATGTACCAGAACAGACAGTTCATCGTGGTGGCTGTCGGGGGCCAGCCTGCCGGACAGCTGGTCGCGTTCGCGTTGCCTCTGCCGCCTACGCCCGGCGGCGGTCGCGGCGGCCGTGGTCGCGGCGCGCAGTAGTGCGCGGCTAACCGGCATCGCTCGCCGCGATCCGGACACGCCGCGCCGGAACTGCCGTCCTTCGGCTCGAGCCTGACGCTTCCGCGGCGTTCAACGGGTTATTCCGACGACATCCGTACGGCGTCATCACCGCCTCGGATGATTCCCGCCTTCCGGATCGCGTGACCGTGAACGCCGCGAGTGAGAGCCTGCGGCCGGCAGTTGATGCGATCACGTCCGGCCGCGTCGTGACGGATCGCCTGCGAGCGATGCCGGTCAGCCGCGCACGAGATGGGCCGTCGCTCCGTTGCCAGGCAATTGGCCCCTTCCACATAACAGGGGAAATCCCGGTTTGGGCGCCTGTCAGACCTCGACGGAATGACGAGCGGTCGCGGCGAGCAATTCCTAGCTGTTCAAACACTTGACCGGCGCACTTCGCGCTGGAAGAATGGCGGCTTCTGACGTGGCGTTGCTGGCCGGAGCGGAGACCGAGGCCGCATCTGGTTCCGTCTACTCATACGTCGTTAGCCGGACGAAGCAGATAGCCAAGACAAAGTCGTTCGTGAGGGCCAGGTTGGTGGGGGAACAAGC
>Ga0315281_10004392_pt1 | contig 20468 bp, 9 predicted proteins | sample YL17G07_0_MG_FD_204540 | JGI IMG/M metagenome (GOLD analysis project Ga0315281, IMG submission 204540) | Sediment microbial communities from Yellowstone Lake, YNP, Wyoming, USA - YL17G07_0 | ecosystem: Environmental > Aquatic > Freshwater > Lake > Sediment | place: USA: Wyoming | collected...
ATCTCGGCCGTCGAGCCGTAACGATCTTCCACCTTCTTCTTCAGCGCCCGCTTAACGATCCTCTCGAATTCTTCGGGGACCTTGGGCACGATCGCCTTGAGCGGCTTCGGCTCCTCGTGGATGATATTATGGATGATCGCCGACTCCAGGTCCCCTCTGAACGGGAGCTTCCCGCTCGCCAGCTCATAGAGGACGACACCCAGCGACCAGATGTCCGTCCGCGCATCGACAGTCTCGCCTTTCGCCTGCTCGGGCGACATGTAGGCCACTGTCCCCATGGTCGAGCCCTCTTTCGTGACCATGGCCGTGCCGGCGACCTTGGCCAGGCCGAAGTCCATGATCTTGGCCTGCCCCTTGGTCGTCAGCATGATGTTCGCGCTCTTGATGTCTCTGTGGACGATCCCCTTCTTATGGGCCTCGTCCAGCCCGGCGCAGACCTGGAGGGCGATAGCGAGGACGTGGTCGAAAGCGAGAGGGTCCTTGCTTGCCTTTTCTCTCAGGTTCTCCCCCTCGATGTATTCCATCGAGATGAAGGCTCTTTCCGCTTGGTCGTCGACCTCATAGATGGTGCAGATGTTGGGATGGGAGAGGGCCGCCGCGGCCTGGGCTTCGATGATGAATCGTTTTCTGATGTCTTCGTCCAGGGCCAGCCCGGGCGGGAGGAACTTCAAGGCTACAGGACGTTTGAGGCGTGTATCATCGGCCAGATAAACGACCCCCATTCCGCCCCGGCCGAGGATCCTGTCGATATTGTAATGACCGGCGATAACGGTTCCAGTGGCAAATTCCGCCGGCCCTTTGATGAGTGTCCGGGTGAAGGAAGCCTCTCCCCCCGGAAGCGCTGTCGCGCACTTCCGGCAGAACTTCGAATCTTCCAGGTTCTCGACCCTGCAAGATGGGCATTTCATGATTCCCCTCCCCGTAGAATCGCTTGGTCTCAGGATTGTCGTAATGACAGGTCGAGCACTTAATGGCCAAGCGAGTTCCCCTTCTCGAGTTCGGCCTCAGATTAACAGAGGGATTGGCGGGAAGTCAACCCGAGACAGGGGAGGATTTGAAGTGCCCCTGACCTGACTCGAACAGGCGACAAACGGAATAAGGGTGGAGCCAGCGAGAGGAATCGAACCTCCGACCTGATGATTACGAAGGGACTGCTCTAGCGTTTCAACTTACTGATAATAAAGGCTTTTTGCTAATAACTATTTGTTCTGATACGTAAAAACCCTATAATAGCATATATAATAATACAAAAAACATAAAATACAGGCTTGACAATTCAACAACTCATAGGCTACGATCTAGCTGCTTAAGCAAGAAGGAGGAACATGTTCAAGAGGGATATCCTGAGGCGACTTGGCGATTGGAAGAACAAACCGGACCGCAAGCCCCTCATTCTCCGCGGCGCGCGCCAGGTCGGCAAGACCACGGCCGTGGAGCTTTTCTCGGCAGCCTACGACCAGTTCATTTCACTTAACCTCGAGAAGCCCGAGGAGGCCAAGCTCTTTGCCCGGTCACTGCCGGCCGCGGACCTCCTTCAGGCCATACGGTTTTCCAAAGGGCTTCCGAGCATCCAAGGCCGGACGCTTCTATTCCTCGACGAGGTCCAGAACTCTCCCGAAGCTGTCTCTTCATTGCGGTATTTCTATGAAGACCTCCCCAAGCTCCACGTGATCGCGGCCGGATCGCTCCTCGAGATCGCCCTGACCCAGAAGCAGATCGGTGTTCCCGTGGGACGAGTTGAATACGCCCTGATGTCCCCACTTTCCTTTCGTGAGTTCCTCGAAGCCACGGGCGAAACACAGGCTCTCGAGGCCCTGGACGTCATTCCCGCCCCTGTCTTTGCCCTTCCCCGGCTGATGGATTTGTTTCACCGATATGCCCTTGTCGGCGGTATGCCCGAGATCGTAGCGCATTACGCCGGGGATCGCGACGCCGTGGCCCTCGCGCCGCTCTACCGCTCTTTATGGACATCCTTCCTGGACGATATCCCCAAGTACGCGCGTAACGAGACGATGAAACGCGTTATCCGGCATTGTCTCGAGGCGGCCCCGCTGGAGGCCGGCGAACGGATCAAGTTCGCCGGCTTCGGCAAATCGAACTACCGTTCGCGGGAGGCCGGCGAGTCCCTGAGGACTCTCGAGCAGGCCATGCTCATTCACCTCCTCGCCCCCACGACTTCCACGGAGATCCCGCTCATCCCCGACCGCCGGAAGTCCCCTAAGCTCCTGTTCCTGGATATCGGTTTGATCAACTTCACGGCCGGCATCCAGGGCCACTATTTCGAGTATCCCGATCTTTATTTCTTCTATCGCGGCCGGATCGCGGAAATGATCGTCGGGCAGGAGCTGATCGCCGCGGATCCCGAGCAGCACAAGCCTGTCTTCTGGGTCAGAGAAAAACGCCAGGCCCCCGCGGAAGTGGATTTTGTGCTCCAGCATGGAAGCCTCGCCGTCCCCATCGAGGTCAAGGCCGGCGCGAAGGGCACGCTGAAATCGCTCCACCAGTTCATCAACAGGTGCCCCCACGGATTCGCCGTCCGGCTTTACGCGGGCCCCCTCGAGATCGTCCGGACGAAAACGCCGGAAGGCAAGGCTTTTTCCCTCCTCAATCTTCCCTATTGCCTCGCGGGAAAGCTCCGGGCCTACATCCGCTGGATGATCGAAAGCGCCTGAAGCGCCAACCAGGTCTCGAATTGGGGAATACGGGTGGAGCCAGCGAGAGGGATCGAACCTCCGACCTGCTGATTACGAAGGGACTGCCCTAGCGTTTCAAATTACTGATAATAAAGGTAATTAGGCGGTGTGCCAAATCAAGTGTGCACCGATTGTGTTCACCTGTGGCACCGAGGACACTCTCCTTTTATCAAACAAGTTTGAAGGCACGTTTCATTTATCATGCCGGAATATTTGACCGTCTTTCATAACGAACATGACCCGTTGAAGCGCTGTGATGTCCTGTAATGGATCGCCCGGAACGGCCACGATATCCGCCAGCATTCCGGGGGCCAGATGACCTATCGAAGCGGACTGGCCGAGCAGCTCGGCTGCGACGGATGTCCCCGCTTTGATGGCATCCATGTGAGAAAAGCCAGCCTTCTTGACCAAATACTCGAATTCCTTGGCCTGATTGACGGACCAAGGAAAACAGCCCGAGTCCGTGCCCAGAACGATTTTCAATCCCATTTTAAGGGCCTTGTTGAGCGCCTTATATTCTATTTCGAGCATCTGCATGACGCTGGGGGACGGTTTTTGTTCAAACACCAGCAACGTCGGGCACCAACAGACTCCTTGCCGCACAGCTTGTTCAATGAGCCCATCATCAAATCCGCATCCGTGCTCGATGCTGTCGACACCGGCATCCAATGCGGCTTTGATCCCATCCCTGCTGATGGCGTGAGCCGCCACATTCCGTTTAAGCCTGTGAGCCTCATTGACCATGACCGTCAATTCGTCACGGGTGAAGTTCGTCAGGCCGGAAATGCCGCCGTCCTTATCAATAAAGGTGGGCCAATCCACATAGATCTTGATCCAATCCGCCCCGTTGGCGACCTGCTCACGAACCGCCTTGAGGCACTCGTCGGTCCCGCTGACCATCTGGAGCCCTTTGAACAGATCGAGCTCCCATGAATAATCAGCGGGGACATAGCGTCCGGCTATACTCAACCCCCGCGTTGAAACCCAAAGGCGCGGACCCGGGACGGTGCCCCCATCGATCGCCCTTTTGACATCGACATCGGTATACATGGCCCCTTCGGATTCCATATCCCGCAGGGCTGTAAACCCGTTCCAAAGCACCTGGCGGACATTGGCCACCGCCTGAATGGCCCTGAACGGCATCGAATTCTTGTAGAGATTTGCCCCATAGTCATCCCCGCCATCCAACATGATATGAGTGTGAACGTCGATGAAGCCGGGAAGGACGGTCTTGTCGCTAAGATCTACAAGGACGGCATCTTTGGGAACGGCGGCCTTTTCACCGATCGCCGTTATCTTATTCCCTTGGATAACGATGATGACGTCACGGCGGACCTCAGTGTTCTGGCCATCGATCAGACGTCCGGCTTTGAGCGCGTAAATCTGATCCGCCGTAGCAATAACGGCTAGAAAAAAGAGACTCCATACGATCAATAGGTACTTTCCAGCTTTTTTCATCGCCCATTCTCCTTGCCAAGATTCTCGCTATATCATATCTGTTTGCCCATCAGTCCCGGCGGCTTCCGACGGCCGGGGGCAGGTGTTCGGAGAGTTTCCGTCACGGCCGGAGGATCGTCTTGGGGAGGGGAGATGCATGATGCCGCCACCCACCCCCGCCGAACTTCACGGTTTCGGCATTCTCAGAATGACAGGTCGGGCACTTGTTGGCCAAGCGAACTCCCCTTCTCAAGCTTGGCCTCAGATTAACAGAGGGATGGACGGGAAGTCAACCGGGGCGTGCCTGAGAGGATTCGAAGCTAAAAGCGATAGCCTGCGATCAGAGAGAACACGCCGTTTTTGATGTTTAGGGGGACGCCATCCTCCTCGATCATCTTGCTCATCCCGGCCGTATAGCGAAGTTCATACCAACCGCCGAAATTCGCGACGGCCCCGATGCCGAAAACGAGTCCCAGGTCCGTCGACTTGACCCCGCTGAACGGGATGACCTCCGAGCCTCCCATTAACCGGCTGCCCAGCTTGAGCCCCAGTGCCGGCCCGGCCAGGAAAAAGACCTGGATAGTGTGGGAAGTGGTCATGACCCTCAACAAAAGGGGGATCTCGAGGTAGGTGATCTTAAGAGAATAGGTAAAGGACTCGTCATCCCCAAACAAGGTTCCGGACTCGTGGCTGCCTTTCGTCGTTATCAGGGCCTCGGCTTGAACGGCTATTGTTTTGGATAGGGGGAGGGCAATGAACCCACCGCCGCAGAGACCAAATCTCATGAGCCAGGATGAACCTAAGTAGGGAAAATATTCGACGTCCGCACCTCGGAAAAAGGCAAAGTTCACCCCGAACTTGAGCCCGCCCTCCACCTGGGCCGCTGATACTTGCTGAAACATGCACAAGCCGGCCGCGGTCCCGATGACGGCCATGATCATCAGTTTTTTCATTCCCTCTTCCTTGCTGAGATTTTCGGAGGAAACGACTTCCCAGACTTGAGCGCAGACCTGCTATGGATCAGATGTAAATGGGCTGGTCCGCTCTTCTACCTTCCCCCAAGCGTATTGTGGATTCCTCCAAGTGAAATGTCAATAGGCACTTATGGCTTCAAAAGGGGCCGAGTCCTGAGGATAGCTCACACCAATTGGCGTCTTTTTAGCGCCTTGAATCTTAAAAGCGCTTAAAATTGCTCAAAATCGCCTAAGCCCTTTCTTCCTGATCGGATCGGCGAGGGCGGGGCTAAGTCGCTGATATGCTGGGCTATTCGGGGGGGAATCGGTGGAGCCAGCGAGAGGGATCGAACCTCCGACCTGCTGATTACGAACGAGCTGCCCTAGCGTTTCAACTTACTGATAATAGCCGCATCAGACATCGTAAACGGTGATGGAAATTAGCGGGCCTTCATACCGGCCAGGCTCTTCCTCGCGTCTTCAACCTCGAGTCGGCGCTGGTCGGCATCCTTCCAGATCTCCAGGAATCTTAGATATTGCCCGCGGGCATTGTCTAGCAGGCCCTTCTGTTCATAGAGTTTGGCCAGCCGGTAATGGTAGACAGGAGGGATCAGCTGACGGACCTGGTTCGAGGGATCGATCGTCATCAATCGCCCGTACTCGGCGATAGCCTTATCTACGTCTCCCGTGGTCTGGTAAGCTCGGGCCAAGGCGTCCTTTTCGACGGGCATGTTATAAGCGACCAAGCCTGGAACCGAAGTTACCCCCTGGAAATTGAAGCCTACAGTTTTTTCCAGGATCTTGATGGCTTCATCAGGCTTCCGTTCGGCCAGTAGTATCTCCCCTTCGAGAAACCCCGCGGTCTGGGCGACCCAATCCCCAAAAAAGCCCATTTTTTTAGGGCCCTGGAGCGGGGTGCACCGGGCGAGTTTCGCCCTTGCGGATTCGATCTCCCCTCTCTTAGCGTCTAGAAGGCCAAGGCAGAGGAGGTGTCCGAGGTCCAAAAAATCTTGTTCTTCCTTAAGCAAAGAACCTGACTTCTTCCACATATCCACCCAATCTTGATAGGCTTTTTCTGCCAATTCGAATTGTCCAAGGTCATAGAGTATATTTCCCCGTAGGAAAGCATTGTTCGCGAGCGGAAACTGGCTCCCTAATGATAGCGCAAGATCCATGTGGGCCTTAAGTTCGGCAAGGGCTTTGGTCGTGTTCCCCAGCCAGTAATAGAAAAATGCCTTCGGCAGGTGATAGTCGAGTTTCGCTCCCTTTGAGGTTGCCCGGGCCGGGATCTCCTCGATCCGCCTCATGGCCGCCGGATAGTCCTCCATCAGGGCATTGATATAGGCGATGCTGATACAGGAGCCATAAAAATCCGGTTTGATCTCGAGGGCCTCACCATACTTCCGGATCGCTTCTTCCAGATTCCCCATCCTGAGGTTGAGCTCGGCGATCGAATCAATCGGATTGGCGTCTCCGGGCGAAACGGAGGCGTACTTCTGGAAACAGTCGAGAGCCTTTTCGAAATCTCCGGAATCGGCATACACATAGGCCAGATCATTCAGGGCCGCTCCATACCGGGGATCGATGGCCAAGGCTTTCTCGTATTCTTTGATGGCTTCGGGATACATGTAACGGCCATGAAAAAAAAGGCCTAGGTCGAAGTGGATCTGTTTCTCATCAGGGTATTTCTGGGCGATCTCCCGGAGAATGTTGAATCGCTTTTCCATGTTATTTTCAACGGCGCTGGCATAAGAGGCCTCAATGTAGAGCCTTTCTTTCTCTGGAGCTTTAGCCGAATATTCTTTGGCCTTTTTATAAGCCTCTTCCCGGGCGCTGCCTTCGAGCAGATCGCCGTAAACCTTGCCCAGCCAAAGATACGCGGCGGCGAAGGTCGGATCGAGTTCGACCGCCTTCTGCAGGAATTTCTTGGCATCGGCGCTGTACATTCTGTCGTAATCGTCCCGGCCCCTCAAAAAGTAATTGTAAGCTTCTAGAGAGCTCGTCGTCACGTCGACGATCTTCGGCTGCACCTTTTCGATCCGGAGCACTTCTAAACCCCTACCTTTGGAGATTGCCCGGCTCAATTCGTCGATCTGGGTCCTGAGGATGCTGTCGACGCCTTCCCCCCTGGCCCCAGCGGTCCTGAGGATCTGGCCGGCCCCGACGTCCCAGACCTTGGCGTCCGTTGCGAATATGTTGCCCGCCTTGGTATAGGTGCCGACGACGATCGTGTCAATGCCTTTCCGGCGGCAGAGTTTGAAACCCAGCTCCTCGTCGATGTCGGCCTCTCTTCCCCTTCCGAGCTCGCCGAGATAGTCCTTCAGACGTTCCCAGGTCGTAACCCGGAAGTGCCTGGACTGCTCCAGGCTCGTGATCAATAGGTTGGGGATGGCCTCCCGAAGATAATCGAACGCCTTGTCGCCCGTCTGGTTCTTGAAGGTGATGACGGCGATTGTCTTTTTGGCACCTTCTTTTTCCGGGATGAACTGCCAGACAAGGAAAGCGGCGAGCGCCAGGAGGACGGCCGCTCCCGGAATCCAGATCTTTTTCGACGGAAGCCGGACGGTGATCTGCCGTGATGTGATTATTTTTCTCTCGGGAACCACGCGTTCTGTGGTCGGGATGCCTTTTTCAATTTTCTCAAGCTCGGAATGGACGTCTGAGGCGCTCTGATATCGTTTCGCTTTGTCCTTTTCCAAGCATTTCAGGATGACCGCGCTCAGGTCGCCCGGAATTTGAGGGTTCAGCTGTTTCGGGTTTTTAGGGATTTCGCCCTTGTGTTTCATGGCAATACTGAGGGCGGTCTCCCCTGTGAAGGGCACGTGGCTTGTTGCCATCTCGTAAAGGATGATCCCCAAGGAATAGATGTCCGAGCGATGGTCGACATCTTTGGCTTCGGCCTGCTCCGGACTCATGTACTCAGGCGTTCCGATCATGACGCTCGGGCCGGTGATCCCCTTCTCCCTAACCGACCGGGCAATCCCGAAATCCATGATCTTGGCGTTCCCGTGTTTGTCGATCATGATGTTCTGGGGCTTGAGGTCCCGGTGGACGACGCCAAGACTGTGGGCTTCGGCCAGCCCATCCGAGACCTGCTTCCCGACGCTCAACAGCATGCCCAGGCTCAGGCTCCCCGACATCTCGATCATGCTCTTGAGGTCTTCTCCATGGACATACTCCATGGTGATGAAATGGGCGCCTTCCGCCTCGCCGATGTCGAACATCTTGCAGATATTCCGGTGACCGATGCGGCGAGCCAGGCGGAGCTCGTTCGAGAACCGGTCGATCGTATCTTTGTCGGAGGCGATCTCCGGCTTGATGAGCTTGAGGGCGATCTTCTCTTTGATCTTGGTATCGAAGACCTTGTAGACCTTTCCCATACCACCGTGGCCCAGCTCCTCGATCACCTGGTAGCGACCGGCGAAGGTCGCGCCCATAGCGAGCTCGCGGATGGGAGTTTGAAGTGTTTCGGTGACGGCGGGCCGGGCTCCCTCGGGCCCGCCTAGCTCACGGGAAGAATCGAGCCGGGTCGCGCACTTACCGCAGTATGTTGACTCCGGAGGATTCTCAGACTGGCATTTTAGACACTTCATGGCCGACCCCTTTTCCCTTTTGTGGTCGTGGTGAGGGAATGATATCAACCGCCGGAGAGGGTGTCAATTCCGACCTTTCGATCCGGGTCTTGATCCTCCGATTTCTTAACAACTTCTTGACAACTTTGCCCTTTGCGAGCTATCTATGTATCGGAATCCCCAAGGGGAGATCTGGTCATGCGACAGGAAAAGGGGAACGAAAAATGAGGCATTGGCATAGGCTCGCCATATTCTGCTTTCTGGCCTTGCCCACGATGCTTTCGGCCCAATGGGCCCTCTACTACAGTTCCGGCCCGCCGCACACCCTCCTCGACGCGCCCGGCGGGGGCTGGGTCATCGCCAGCGAGGGGAACATCTTCAAGCTCTCTCCCGCGGGCGAGGTCGTCTGGGGGCAGAGGCGCGGCTGCCAGAAGGCCTGGCTCGCCCCGGACGGCGGCATCGTCGCCGCGTTCGCCGGATTCGGTGTCGCGACGCTGTTCAAGCTTTCGGCAGCGGGCAGCGTCCTCTGGGAGAAGACCTATACCCTTGCCAGCACCTTACTAGACGTGATCTGCCCGACCCCGGACGGCGGGGCGCTCATTGCCGGCTTGCTCAATTCCGACCTTTTCATTTGCAGATGCTCCGCCGAGGGAGAGATCGTGTGGCAAGGGTCCTACGGGACCAGCGACATCGACCGGGCCACGGCCGCGGCCCCGACCTCCGACGGTGGGGTCATCGTCCTCGGTTCGTGCAGTCCGGATGTCTGGCCGACGCCGCGCGACCTCTGGATCCTGAAGCTCACTTCGACCGGGGACGTCGAGTGGCAGAAGCGCGTCGGCGGGGCCGCGGACGACGGGGGCGAGGCCGTGTTCCAGACGGCCGACGGCGGCTATCTCATCGCCGGGCAGTCGGCCTCCTTCGACACGGACGGACAAAGCCAGTTCTGGCTGCTGAAGCTCTCAGCGGCGGGCACGGTCCAGAGGCAGCTAACGCTTGACTACTCGGGCAGTTCTCACATAAGACCCGCCGCCGATGGCTCGTTCATTGCCTCGTTCATCTCTTCGCCATCCGGTCCCCCCCGCGTCGTTGTCGTCATGGCCGCCGGGGACGGCACGATCATCCGGGAGAAACCATACTCGTCGGGCTTATACTCGGTCAGCGGCACGGCCGTGTTGCCGACCGATGACGGTGGATGCCTTCTTTCGATGACCGGCGGCTCGTCCTCCGATGATGGCCATGCAGACTCTCATCTGCTGAAGATCCTGCCGTCGGGCGAGATCGAATGGCAGAAAGTCTACGGGAGCCGGTGCTCCCCCGACGCAGTCTACCTCTTCGACCGGGCCGGCGACGGCGGCTACGTCCTGGCCGGCGCCACGAGTTCCTGGGGAAACTGGCGGGACGCCGGGACGCTCACGTTCATGTGGGTCATGAGGACGGCTTCGGACGGATCGATCGGCCCGAACTATCCTTTCGTCAGGCTCGCGGCCGGGTCGCCCCTGGACGAAGTCTCGACCTGGATCGAGGTCGCCGCGCCGGTGACGGAAACGGCGGCCGTTCCCCAGAGCGCAGGGCTCGTGGCCGAGGCCGCGAACATCGATTTCACGCCGTGGGGCCCGACCGAGCTCCCGGCCCTTGGGAAGCCCACGTGCACGTTGAAGGTCGGCGCCTCGATTTTAGGGACGACCACGCCGGCTGTGGGCAGCCATGTCTATGCGACGGGGACCCAGGTTCAGATCAGCGCCACGCCGAGTGCCAAATACGAATTTATCGAGTGGATCGGCAACATTCAAATATATCGACCCTCCGCCACGATCGTCATGGACGGGGATAAGGACATCTATGTGAATTTTTACTATGTCGGCGAAGGCATCGAAAAAAAGTTGAAGGAGATGGGCTGTTTCATCGCCACGGCCGCCTACGCCGATCCGTCGCACCCGGACGTCGAGATCCTGAGGCAGTTCCGGGACCGGTATTTGATGAAGAGCCGGCTGGGGCGGAATTTCGTGAGGCTCTATTACAGATATTCCCCCCCGGTCGCGAAGTTCGTCGCGAAATACCCGTTCCTCAGGGCCGTGAGCCGCGCTGCCCTGTACCCGGTGGTGGCCATATGCGATCTGCTACTCAAATCGGGGACACAATACTAATTTCCGAATTCGCCGGCCGCCGATCATAACTTGCCTCCCGGCTTTCGAATAGCGTGCCTGAGAGTATTCGAACCTCCGACCTGCCGATTACGAATCCCTATGACCGAGCGACCAACGAGTGTTATAATAGACCCGGACAATCGGAAATGGGAGGTGTGGCCATGAAGTTCTTGAAATGGGGCATGCTGGTGCTCGCCGCGACGACCTGGCTGTCCTGTGTCGTCTCGCTCCTGCCGCTCTTCGATGACGGCTACCTCGTATCCGAGCCCGGTCTGCTCGGCACCTGGAAGGTCGTGGACAGCGCCGACACGTGGACCTTTGAGAAGGCGGAAGGCATGGAGTACCTGCTCACCCAACGCCAAGTCGAATATGACCTGGAGAAGTCCGTCGGTCTGGAGACGCCGTCAAAAAAGGTTCCCGGCGATACGGTGCGTTTCAGAGCCCGGCTCGGCCGGCTGGGGGCGGGCCTTTTCCTCGACCTTATTCCAGCGGAAAAAGACAATCCCGTGGTCCACAACGACATGTACAACGCGCACATGATCCCCGGCCACACCCTGGCCCGTGTATGGCTGGATAAGGATTCGCTTCGGATCATCTTTCTCGATGAGGATTGGCTGACTGATGCCATCAAGGACGGCCGGATCGCTCTGCCCCACGTCGAGGCCGAGGGCTGGCTGGTTCTGACCGCTCCGACATCCGGGCTACAGACGTTCATCCTGAAATACGGCGAGGACAAAAAGGCCTTCCCTCTTCAGAGCGTCGAAGAACTCCTCAGGGTCAAGTAGAGCGGGAGCCGCTCGGGAGCCCCGGCGGGGAATTGATGGAGCCAGCGAGAGGGATCGAACCTCCGACCTGCTGATTACGAACCAACTGGCCTAGCGTTTTATATAACTGATAATAAAGATAATTAGGTGGGGCGAAAAATTCATTGTGCTCAGATTGTGCTCACCTGCGGCCCCGAGAGGATCCGGACCTCCGCCCTTGTAGATCGAGTCATTAGTCAGGGCTCCGGGGTTTTTCGCCCACCTCGGAGATGCGCTCGTGGGCGCCGGTGGCGACATCGTAAAGACCGGCCGTGTTCTCCAAGTGACACCCGGGGCATTTCATGGTCCGCAAACTCTGTTGCTCTCGGTCCAAAGGAGAGCGTTTCCAGGTCTGGGAAGTCAATCCGGTCCGGCCTAGGCTTTGATCAGCTTATCGATGTCCGCCAGATCCTGCTTTCTGCCGACGAGTCTCTTGTGATCGATGAGATCCTGCTTGGAAATATAGAAGGCGGGAATGTCGCCGTAATGACCCGCCGTCCGTCTCTCCCATGCATCTGCAAAAGCGATGCCCTTCAGGGATGTCAGAAGGTCGATCCTCAGCGGTTCGATGCCCAGTTGGATGACCTGTTCGGGCTCGAGGAAATCACGGCTCCCCAGCTCGATGTCCGCAAACCCGAATTCGAGGATGGCTTTCATGACGCGATCCGCGTTCGAAGGCGTGGCCTCGACGAGAATGTCAATATCCTTTGTATAACGGGGCTCGGCATAATAGCTCAGGGCGAAACTGCCGATGATCAGATACCGGACGCTATTGTTGTTTAACGATCCGATAAACTCTTTGAAATCCTTTTCGATCCTCATTTTTGAACTCGTAATACAAGTCCCTGAGACGCTGAACGAGATCGAGGCGCTCGGCCGGGGTCATGGACTTCAATTCCCGGAGATCTGCCTCCGCGGCTTCTTCGATAGAGTGCTTCACAACGATCATGGAGGGATCTATTGTAGCAAAACCTGCGCTCAGAAACAAACGCAGGCAGTATTCAAGTTTGGGACCGCCTTCCCCCTCAATGACGGCTCCGTGTCGAATTCGCTGCTATATTGGGAGCAGATAGATAAAGCCAGCGAGAGGGATCGAACCTCCGACCTGGTGATTACGAACCAACTGCTCTAGCGTTCCAAGTTACTGATAATAAGGGCATTAGATTGGCTTAAAAATTGATTGTGCTCAGATTGTGCTCATCTGAGGCGTTACTCCTAAGTCGTAATCAGCTGCTCTTCAGCCCGGCCAGCCGCTTCCTGGCATCCTCAACCTCGGGCAGGCCGGGGTCAGCGTCCTTCCAGAGGTCGAGAAATCGCCGGTAGCTCTGGCCAGCGTTGGCCGCCGCGCCTTTCCGCTCATAGAGCTTGGCCAGGCGATAATAATAGAGGGGATGGATAAGGGCCCGCGAGATATTTTGAGGGCCGATCGTTGTCATCCGCTCATACTCGGCGATGGCCTTGTCGATCTCTCCGTTCTGCTGGAAAGCCCGGGCCAGCACATCCTTGAAAGGAAGCAGGTTATAGGCGGGGAGATAGAAAGCTGAGAACACAAGGGGCGGCTTCAGGGCCCTCGCCTTTTCGAGCAGGCGGACGGGGACCGTGACCGGTCCTTCATGCAATTGGATCTCGACGGAGAGGAGGTCGAGCGTCAGGGCCATATCCCAAGCGTTCGTGTCGACGGGCTTCTCGAGGAAGTTCTTGATGTCGTTCCACCTCGATCTGGCCGAATTGATCCGTCCGAGCCCGAGCTCCGAGAGGACGAGCGCGTAGCCAAGGATCATCTTGCGCTCCGGCCTGTCGAGCGGAAATGCGGCGGTTTCGTAGTCCCAACATGCTTGGAGGCATTTTCGGCCGAGCTCGAATTCGCCTCTCTCGAGATGGACGCAGCCTTTGATATAATTCGTGAAAACCGAGCTGCCCTTGTTGGAGATCTTGTCGGCCAAGTCGCTCGCTTCCCGGAGTGCCTCCATAGCCCCTTTGAAACGGCCCAGCCAAAGCTCTAGCAAAGCGCGGCACCTATATCCATCGATGATGTCCGCCGGAGATCGACTCGGGGAAATAAGATGATCGGCCCACTTCTTCGCTTCAGGGTAATCCTGCTTCAAGGCCGCAATATAGAAGTTTCCCCTGTGCGACCAGTAAGAATCGGGGTCGATATCGAGAGCGTCCTTCCATTTCGCTTGGGCCTGGTCGAGCTCACCCTTCCTGAGATAGGTCCAGGCCATGCTATCGAGCGGATCGGTTGCGTCGGGATAAACGGCGGCATACCTGCGATAATATTCGAGCGCTTTCTCGTACTCTCCAGTTTTCCGATAGCTCAAGCCCAGTAAATTGAGGGCCGGTCCGAATTGGGGATCAAGCTCCACGGCTTTGGTGAATTCCCCAATCGCCCTGGGCAAGTCCGTATCCCGTAGAAAATCGCCAAAGTCAAAATGGAATTGCTTTTCTCTGGGATATTTCCTGACCAGTTGCTCCATCAGATTTGAATAGGCGACGGGGTCATGTTCGACATAAATGGCATAATCCGCTTCGATGTAGAGCCTTTCTTTTTCCGTGGCTTTCGCCGAGTATTTTATTGCTAGCTCGTATTGTTCCCGACTTGCCTTGACGTCGCCCATTCTTGCGAGAACGAAGGCGAGCCAATCATGGGCCAGGGCGAACGTCGGATCGAGCTCAAGTGCCCTTTCGAGAAGTTGGCGGCCGCCTTCCATTCGTTCTCTGTTGAGCTCTTCATCAGCCTTCAGAAAATTGTTATAAGCCTCCATGGAGGTGGTCGTGACATTCGCCACTTTTGTCGGGGCGAATTCGAGCTCTTGGGCCGACAATCCGATCCCCTGCCATATCTCCCCCGACAGTTCGTCGATTTGGCTTTCAAGGATACTGTCCACGCCCCTGCCCTTGGAACCGGCGCTCTTGAGCAGCTTTTTCGTCTCGACATCGAGGACCCTGACGTCCAGGGCGAACATGTCTCCGGCTTTCATGAAGCTTCCCAGGACAATTGCCTGAATCCCTTCCCGGCGGCAGAGCTCGAAGCCGACGTCGGCATCGATCTGGTCTTTGTCCCCCTGCCCCGCTTGTTTCAGAAGGTCGCGCAGCCGTTCCCAGGTGGGGACATAAGCGCCGCCTTTTTGCTCAAGGCTGGTGATGAGAAGGTGGGGGATGGCCTTCCGGAGGTAGTCATAGCTCTTGTCGCCGGTCTGATTTTCGAAGCTGATGACGGCGATCGAGTTCTCAATCTTCGGCGCGGCGGGCACTTTCTTGTGGGGGATGATGTTCCAAAGAACGATGCCCCCCGCGGCCAGTACGATGACGGCGGATAGCGGCAGAGCGAGCTTCCGGAGATTGAACTTGACCGTAATCTCTTTAGATGTGAAGGGTTTCCTTTTCGAGACGACGCGCTCGGTTGTCGGCAGGCCCTGCTCGATCTTCTCCAGATCGGCGCGGAGCTCCCCAGCGCTCTGGTAGCGCTTCTCCTTATTTTTCTCCAGACATTTTAGTACCAGTTGGCCGAGGTCCCGGGGGATCTGGGTGTTGATCTCTCTCGGGTCTCTAGGGATCTCCGTCTTATGCTTCACGGCGACGGCTAAGGCTGTATCTCCCTCAAACGGCACCCGGCCCGTAATCATCTCGTAGAGGATGATCCCTAGCGAATAGATATCAGAGCGCTGGTCGGCGTCTTTACCTTCGACCTGTTCCGGGCTCATGTATTCCGGCGTCCCGATCATCACCCCAGCGCCCGTGATCCCTTTCCCGCGGAGTGACCGGGCAATCCCGAAGTCCATGATCCGAGCGTTGCCGTCCTTATCGATGAGGATGTTGCCGGGCTTCAGGTCGCGGTGGACGACCCCCAGCCTATGGGCTTCTTCCAGACCCTCGCAGACCTGCTTGGCGATCGACACGGCTTTCCCGGCCGTGAGCCGCCCCATCTGCCGGATCAAACCCCGGAGGTCCTGCCCGGGCACGTATTCCATGGTGATGAAGTGCGTCCCTGCATCCTCCATGAGCTCGTACATCTTCCCGACGTTCCGGTGGGCGATCTTCCGGGCCAGCCTGAGCTCGTTATGGAATCGCTTGATCGTTTCCTTGTCGGCGGCAATCTCCGGCTTGATAATCTTGAGCGCCACTTCCTCATCGAGCTTCTGGTCATGAACCCTATAGACCTTTCCCATGCCGCCATGGCCCAGCTCCTCGATGACCTGGTAGCGGCCGGCAAAGGTGGAGCCGGTAGTCAGTTCTTTGATGGGAGTTTGCATTGTCTCTGTTCGGGGGCCAGGGGATTCTTTAGAAGAAGTAAGCGGCGCGGCGCACTTCCCGCAATAGGCCGTATCGTTCGGGTTGTCAAATCGACACTTGGGACAGGTTATGGGCACTCGTTCCCCTCCCAGCTACTTGGCCTGAAGATATCATCGATTGGGCAAACCAGTCAATGGCAGGCGGGTATGCCTCGCCAGGTATCGTGGATGATGGGCTTATCTGCCGCCAAATAGGACGAAGACAGGCCCCTTTAGTGAAAACTATGGTAAACATTTCTGGAAATGACGATATAGCAGTCTGCGGATGGCCAGGGCCGTTGTTCCCATACCCCCGCTGGCGTTCCACGATCGTGCTTGGGCGGGTACCAACCATGTGTCGAGTTTGTGATGTGTTGAAAGCTAAAAACGCCTTAAAATCGCATAAACGGACTTAAGGCATGATTCTGCCGTGATCACCCGTATATAATTGGATTATCTGCTTTATATGGGGGGATTTGATGGAGCCAGCGAGAGGGATCGAACCTCCGACCTGCTGATTACGAACGAACGGCTCTAGCGTTTCATCTTGCTGATAATAAAGATATTATATGGGCCATAAAATTGATTGTGCTCATGTGCGGCGCTGCCCCCGCATTAATGATCGGCTGCCATTCAGCCCAGCTGGCCGGGCCCGGGCGTCCATGCGCTCAATAAAACGCGGGTCTGCATCGGACCTAGACTTGAGGAATTTTTCATAGTCCAGACGCGCCCTTCCCTTCTCGCCCTTCTGCTCTAGCACGCGGCCTAGTCGATAATGGTAAAGCGGAGGGATGAGCATGCGCAGCTGGCTCTTAGGATCGATCGTCGTCAACCGCTCGTACTCGGCGACGGCCGTGTCGAAGTTTCCCTTTTTCCAGTAGGCCCTGCCAGGACATCCTTGAGAACAGGTCTCCGAACTCTATTTTTTTCTCCGATTTCGATCGCATTCCGGGCCAGGCGGGCAGAGATTCCCCTCTTTTCGGTTGCAGGCCTAGACCCAGAATGGATCATTATTTTAACTGGCCTGGCCAATACTCAATCAAACAGCGAGTATCAGATCAAGCTCATTCGACGATGCCCTATTTTTGTGTTATCGTCGAATTATGCCCGGCTACACACTGCCAGCGACCAGCACGTTTGATCCAAGTATCGGTAAATCGCCATTGATTGGTCGTCTCTTTGCCCGCTAATCGCATCTTCATCGTGCCGCGGCCCATGACCACCGCCGCGTCTCCATAAACGCGGATCGTCCATTCGTCCATTACAAAGGATAATATCTCTTCTTTAATGGTCTCTACGTATTCAAAGTATTGAGCCTTTGTAAAGACGGAACCATCAAACATCATTATGAATTCGTCCGCTATTAACCTGTTTCTTAACATGTCGATTGATGCCGCGTCGCGTTTGACGACAGCATCGCCCCATTCATTCTCTAGTTTTATCAGCTTCTGTTCCACGCTCTCGGTCTGTGTCTGGGCCAGGATGGCTAATCCGAATACCAAGATGACAAGGCCGGCCGCAAGAACAATACGTTTCATTTACCCCTCCTTGTGATGCGATGATCAGACAGCGCTTGGCAATTGATGTCGGGCCAAGTATTAGCCAGACCATCTTGACCATAGTCCGGCAACCCCGGCTTGTCAAGTGTATCTTCCAACTGTCCCCTAAAATATTCCCTATAAGGATTTTGGGTGATTCAGATGGACAGCGGAATGCGACAGGGCTCAGCCCTAACCGACTGATTTCTCGCGGAATCAATGGAGCCAGCGAGAGGGATCGAACCTCCGACCTGCTGATTACGAACCAACTGGTCTAGCGTTTCAAGCTACTGATAACAAAGTTTGTTATACGGGGCGCAAAATTCATTGTGCTCAGATTGTGCTCATCCAAGGCAGCGCCCGAGACTGGCGATCAGCCGCCCTTCAGCCCGGCCAGCCGCCTCTTGGTTTCCTCGACCTCGGACAGGCCGGGGTCGGCGTCATTCCAGAGGTTGAGGACTGTATAACAATTCTCTTAGGCCTCAGCAAATCTTGTGCTCTGACTCCATAAGATTAAGATCATCGGGAGGTCAAGATTGTCTTGAATTCTTCATCCATGGCCCTTACTTTTGCCCGAGCGCCCCACTTCTCATAGCCTTCACGCGCAGCCTGAAGCCATGTCGCGGCTTCGCCTTCCCGGCCTCGTTCGAGCTCAAAGCGACCCGCCAGCTCACTACTCAGAGTCGCATTGAGAAGGAATCCTGCGTTCCGGGCGCTCGCTACCGCGTCCTTGTACAGGCCTCGCGCGGCGGAGTCTTCGCCATTTACGCGGGCCAACTCTGCTTCCATGAGGAGTTGCTTGTGGGCAAAGTTTTCGGCACAGCAGCTCGCCCATTTCTTCATGAGTTTCAATTTCGTTGTGATATCTCGGCCGCGCCGGCGTTTCTCCCCTCTTCCGGCGCGGGCAATCCGCCGCACAGCAGTGAGAAAGGCATAAAAACAATGTTCGGCTAAAACGAACTGTCCCTGTGTAGGACCGATCCTCCTTTCGGATTCCTCCAGATATTCGAAGGCTTTCTCGTAAAATCCCATAACGAACAGGGATTTGAGCTTAAAAGCGAAGTAGAAGCCAATCGGTATCGGATCGTCTATTTCGATGAGATATTTGAGGAATTTATCTTCGTCGAATTCCTCATCATCAAAAGTTGAACCATTCTTCGTCGAACCAGACAGCTGCCGAAGCATTTGGCGCAACGCGGCGATTTCGGTGATGGTGTGAGGATTGTTGAGCCGGAGGAGAAAATCTTCATGTTTCTCCAAAAACTGGAACGTTTCATTTACCGAGCTCGAATACATGCACTGCTGCGTGATCGCGATATTGAGGTTAAACCCTGCAAAGAGCAAGTCGCCTGCTCTCATGCTCTTCCGATGACCTTCAAGCAGCAATTCCGTCATCTCTTTGAGCGGTCGCGTCCACGGGAAGACAAAGCCGGCCAATATGAAGAGGCCGCTTCCCGAAGCTACAGGATCGTCATGCCTGCGCAAAAATTGAAGCGCCAGCTCGCCTATTCGGGAGCCAGCCTCCATATTGCCAAGGCCAGCCTGCATGATATGCGCATAGAGAGCCAAGGCGAAGGAGCCATTGGGATCATTGGTTGAAGTGGCCAAAAGCTGCACCATCTTGGTCACGTAGAACGCTAGCAGATTCTCCTGGTACGTCATGAAAGCAGGAGGTGTAGCGCTCAACAAAAGGGTAAACAAAACCTGTCTTTCCGGATTCTTCTGATCACGCCGAGCTATGAGATCGTTTACGGTCTTTCCTTTTATAGCGCGCTTCGCCCTCTCTAGCTCTAAACCGACTGACAGCTTCCCCGGTCGGGCCGGATAGCGAGCTCCCAGGATCGATAGAGCCTCCCGGACTGCTGCCAGGGCCTGATGCAGCCGTCCGACTTGGTTCAAGGCTTCGATTTTGGCGATATAGGCCTCAACCTTTTCCACGCTCGTTCGTGCCCGCTCGACGTATAAAAGCCAATGTCTCTCTGCCTGCTCCAGGTCGTTGCCGAGGTACTCCACCTCCATAGACGCCTTACTGAGCGCGGAGATCCGGGCGTAGTCCGTCGACCACGAATCGGGTGGCAGCAATGCCAGGGCCGAACGAAAGTATTTTCCTGCCGCTTCGAAGGCCCCTTCTTTCTTTGACTTATACCCGGCCAGCTCGTTGTACTGGATGACCTTGTCCCGTTCTTCGGGCTGCAAAAAAGGGTCTGTGACGGAATTGTACTGGTCGACAATGTCGAAGACATGCTCCTCCAGCTCTCGTGCATAGACGGCTTCCATGGAGCGCGCCATCCTCAGGTGCAGGTTGGCACGAGCCCGGCCTTCAAGGTCTCCATAGACAATTTCCCTCAATCGATCGTGGCTCGGACGAAAGAGAAGCCCCGGTCCTGGTACCTCCTGGGCCATCCGCCGCTCAACGAGCTGTGATAGGGCGCCATGAAAAGCCTCTAATTCGAGTTTGGACCCACGGACCAGGACGTCCGCTGCAGTTGGCCGTCCGCAGACCGCGAGGACTTCCAGCAGAGCGCGCTGGTCATCATCCAGCATCGCCGCCCGGCGTCGAAAGACCTCCGCCACTGTGGCCGGGATCTCGATTTCGCTGACGGCTTTTTTGATTTCCCAGGAATTTCCGGCGAGATGGACCGCTCCCCGTTCGACGAGGGCCCGCATCAACTCCTCGACATAAAAGGGATTGCCGCCGGTTTCGCGGGTGATCCGATCAACGAACGCTTCGGGAGGTTCACCGGCACCCAACATCGAGCCGAGCATCTCCCCCACAGCGTCTGCTCCTAACGGATCGATCTTCATCTCCTCGAGACGCCCCCCGGCTAGGAGCGTATCTCGAATCATCTCTACAGGATGTCCCGATACCTCCTCCTCCCTGTAGGCACCAAGAAGCGCGATCGGAACGGCCTCACCTTTGCGCTCGCCAATAGCGATGCGGCGGATGAGCTCAGCGAGCAGCTCGGCAAGACCGGAGAGAGACCACTGCAGGTCGTCGATGAGAAGAACGAACGGAACGAGATCGGCAACCCTCATCAGGAAGTCCGTAACGGTCTC
>Ga0315281_10004393_pt1 | contig 20467 bp, 14 predicted proteins | sample YL17G07_0_MG_FD_204540 | JGI IMG/M metagenome (GOLD analysis project Ga0315281, IMG submission 204540) | Sediment microbial communities from Yellowstone Lake, YNP, Wyoming, USA - YL17G07_0 | ecosystem: Environmental > Aquatic > Freshwater > Lake > Sediment | place: USA: Wyoming | collected...
AGCCCAACCATGAAAAGCCCGAAACAGATTATGCCCAGGTCTGTTGCGATTTTTGTTACTCTCTTGGCGTGTTCGATATCCATGTTTCTGCCGCACGCATGTAATATGGCTGTGTTTGCAGACTCTATTCCTAAATACAATAAGAAGCAGCACGCTTCTTTCATATTCTTAATCAATTCCATATCGAGCAGATCTGGATGAGTTTCGCAGCCCCACTTGAGATGCTTATGTAAGCCCCGTTCAATCATCATGTCGAAAATTTCGAGGGCATATTTTTTATCAAAAGGAAAAATCGGATCCATAAAGATAAATTGCTTTATGGGATATCTGTTTTGCATATGCCATATTTCATCGACAATATTTTTTGGTTCACGCTTACGGTGATCCCTGTTTTGGTAATTCGAGCAACAGTAACCGCATGCATTCGGACAGCCGCGCGAGGCCATCACTCCGATAGTCGGTGATACAGGTCCTCCCACCGTCATCATTTTATATTTCTTAATTGGCAAAAGGTACCATGCTGGATAGGCGTACTCTTCCAAGTCTTTAGCCGGAACCCTTATTCCGGTAAAGACGATAGTATCATGTTCTTTAAAGGATATTCCCCGTATTTCATGAAGGCTCGTTTTATTCTGGAAGGCATTGATGATGTCGACAAGCGTATCCTCCCCTTCTCCATGGACCACAATATCAGCAAGATTCCTATGAAGAATCTCTTTTGAGTAATAAGAGGAATGAATATTGCCGAAAATTATTCGTATCTGTGAATATGCGTGGCGGATTTTCTCGGCTATGGTAAAGGCGCAGTTTGCCGTCGGGGTTAGGCAAGAAATTCCTACGTAATCAGTTTTGTATGCGCCGAGCGCCGTGATGAGCTCTTCAATACCCTTAGGCTCAGCTGCCAGGTCAAATATTTTTACCTCGTGTCCCTTCGCCTCAAGGGCACCTCCCAGATAGGCCATTGCGATGGTGGGCATGGCATAGAAAAATTTCTTATAAACGCCCAGATTCGTAAATTCAACCGAAGGATTGATAAGTATTATCCGCGCCATCTTATGTGTTTGTTATGAAACCTCATCGCAATTGCCGGTTAACCCGGGATCCCCAGGCATTATGCACTGCTGATAATTATAGGGTCGCTAGCACAAACCGATAAGCTTTTCTAATAAATTTCGGCCAGGAAGAAACCCCCTTTAACAATCTTAAGATAATGCGGGGGCGGTAATAAAATTTTAAATAAGCGAGAAAAAGGTATTTTTTGAGCGTCAACACGTGGATATGCTCGGCCAAGGCGGGAATTTTCCGGAACGCCGCAGCTTTTGTGAATCCGAAACCGTCCCAGTCAGCAATACGGTCTTTGTAGCTTCTTGTGAGATTATTATAATTCATTGAACCCGGCAAATAGTTCAAAAATCCAAAGGTTGCGATATAAGGGTCGGCGGAAACTGCGAATCTGATGGTCTCTTTCAGCGTATTTTTTGTTTCGCGTTGATTGCCGAAAATGAAATTTGCGATTGTTTTGATCCCGACCTTATTAGCCAGAGTTATCGCCTGGCGTGCCTGCTCAGGTGAAATTCCTTTCCTCATGTCCTTTAGGATTAATGGATTGGCTGACTCAAGTCCGAAATAAATCAACCCGCAGCCGGCGCTTTTCATCTTTAAGAGTAAACGCTCGGAAACGCAGTCAGCCCTTGTTTCACACAGCCAAGTGATAAGCAGCCGTTCCTTTAAGATCAGGTCGCAGATCTCCTCAGTACGTTCTTTATCGGCGGTAAATGTATCGTCGATGAACGCAAAGTTGTTCACCCCGTATTTGCCTCTCAGGTGCGTTATCTCTTCCATAACATACCGGGGGCTGTGGCTCCTGAAGACGTTTCCCGTAGTAAGATGAGAAACGCAGAAACCGCACCGATAGGCACATCCGCGGCTCGTCAGTAAAGTTGTTGACAACCCTTTTTTTGCAAAGAAACCGCTGCACATCGAGCCATAGGCATGCATATCAAGCAGGTCTCGCGCAGGATAAGGTAAACTATCCAGGTCTTTAATAAATGCTCTCGGGGCCGTTGTATAGACATGATTGCCGTCCCGGAAGGCAAGGCCGTTAATCTGGCACAGGCGTTCCTTATGATAAGCTCGATTTTTGGCCAATTCGAGCATCGTAATTTCTCCCTCTCCGATGCAGGCGAAATCGAAGACGGGATATCTCAGGAGAGTCTCTTCGGCAAGCGCTGAGGCGTGAGGTCCGCCTACGATTATAGGCGCCCCGCAGGCATCTTTAACGATGTGGGCCAGTCGGACAGCATTTTCAAAACTGGTAGTAACGGAATTCAGCCCGATAAGGTCTGGTTTTAGTCTGCGGCAGAACTCCTTGAAAGCCCTATCATCTATCCGCATGGGGAGCGGGTCAATGTAAAAAACCTCTTGGTTGTATCTTCTCAGATAGGCAACGATATATAGCAGTCCCAGGGGGGGTACATATCTATCGGCAAGGATGCCCTTATCGTTTGAAAACAGAGAGTTTATTAATAAAATTTTCATATATTGATATGCCAGGGATTACTAACTACTAAAGCAACAAAAATTTTTACATGATACACAATCTGATTGATGGCATCTAAAAAATTTGGAAAATAGCTTTTGCCATTCTGTAGATACGTCATCTCTGTCACGAAAACCTAATTGCTCCGCTTTTTTTAGGCAAGCAACGACAAAACTAAGATTTCTAATTTTCTTCTTAAGAGAATTGTTTCTTCCGCCAATCTTAACATATTTTATATCGGCAGCAGTTAGTTGAGGCAGGAAACATACGCCGCAGCCAAAGATCATTTTTTCAGGTTTAAGGTTTTTCAAGAACACACTAAGCACATCATTTTTTTTTGGCTTAATAAAAGGATCTTTGGTTACTAGGCAGAGGTCATTTCTGCGCACATGGCAAGGATAAATATGCGCGTATTCAAAAAATTTATTTTGAAAAAAAGTAGGCAGATTATCTTGAAATACGGCCTGGCATGCACGGTCAAGCAAGGGGGACCGCTTAATTATTGAAACAAAATAATTTTTTCGATATGGGTTATGCGTATAATTGCATAATCCGACTTCATAATGACATATCTCATTGAATATAAATGTTTCAAACTCAATCCCCGGATTCTGGTTGACAATATTTCTTATTGCGTCAAAAGATAGATGGCAAGGAAGCATAATTTTTTTAATCCGGGGGCATATTTTTCGCAATAACGAAACGGCCTGAGGGTTAAACACGCTGGCCATGATACTTATCGTAATTTCTAAATCTTGGTTGAAATCGGTAACGTATTTTAAAAGCCCGATATCGGCCACTATTATTTCGGTGATGCCGATTTGACGGATATCGCGCAGGAGGGGAACAATTTGATCCAGTTGCGGTTGAGGATAAAATTCATTTAAAGTAATTGCTAGTTTAGCATTGTACTTATCAGCAATTTTTTTTGCTTTATAAAGCTCATCTAGGGAAGAAAAATTCGCTCCATAATCAGGCCGGCGGTTTATTAACTCAAAATCGATGGTTTTTGAAGACAAACGAGGCGGGAGCAAACCGCAATAAAATTCCCGGGCGCCTGCTTTAATAAGCGGCTCTACTTCCAAGGAGGCGCTGAGCGGACAGTTAATGATCATGTGATTTCTTCAAAAACAAGTTTCTCGGTTACGATTCTGTTTATCTTTATTGTCTCCATATTCAAAGGTAGTCGGTTATTGGTATAAAATATTGAATTGCCCGAAAAGAGCCTACCCGGGAATATTCGTATGTGAAAATTCTCGCAGGGGGCAGTGCATTCATGCGCAGTAAAAGAACTTGCGTGGACCCTGTTTGAAGTCAGGTTTTCGCTTATCCTGCTCAGGCAGCTGTGCGATGTTGCAAGGTAGACATATGGAAGATAAAGAGAGGCAGGCAGGATAGCTATAGCAGCGTCCCGCTGTATCCCTTGTGCAATATTGCTTAGTTCAATGCGGCGTATCTGGTTTTCCTGTAGAAAGTCAGCGGTATATTGCTGATCGGTTGAAACAAGTTGATATTCTTTTTTTGAAACATGCTTTAGCCGGTCATCGGCTTTCAGCTTTGTTAAGACCCGACCCCAAACACGCGGAAAGTATGGAAATTCATTTTGAAGCAACCATAAGTGTCCCAAGTCGTTAATGATCATTTCGGTATCGGTGCGCCACTGGGATATTTGCTTCATGGTCGCGCGTAAAAAATTTGATTCCTCCTGAGTGTATAGCGGCAAAATTAAACTAAGCGTCAACTGGTATTTGTCGCATATACTAAAACACCGTTCTAATGAGGATTGATCAGGAAGAAAATGCGTACAAAATTCAGAACCAAGGTATAAACGGTTGAAGGTGCGCAAGATTGAATGGCTCTTGAGCTGCGTAATCGATTTTATATAGAGAGCTTTTTCCACCCGTATCCGCCTGTCAGCGTAGTCAATGCAATAGCATAATAATTATATCCTAACATAACTGCTAATGGAATATTTTTTTACCTTCACGCTTCACGCGCTCGATGTAACGAGGTAGGTTATCTTTTTACCTGATGTTATATTGCGCATGTATTTCATCTATTTTTAATGAAAAAAGTAATATCGGTAGGTTGTTGACCTTTAACCGCCAATCTGTTATTATATGCGAGAAGAATACTTTCCATGCTCCTTAAGAGATTTTTTATATAATACCGCATCGCTCAATTAAATCATCCTCCGTAGATATAAGAAGTTAAAGCGCAGCTCACATAATATAATCTGTTACGGCAAATGCTACCGGAGAACACCGGGGAGTCTTAGCGAGGGGATATTTTGTTTATGATGGTGCCTAAAAAAATTGATACCCTCCTTATTCATCAGCCGCTCTCGACCGCCAAGGGTTGTTTCCATAATACGCACCCCATTGGCTTCTTCAGTATGGCCGATACGCTGGAGAAAAGCGGAGTAAGTTGTCAGATTGTAAATCTGGCAGTCGAAAAAGAAATTTCTTCAGATTTTTCGGTGCTTGAGTATATTCGAAAGACTCAACCAAAGGTCATCGGCATAGGTTTACACTGGTATATCCACCTTTATAATGCAATCAAGCTGGCGGAGGAGATCAAAAGGGCGGCTTCTACCAAGGTCGTGTTTGGCGGATATACTGCTTCGGTTTTTGCGAAAGAAATACTGATGTCTTTCCCTTTTGTGGATGCGGTTATCGATGGAGAAGGCGAAATCCCGATGTTAATGTATTCCAAAAAAATATTAGGAAAAATAGATAGTTTTGAAGATGTCCCTAATCTGGTTTATCGTACCGGCCCCAACGATGTGATAAAGAATCAGTTACGATACCAGGCGACCACAGATGATCTTAATAGTTTTAATTATGCGAATATCCAAACGCTGAAAAATTTCAGAAAATATTTTAAAATTGCTACAGCCTCTCCAATAGCTACGCATTATCCTTTACCTAAAATTCCCGATTCAATTGTTTTATTGGCGACGGGAAGAGGGTGCGAAAATAATTGTTATAATTGCGGGGCAAGTAGTACGGCACTAAAAACGACTAATTTCCCATTTCAGGTTAGATACCGTGACCCAAACATTGTTATAGGAGAGATTAAGGAATTCCTGAGTTACGGATATCGATATTTTGCTATCGTGTATAACCCGGAGAGCAACTATAGCTACTACCTGCGGCTGTTCGAGGCTATACGAAGGGAAAATATAAAGATCGGGTTAATTTTTGATGCATGGTTTTTACCTCCCCAAGATTTCATAAACTCCTTTATAGCCACATTCGATTTAAATTATAGCGCCTTAGGGCTTACCATTGAAAGCGGTTCTGCGCGGATAAGAAGTCAGATCGGCAAGGTCCATAATACAAATGAAGAAATCTGTAACTTCGTGGAAGAGGTCAATAAAAACAGGCTCTTTACGAATATTCATTTTACCGTCGGTCTGCCGGATGAGACAAAAGAAGACGTCAATGATACCTTGCGAATGATGGACAGGCTAAAGAAAGCCTACGGCCATATCATTGTTAATGCCATTCCGCTTGAACCCGCATCCCCGATGGCTGTTCAGCCTGAAAAATTCAGAATTACGGCTTACCGCAAGACATTGCAGGATTATTTTGATTTTGCCAGAGACATGGCAGCCATAAAATACCCTCGACACCCACTCGGCTATGCCACAGAACATTTTTCCGAAATGTCGTTGCAGAAGTTAAAGCTGGGGATTTTTTGCCGTTGTTATATGAACTGGCGTTACCTGAAACTTTTTTTAAAGGTCAATGATAAAAAGAGGCTACTGGCTAAACTGTTTTCTTGGCTCGGGGTTGTAACGCGTTCACCGCGCCTATTTTATAAATATACACCTGGTACCATATGCTAGTTTTGAAGAGACTCGATTTTTTATTTATCGTAGTAATCTTACTGGGAGTTTTTCTTTACATTATACTTACGTCCTTAAATATTTTAAGGTTCGAGTCTTTAAATTCACTTTCGTTCAGCCCGGGTACTCATGAGCAGGTGTTTCGATGGCTGCTGCAATTGCCCCATGACCCTGTCGACTTCATATATTCAACTAAGCAATTTCCTCCCCCTGAGTTTTTTGTCGAACCCCTTGTGTTGATTGGTAGCCTCGTATTTCATTTCCTTTTCTGGCTTTTGAATAGTTGCCTAGGCGTGGCCGTTCCTTATGCCACCCTGTTACTTTTTAGTCAGCCGCTGTTTTTCATTATTTCAGGGATTGTGCTGTATAAACTTGCTCTTACTATTTTAGGGGATAGGTATTTAGCATTCGCCATTACTATATCCTTCTTACTTAATCAGCTTGTTTTTATTGGTAGTGCGATGGGTTTTATATTCTTTTGCATCGGAACCCCGCTTTTGTTGTCAGAGTTTTATTGTGTCTTTAATAAAAGGCCTATGTCTCTTATCTTCTTTCTGTTTCTGGCAAACACAACCAGAATAGATGTGATTTTAATGAACAGCATTTTCGGTTTATCACTGATGATATGGCCTTATGATCACGATTATCGTCGCTACGGTAAACACATTTTTATCATCTCAATCATCTGGCTTGCATTGCTTATGTTTTATTTTGTTCCTCATATTACTGTTATCCAGGCAGAAGGCCACCGATATGCGGCGACTTTCAAAGACTCATTTTTTTATCTTTTTAAAAACCCTTACGATATCTTCATTTTTTTTCGTAATCTTCACTTTTCTGGTGTATTTATGGTTTATATTGTCCATGTGGCCTTTATGCCGCTTTTAGCCGCACAGTTTATGCTACCGGTCCTCGGAACGCTGCCCATTCTTTTTTTTCGGTTTGCATCGGCAGGGTTTTTTTTAAATTTAGCATTTGTTTACCTGGCGGCAATATTCGGGCTCAAGCGATTGTTCACTAGATATCATTCTCTCCCATTGCGAAGGTATGTAGGAATTTTAATTATTATCTGCGCTTGCTTGAGTCACTACCTATACCACTTTAGTTATATTGACAGTTCAGTTGGAATAATCCCTTTTTCGCAAGGTTTTTCCTTTGAGAGAAACAAACCGACCCCCCGAAGCAAGCTCGGATATTGCATCTTAAAAACTATTCCCCGGGGTGCACGTTGTTTTACTATTAACCCCTTGGCTCAGCGCCTGGGGCATTTAAGGAGAGTGGGGGTTTATGGAAGAACGCCCCTTACTGATATTACTGCTTGGGAGTATTATTTCTTTTCATTCAAGGAGCTTGATTTTATATCTGCGAATTTTAACTTTACGGCGTATCTGCGAATGGTTCAAGATATTCTTAATACAGGGCAGTATAATGTTGAGATTTACAAAGACGGATGGTTGCTTTTAAGACGAGCGCCTGCTCGCGATGTTGATGCGAATAAGGTACGCACGGTCCTGAAAGACATCGCGAATTTAGTACAATAGCCGACAGAAACAAGCCGATCGCATTTTTATTGCTATGCATGTACTTTTTATCGAAACGCTTTTTTCCGGAGCTAGTATCCGAGGAGAACCCTTGGGCATACTTCAGTTATCATCAGTGCTCAAAACCCACGGCCACCAAACTCGCCTTGTTGATTTACATTCTCCATCCGCAATACAAAAAGCTATAAGGGAATTTAAACCCGATATTTTAGCCTACTCGCTGCGTACCGGTTTTCATCGTAAGAAATTTGAAATTAACCGCTTGCTCAAACAGCAAAATAAAAATATTTTTTCTATTTTTGGAGGCGTGCATGCAACTTTTTTTCCTGAATGCATACATGAAGAAGGGGTTGATGTAATCTGTATCGGAGACGGAGAAGAGGCGCTGCTTGAGCTTTGTGACCACAAGGAGGGAAAATCTGATATCACGACAATTAGAAATCTATGGGTTAAAGAAGGAGGACACATATACCGCAATAGCCTGCGTCCCCCCATAAAAGACTTAGATACTTTACCGTTCTTAGATAGAGAACTCTTGTATGCCTTTAACTTAAAGCGCTCCATTCCCATTAAGACGACTATTACGCTACGAGGCTGCCCTTTTAGCTGCAGTTATTGTTACAGCGAAGCCATGCGTGCCCTTTATAGCGGAAATGGCAATTACGTTCGCCGGCACAGTCCGCAAAGAGCTATTGCGGAAATTGAGCATATCAGACGTTGGGGGAATTTAAAATATCTTATTTTTGAAGACGATATTTTCACCTATGACAGAGCATGGTTAGTCTCTTTTGCGGCTCTCTATAAAAAGCATGTTGCTGTTCCTTTCTGGGCGTATACCCATGTGCGCTATGTCGATAAGGATACCGCGGAATTGTTAAGAGAGGCGCAGTGTCATATGGTCGGATTAGGCGTTGAGTCTGCGAGCTGCCGGGTTCGCAAAGAGATATTGAACAGAGATATGCAAAACAGCGAGATTGAGCATTCTAGCCGACTTTTAAGGGATGCCAAGATTCGGGTTTGCGTAGGTAATATATTAGGCATACCTGGCAGCAGCCTGGAAGACGATATTGAGACGTTGCGGCTGAATGCCGCACTTAAGCCGGAATTTGCCACCGCCTCTATGCTGTATCCGTTTCCCGGAACTAGGATAGCGCGTTTTGTAGAAGAAAAAGGTTACAAAATTGAGCAATTTGAAAATTTTGTTTCTATGAGATCACCAAAAAGTGTAGTAAATGTAGAATGGAAGACTCAGGCGGTGAGGCTGCAACTCTTGTTTTTAATTGTCGTCAGACACCCGCAATTATTACGTTACATTCGGTCGCTCATTTCTTTACCGCTGAACGGGGTTTACTATGGTCTTGCAAAAATTTACAAAATATTTACTTTCATCTGGATAATACGACTAAAGCTGAGTCTAAAAGAATTGGCTGCTGTGTGTCGCATGGGATTTTATTATTTATTAAGAAATGAAGTATGAGGGAATCTTCCAGCATGACAAAATTGTATTATTACTGGTAAGATAATACGAAGTTTCAGATAATATATCAAGTCATACATTTTGTTTTTATGCTAATTTGGACAACGCTCAATCTTCAAAAGCATGGAGAGTAAATTAAGAGTTTGTCTTATTAATCCTCCGTGGAAGATAGCCCAGCGTAATGTCTGGTCTTATATGAAGCCTTCATTTCCGCACCTTGGTTTGCTGAGCCTGGCAGCTGTTTTAGAGCGAGACGGAATTGATGTTGATATCGTCGATTTAGCGATATTGTCTTTAGATTGGACGGAAATTGAGGAAAAAATAAAAATACTTGATTACGACTATTTCGGCATCACGGCGACTACCCCCGTCGCTAATAACGCTTACAGGATTTCGCGCATAATCAAACGAATCCATCCCCGCGCTCAAGTGGTCGTGGGAGGCGCTCATCCAACCGTTCTTCCACAAGAGCCATTTCAAAAGGGCGAAGCGGATTTTGTAATACGCGGAGAAGGGGAAGAAGCGTTATTGAAATTGCTCAAAGGCGTTTCTTTGAAGGAGATACCAGGCTTGTCCTACCGGGACAAAGAGGGAATTCGGCATATTTATCCCGACGGATTGATTGTAGATTTGGACTCATTGCCTTTTGCGGCTTATCATAAGATCCCGATGTCTTTATATAATCCAGGGGTACGGGCCGAGAGATCTCTGGCAATCCATATGATAACTTCGAGAGGCTGTCCTGGTAAATGTACTTATTGCTATACTGCAACTCGCCCGTTACGCAGGAGGTCTGCAGAGAATATTTTTGAAGAAATAGCAGTGCTCTATACAAAATTTGGGATTAAGGAAATAGCTTTTTATGATGATATTTTTACGATATATCCGACTACAGTCATACAACTATGCAATCTGCTTATAAAGAATACTATTGATATATCGTGGTCTTGTTTTGCGAGAGCAGATTTTGTAACATTAGACCTTCTTAAGATTATGAAGTCTGCAGGGTGTCACCAGATAATGTATGGGATCGAATCGGGTAGTGAAATGATTTTGAGAAACATCAAGAAAGAAGTCAGTTTGATTAAATGCAAAGAGGCAATTACGTTGACCAAAAAAGCAGGGATTAAAGTTTTTTGTGCATTTATGTTTGGGAATCCCGGAGAAACGGCAGAAACAATAAAAGAGACGGTAAATTTTTCAATAGCCATCGACCCCGACTTGGTGATGTATAATATAGCCATCCCCTTGCCGGGAACTGAGATGTTCAATTGGGCAAAAAACAATAATTATTTAATTACCGAAAACTGGGATAATTATTGTTTTGGCGGGCCGGTTATGAAATTGCCCACCATTGATAATAAGAGTTTAAATAAGAAATACAGAAAAGCGTATTGGCTATTTTATGCCCGCCCCAGCTTTATTATAAGAAAATTGATTCATATTAATTTTCAGCAACTCGCCGCATTATTTTCCGCCCTAAAAACATTTCTACCTTTCTTTATAAAATCCGGGATCAGGAGAAGGGCAATAAAGGTTGCTCACCGGGCACATTTTTAATCCCCTCCGCAAAGTCCCCGGCCTTCAGGCTGATGGGCTCCATTCAAAATATAACATTCTGCGGCAGATGGTGTTAACGGTTGACATCGTTTTTTTAATCTGTTATCATAATTTAAACCAGCGTAAACCCTCAAGCTAATCATAAGACAGGCTTTCGGCTTGAGGCCCCATCTTTAAAGTCTGCCAGTTTCAATATGAAAATAGTGCTTATTAATCCCAATAACATCAGCGCCAAAAATGATTTTCTCATCCAGAATTTTATCGGGACAGTCCCCCCTTATAATCTTACGCAGTTAGCAAGCGTGATACGCAAAAGCGGACACGAGACCATAATCATTGACCAGTATATCGAATATAAAACTCCATCAGCAATACTGCAGAGGTTGGTGCGGCTTAAGCCGGATATCATCGGCATATCCGTTTTAGCGCCCGCTTTTGGATGGGTCCGCCATTTATGTCTGGAAATCCGTCTTCGGCTTCCTTCGGTCAAGATAGTTTTAGGCAACAGTTTCGCTGCCCTCTTTTCTCAGAATATATTGCAAGATAAACTGGCGGATGCAGTCGTGCAAGGGGAGGGAGAGGAGACGTTTGATGAGTATATAAAGGCGATTGCATCAAAACAAGACCTCAGAGAAGTCGCAGGGCTTTCTTTCCGCCAGGAAGGACGCATCGTTCGTAATAAACCGCGTCCGGTAATCGCTGATCTCGATTCATTACCCCGGCCTGCCTGGGATCTTATTGATTTACGGCGCTATAGCCGGATTCCTATGCTGGCGCTCTACGGCCCCGTACTTATGGTACAGGGTTCGCGGGGATGTAGCTACAACTGTTTTTACTGCTCTCAGGATGCGGATTTCAAGAAAATGCGCAAGAGAAGCATCACGGGAATCGTTAATGAGCTTGAGTTTCTCTACGAACGATACAAGGTGAGAAATTATATATTCCTTGATGCCTATTTCCCTTTTTCGCTGTCAAGCGGGTTTGAATTCTGTGACGAGTTGATAAAACGCGGCTTACATAAAAAGATCAGATGGTTAACCGAGACAAAAGTCGATTTAGTAAACCGCGACCTGCTCAAAAGGATGAAAGAAGCCGGGCTTTATTTGATTATGTATGGATTTGAAACCGGGAGCGAGCGCATACTCAGAATGATTAATAAGCATACGACCCTTGAACGCGCGTATTGCGTGATGCGCGATACGCGCGATATTGGCATCCGTTCGCTGGGTCTTTTTATGCTGGGTTTCCCCGGAGAAACAGAAGAGGAATGTCAGCAGACCATTGTTTTTTCAAAGCGGCTTTCGTGTGATCTTGTGAAATATAACTTGCTGACTCCCTATCCGGGCACTGGTCTATACCAAGAATATATAAAAAATAAGATGCTGGCATACGAAAGGCCCGAGTTGTTCACAAGCTGGTTTGCGATTGCCGGTAGAAAACAAGCCCCTTTTAATTTCACCTCCATGAGCACTTCTACACTGCTTAGCTTCCAACGAAAGGCCCTGATTTCTTACTATCTAAGGCCCCAAGCGATGTTTAATATCTTAAGCAAACGCATCGTTAAACTGGATTCGGTTTGCGCGGCAGCCCCGTTTCTTTTTCTTAATTACCTTCTTTTTATAGTCAGCCTCTTGTTATCTAAAACGACGCCAAAGCAGAATAATGCAGTCAACGGATAAGAACCAAAGGTTGTCTAAATGCGGGTAGTCTTGGTACAGGCCCCAGCCAGGAATTTAAAATTCAATATCGGGGGTTATTTCAAGATACTGCCCCTGGGAATCGCATATTTGGCCGGGGCACTTGAAGACGCGCGCATCCCGTTCCAGGTGTATTTCCCGAAGCCGTCGGATAATTTTTTTGGCGAATACACAAAACTGATGGAAACGCAAAAGTCGCGCCCTCTTATTGTGGGGGTATCGGCGACATTATTCGCCGCTCGGGAAGCTTTTCGCCTCGCCCATATCGCTAAAGCCATTAATCCGGAAAATATCGTTGTGCTTGGGGGAGCAGTGACGTCCTTCCATCCGGAAGTTATCTTCCATTATTCTCGCGATATTGATTACATTGTGCGGGAGAACGCCGAGCATGTCTTTCTTTTGCTTGTTTTAGCGCTCCAAGAAGGAAGGGACGTCAGGGGTATCCCGAATATCGCCTTCCGGCAGGATGCACAAACTATTTGTACCGGCGAAAGAGACTTCGGTGATATCGATGCTATAAAGCTTCCCCTACGGGAGGCATTTCCCCGTTGGGCCCATATTCTGCATCCGCCGATGGGGCGCTACGCCCCCGGCTATCTTGTGGAAACGATGCGGGGCTGTAGCTACAAGTGCATGTTTTGTTCTTTGCCGAAAAAACTGCAGATGCGTTCCGTAAAGAGCGTCATCGTTGAATTGGATAATCTGTGCGGCCGGTTCGGCGCCCGGGAGGTTTATTTTATCGACCCCACATTTACCTTAGATAAGCAGCGAACATATGAGTTATGCGAACAGATGATGGCGTCCCGGATCAAACTGCAATGGTCTTGCATGACGCGAGTTGATTGTATCGATGAAGAGCTGGCAGGGATGATGCGGACCGCTGGGTGCGATCTTATCCATTTTGGAGTTGAATCGGCAACGCCCCAAATCCTCCGGGATTTAAAGAAAGATCAAGGGGTTACTGATGCGATATCCGCCTTTCGCGCCTGCGAGAAGCTCGGCATACGAACGGGGGCGTTCATGATTATAGCTTCAACTATTCATGATACGGATGAGACGCTTCGGGAGGCAGTGGCTTTAATAAAAAAGCTTCGGCCAACATACGTTCTCTATGACCATATTAAGCCTATCCCCAACCGACCATTTACGCACAACGCAATAGAACAGCAGATTATTACTGATGCGGATCTGGAAGAATTCTATTTAGGAAATAAAGAAAAAAGCAGGCTTTGTGAAATCACGATTTCCGGAATCCCGCGAACAAGAGCCGAAGATTGGGTTGCCCGGGCTTCGCGCGATTTTTATCTTTCCCCTCTGAATATAAGCAGGATACTTTCTTGCCTGCGGACGAAAAACGATGCGATAAATTTATTGAAAGCGGGCTTCTATTATTACAAGGAAATGTATGTTAGAAGCGAATGGTAATAACGCCGTTTTACCCCTCAGAAAGACAAAGAGTATCTGTCCCCATTGCCTGCGCTCCTTAGAGGCCTCTATTGTCGCCAAGGGAAGGTGCGTTTATCTTGTCAGGGAGTGTCTTGAGCACGGACGGATCCAGGAGCTGATTTCCTCAGACGTCGATGCCTACCGGCAAATATATCAACTGTACGAAGCGCTGGGAATCCCCGGCCGCTACAGCATGCCCCACGACCGTTTTACGCTTTATACTACGACTCGGTGCAATATGGCCTGCCCTATTTGTGTTGTGAATGCCGATGCGCAATATGGCCAAGAGATCCCGATTGCACGCCTTATCGAGGTATTAAAAAAGAACTCCATCAAAAGAAAGAAAATCAGCCTTTTTGGAGGAGAGCCGACGGTGCGCAATGACCTCCCTGAGCTTATAGCGGCAATACGCAGGCCCGGTAATACGGTTACGCTTTTTACCAACGGGATCCGCTTAGCCGATTATTCCTATCTTAAGTCTCTCAAGGAAAATGGGGTAAAGGATATTTATCTTCAGTTTGATGGATTTGACCGGGGCGTTGAGCAGACGATGCGCGGAGGGGATTGGCTTGACCAGAAACTGCAGGCGCTCGAGAACATGCGTCGGCTTGATATGCCGGTTGTTTTGGAAGTAACTACCAGCCGTCAACATAACCTTAAAGAGATAAAAACAATTCTGCAATTTGCGCTTCGGGATAGTTCTATCAGGGGTATCTGTTTCCGCAGTTACAGCATGTTTGGCCGCAAAAAATTGATGCTGCCCCGTCTCTTGGTTGATGATATAATCGAAGAGATTAATCAATTCACGTCTGGCAGAACTACGAAAGAAGAGGCAAATGTTTTTGCGAAACTACTCTTTGTGATCGCGTATCTGTTTCATTTCAAATGTTGTTTTACTCACCGCTATATAATTTTCAAAAAATTAGGTAATGGTCACTATAAAACTATGTCGGAGTACTTTGATATCCGCACGATAAATAAGCGTTTATGTAATCTGACTCTCATCATGAAGAAAAATAAACTCTTGGGCACCTTGTATATTATATTCGTGATTCTGCCCGGCTTGATTACCCTGCGCAGTTTGCCGTGCCTTTTTGATTTCGGAAAAATATTGATGCGGTACCGTTTCGGCACTATTTTTTCAAACAGTTCTTTTGGTAAATCGTACCTGATCATTGAGATTGACTCTCCGTGCGATCGGCTCACGGTTGAACTCGATAGGGTATGTAATTCAGGAGCGATAATGGAAGACGGGACCATCCTCCCCTCATTTTACGATTCTTCCTTAAGGAAAGAGAGGGCCATGAGTCCGGGGCACTTTTCCTGAACATTATAATGATAAAGACGATTACGATTTTTCCGGTTCTCCTGCCTACGGCACAAAGCAATTATCAATTCATATGAGGTCATCAGTACTGCTTAAGTTTCTTCTATCTTATCTGAAGGCGTGTTTCGGGATATATGCGCCGGTATGTTGCAAAATCCGCATTACTCAGAACTGCAACAGCAACTGCAAGCATTGCTTCAGGCATTTACACCGGAAGGCAGACCGCGAATTATCCACGGAGGAGTGGAAATGTGCGATAAACAAATTAATTAAGAGCGGCAGTTTCTTGGTAATCTTTGTCGGCGGAGAGCCAACGCTTAGGCAAGACCTGTTTGAAGTGGCATTGTATGCCAGACAAAAAGGGGCTTATACAGGGCTTATAACAAATGGTCAATACCCGGGCATCATTAACGAAAAAATCGATCACTGCTTTAACGTGGTCACATTCTCGGTAGACGGCCTTAGGCAGCAGCATGACTACTATCGGGGCGAGGGGTCTTTTGTTCGTTCGCTTAATAATATACAAGTTCTGTTACGTATGCGAAAACGGGTAAAGGTCCATGCCAGTTTTGTAATTAATGATGAGAATTATTTGTGCATTCCGGAATACACGGCCTTTTGTAAGACGCTCGGTGTAGATAAGATTAAATTTCAGCCAAATTTTTTCCCCGAATATAGGGTAAGAGACATTCGGGCGTTCAGCGGCGTGATCATGGAAACCAAAAATAAATATAAAAATTTTATAGCCGGTCCCGTCGGGTATTACCGTGGTATGATAAACTTTTTCCAGGATCACAGCGCGCATCAAACGTGTATTCACGATGATGGTTTTGAAATCGCTGTCTCGAGCGATGGGACGCTTGCGCAATGCTCTGTCCCTCCCAACAGGTATGGCGTAAGCCCGGATTTTCACGCCCCTTATAACATTCTGACATGTTCTTATAAAGATATTCGATCAAAAAAACTGAGTTATAGAATCTGTAACGGTTGTTACCGTCTTGATTGCTTTATGTTCAAAAATATCTTTAAAACAAACATCTTTCAAGGTATCAAAGCTTTGATACCTTAGCCGGGCCAATCGCAAAATGCTGAGATTAATCTTAAAGTACTATCCAGGCTATCGCCGCCTCTTTCCTGCCATCGCAGATAACCTCCTTGTTTATTCCTTGAAGAAGATTCCCGCGAAGGGGCCGTGCTACGTTAATTTTGGGATTAGCGGTGAGTGTAATCTGCGCTGTGCCTATTGTCTGCGGTGGGAAGGGCCCTTGCAGAAGAAGAGCGTATGCCTGACAACCTCCCAGAAGCTTGAGATCATCGATCAATTGGCCGCTTGCGGAGTATATTTCTTAAGTCTCTATGACCGCGAGCCTCTTCTTGCGCCCGATTTAAAAGACATTATTGTGAGAGCGAAGACGCATGGTCTCGTGGTCAATCTCAGTACGAACGGCTTACTGTTAGAAGAGTCGGCCGGAATGCTTGTTGATGCAGGCGTCGATTCTCTTATCATAAGTGTCGAAAGCGCCGAGTCCGGCGTTCATGATTTTATTCGCGGTTATCCGGGTTTATTCAGGAAGATCGAAGCCGGCATATTCGCATTACGCAGGCTCAGAAAATCTCGGAATCGGCCTCGTATCAATATCCGGATCTTGATTAATCGCCAAACATACCAGGGGCTCTCAGAATACGTCCGGTATTGGAAGGATAAGGCCGACGGGATCATAATGAAGCCGATCGATGAAAATGACTGCATCGGCTATTTAATCCCTGACAGAATGCGTTTTTCAGCCGAAGACAGACAAGGGTTCGAGACTTACTTTGGCGCTTTCTTGAGAAAAAATAGAGCGTTAGACAACGCATATACACGACGAATTTCCGAATATATTTTCAATCGGAAAGAGCTCTCGGGAAAATATTCCTGCTTTGCGGGGTCCCTCTTCGGCACCATAGACATTAACGGCGATGTATATTTCTGCGCTGAACATAAACATAAAATCGGCAATTTGCAAAATAGTAGCTTTATGACTATCTGGGGTGACAGGGAAGCGATGTTTGAACGTTCGCGTATGCGAAGGTCACAGGTCTGCTTTTGCTGGCTCGAGCTCTTTCTATTTAACATCTATCTAACGCGCCTATTGGGAAAACCAAGATGATTTGCCGGAAATATATTCGGACGTATCCCGGAGAATTAGTCGATATTATACGGTCTTTCATTCCCAGCCGATACACAGAGAAAGACATATGCCTCTTTGAGGAGCGGTTTGCCCAATACGTAGGAAGAAGACATGCTGTAGCGGTTTGCAGCGGGAGGAAAGGATTTGAGCTTATCCTCGCCGCCCTTGGGATTGGCGCTGGTGATGAAGTCATTTTTCCCGCCTATACCCTCAAAGACCTGGTAACGCTTGTGAAAAAAGCAGGTAGTATCCCCGTTTTAGTTGATATTCACGAGAAAAATTTTAATATCAACCCCGCTTTGATAGAAAGGGCGATAACCCCGCGAACAAAGGCAATCATCGCTACCCATCTTTTCGGGTCCCCGTGCGATATAAAAGAAATCGTTGCGAGTGCACATAAGCGCCGCCTCCTCGTCATAGAAGACTGCGCACACTCTTTAGGGGCATCGATCGATGGCGCACAGACGGGTAGTTTTGGCGACGCCGCATTCTTTAGTTTTGAATTAACCAAGCCGATTAATACTTTTGGCGGCGGAATGGTCGTGACTGATCGGGCAGATGTAGCTGAATGGATTAGACAAAAAACCATGGGGTTGCGTTTTCCGCAAGCCGCGTTGTATAAAAAGATAGGGTTTGCGTATCTTGAGCGTTTTATTGAGAAGACGATTTTTTTTGATATACTGGCGGCAGCTTTCTATTTTCCTACCACTACCAAGATCCTTAGCATCTTGTACCGGTTTTTACAGCACCGGGGGCGAATAAGCAACTATCGTTACAGCTCCGCACAGGCGTTTTTGGGTTTACGGCAGCTGGAACGTCTTGCTGAAGCTAACCGATTGCGAGCTGAGAAGGCACGCTTGTTATTGGAAAATCTTGACGCTGCCGTAGAACCGCAGGCAATAAGAAAAGGAGTTGTCCCCAATTTTTATTTCTTTGTCATTTGTTTTAATGCCCCGGTCTCATCCGAAGAATTAAGAAAGAGTTTCTTTATCAAAGGAATTGATGTGGGGATAAAGAGTGAGATAGCGGACGATTGTACATCCGCGTTGCCTTACAGCTTATACATGCCGGTTACTTCCAAGATATATTCGCGCTCTATACTATTGCCTTTGCATGAAGGGTTAACGGAGGGAGCTGTTAAGATTATTGCGGATACCTGCAATAGAATAATAATGGGTATAAGAAAGGTTTAGCATGACGGTCTATGTAGTTATACCGGCGCACAATGAAGCGGCTAATATAAGTCCGGTGATTGAGTCTATACGCCAGCAACTAAGTTCCGCCAGCCTTAACTTTGTCATCATGCTAGTAGATGACGGCAGTAATGACGAAACCGTTTCGCTGGTTTTAGGATTAAGCCACCAGGAGCAGATTCAAATTGTGCGTAATTCCAGAAGATTAGGAGTTGCTCAAACCTTCCAGCGCGGTTTGCAGCGCGCCGTAGAACTTTCCGTTACCGAGGATGATCTTCTTTTGATTATGGAGGCAGATGGGACTTCGGACCCGATGTTGATTCGTGGCATGGTTTCTGCGTTGAATAGCCATGAAATCGTGATTGCATCTCGTTTCATCAGGGGAGGGGGCATGCGGGGTTTTTCATATCTGCGTGCCGCCTGCTCCAAGTTTGTAAATCAACTGTTGCGCATCTTCATTCCTCTTTATTCGGTTACCGATTACACCATATTTTATCGAGGATACCGTCTCAGTCTCATAAAGAAAGCATTTACAGACTACAACGGCTTTTTGTTTTCTTTCCGTGGATTCGAAGCCAATACGGAACTCCTATTTATACTATCACGATATAATGTAAAGATAAAAGAAATTCCCTTAGTGTACGACTATTCTCTTAGGAAAAGCAAGAGCAAAATGCCGGTAATCCGCACTATTTATAACTATATAGTGCTGATGGTGAAAACAAAAATGTGCCACTAGCGAATCGCGTTTTATAAGCAAAAACATGTTTACAAAAATTCACTATGTCAGTTCTGAAAAACAATATCTGATTTTGCTCTTTTTCGTTTGTCTTATTTGGTTTACGGAGGCGTTCTGGAATTTTCATCCTTCCGTTGGTCCCGACTGGGACGAATGCCTAACGCATCAGGAATTGCAACGCAAGATAGTTACGCAGTACCATCAATTCCCCCTTTGGAATCCATACGTATGTGGCGGAGAACCGTGGTTTGCCCACCCGGAATCTAGCTTCTTATCGTTGCATTTTATTTTTGTAATTATATTCGGAACTTTCAAAGGAGTTATCCTTTCTATTTTGGTTTTAACCTTAACCGGAATAATTGGTATGTATTTGTTATCGAGGTTTTTTGGTTTAGCGCCGGCATTTTCATTGATAAGCAGTCTCTTTTTCCTTTCGCTGTTCAATCCGTTGGTTTATTTTAATCCTTTTCCTTGCTTTTATATTGCTCTGTGCCCATGGATTTATTTAGCCTTTATCTATTACAAACGCAATCACAAATTCCCGGTTGTTATTCCAATCCTTTTTGCGTATCTCATCTATGCCGGAGCTTACTATGCTCTTATTTTTACATTCCTTATGTTGCTTATTGATGCATCTTGGGAGGCACTATCCAAAAGAGATACATCTATTTTTTTCGCTTTTTTTAAGATGATAGCGTTGGCGTTTTTAATGGCAAGCCCTAAACTCATCCCCATGATTGAACTATTACTGCGTTATCCCCGCATTGAAACATTACCGGATTACCATGGATGGTTTCTGGACCTATCTAGGATCGGGGGGTTGGGGTATATATACACATTAAAAAACGTCATGAGCACTACTATTTTATCAACTATTCTTGTATTTTTTTTATTCAGCTTCTTATTGTTCAAGAGTTATCCTCA
>Ga0315281_10004395_pt1 | contig 20465 bp, 9 predicted proteins | sample YL17G07_0_MG_FD_204540 | JGI IMG/M metagenome (GOLD analysis project Ga0315281, IMG submission 204540) | Sediment microbial communities from Yellowstone Lake, YNP, Wyoming, USA - YL17G07_0 | ecosystem: Environmental > Aquatic > Freshwater > Lake > Sediment | place: USA: Wyoming | collected...
TAGGACACGTAATGATCGCCGTTCGAAAGCCCAAAAAAGAAATCGATTTCGTAATTGTAATCGGAGGTACCTCCAAATCCATCCTTGAGGGGTTCGCGATCGGTCACGCCAACGAGATGGATGATTGCCCAAGCGTCTTTTCCATCGACGGTTGAACAGTTGGCGACTACACAGGAAACATCGGCGTGCCCCGGATAGAAAGTTCTTGGCACTACATTTGACGGATAAGGAAAATCGACACGAAGCGACCAGGTTGGATCCTGCAAGTAGTTTTCAACGCACTTGGCGCCGACAAGAACGTTTCCGCCGAATATGAGAGTGGCCGGACAAACATACGCCCAATTCTCTGGAGTGGCATTATTGACTGCGAGGCGTCCCACCGCGGCTCTCGCGCAGGTTTTGACATATCCGACGTTCAAACCATACTCGGAAGTGCAGTCCGCTCCGGTCGTCAAAGTGGCAATTCTCGCCGGAATTGGACTCGCCGAACAGTCATAGGACGGCCCATTACAGACCGCGAGATTATTAACCGCGATCGTCGCGGTGGTCGTTCCGAACTGGCCGGTGAAGTTGCCTCCGGCGTCGACCGCGCGCACCGTGAGCATGTGCGTGCCATTCGTGAGCGACTTCGTGTCCAGAATCGTGGCTACGGCTCCGCCATAGACACTCTTCAGCTCCACGCCGTCGAGGTCGACCTGCGTGTTTCGCACGCATCCATTATCTGTCGCACCGCCTTGTACGAGAATCGTTCCATTTACCGTCGCGCCCGCCGCGGGCGTCGTCAGGAACGTGATGGGATCACTGTGATCGGCGGTGCAGGCGCCGGACCCGGCGGCATGGAACATGAGGTTCGAGCGTTCGATCGCCAAGGAGGTCTCGCTGATGGCAACAAATCGCCGGCAGGTCGATGCCGGAACGGTGACGTTGGCGGCAAGGTTGCTGCAGGACGCGCAGGAACCGATGACGGCATGCGAATCGGCGTCTTCGATGCGCAAGGTCGTAACGGCGTAATCGGTCTGTGCCGTGATAGTGCCTTGGCAAGGCAAAATCTGATTGGGCTCCAGCGTGCCGCGAACATGGGACGGCTGGCTTCCGTTCAGGTCACCGGACTTGACGAAAAGCGCGAGATCGTCCATCAGGAACTCCGTGGTCGACGAGTTCCCGTTCGTGGCATCGAATGTTAGGCGGACCTTCTTGCCTACGAAACCGAGATCGACTGGAACGATGAATTGTGCGTAGCTGGTGGAAGCAAGGAAGTTCGTCGATCCCGCGAGATTCGAAATCGGAGGAATCGCCTGAGACAGAGAGCCGTCCAACGCGGCGATAGAAACTGTCAGAAAGTCGGTTGCCGTGGTCGTCTGGCTCGGCTGCACCCGGTAATAAAGTGACAGCACCGCCTCGATGGTTCCGGAAGGAATGATGAGGTCTTGCGACAAAGCGTCGTGCGCCCTGAACGCTCCTCCGAGACGGGCAAAGTAGTCGCCGGTGAGCGGCTGCGGAGCGAGACGGGAGGTCACGAGGGGTCGGGCGCTCGAACCCCCGGTCAATCGCCACACGCCCGTGGCCGGGCCTCCTTCAAACGAGGAATCGACGATCAGTTGGCGAGGTGTGATGGTCTTGCAAAGACGTACGCCGTCAGGGGTATCGTGGTCTCTCGGAAACGGGTCGCCGATCCCCGGGCATTCGAACGGTCCATGATGAACAACGAGCGCGCGATTGGCCGTAGTTCCCGGCGCGACCTCGTAGGTGACCGAGACGTCATCGACGAGAAAGGACGTGGGTTTCGACTTGTCCGTGATCCCTTCGAAGGTCAGCTTGAAGAATTCACCAATGCGGTCAGGGAGCGGCAATTCCCCGGACCAGGCCCACTCGTTGACCAACATGTTGCCTTTCGCGGAAAAGACGACTTGCGGTGCGCCTTCGTCCAGGCCCGAGAGCGTAACCTGAAAGGTATCCGCCGCATCGACCGTTGATCCCGGGTGATCGATGCGCCACCAGAACGAGAACACCGCATTGGTGGCATTTTCGGGAATGGCCACGAGCTGTGAGAGACGGGCATCTTCGTTGTTGGCTCGGGTGAGCCAGGCGCACCTGTTGCCGGTGCGCGGCTGAACGGGGCCGGCCGCGGTCATCAGAGGACAGCCGTGGTTCGAAACCCCGGTCCAGCCGGCGTCCGATTCGAAGCTTCCATTGACGATCGCCGAAATTCTACTTCCGGCCCCCGCCTCTCGGGCCGTTAGAACACACACACACACACACACATCAAAACTTGCGCCATGGACCCGATGCTTCGTCGATTCATAGCTTCCCCCTCTTTTTTCTTTGACAGCAACGACTCCAAACAGTCGTTTAGACGCACGAATCAAGCCATGTTCAGAAGAATTTAGTTAAGCCATTCTTCCCTTGGAAGTTAGCGGGTAATGAATGAAACTCAGATTCTGGAGCAAAATCGGGGGGTTGTTTTCGCGTGGCATTTGGTAACACTTTGTGCGGGGAATAGTCGTTGTCTTGCAGTTGTCAGACTTCAAAAGCATTTCAAAGACTTTGCTGGATGCTTTATCGTGATTTGACCGACGCCGCGCTCGACGCGCTCGAACCATTTTTCATCCCCGCAAAAAACCTCGCTCGAAACGTCTCGTGCCTCTTCTTCGCCGCCTCAAAGCTCGCGGCCGCGCGCCCCGAAGCGCGGAGCGGTTCGAGGAGCGGATCGCGGAGGAAGTAGGGGTGACAGAAGAACCCCTGCTCGACCGATTCACCGAAAAGTTTTTCCGAAAGGTCGAGGTCGCCGAGCTGAGCGGCGGTTTGCGCGAGCTTGTAGGTGACTTCTCCATCCCACAACTTGTTCTGTTCCCGTTTTCGAACGATGTCCTGAACAATCACGAGCCCTTCGGAAAACCGCCCTTCCTGCGCCGCGCGAAGAGATTGCCCCAGCAGAGAGAACTGTCCTTTCGGATCGATCCGGCTCGACTCGTCCCAGGCAGCCGCGGCTTCATCTTTTTTTCCGAGATGATAGAGCGCGAAACCGCGGTAGAAGTGCCGGATCGGAGTCGTCGCGATCGGCATCTGGTCGACGAATTCCTGATAGCGCCCGAGGTAGAGAAGGGGATTGCGAATCGTGACGTTCAGCTTCGCCCGGAACGGATCGACCCGGTCCGCAGCGTCCAGCTCCTGGAGCGATTCCTCGAGAAAACCGGCGAAGCGATAAGCGTAGGAGAGGTAATGGTGAAGGTCGGCGACGGCGGGATCGTTTTCGATTCCGCGGCGGAGAGCTTCCGTCGCTTCTTCCGTCCGGCCGGCGTCGACGAGAAGATTTCCGAGCTGGGCCGCCGCGATGCCGAGCTTGGGGTCGAGCTCGAGCGCCTTTTCCGCCGCCTCGATCGCTTTTTGTCGATCCTCAATCGTTCCAAAATGGTAGATCAGCAGATCGTTGTAGCGCCGCGAGCGCTCGACCCAGGCCGGCGCGAACAGCGGATCCTTTTCGATCGATTGATCGACCATGGACAGCGCCGCGGCGGATTGATTCGGGTCCGCCCCGAGACCGAGCGCCCGGAGATAGAGGTCGTAGGCCTCGGCGCTTCGCGGGCGATTCCGGTGCATTCGCTCGAGCTCCTCGGGAGAAAGAGCCACCGCCAGGCCGCGCAGAATTTCCTCCGCGACTTCGTCGGGAAACTTCATCACCTGGCTTTGAGGAAGTGCGAACGTTCGTTCGAGCAGGGCCGTTCGATCGCGGATCCGCACGAGCTCGTAACTGACCTGCACCCGCTCGTCGCGACGAAGGTAATGACCCGTCACCAGGTACTCGACGCCGAGCTCGCGTCCCGCCGCCATCGGATCCACTTTCTGTCCGCGGTATTTTTCGAGATAAATCGACGGACGCACCACGAGCGACCGAACCGCCGACAGCCGCGAAGTGATCGTGGCAGCGAGCGAAGGGCCGAGGTAATCCCCTTCCGGGTCGTTTTGAATGTTGGTCAGCGGAAGAACGGCAATGGCTTGCGGTGGGCCCGAACCGGCCGGTTGCGACGGTCGAACGAGAATCCAGATGAGAAGGCCACAGGCGATCACAGTTCCCGCGACCGCCGCGATCCTGCGAATCTTGCTGCGGGAAATCGTGATCATCGCCGTCGTGCGGGTTCGGCGGGGGGGAGAAGGAGGAGCGGCAGGAAGAGTTCCGCCCTGGCTTCCGCTCGCCTCGCCGGATCTTCGCTCCGTGGTCGTCAGCTCGAAGCCGAGCTGTTCGAGCTCGACGTGGAGCTCGTCGGCCGAAGCAAACCGGGCATTGCGATCCTTGGCGAGACACTTTTCGAGAATGTGGGCCGTCCGTTGATCCGGCGCCGCAACAGCCCCCCCCGCTCCGCCGCCGGCCGGCTTTCCCGGATTTTCGTAAAGAATCGAAAGCAGCGTTTCCGGTGTCGTTCCGCCGGCGAAAGGGCGATGCCCCGTCAGCATTTCGTAAAAAACGATTCCGAACGAAAAAAGATCGCTTCGCAAATCGAGCTCTTCACCCAGAACCTGCTCCGGGCTCATGTAAGGGAACGAGCCGACGATGACCCCAGCCTCGGTCAAAGCGGATTCGACGCCGCGAAGCTCTTTTCCGAAACCGGCGACCTCTTTGGCCAAACCGAAGTCGAGCACTTTCACTTCGTCCCGCGCCGTGACCAGGACATTGTCCGGTTTGATGTCGCGGTGGAGAATACCGAGACGGTGGCTGGCCCGAAGGGCGTCGACGATCTGAAGGGCAAGCCTCACCGCGCGGCCGACCGCGAGCGTTTCCTCCCGCAAGACCCGCGAAAGGGCCCGCCCCTCGACGTATTCGAGAACGAGAAAAATTCGACCTCCGTCTTCTCCGATGTCGTGAATCGACACGATCGACGGGTGGGAATGCGCCGCGATCGCACGGGCTTCGCGAAAGAACCGCTCGCGCCGCTCCGCGTCCTGGCTCACCGATGCCGGAAGAGTCTTGATCGCGACACGCCGCCCGAGCCGATCGTCTTCGGCAAGCAGAACCTCTCCCATTCCACCCTGGCCGATGGTTCCGACCACGCGGTACGGCCCGATGGTTCGTTCAACCACCCGGCAGCCTCACCGTCCAGTTTTTCCTGAGCTCAGCCCGGTTCACCCGGAGAGTTTAGCCGAGTCCCGTCCACCAGGGCCGACCCGGCGACGAATCCGCTGGACCAGGCCCATTGGAAATTGAATCCTCCCAGCCGGCCGTCGACGTCCAGGATCTCGCCGGCGAAGAAAAGCCCCGGCCAGATTCGCGATTCGAGAGTTCCGGCGTCCACTTCGGCGAGATCGACTCCCCCGGCCGTGGCTTCGGCGAAGCCGTAGCCGCGATCCCCGATCACGGGAAGCTCCTGTTCGGTCAATGCGCGAACCAGGCGGCGCCGGGGTTCACGCCCCAGTGCGCTCCACTTCGTTCCCGCATCGACTTCCGCCAGCTCCGCCACAGCCGCCGCGAGACGCTCAGGGAACCATTGTCGAAGCAGGCGAACGACGGTTCGATTCGGATGAGGGCGCCCTTCCTCGAGGAGCTTGTTTTCGACCGCTTCGAAATCCAATTCGGGAAACAGGTTCAGCTCGACTCGCGTCCCCTCCTGATCGAGGGCGGCCCGCGCGACATGGCGCGACAGGTCGAGCGGGGCCGGGCCGCTGACGCCGAAATGAGTCCAGAGAAGCGATCCGGAGATCTTTTCCGCGAGCCGCTTTCCGCGCCGGAGCCGAAGCTGGGCGGGATGACTGATTCCGGCGAGCGCTTCGTGGAACGCACCGCCTAACAACAAGGGAACGAGCGCGGGAGTGGTCGGGACGATCCGGTGCCCGAGCGCGCCGGCCGTATCCATTCCCCACCCGTCGCTGCCGGTCTTGGGGAGCGAGAGCCCGCCGGTCGCGAGAACGAGCCGATCGGCGAGAAGCGGCTCGTGGTCCGTTCGAATCCGGAAACGTCTTTCGATCGGCACGACCTCGCGCACGCGCACGCCCGGCACGAGCGTCACGCCCGCGCGCGCCGCGCGCACGAGAAGCGCGTCCAGAACGTCTTTGGCACGGTTCGAAACCGGAAAGAGTTTGCCCAGCGGCTCGGCACGGAGCGGAACTCCCGAATCTTCGAAAAATCGACGGGCCGCCTGCGCCGGAAACCGCCGAAGAATCCGCCGCACGAAGGTTCGCGGACCTCCCCAATAATCGCTTTCCGCCACGCTCTCGTTCGTCACGTTGCAGCGTCCGCCGCCACTGATGAGAATTTTCGCGCCGGGCTTTCTCGCCGTGTCGACGAGAACAACCTCTCCTGCCCCTTTTTCAGCCGCGGTGATGGACGCCATGAGACCCGCGGCTCCCGCGCCGACGATGACAATCCGCGTCATCGGCTCACGCGGGAATCCTCGACGTCGAGGTGCCTGAAGTTTGAGTCAAGATTCTCACGGAGAATGAGGCGTACGACCGTACGCCGCAGTGAGCGCGAGAGCAGGAGGTGGCTGAAGTTTGAGTCAAGATTCTCACTGGGGAGGCGAGAGTGGGTCGATGGCGCCGCCCACCGACAAGCCGCGAATGAGGCGTACGGCTGTACGCCGCAGTGAGCGCGCGAGCAGGAGGTGCCTGAAGTTTGAGTCAAGATTCTCACTGCGAATGAGGCGTACTCCTGTACGCCGCAGTGAGCGCGCGAGCAGGAGGTGCTTGAAGTTTGAGTCAACATTCTCACTGGGGAGGCGAGAGTGGGTCGATGGCGCCGCCGACCGACAAGCCGCGAATGAGGCGTACTCCTGTACGCCGCAGTGAGCGCGCGAGGAGGAGGTGGCGTCAGCGGCCCGCTATCGCCGACCTCGCTGGCGCTCGTTCGACTTCGACTCGCGCATCGTTGAAACAGGCTCCTCCCGAAATCCGGCTCACCCGGTCGGGAACGAGGGCGGAGGCCACTTTCCCATTCCGGGAAGCCTTCCGCCAGAGCCCTTTCGGAATCGCGACCACGCCCGGGCGAATCTCCGCGGAGAGGCTCGCGCGACAGACGACCTCTCCCGTTTCGTTCCAGATTCGAACCAGGCCCCCTTCTTCGATTCCGCGCGAAGCGGCGTCGTCCGGCGAGATTTCGAGCCGCGCCTCCGGCAGGTTGTATTCACCGCAGGTCGAGCTGATCGTGTTTCCCTTCGACGGAGAAATGAGGGCGAGCGGGAATTGCGAATTCTCGGTCAGCGGCTCGTCGCGATAAATGCCGTCGCCGAACGAGGCGGGAAAAAGATCGATCCTGCGATCGGCCGTCAGCGGGAAACAGTTGACGAATTGAACGGGCCGGGGGCCGGGGAAATCGAGCTCGTGCCAGGGTTTTCCGGCGAGCGCCGAAAGATCGACGGGCCGGGAGACCGGGCCGCGAATTGCGGCCAGAGCCCGCTCGGCCAGAGCATCGGAGTCTTCTTCGAACCATTCGGCGCCACGGTGAAGAGAATTCGCCGCCAGGCGCCCAAGCCGGCGAAAAAGATCCTCGTTCGAGAGCGATTCGCCGACCGGCGGAATCACCGGCTCCGCCAGGGCGATTCCATAGTTTCCGTACGACTTCGTCAGTTCACGGTGTTCGAGAAAGGTCGTGGCCGGAAGCACGTAATCGGCGAAACAGGCGGTGTCGGTCATCACCTGATCGTGGACGACCGTGAAGAGATCGTCACGCAGGAGCCCTCGTTCGATCCGATTCTGATCGGGCACGGTGACGACGGGATTGCAGTTGTAAACGAACAGGGCGTCGACGGCGCCACCGTTTTCTCCCAGGAGCGTCCTTCCGAGAAGATTCATGTTCACGGTACGGGTCGGCGGCGCGGGAATCGCCGCGATGGCCTCCTCGGCGACCTGATAACCGCCGGAGGCCGACAGTGCGTACCCGCCGCCCGGCTTCCCGAATTTTCCGGCGATCGTCGGAAGTGCGAGGACGGCCGCCACCGAGCTCTCGCCGTTGCGATTCCTCTCGAGCCCCCAGCCGCAACGGATCATCGCCGGATCGGCCTCGGCATACTCTTTCGCGAGACTCGCGATCGCCGAAGCGGGAATTCGCGCCATCGAGGCGGCCCGCTCGAGAGGGAATTCCCTCGCCCGTTCGAGAAGCCGCTCCGCACCGTGGCTGTGCTCCGCGAGAAACGCACGATCGAGCCGGCCCATCCGCTCGATCTCGGCGATCAATGCCAGCGCCACGGCGAGATCGGTGCCGGGGTAGATCGCGAGATGACCGTCGATGTCTTTCGCGGAAAGTGTCCGGCGTGGATCGATCAGGATCACCCGGGCGCCGTTTTTGCGAGCCCGCTTCAGACAGGGGAGGAGATGAATGTTGCTGGCCGCCGGATTGGCTCCCCAAATGATGATGAGCTTCGATCTTTCGAAGTCGCGAAAATCCGACGAAGGCATTTTCCCGTAGAGCCCTTTCGCGGCGGCCCCGGTCGGCGCGGCACAGACGGTTCGGGCGAGCCGCGAGGCGCCGAGGAGTCGAAAGTAGCGTTCGTCCAGAACCCCCTGGGTGAGCATGCCGTTCGAGCCGCCGTAGAAAAAGGGAAGAATGGCTTCTCCCCCGCGATTCCGGACGATTCCGACGAGCTGCTCGTTGATGTCGGCCAGCGCCTCGTCCCACGCCACTCGAACGAAATCGCCGCTCCCTTTCGCGCCTCGCCTTTTCATCGGATGGAGCAATCGATCCGGCCCGTAGACCCGCTCGGTGAACCGGCTCACTTTGTTGCAGATGAATCCGGCTGTGAGCGGATTCGAATGATTTCCGGAAATTCTCGTCACGCGTCCCGCGTCGACCTCGACGTTCAAGGTGCAGCGATCCGGGCAGTCGAGTGGACAGACCGAATGATGCCGTGTGATGCCGGTGGGCTCCGCGTTCATCTTGAAACCTCCCGGGTCAGCGCGCCAAAGCGCCCGCCCGGGAGGATTGTTTCGCGATCAGTAGGAGATGCGCAAACCGACACGGACGCTTCGCGGTTCCTGGCGTTTGAGCGCCTTGCCGTAGTTCCTGTTGGCGGGGTACCTCGATTCGTTGTCTGCGCTGGCGAAATCCCACCGCTGGTCGAGAACCGTTGCTTTCTGCGCGTTGAGGAGATTGAAGACGTCGACCAGGGCGCGCACCGTCACTGGCCCGGCCGCGACGGGGTACCCCAGATGGAGGGCGATTTCATAGGTGTCGGGAGTCCGTCCTTCGGCGCCGCGGGTCGTCAGGAAATGCTCGTAGCGCCCGTAGCCGTCGTCGAAGCCGTAACGGGTGACCGGCGTGCCGGTCCGGTAGTAGGCCGCGGTGCCCACCTCCAGCTGGAAAGGGAAGGTGTAGGTGCCCGACAGCTTGAACTGGTGGCGGCGGTCGTTCGACAGGTCGCCGCGGTTGTTGATCGTGAACTCGTAATAGTCGTAGGCGGCGCTGATGTTCGGGTCGGGGCCGACATTGGTGAACGGCGCGTACTCGCCGTCGTAGTTTCCGCGGAGCCGCGAATAGATGTAGCTGGCCATGAAGCGCCCGCCCTCGAACCTTTTTTCGGCGTCGATTTGAAAGCCGTGGAACTGACGCTGAGCTTTGGGAGCCGTGTATGCGAAGGAATCGTAATTCTCGTTGTAGATCGCTTTCATGATGCCCCGCCCCGGATTTCCGATGCAGTACTCTCCGGAGGCCGGATCGCAGAGAAAGTCTTCAATGACTTCCCGGTAACGGCGATAAATGTATTTCGCTCCGACCCGGAATCCCGGCGAGAGCTCTTTGTCGTATCCGACCACGTATTCCTCGAGACTCTGCCCCCGAAGATCCTGGTCGGTCCGTTCGGAGTAGGGCTGCCCGAGGATGTTGCTCGTGCTTCCCACGATCGCTTCGGCCGCCGGATCGGGAGTGGTTCCGACCGGATCGAAATTGTAGATGTGGGGCTGACGCTCGAAGGAGAACGAACGAATCACGAGGTCCATCGGAATCTCTTCGTAGTAAATGCCGTAGGACGCGTAAGCCCGGCTCCCCGGATCGAATTCCGGAACCCAGATCACTCCGAGGCGCGGAGCGTAGTTCTTCTTGAGATCGATGACCGTGGCGCCGGAATAGTCCTTGATCTCCTGGTGATCCCATCGAACCCCTGCCGAAAGGGTCAGGGAGGGAGTCACACTCCACTTGTCCTGCAGGTAGATCGTCGTGGTCTGGTGCTTCGGGTTGGCGATGAGCGACGAGGTCGGCGCATTGCCGAGCGTCGCGTCGGGCGTGGTCCAGTAGAAGTGCTCGTAGACGGCCGGAATGCCGTCGCCTGGATCCTGATCGAAGATCGTCACCTGCTGACCGCCCGAGAACGTTTTCAAAACTTTTGCCTTGTCCTTCTGAAACTCGAGCCCCGCTTTGAGCGAATGGTCGCCCCAGAAGGACTGCACGCTGGCGCCGAAAAAGTCACGCGTGAATCGCTTCTTCGATTCGAAGCCGAATCCGCCCGTTGCAAATCCGTCGCTGGAATTGTCGAGGTATTGAATCTCCTCCCCCTCGGGCGTCGACGGGCCGATCCGGCGATTTTCCTCGTGCCGCGAAACCTGGAAGCTCGCCAGCCAGGAAATCGAGAGGATCGCTTCGGCGCGCAGAGAATAGTCGTGCCCGCCGGTGTCGTTGCGCCCCAGAAACGTCGACGGATCCCCGTTGGTTCCGTGTTGCGCGTCCAAAATCACGCCGCTGTCGACCGTCGGGTCTCCGATGTACGAGCCGATCAGGCTGACGAAGTCGGTGAGGCGAAGGGTCAGCTTCGCCGCGGAGAGGTTCCTCCGTTGTTCGGCCGTGTAATCTCTCGTCACGTCGGTCGTGACCGGAGTGTCTTTTTGGTTTTTCACCCGGTCGTAAGCGCCGAAGAACCAGAGCCGGTCGGGGAGAAAATATCCGCCGAGATCGAGGCCGTAGTCCTCTCTCGTGTAGCCGGAGGTCTGCCCCGCATTGGTTTCATCAGGATGTTTGTTCGAGCTTTGCAGACTGTCGTTGTCCCGGTAGCCGAAGAGGTCGCCGTGGAATTCGTTTCCGCCGGACTTGGTGATGACGTTGATGATGCCGCCCGTCGAACGTCCGTATTCCGCTTCGTAACCGCCGGTTTTCACTTCAACCTCTTGAATGAATTCGAAATTCAGCTCTTTTCCCTGGGTTCCGTACTCCGCATTGGTCGTATTGACTCCGTCGATGAAATAGGCGTTTTCCGAACCGCTCGATCCGTAAATCGTCAACCCGGTTCCTCTTCCATCCGCCTCGTCGTTCGAAGCGCCCGGAACGACCTGGGCAACGGAAGCGTAGCTTCTGGCCGTCGGAAGGGTGGTGAGCGCGGTTTCGTCGAAATTTTCTCCCACTCTCGTCGAGGATCGGTCGATGAGCGGCGCCCCGGCCGTCACGCTGACCGCTTCGCTGACGGTCACCTGCATCGTCACGTCGACGTTCGCGGTCGCGCCGAGCGAAACCGGGACCCCTTTTCTTTCCACCGTCTCGAATCCCGAGACCGAAAACTTCACGTCGTATTTTCCCGGGAGCAGAAAGGTCACGTGGTAAAGACCCGACGCGTCGGATGTCGTCGTCTTGGCCCCTTGGAGCGCCGGCCCTGACAACTCGACTCGCACGCCGCCGAGCGGACCGCCGTCGGGGCCGGTCGTCCTCCCCTGCATCGCGCCGGTCGTCGTGTCCGCAAAGACCGGCCAGGTGAGAGACAGGGCGAGCAGTAACAGGACTCCCGGGAACGCAGCGCGGCGAATGGTCATGACGATCCTCCTTCGGTTATTCGACCGCGGGAGTCTAGCATTCGAGAAGTCGGCGTCAAGGATCGGAGGCTCTCCCGAGCGGGGTCGGACCGGCGGGCGGTGCCCGCATGTTAAGATTCGACGCTTTCCTGAAAAGAAGACCCCACGCTCGAAGAACGAAACAATCCATGATCTCCGCCTTTTCGCCCTCGGCTCCCCGACGATCCTGGCGGTCCAGAATCACGTTCGCGCTTATCGCCGCCTTCCTTCCGGCACTATCTTGCGGATCGGGCCCGGCGCGTCCGGATACAGCGCCGCTCCACCTGGTGATCCTCCAGACGAACGATCTTCACGGTCGAGCCTATTCGGAACCGGCGACCTGGATCGATGACAGGAACCCGCCGGCGGCCGGCGGGCTGGCGGCGGTGGCCGCCCGCATCGAGAAGGAAAGACGCGAGGCGATCGCAGGTGGGGACCGAGTTCTCGTCGTCGATTGCGGAGACATGTTCGAAGGAACTCCCGAAGGAGACCTGACCCGCGGAGAGCTGGTCATCGACGCGATGAACGCGATCGGTTACGACCTGGCGGTCGTGGGAAATCACGATTTCGATCAGGGTGCCGGAGCTCTGGAAAAACTGTCGAAACGCGCAAAGTTCCCCTTCCTCGGCGCGAACATCCATTCGAAGTCCGGCCGCCCTTCCTGGCTTCGCGGTTCGGTGGATCTCCCCGATCTCGGCGTCGAGATTCTCGGCCTTCTGACCAGCCAGATGGAGCATCTCTCGCTCGCCGGAACCCGCGAGGGGCTGGGCTTCGAGCGCGAAGAGGAAGCCATCGACCATCATCGATGGAAGCCTCACCGCGTCCGAATTCTCCTGACGCACGCCGGATTCGAAGAAGAGCGGCGACTGGCTCGTTCGGGGAAGATCGACGCCATTCTGGGAGGTCACAGCCATTCACGGATCGCAGAAAAAATCGGCGGGGTGCCCTACCTTCAATCCGGTTCCCACGGCACGAACATCGGCCGGATGGATCTCTGGATCGATCGCGTCCAAGGACGGATCGTCCGCTCGGAGGTCCGGCTCGAGCCGGTCTTTGCCTCGGATGGAACAGATCCGGCGGTCGTGAGAATCATCGCCGGCTACGCCGGCGCAATCGACCGCGTGATGAACGTCGAGGTCGGAGACCTGGCGCAGGACCTCAGGAGAGACAGTCACGGACGCTCGTCTCCACTCGGAAACTATCTCTGCGACCTCATGCGGGAAGAAACGGGCGCGCAGATCGCGATTCACAACCGCACAGGAATCCGCGCATCGCTCCGAAAAGGGCGGGTTCGCCTTCGCGACATCTACGAAGTCTCCCCTTTCGGCAACACCCTCGTCACCATGAAGCTCACGGGAGACGCTCTTCTCGCGATCCTTCGGCATGCTGATTCACATGAGCGCCTGTTCCTCGAAACGAGCGGCCTCGAAATCATCTACGAGGGGGGCAGGCTGGGCGAAGTGCTCGTCGAAGGAAAACCGCTCGAGCCGAAACGTGATTACAGCGTGGTGACGAATTCGTTTCTCGCACACTCCGGCGACGATCACACCGGATTCGGCCGCGGCCGGGAAGTCCGAGACACGGCCATCGACTTCGTCGAAATGACAAAACGCGATCTGGCGAAAAATTCGCCGCGGCGATACGAATCCGCCGAAAGAGTCAGGCCGAAGAATCCCGAAGAGAACCTTCGACCGGCACGGTAGCCCGCAAGAAACCAATGCCGGCGAGTGTGCTGATAAACTCGAAGGGTTCGAGCAGCCACGATCTTCCCCCCGATGATTTCCCGCTCGCAGCCCACCGGCCCCATGGAGCTCGAAGGAGTCTTCTAAAAAAATGAGCGACCCGATTCGAGCGTCGACCGAGCTGGAAGCAAGAAAAGTGGCCGAGGCGGCCCGCGAATCGGAGTGGGGGCGGGCGAGCTTCCTGAAAGAGCTCTTCCTGGGAAATTTCCGGCTCGACCTGATCCACCCGTTCCCGGAGGCCCCCGAACGGCCCGAATTCGCGTCGTTCTTCGAGAGATTCAAGACGTTCCTTCACGATCAGGTCGATTCGGTCGCCATCGACGCCACCGGAGAATATCCGGCCGAAGTGATCGACGGGCTCCGAAAGCTCGGCGCATTCGGAATGAAAATCCCTAAGGAATACGGCGGGCTCGGATTTTCGCAAGTCGAATATAGCCGCGTGATGGAGCTTCTCGGATCGATCGACGGAAACCTGACCGCCCTCCTCTCGGCCCATCAGTCGATTGGCGTTCCGCAGCCGCTGAAGCTGTTCGGAACTCCGGAACAGAAAAAGAAGTATCTGCCGCGCTGCGCTGCGGGCGCGATCTCTGCGTTCGCGCTCACCGAACCCGGCGTCGGGAGCGACCCTTCGAGCCTCGCTACCACGGTTGAGCTCACTCCGGACGGGGACGCTTACATTCTCAGCGGCGAGAAACTCTGGTGCACCAACGGCACCCTCGCCGAGTTGCTCGTCGTCATGGCCCGTCACCCGAACACGAAGAAGATCAGCGCTTTCGTCGTCGAAACCGCCTGGCCCGGAGTCCGCATCGAGCACCGTTCGCGATTCATGGGGCTGCGCGCTTTGTCCAATGCCGTCATCTCGTTCAAGAACGTCCGCGTTCCGAAAGAAAACCTGATCGGCGCCGAAGGGCGGGGACTCAAAATCGCACTCGTCACGCTCAACACCGGCCGGTTGACGCTCCCGGCCGGCGCCGCCGGCGCGGCAAAGCTCTGCCTGGAGATCTGCCGCCGCTGGTCGGCCGAACGAATTCAATGGGGACACCCGATCGGAAAACACGAAGCCATCGCGCACATCCTCGCCGACATGGCGGCAACCACCTTCGCGATGGATTCGGTTTCGCTTCTGGCGAGCCAGATGGCCGACCGCGAAGGCTACGACATTCGACTCGAAGCAGCAGCAGCCAAAGAGTGGAACACCGTGGAGGGATGGCGAATCGTCGACAAGACGATGCAGATTCGGGGCGGCCGAGGCTATGAAACCGAAATGAGTCTCGCGGAACGGGGGGAAAAACCGATTCCGATGGAGCGGCTGATGCGTGATTTCCGGATCAACCTGATTTTCGAGGGGTCGAGCGAAATCATGCATTTGTTCATGGCGCGGGAAGCGGTCGACAAGCATCTTCAGATCGCCGGAACGATGATCGACCCGGAAAAAGGGATCGGCGAGAAACTCGCGGCGTTCCCGAAAATCGCTTCGTTCTACGCCGGCTGGTACCTCGGCCGCTGGTTCGGGTGGGGGCGCTGGCCGCGTTATTCCCGGTTCGGCCTCCTGGCGACCCATCTTCGATTCGTCGAGCGAAAATGCCGCAAGCTCGCCCGCGAAATCTTTCACGGAATGACGGTCTACCAGGGGAAAATGCAGAGGAAACAAGCGTTTCTGTTCCGGGCCGTCGACGTGGCCTGCGAGCTCTTCGCGATGGCGGCGACGATTTCGCGGGCGCAGCGCCTCGCCGATTCGGGCTCGACCGATGCCTCCGGGGCGCGGGAGCTGGCCGATCTCTTTTGCCGGAACTCCTCCCGGAGGGTCGATCATCTTTTCCATTCCCTCTGGTCGAACGACGATGCCGTGAAGTACGAAGTCGGGCAGAACGTTCTCGAAAAAGAGCACGCCTTCGCCGAGAAAGGGATCGTCGGGCTCGAATGGATCGACGAGGCTTTTGGAAAACGGAACCCGGCCGGTGAAACAGCGTCGAGCAAGCTCGCCGAACCGGTGCCCCGCTGAGCGAACCCCAGAGAAATTCGCAATCGACCTCAGGGGCCGTGATCTACGGAACCTTCGCGCTCCTCACTCTGATTTGGGGAACGACGTGGGCGGCGATTCGAGTCGGGCTCGACGGAGTTCCCCCTTTCACCGGCGTCGCACTTCGATTCGCCGTTGCGTCGCTCGTTCTCTTTGCGCTCGGCTGGAAGCTGGGCATTCCCTTCGGCCGCGCTCCCAATGAAAAACGCGCCTGGATCGCAGTCGGGCTTCTCTCGTTTTGTGTCTCCTACGGCGTCGTTTACTGGAGCGAGCAATGGGTTCCCAGCGGCGTGTCCTCCGTGATTTTCTCGACCTTCCCGCTGCTCGTCGCGGTTCTCGCGCACTTCTTCCTCCCCGGAGAGCGGCTTCGGCTCGGCAGCGCCGCGGGAATTCTTCTCGGCTTCGCCGGGATTGGAATCATCTACTCCGAGGATTTTTCCCGTCTGGGGGGGCGCGAGGTTCGAATGGCGGCGGTGGTTCTGTTGCTCTCGCCGGTCGCTTCGGCCATGGGCTACACCCTCGCGAAAAAATGGGGCGCCGGCGTTCACCCGATTTCTTTGTCGGCCGTGCCGATGGCCATCACCGCGGTCGTGATGGGGGGAGTGGCCTGGGCCACGGAACGGGGACAGGTCATCCGCTTCACTCCGCAGAACGTCGGGGCCCTCCTCTACCTGGCCCTTCTCGGCTCCGCGGTGACGTTTACGCTTTACTACTGGCTCCTTTCGATCCTCCCGGCCACGCGCCTCTCCCTCATTGCCTACACGATTCCGGTCGTCGCGGTTTTCGTCGGCTCCGTTTTTCTCCACGAACCGATGACTCTCCGGATCGCCGCCGGATCGCTGCTCGTCATCGGCGGCGTCGCCGTCGCCGCGAAAAACAAATCCTGACGCGGGCCCGACGAGCCGCTCCGGGCCGCTGTGCTAGGCTGATTTCGTGAGCTCTTCTGCCGGCGGTTCCGAGCGGCTCGAACGCGTCGTCGACATCGTCGCGGCCGGTGTCGCCATTTTCTTCACGTTCGCCCTTCCGCTCCCGGACTCGTCGATTCCCTGGCGCGGTGTTGCCTTTCAGATCGCCGGCTGGACCATTTTTCTCCTCATCGTCGGCCTTCTCTGGGGGCTCCATCGCACGATCCGGCGAACGTCGCGCCGGGCCGCCTCGACGGAGCTCATTCTCCATTTTCCGTTTCTCGTCTCGCTGCTCCTTCTGACCGTTCCCGCCCGGCGGATTTCCATGTTCGTTCAGGGGGAACCGACACGAATCGCCCGGGCGGGATTTTTGAGCGCTCTCTCCTGGTACGCCGCACTTCTCGCCATCGGCCTGGCCTCGCTGGCTTTACTGGCCGGATCGCCGTCTTCGGCGCCGATCGAGGATGAAGCCGGCCCGGAGCTGGATCTCGATCGTTCGAGACGCCGCGTGATTTTCGCGGCGTCGGCTCTGGCGGCTCTCACCGCGCTGTTTCTGCCGATCTGGGGCGGAGCCATCCTCCTCGTCTGGACTCTTTTTCCGCTGGGATTTCATCTCGAACGGCGAAGACTGCTCCGGCTCAATCCCTCGCTCAAAGAGACGCTCGAGCAATAAACGCGGAGACCCTTCCTCGAGGGTCCCTCCTTCCCCGGAACCGCGGCCCGGCGACGGCTCGCACGGGTCTGATTCTGGCGGCATCCGTTTCCGAGGCGTCGTAAACTCCGCACCGGGAGGCCCGATCATGCCGGTTCCAATTCGAGCTCGTTTTTCACTTCGTGCCGCTGCGGTTCTGGCGGTTCTTTTTCTCATCGCTCCGGCCGGGCGGCTCCGCGCCGCCGGACGCTCCTTCGACGACGACTTCGCGCCCAGGTCGATGCGTCTCGACTATTTCCACTCGGGAACTTCCAGCGAGGAACACATTTCGCTCGACCGGGTCGTTTCGGACGGCCCGTGGGCCGGAAGCCGGGCGCGCCTCCTCGACGAAACCGGTCTCGGAAAATATTTTTTCGAGATCATCGACCCGAAAACGAACCGGGCCCTCTACTCCCGCGGTTTTTCGTCGATTTACGGCGAATGGGAAACGACGGGGGAAGCCAAGGAGATCTGGCGAACGTTTCACGAGTCGCTCCGGTTTCCCCAGCCAAAGAAAAGAATTTCGGTGCGGCTGTCGAAGCGCGATGCCAAAGGAATCTTTCACGAGCTCTGGAGCTCTTCGATCGACCCGGCGTCGCGGGGCGTCAACCCGAAGGACATCGAGCCGCTCGGAAAGGTCTGGAGCGTTTTCGAGAACGGTCCGGCGGAGAATCACGTCGACCTTCTCATTCTCGGCGACGGCTACAGTGCTTCCGAAATCACCAAGTTTCATGCTGACGTTGGGCGGCTGGTCCGCCGATTGTTCGACACCGATCCGTTCAAGAGCCGCAGGAGCGAATTCAACGTCCGCGCTCTTGACCTCCCGTCCGGAAAAAGCGGCGTCAGCCGCCCGCACCTCGGCGAATTCCGGCGCTCCCGTTTTTCCGCCGATTACAGCGCGTTCGACTCCGAACGTTACGTCCTGTCGTTCGATAACCGCGCGATCCGCGACGCCGCCTCGGCGGCGCCGTACGACTTTTTCATCGTCGTCGTGAACGAGCGCACCTACGGCGGGGGCGGAATCTTCAACTGTCAGGCGACGGTCGCCGCCGACAGCGCGTTCGCCGAGTACGTTTTCGTCCACGAATTCGGCCATTCGTTCGCCGGCCTCGGCGACGAATACTTCACCTCCGAGGTCGCTTACGAAACCGGCGGCAAAGAGCACCCGGAACCGTGGGAGCCGAACGTCACCGCTCATCCCGCGAAGGAAGAGCTCAAATGGGCGGAGCTCCTCTCCCCGTCGATCGTTCTGCCGACCACCTGGAAGAAAGACGAGTTTGAAAAGGCCTCGCGGGAGTACCAGAAAAAGCGGAAGGCGCTTCGCGAGAGCCGGGCCCCCGAAGAGGAAATGGAAAAACTTTTTTTCTCGGAAAAAAAGATCGAGACCGAGCTCTTCGCGAAAGAGGCGGACGCCGGGAAAGTCGGGGCGTTCGAAGGAGCGGGCTACGAAGCGGTCGGGCTTTTCCGCCCGTCCGTCGACTGCATCATGTTCAGCCGCAACGATGTCGGCTTCTGCTCCGTTTGTCGTCGCGCGATCGAAAAAATGATCGACCTTTACGCGGGGCGCTGACTCCGCCTTTCCGGGTTGTGCCGGCGGCGGCGGCCGAGGTGACCGGGCTTTGCCCGGTCACCTCGGTGCGTTCCGCTAATTCAAAAGCGCCAGCTGGTCCCCGGACGGGGGCTCGTTCTCTTCTTCGTCCCGCTCGGCGAGCTTGGCCACGGCGACGACCCGGTCGCTTCCTTCCAGATCGATGAGCTTGACCCCCATGGCGCTGCGCCCGGTTTCGCGAATGGTCTTCACCTTGATTCGGATCAGGATACCCTGCTCGGTGATGAGGAGAATTTGATCCTCTTCGGTGACGGCCTTGATTCCGGCCACCGGGCCGTTTTTCTCTGAAATCTTCAGGTTGATGACCCCCGAACCGCCGCGCCCCTGGAAACGGTATTCGGCGGCGTCAGTTCGTTTTCCAAACCCCTTCTCGGTCACGGTGAGAATCAGGCTGTTCTCTTCGACCACGTCCATCTCGACGACATAGTCTTCGTCTTTTTTGAGCTCGATCCCCTTGACCCCGGTCGTGTCACGCCCCGTGGGCCGCACGTCGGTTTCTGCGAAACGAATCGCCATCCCCTGGTGCGTACCAAAGAAAATCTGCTGGTCCCCGCGCGTGATCCGGACCGAGAGGACTTCGTCCCCCTCTTCGAGATTGATCGCGATGATTCCGGCGGAACGGGGGTTTCCGTAGGCCGCGAGCGGCGTTTTCTTGACCGTTCCGTTTTTCGTGGCGAAGACCAGGAACTTGTCCTCGGGAAAATCCTTGGTGGCGACGAACGCGGCGGGGCGTTCTCCTTCTTCCAGCTGGAGAAGGCCGACGATCGCTTTTCCGCGGGCAGCGGGGCCGATCTGCGGCAGGTCGTAAACCTTGATCCAGTGAACCCGCCCGAGATTGGTGAAGACCAGGACGTACGCGTGGGTCGAAGCGACGAACAGATGCTCGACGACATCCTCTTCTTTCGTCGCCATCCCCGTCCGCCCCTTGCCTCCGCGCCGCTGAGCGCGGTAAATCGAAAGGGGGGAACGTTTGATGTAACCGCCGCGCGAAACGGTGATCACCATTTCCTCTTCGTGGATCATGTCCTCGATCGTGAGCTCGGTCGTCTCGGCGACGATCTCCGTCCGGCGCGGGTTGGCGAAACGCTTCTTGATGTCGGTGAGCTCGTCTTCGATGATCTTCAGAACCAGCTTCTCGCTGCCGAGGATCTCTTTGAGGCTGGCGATGAGCTCGAGGACCTCGCGCCATTCGGCGAAAATTTTGTCGCGCTCGAGGCCCGTCAATCGTTGCAGCCGCAGCTCGAGGATGGCCTGCGCCTGAATTTCCGACAAGCGGATGGCCGCCTCGGGATTTTTTTTGAGGTCCGGAACCTTTTCGTTCCGTCCGAAAAGAAGATTGTCCAACCCAACCCGGTTGGCGACCACTTCCGTTGTGAGGCGCTCGCGCGCTTCTTTCGGATCCTTCGATGACCGGATGATCGCGATCACGGTGTCGATGTTCGCCAGGGCGATCGCGAGCCCTTCGAGGAGATGGGCGCGCTCTTCGGCTTTCCGGAGCTCGAAACGCGTCCGTCGAATGACGACCTGTTTGCGAAAGACAATGAAGTGCTCGAGCAGCTGCTTGAAATTGCAAACCTTGGGACGACCGTCGACGAGGCAGAGAAAAATAATTCCGAACGTCGACTGCATCGCGGTCTGGGCGAAGAGGTTGTTCAACACCACGGCCGCCATTTCGCCGCGCTTGAGCTCGATCACGATTCTCATTCCGTCGCGGTCGCTCTCGTCCCGGAGGTCCGAAATTCCTTCGATCTTTTTCTCGTGAACGAGCTCG
>Ga0315281_10004396_pt1 | contig 20461 bp, 20 predicted proteins | sample YL17G07_0_MG_FD_204540 | JGI IMG/M metagenome (GOLD analysis project Ga0315281, IMG submission 204540) | Sediment microbial communities from Yellowstone Lake, YNP, Wyoming, USA - YL17G07_0 | ecosystem: Environmental > Aquatic > Freshwater > Lake > Sediment | place: USA: Wyoming | collected...
TGAGCCGTGAGCGTCAACGTCAGTCACCTCCCGTTGGCGCACATTCAGCCTCACGCCTGCTACGGCACGATCGCCACCTGCGCTTCCGCAAACGCAAACCGCGCCGGGCCGCCATTGAGGCGCAGGTATTGCGCGGTGGTCGCGCCGAAACCCAAGTCAATATACTGGCTCTGGGTCAGCGTGTCGCAGTTCGGCACGCCGCAATCGCCACTGCCGGTATAGACCGTCGTCCAGTTCGAGCCATCCGTGCTCACTTGAATGGAGAGCAATTGCGTCGGCTCGTGATTGTCGGGTTGCGCCCAGAGTTTCACGCCCACCATTTTTTGCGGAGCGCCTAAATCGAAAACCCACGCCGCCGGGCCGTTGCGCAGGCTGGCCCAGGTGAACGTATTTTTATCGGCCATGTCTTTGGGGCGGCCGACGACCGTGCCGCCGTCATTGGTCGCGGTGAATTGTTGCGTGAAGGTGGCGTTGCCCGGAATGGGCTGGGGGCCACTGCCGGGGGGTTGAGTCGCCGCCGGAGGTTGCGTGGCCGCGGGGGCGGAGGTCGTCGTAGGTTGCGCCGAAGTCGCGGCGGGCGCAGAGGTGTTCGTCGGAAGCGGGGTCGCCGTCGGGACGGGCGTATCGGTCACGGCGGGAGTCACAGTCGGCGTGTCTGAAGGGAGCGCCACCACGGAAGTCGGACTTTCAACTGCGGTCGGCGTCTCGGTGGGCGGGCCGCCGGGAGTGGACGAGGCGGGAACGGCGGTGGGGAAAGAGAACGTGGTAGCAGTCGGCGCGGCGAGGGTGGCGGTGGCCTCCGGCGCGGTGGCGGAGGCTTCGGGCGAGGCCGCGCTGGCGAGGGTAAGAGTTGGGGTGGCTTGCGGCGCTTGGGTCGGGAGGAGGACAACCGCCGGGGGCGCGGTGATGGCCGGGGTGAGGGGGACAATCGGCGCCTCGGCGCGTTCACAGGCCAGGCTGGCTCCGGTGAGCGCGAGGGCGGCGATGAGGATGCGGCGAGCGGCAGAATTCAGCATGGACGATAGCCTTCTTTCTCAGGTGAGGCGAATGGTAATGGATTAGGGCGAGAACGCAAGCGAACCCTTAACCCCCTCCCTGAGTCCCTCCCCCATCGCGCGTATTTATCTTGGTGTTATTACTCATCCAATCGGCGCGATGGGGGAGGGGTGGGGGTTACACCGGCACAATACATTCCTTCGAATCAAATTTCGGATTATTCACCAACGTCGAGACCGAGTAGGCTTTCATCTGCGACGCGGCGAAAGGCTTGAGCAGAGGCCGGGTTTTCTCGGCGGGCAGTTCGTCGGGCGAGAGCCACAGCGCGTAGGCTTTGGGCGGCAGGATGACGGGCATCCGGTCGTGGATATTTTTCATCAGCGAGTTCGGTTCGGTGGTGATGATGGTGCAGGATTTGATCAACTTATCGTCGGGCGCTTTCCAGACTTCCCACAGCCCCGCCAACGCAAACGGCTGGCCGCCCTTGAGTTGAATGTACGTGGGCGTCTTGGACTTTCCCTCGCGCTTCCACTCGTAGAACCCGTCGGCGAGGACGAGACAGCGGCGTTTTTTGAGGGCCGCGCGGAATGACGGTTTCTCGGCCAGCGTCTCGCCCCGGGCGTTGATCATCCGGTAGCCGATTTTGGAATCTTTGGCCCACGAAGGAATCAAGCCCCACTGGAAGAGTTCAATCTTCCGTTCAGCAGTGTTGGCGATGACGGCCACCGGCTGGCTGGGCGCGATGTTGAAGCGCGGCAGTAGCCCCGCCGGCGGCGGCGCGCTCAGGTCAAACGCTTCTTGCAAATCGGCGGGGTCAACGGTGAGGGTGAAGCGACCACACATGATAAGAGCCTTTCTTGTAAAAGTATTGACATGATCCTGGAAGCGGCTTATAGTGTGTTCAGAAAGAACCGGGTGGCTAGTCCGCTCCGCATCCATCACCGGACGGATGCCTGGCTAGCAGCAAGGCCCACAGCAAGTAGAAAGGGCTTCCCCGGCTCTTTTTATTTCTGGCGCAAGAGCATTTCGAAATCCCCCCAGCCTACAACCTGTCCCGCCGCTACTCGCCCTTTGTGCGCCTTGAAAGCCAGCGCATGAGCAGGCGACTTTTTGCCAACCTGTTGGAAGACAATCGTTCTGGCCGGATATTGCGGATATTGGTAACGGATGAAGTTGAGCAATATCAGGCGCACATCGGCCTCGTGGCCTTGATATTCGATGTCAATAATAATGCGCGTAATCTTAGGCAGGTGATCACGAATGAGCAGAAAGATGGCGGCCGAGAACAGCCACAGTGTCGCGCGCGATCCGGTTAGCCCCACTCGGCGCAAGCGGCGGATTGCTACTTGCTTGACACGGGCTGGAACAACAATGACGCGCGCTTCCCCGTTGGCAAACGCGAGAGTGGTGGCTTGTTGACTTTGCTCGATCTTGATGCTCTGATCTATTTCAATTTCCACCCGGTCTCCCTCGCCGCTCGTCTGTTCATCATCCCCGCCCGATTGTAGGCTTCTGCCCTCTCCCACGCAAGCCGCCCTCTGCTACAATTCACTGCGCGCCTATGCCTACTTTCACCGACGAGCGCCTCACCCTTAACGGCCACACCTTCCGCGCCTTGCGCGGCGGCGCGGGGCCGCTCGTCCTCTTCCTGCACGGCTTCGCCGTCACCGCCGATATGTGGCGGCCTAATTTGCCAGCGTTCATGGACGCGGGCTACTCGGTGCTGGCGCTTGACCTGCCGGGGCACGGCGATTCCTATCGGCCCCCGCGCCCCTGCGGGATCGCCGACCTCGCATACGCAGTGAACAAATTACTAAACGACTTGCGCGTCGAGCAATTCTTCCTCATCGGCAATTCCCTCGGCGGCGCGGTGGCCAGTGAACTTGCGCTGGCGCAGCCTGCCCAGGTAAAAAAACTCGTCTTGCTCGACGCTCTCGGGCTGGACTCGTTCCTCCCCGTTTTGCAACGCGCCGACTACTGGACCGACCTCATCTTCCCCACCGCGCACTTCATGGCCTTTGGCCCCACCGCGTGGAATATGCGGCGCATCAACCGCATGATTTATTACCATCCGGAGCGCGTGCCGCCGCAGACGTTTGTGATTAACTACCCCGGCGGGTGGCGGCACAACCACTGGGGCCGCATTCTCGTGGGCGCGGGGATGTTCTGGGGGATACTCACCCCCGCCCGCCGCCGCGCCTTCGCCCGACGCCGCGCCGCGCTCCGTATGCCCACCTACATCATCTGGGGCGAGAACGATCACATCATCCCCGTCGCGCACGCCCACGCCGCCCACGCCCTCATCCCCAACTCGCGCCTGTGCATCTTCTCCCCCTGCGGCCACGCGCCCAATATTGAGTATGCCGCAGAGTTCAACCGGGAGGTCTTGCAGTTTTTCGCCGAGTAAGGAAACACCTATCAAGACCAACTTCTAATTTCAAACTCCCAACCCTATCGGCCATTGCGCCGTAACCGTTTTGGTAACTGCTCACGCCCGGCGATTGAAATCGTAGCAACAAAGGCGCAAAGCCTGCCTTCGCAGGCTAACAACCAGTCGGCGCAGGCCGACTTTGTGCCTTCCGTTGGTGCAGTTTTAACTGCCGTGAGCAGTTACCCGTTTTGAAGTTTGAAATTTGGAGTTTGAAGTTCCAAGACGCCTCTTCGCTTTCTCTGCTATCATTTACCCAATGGACGAACCCGCCCTCATCCACGCGGCCCAACGAGGCGACCTCAACGCCTTCAACGGCCTCGTCCTCGCCTATCAAAGTCAGGTCTTCAGCCTCGCCTGCCGCGTCATGGGCGAGGCAGACTCCGCCGCCGACGCCACGCAGGAAGCGTTCATCTCCGCCTACAAGCACATCACTTATTATCGCGGCGGGTCGTTCCGCGCGTGGCTCTTTCGCATCGTCACCAACGCCTGCTACGACGAACTGCGCCGCCGCAAACGCCGCCCCGCCGTCTCGCTCGACGAGTTGACGAATAGCGACGACGGCCCCGATGACGCTTCCGCTCTCCTCGTCTCCAAAGAAGAATCCCCGGAGGCCTACGTCCAACGCCGCGAGGTTCGCGACGCCATCCAAAACTGCCTCGACCATCTCCCCGCCGATATGCGCGCCGTCGTCGTCATGTCCGACGTGCAAGGTCTGGACTACGCCGAAATCGCCGAGAGCGTAGGCACGGCCCTCGGCACGGTGAAATCGCGCCTCTCGCGCGCCCGCGCCCGCTTACGCGACTGCCTGCAAAATGTAAGGGAACTCTTGCCCGCCGCCTACCGTCTTGAAGAGGAGAGTATCCTATGACTACTCCTCGTGACCTCGATCTCCTCTCCACCCACCTCGACCACGCGCTTTCGCCCAACGACCAGGCCGCGCTCGAAGCCCGCCTCGCCCGCGAACCCGAACTCCGCGCCGCCCTCGTGGATTTGCGCGTGAACCGCCGTTTGTTGCGCGCCTTGCCCGCTATTAAGCCTCCGCGCAACTTCACCCTCACACCCGCGCAAGCCGAAGCCCTCCGCCGCCCGCGCGGCTTCTCGCTCTTCCCGGCGCTCCGCTTGGCCACCGCTTTTGCCGCCCTCGCTCTCGCCTTCGTCCTCTTCACCGATTGGCGCACTGGCACATTGACCGGCGGCGCGGCCTCCGCGCCCGAAATCCAAAGCGCCGCCCAGAGCAATGACGCGGCCTCAGGCGGTTCCGCCGAAATCGCGGCTTCCCCTACCTCGATTGATCTTTTCGCCTCCAGCGCCATTACCGAAGCGCCCCCTGCTGATGTGGCGCTGACTCCCTCCGCCAAAGCAGGCGCACTGGAAGACACCGCCACGCCCTCCGCCGAATTCTCTATTGCCGCTCCGGCGATGAGTCCACCTCCCGGCGTCGGCGGTAGCTTACCCGAACCTACCCCGGCCCCGATGACTCAAGACGAAACCACGCGCATAATGGTTGCCCTCACAGAGACTCCGGCGGTGATGACTGACACCACCCACACGGACTCCGCGACCCAGGTGGCCTTGGCTCCCCTCGCGGAAAACCCCGCCTCCGCGCCGGTTGCTGAACCCGGGCCGCCCGCCACCCCCACTCTGCGCTACGTTGAAATCGCTCTGGCCGTCCTCGTTGGCGCGCTGGCCTTAGCCACCTGGCTGGCTCGCCGCTAATCTCCAATCTCTAATTCTCGGGTGCTCCATATCGGCGGGGTTATAATCCCCGCATGGACGACATCAACTTCTGCCCGCGCTGTGGTCATGCCCTCGAACACCGCGAGACTTATGGCCGCGTCCGCCCCGTCTGTCCGCAGTGCCAGCGTATCCATTTCATTGACCCCAAAGTCGCCGTCGGCGTCGTCATCGTCCACGAGGCTAAACTCCTCCTCATCCGCCGCGCCATAGATCCGCAACGCGGGAAATGGTCCATCCCCGCCGGTTACGTGGATAAAGACGAAGACCCCGCCCGCGCCGCCATCCGCGAAGCCGAGGAAGAAACCGGCCTCGTCGTCCGCATCATTGGACTCTTGGACGTGATCGCCAAAGGCCAGGACGCCGAAGGCGCCGACATCTTCATCGTCTACCGCGCCGAAGTCCTCGGCGGCGAACTCGCCCCCGGCGATGACGCCTCTGAAGCGGGCTACTTCGACCTCACCCAACTCCCCGAACTCGCCTTCGCCTCCACTCGAAAAATCATTGCGCTGTGGCAAGCGACCAGCCGCTAGCGCCTCGTCAGCCAGCGCCCGCCACGCGAAGCGGCTATCCGCTACTCAATCCTTCATCCTTTCGCCTTCATGCTTCATCCTTTATACTAGCCCCATGCCCGGCACCCTCACCCTCATCGGCTCCGGCGAATTTCTCCCCGGCCTCGTCGCCGTCCAGCGCGGCCTCCTCGCGCGCCTCGCGCCGCTGGCGCGTCACGCCGTCTTCCTCGACACCCCCGCCGGATTCCAGGCCAACGCCGACGAACTTTCCCAAACCGCGCGCGAGTTCTTCCACAAAGAACTCGACGTCAATCTCAACATCGCTTCACTCCGCCACTCGAACATCCCCGCCGGAGAAATCCAGACCGCCAAAGACCAACTCGCCGCCGCCAACTACATCGTCGCCGGCCCCGGCTCGCCCACCTACGCCATCCGGCATTGGCGCGCCACCGGCCTCGACGAAATTCTCAAACAACGCCTCGCCGCCGGAGCGCACCTCGTCTTCGCCAGCTCCGCCGCCATTGCCCTCAGCCGCCACGCCCTCCCCGTCTACGAAATCTACAAAGTCGGCGACGACCCGTACTGGCTCGCCGGTCTGGACCTCCTCAACTTCGAGGTGGCCTTCGTCCCGCACTGGAATAACCGCGAACCGCGTTGCTTCGTCGGCCTCGACCGTTTCAACCAACTCGCCGCCCAAGTGCCCGAGGCCCTCATCATCGGCGTAGATGAAAACACCGCGATCACCTTTGATTTCGGTCCACATCACGCCACTGTCGCGGGGCAAGGCGCCGTCACCCTCCAATATCAAAATCTCACCAAAATTTTTTCTGCCGGGACCGCGTTTGACTTTTCTCTTTTGTCTCAACCCTCGGCTCTCGCCTCCGTTGCCGAACTGGCTCCCGTTAATTCCCCGCCCGTCGCAGATCCTCGAAGCGAAGCGAAGGGGACGCAGACTCCTGAAACCCCGACCACAATTCCCGACGCTCCACCTGCTCTTTACGTCCCTCCGGCCCTCCACCAATGGGCCGCCCTCCGGGACGAACACCGCGCCGCGAAAAACTTCGCCGAGTCCGACAAACTCCGCGACCGCATCGCCCAAGTCGGCTACGCCCTCAAAGACTCCCCCTCCGGCCCGCTCTTTACTCTGACTCTCTACGCCAACTCCAACGCCGTCCCCTCCCACCTCGACAAGCCCGATGCCGTCGAATGGAGCGTCACCCTCCTCGCCCACAACAACGCCGCCGAAATCCTCCGCGCCGCGCGCAGTGTCCTCGCCCACGCGGGCGAACACCCGCTCGAATTGATTCTCGTTGACGACGCCTCCGACTCCGCCACCCGCGCCGCGCTTGCCGACTTCGCCTGCGCCGACGAGCGCGTGCGCCTCATTCATCTCAAAGACCCGCTCGGCGAAGGCGCGGGCCGCAACGCCGGTTTTCGCGCCGCGCGCGGCGCAAACATCCTCCTCCTCGGCGGGCACGTGGAAATCGTCGGGGATGGCCTCACCCCGTTGAGCGCGGTCCTCGCCGACGACGCCATCGGCGCGACGGGGAGCAACGGTCTCGTCACCACCGACCTTTTCACCTTCACCCCCGCCCCGACCTCCGAATGTGATGCGATTGAGTTTTACCTCTTCGCCTTCCGGCGCGAGCGTCTCAAACAAGTGGGTTTACTCGACGAAAAATTTGTCTTCTACCGCAACCTCGATTTAGACTGGAGCCTTGCTTTCAAAGCCCACGGCCTCCGCCTAATCGCCAATGACCAGTTGCCGCTAACCGTTCACGAGCATCCCTATCTCCGCCTGGACCCGGTGGAGCGCGACAAACTCAGCAAGAAAAACTACCGCAAGTTTTTAGATAAGTGGAAGGGGAGAACGGACTTGCTACTAAACCCCAAGCCATAACTGCCTTCCGCTTTCTGCCTCTCGGAGACTCCTATGACCGCCCTCGAAGACTCCCGCCTTGAAAAAGACGCTTTCTTCAAGACTCATCCCCAATCGCCTTTGCTACCCGAACAAAAAAGAACCTTCACCGGCCTCCGCTACTTCCCCGAAGACCCGGCTCTGCGGTTGGAAGTCACGGTGGAGGAATTTGACTCCAAAGAAACCGTGCCGATGCAAACCTCCACTGGCGACGTGAAGGCTTATCAGAAGTACGGCAAATTTAAATTTGCGATTGAGGAGCAGGCAACCGAACTGACCATCTATTCCGCGCCGCACGGCTTCTTTTTGCCGTTTGTGGATGCGTTAGCCGGTGAGGCCACCTATGGCGCGGGGCGCTATCTCGAACCGGAATCTATTGGCGGCGGGAAATTTTTAGTGGACTTCAATCTGGCCTATAACCCGTACTGCGCCTACAACGAGCGTTGGTCATGCCCCATTCCGCCGCGCGAGAATCGGTTGAAAGTGCCCATCCGCGCGGGAGAGATGATTTTCCCCGACACCCTGCACGAGTCGTAATTGACACAGCGCCGCGCTTCATTATGAAAACGAAAACGCCGGACGCGATTAGACGCTCCAGCGTTTCTCGAATCAGGCGCTGATATCCCCCGCGCCCCGAGAGCGGTTGGTTTATTTCTTGAGTTGCGTCTCCGGGGGCGCGAGCACTCCCGCCACGAGGCCGCCCAAAAAGCCCAGGCCCGCGCCAACGGCAAAACCCCAAAGGGGATTCACGGGCGGATGCCCGACGTAATCCACCACCCCTCCCACTGCAATCCCCAACATCAGACCGGTGATCAACCCGCCGATCTGGTTCGAGGCCAGCCCCATGATGCCGCAGACCACCGCGCCGATAATCGCCGCGAAGCCGATCCCGGCATAGATATGAAAGTTGACCAGACCTGTCTGCCCCAGAAAACCCGCCAGCGGGCCGAGGACCGAGCCGAGAACGATGCCAAACACCGTGAACATGAGCGTCTTGCCAAGTGATTCAGTCATTGCGCATTGCCTCCTGAAAAATAATTGGGGTCTGTTTTTTGGTTCCAAGACCGGTCCCGCTTTAGAAACCGGACAAGTCTGATTCATTCATTGAACATCTCGCCCACGCTCCGGCCTTCGTGCGCGCGTTTGATGACCTCTCCCAGCAGTTTGGCGATGGAGCGCACGGTGATGTTCGGCAATTGCTTTTCGGGCGGGATGGGGATGGTATTGGTGGTGACGATTTCTTTAATAGGGAGGTGGCGGAGCCGCTCGATGGCCGGCGGCGAGAACACGGCGTGGACAAACGAGAGATAGATGTCACGCGCGCCGTGCTCTTTGACGATTTGCACGGCTTGTGAGACCGACCCGGCGGTGTCCACTTCGTCGTCCACGATGATCACGTCTTTGCCGTCCACGTCGCCGATGACGGTGAGGGCCTCGGCGTTGGCGTCGTTGCCGGTGCGCCGCTTTTCGATGAAGGCCATGTTCGCCCCGAGCTTGGCGGCGAAGTTGCGGCCTTTCTTGGCGAAGCCGAGGTCGGCGGTGACGATGACCGGATCTTTGAGCGCCTCGCGCCGCTCGACGAAATAGTCGGCGAGGACGTGGAAGGCGGTGAGCACGTCGCCGGGGATGGAGAAGAAGCCCTGAATCTGCCCGGCGTGCAAGTCCATCACAATGTAGCGGTCGGCCCCGGCCACTTCGATCATATCGGCGACGAGGCGTGCGCTGATGGGCACGCGCGGCTGGTCTTTCTTGTCCGAGCGGGCGTAAGCCATATACGGGACGACCGCCGTGATGCGCGCCGCCGAGTCCAACTTGAGCGTCTGGAGCATGATGAGCAATTCCATCAGGTTGTCGCTTACCGGCGAGGCGGTGGTCTGTACCACGTAGACATCCTGCCCCCGCACGCTGTTGTGCAAGCGGACGAAAATATTTTCGTTGGGGAACTTGATGATGTCGCGCCCGCTCAGGCGCACGCCGAGGTAATCGGCGATTTCGTTGGCGAGGTCGGGGCAGGCCGTGCCGCTGAAGAGTTTGATGTCACCGTACATCCCGGTGGATTCACGATAAGGCATAAAGAGTGTCTTCCTAGCTACGCCAACCTGACCGGTCGCGGACGGGGGCTAGGCCCCGGCCGCCGCGCGTTCCCAGTCGGCGCGGAGCACGGCCATGATGAGCGTGTCGCGGTACGCGCCGTTGTGAAAGTTCGCTTGCCGCAAGCGGCCTTCCAGTTGAAAACCGACTTTCTCGTAGCACCGGATGGCGCGCGGGTTGTCCTCGAAAACCTGCAAATGCACGCGGTTCAGGTTGAGGGTGTAGAAGCCCCACGCTACCAACGTCTGCATCGCATCCGTCCCATAGCCGCGTCCCCAGTTGTCGTGGGCGCCGATGAGGATGCCGACCTCACCGGAGCGGTGGCGCCAGTCAAACTCGTGGAAGCCGCACGAGCCGATGTGCGTCCACGGCCCGGCGGCCATGTCGGCGGGTTGGGCGTCAATGGCCCATGTCTGGTAATCGCCCGCGCCGAGGTTACGGTCGTACCAGCGTTCCTCTTGCGCCTGACTAAGTGGCAGGTGCATGGCAAGATAAGCGCGCAGGTCGGGATTGGACAGCCATTTGACGAAGCGCGGGAGATCATCTTTTTCAACGGGACGGAGGCGGATGCGTTGGCCGAGAATCATACGGGGAGGCTCCTCTCTGGATGGCGTTAGAGAGATGTCTCGCTAACTCTAACGCTCTACTCTAACACCGGCTTGGTCGGCTAACTGCTGGGCCGCGCTCGCGGGGTCCAGGGTGCGCGCGAAGATTTGGTCGAGGGCCGCGTGGAGTTGCCCATTGCCCAAATGGGCCAACAACCCCGCGAGGAGCGCGTCGCGCAAGCGCAGTTCAAGTTCGTGAGCGAGGCGGTCGCGCTCGCGGCGTTCCAGTTCACCTGAGGTTTGCAAGTAAGCGCGATGCTGATCTATGGCGGCGACCAATTCGGCCAGGCCCTGACCTTGCACAGCGACGGTTTGGATGATGGGTGGACTCCACAGTCTGACGCTGGAGTCCGACGCCTCCGGCGACGGGCCGAAGTCGGAAACTTCGGACGCGAGGGATTGAACGTTGGCGGGGTGCGCGAGCAGTGAATCCGCCAACCAGTGGTGCGCGGCGGGGTGCGCGAGATCGAGCGAGGCCCGCAGGGCGCGGAGGGCGTTCTCCACGCCGGGCTGATCGGCTTTGTTGAGCGCGAAGATGTCGGCCACTTCGAGCAAGCCCGCCTTAATCGCTTGCACGTCGTCGCCGAGGCCGGGAGCTTCGACGACGAGCGTGGTGTGCGCGGCGCGGGCGATTTCCACTTCGCTTTGGCCGGCGCCCACGGTCTCAATCAAAATCATTTCGAACCCGGCGGCGTCGAGGGCTTTCACCACGTCGCTCGTCGCCCGGGCCAGGCCCCCGAGCGAGCCGCGACTCGCCATTGAGCGGATGAACACGCCGGGGTCGCCCGCAAGGTCGCGCATCCGAATCCGGTCGCCCAAAATCGCGCCGCCAGTGAAGGGACTGCTGGGGTCCACGGCGACAATGGCGACGGTGCGCCCCGTGTGCCGCAGGATTTTGGCGAGTTCGTTGACGAGACTGCTCTTGCCCGTGCCCGGCGCGCCAGTGACGCCGACATAGTGCGCGCGCCCGGTGTGTGGAAAGAGCGCGGCGAGCGCAGCCTGCGCTTCGGGCGTGGCGTTTTCAATCTGCGTGAGCAAACGCGCGAGCGCGCGGCGGTTGCCGGAGAGAATGGGCGTGGGGTCGAACATCAACTGACGAGTGACGGGTGATGGGTGACGGGTGACACGGCCCAGCCGTCGTTCACCGGACACCTCCACACGTCACTTCTTGACCGCTTCCCTGACCGCCGTCGCAATCGTCTCTGTGTTCGCGCCGGGGCCGAACAGGCCCCTCACGCCCATTTGTTTCAGCGCGGCCCCATCTTCGTCGGGGATGATGCCGCCGACAAAGACGGCTACGTCGTCGAGGCCGTTGGCGCGGAGGAGCTCCATGATTTTCGGCACGAGGGCCATGTGCGCCCCGGAGAGAATCGAAAGGCCCACCACGTCCACGTCTTCCTGCAAAGCGGCCTCGGCAATCATCTCCGGCGTTTGGCGCAGGCCGGTGTAGATCACTTCCATTCCGGCATCGCGCAAAGCGCGGGCAATCACTTTGGCGCCGCGATCGTGGCCGTCGAGGCCCGGTTTGGCGACCAGCACGCGAATTTTGTGCGTAGCATCAGTCATGGGGTTAATCGGTCGGGGTTATTAAAATGAAACGGCTTGAGTAAAGTCTGCGTGAATTATACCGCAATCTAACTTGCTCCCTGCTATCTAAGCGCGTAGAATACCGTTTATGCTTGAAAATTTGCGGGCTACAGTCGAACCGGTTGAAGTGGCGCTCTCTCAGCGCGCGCGCGCCGGGCAAGTGTTGCAGTGGGTTGTGCTCGTCATCCTGGGCGGGACGGTGGTGGTCTACCTCGCGGCTTTAGCGCTGGCCCTCGGGTGGATGCGCCGCCCGTTCCTCGGCGCGTTCCTCGAAAGCACGCTGGTCTTCAATAACATCCGCTCGCAAGGAAACGATCAGTTCCCCGCGTTCAGCGAGGGCCTACGCGCTTTCGATCACCTGCTCGCCCTCAACGACGGGCCGGTGCTGACCGAGGCCGACTTGAACGCTAAGTTGGAAAATTACGCCCCCGGTCAAGTCGTGCGGCTCAAGGTCGCGCACCAGAGCGGCGGCGAGGCGCAAGTCAGCCTCACCCTGCGGTCTTTTCCTCTCCCCGATCAGATGGCCTTCTTCGTCACCCCCTATCTCATCGGCGTGTTTTATCTGGGAGCGGCGCTGTGGGTCTTTCGGATGCGCGGCAACGAAACCGCCGGGCGCGCCTTTGCCGTGTTTTGCGCCGTCGTCGCGCTCACGCTCGGGTGTGTGTTCGATTTTTATACGACGCACCGCCTCGTGGGTGTGTGGACTTTTTCATTCCCAGCCATCGGCGCGACGGCGGCCAGCCTCGGGCTGGTCTTTCCGCAGGAAATCGGCTGGCTCCAAAAGCGACCCGGCCTGCGCCTATTGGTCTGCTACGCGCCGGTCTTCGCGCTGGCTTTCTACACTCTCTTCGTCACGCGGAACGCCACGCCCTGGGCTTACCTCACGGCGTGGACCTACCAGAACGTTTTCATGGGGGTGGGCATCGTTACCTTTCTCGTCATGTTAGGGTATCGCTGGCTATTCAGCGGTTCACCGGTCGTGCGCCAGCAAAGCCGTGTCATCCTCATTGGCGCACTCATCGCCGCCTCGTTTATTTTATTTCATATCCTTCAGCAGACTGTCAGCCAGGCGCTGGGCCGCGAGGCATTTCCTTTTAACGCCTTCTACTTCGTGCCTACGGTCTTCCTGCCGATCTCCATTGCCTTTGCCATCTGGCGCTATCGCCTCATAGACGCCGATCGGCGGCTGGCGCGGGCCGTCATCTACGGCACACTGGCGGTGCTCACGCTCCTCGCGTACGCACTCATCGTCACCGGCGCGAGCCTGGCCCTCGGCACGACGATCGGGACGGATAATCCCATCGTCATCGGTCTGCTGGTCTTTAGCCTGGTGGCGTTGTTCAACCCCTTCCGCGAGTGGATGCAACGGCGGCTCGACGAGACATTTTTCCGCGGCTCGCGCTCCTACGCTCAACGCATCGAACAATTCGGGCGCGCGCTCACCCGCTCGGCCGGGCTGGACGATATCGTCGCCGAACTCAACGGGCAGATTCACGGCGCGCTCAAGCCCGCGCACTTGCACGTCTTTATGCGCGACCTCGCCAACGACGACTTCGCCGCTTTCGCGGACGCCGGCCAGCGCGCGACGACCGATTTGCGCTTCATGGCGAGCGGCGCTCTCGCGGCCACTCTGGCCCGCGACCGCTCGGCCATCCTGCTCACCCCCGACCAGCCCTTACCCGACCAGTTGCTCCGCGACCGCGCGCGCCTGGCGGTGCTGGGGTCGGCGGTGTACGTGCCGCTCATCAGCAAAACCCTGCTCTCGGGCTGGCTGGCCATCGGCCCCAAACTTTCCGGTGAACCGTTCACCCGCGACGACATCGAATTCATCGAGGTCCTCGCCGACCAGTCGGCGTTGGCCATCGAGCGCGCCACCGTCATCAGCGACCTTGAGCGGCGCGTGACCGAACTCAACGTGCTCGGCCAGATGTCGCAAGCGGTGAACTTCACCACCACTTACGACGACCTGCTCGAACTCATCTTCGCGCAGACGAGCAAAGTGCTCGACACGCGCAACTTCTACATCATCCTCAAAGACCCGCGCGGCCGGGCGTTCAATTACGCTTTCTACGTGGAGAACAACGAGCGTGTGCCGGCCGAGGAGCACAAACCCTGGCCCGCCGACCGGGGACTCGCGGCGGAAATCGTGCGGCTCGGCCAGCCCATCCGCACCGACGACTACCACGCCGAATGCCGCCGCCGCAACGTGGTGCCGCGTCCCAAGCAATATCGGGCGTGGATGGGCGTGCCACTCAACGCCGGGCCGGAGACGATTGGCATCATGAACGTGGCCGCCTACACGTCAGAGGTGGCCTTCACCGACGACCAGCTCAAAGTCTTCAGCGCCCTCGCCGATCAGGCCGCTTCGGCCATCGTCAAAGCGCGGCTTTATCGCCAAACCGAGCAACGCGCCCGCCAACTCGCCACGCTCAACGAAGTCAGCACCAGTATGTCGTCCACGCTGGAACTCGACCCCCTGCTCCAGCGCATCATCCAAAGCTCCGCCGATATTTTAGATTGCGAAGCGGGCAGTTTGTTCCTCACCGACGACGAAACGGGCGAGTACGTCTTCCGGGTCGCGGTTGGCCCGGTGGGCCAGAACCTCGTCGGGATGCGCATCGCCCCGGGGAAAGGGTTCGTCGGCGAGGCCATTGAATCGGGCGCGCCCCTCCTCGTCAACGATGTCCAAAATGATCCACGCTGGTTCAAAGGCGCCGATCAATCCTCGGGCTTCATCACTCACGCGCTCATGGTCGTGCCGTTGCGCTTTCAAGCCAGGCCCATCGGCGCGGTGGAAGTCATCAACAAACGTGACGGCACGCCGTTCAACGAAGACGACCAGAACATCCTCACCGCGTTCTCCGGGCAGGCCGCCGTCGCCATCCAGAACGCGAAACTGTTTACGATGACCGATCAGGCCCTCGCCGAGCGCGTGGAAGAACTCTCGGTGATGCAACGCATTGACCGCGAACTGAACACTGAACTGGACGTGAAACGCGTGATGGGCATCACCCTCGACTGGGCCATTCTCAAAACCGGCGCGACAGCCGGGTCGGTCGGCATCGTGGGCGAGACGACGATTGCCATCATCGCCACGCAAGGCTACGGAGATAGCGCGCCGCCCGTGGGAATGTTGCCGCGCGAGAAGGGCTTGTTGGGCCGCGTGGTGACGACGGGCGAGATTGCCCTTGTGCGCGGCGGGCAGGCCGAACCCGATACCCAGCGGTTGGCCTCGACTCGCACGCAACTGGTGATCCCCATCATGAGCGAGCAAAAAGTGGTGGGCCTCGTAAACCTCGAAAGCCCCGACCCCGAAGCGTTCACCGAAGAGCAGGTGGCCTTTGTGACGCGCTTGGTGGATCATGCCTCGGTGGCCATCACTAACGCGCGGCTGTACGCCGAAGTCCACGCGGCCAACATCGCCAAGAGCGAATTCGTTTCCTTCGTGGCGCACGAGCTCAAGACGCCCATGACCTCCATTCGCGGCTACACCGATCTGCTCAATGGCAGCGCCGTCGGCCCGGTCAACGATATGCAGAAGCAGTTCCTCACCACCATTCGCGGGAACGTGGATCGCATGGCCACGCTGGTCTCCGACCTGGCCGACATCGCTCGCATCGAGTCGGGTCGCTTGCGGCTGGAGCCGAAGGCCTTCCCCTTCCAGAACGTGATTGACGACGTGGTGCACACGACGCAGGCGTTGATTGACGCGAAAAAGCAGACGCTGGTGCAGGAGATTGAACCGAACCTGCCGGACGTGTGGGCCGATCACACACGCGCGGTGCAAGTGCTCACCAATCTCATGTCCAACGCCTACAAGTACACGCCCGAGAGCGGGCAGATTGTTCTGCACGTGGCGAAAGAAACCAACCAGTGGGACCCCGACGGCGCGCCGGAAGTTCTGCACATTGCCGTCCAGGACACCGGCATTGGCATTGCGCCCGAAGACCAGAAAAAGTTGTTCCAGAAATTCTTCCGCGCCGAAGATCGCATGGCGCGCGAGATGGCGCCTGGCACGGGCCTCGGCTTGAACATCGTGAAGAACCTGGTGGAACTGCAGGGCGGCCAGATCTGGTTCGAGAGCGAGTTCCGCAAGGGTAGCACGTTCCATTTCACCGTGCCAGTGGCGACGGAAGAGGATAAGGTGAGCGCGTGACCAACGCTTCGATTTCAATGGTTGACAAAGTGAACCTGCTGGACAAGGCGTTCCCCGGCCTCGCCGCCGAAGAATTGGAAGAGGTGGCGAAGTTGACGAACACGAACACCTATCCGGCGAATTTCTATTTGTGTCATGAGGGCGCGTACGAGGACGTGTTCTACATCGTGGCGCAGGGCGAGGTGAGCGTCACCAAGAAAATCAGCGACGCGGAGGGCCAGCGCGAATTGCGCCGCCTGGGTTGGGGCGATTTCATCGGCGAAATGGCGCTCATCCAGAACGCGCCGCGCTCGGCCAACGTCATCACGCTCGGCGAGTGCGTCGTGCTGGAGATGAGCAAGCCGAACTTCGAGAGCCTGCTCAGCCGCTCGCCGCGCATGACGCTGAGCATCATGCGCTCCACGCTGGCGCGGATGCGCCAGAACGACCAGCGGGACATCAAAGACCTGCAGCGCACCAACAAAATTCTGGCGCAACTCGACCGCAACAAACTGGAATTCATCGAAGTGGCCGCGCACGAACTCCGCACGCCCATCACGGTGATGAAGGGCTACATCAACGTGATGAAGATGGACGTGGCGGTGAAGAGCAGTGCCATGCTCACCGAGGTGCTGGACGGCATCGCCAAAGGCACCGACCGCCTGCACGAGATTGTGAACACCATGCTCGACGTGACGCGCGTGGACAGCGACAAACTCCGCATTGCGCCCGTCCCGGTGCCGCTCAAGAGCGTGGTGAACGACATCGTCAAGCGGTTGGAGAGTGAAGCCGGTAGCCGCCAGCTGACGTTCACCATTGAGCACGCGCCTGACACGCCGCAAATCAACGCCGACCCGACGCTGATTCAAAAGGCGATCTATCACATCATGGTCAACGCCATCAAATACACGCCCGATGGCGGGACGATCAGCGTTCGCACACGCGCGGTGATGCTGGGCGAGAAGCCCGGCGCGGAGGTGCAGGTTCACGACAACGGCATCGGCCTCGACCCCGAGCATCACGAGCTGGTTTTTGAGAAATTCTATCAAGTGGGGTCGGTGGCCCTGCACTCTTCGAGCAAGACGGCGTTCAAGGGCGGCGGGCCGGGTCTCGGACTCGCCATCGCTAAAGGCGTGGCCCGCGCGCACGGCGGCAAGATCTGGGTGGAAAGCCCCGGCCACGACGAGCAGACTAATCCCGGCAGCACCTTCTATTTGCAATTGCCGGTTGACCCGCCCGTGTCGCCGAAGAATGGGAGTGCGAAAGCGTAAGGCACTCTTACCTTGTTCCGATGAGAGAAACTGACGGAAAGACACGCGCCCGCTGGAAATGGCGGGCGCTCATTTTTTAATTGATGGAGTCAGTGGTCAGCTTACGCTACGCTAAATGCGGCTTGAGTTTGGCGAGGATACGCTCTTTGGGCATGAAGCCCATGAGCCGTTCGACGGGTTGGCCAGCCTTGAACAGAATCAGCGTCGGCACGCCCATCACTTGATACGTCATCGTCGTTTCAGCGTTTTCGTCAATGTCCAAGTGGCCCACCTTCACCGCGCCGTTCCATTCCTCGTTCAGTTTCTCCACCACTGGCGCGAGCATATGGCACGGCCCGCACCACTCGGCGGTGAAGTCCACCAGCACCGGCTCGGTGCTGTCCAGCACGTCGGTTTGGAAACTAATGTCGGTGAAGTGGTGGAGGGTTGCCATGAGGCGATTCCTTTCGCGTGGGAAATAGTAGCGGGTGAAATAAGAGAAGTCAAGACGCCAGTCGTTTATTCGCCCCCCCGACCACCGACCCCACCGCTGTGCCCAGCACCGACACTAAAAACCCGCTGAACATGGCCGATTGAAAATAGTCCAGCGCGAAGGCATTGAGCAGATTAGTCTCGCGGATGAGCGCAAACGTGGCCGCGTAATCGGAGACGGCTACGCCCGCGACCAAGCCCAGGCCCGCGCCGACGAGCATCCCCGTATACGCGCCAATGCTCACACCGCCCGTCGTGCCGCCCCACCGCGCAACAATCGCGCCGACGATCGGGCCGGTGATCACGCCTGTGAGCGCGCCGATGACCGCGCCCACGAAAATCGCGTTGAGTGTCAACGTCAAGGCCCCCATAAACACGCCTTCCGCGAGGCCCACCAATATGCCGATAAACGCGCCGGTGCGAAGGCTGGAAGTGATGAGTCCTTTTGGCAACGTATTCTCCATGACAGTCATCCAATGTTGGGACAAGGTTTCCCTGCCCGCTGGGGCGGGGTGACATCGCCCCTACCTTTTCTTTCCTTTCGGCTATATAGCCTCCAGTGACTACAGTGTAAACTGTCGCCCGTTCTTGTCAAACGCCACAAGAAACCCCCTCCCCATTCTTCCTACCTCAAAATGACCCTAACCTCATTGACTTGCCCTCCAGCACGCGTTATAATCTTTCACAGCATATTAGCACTCTCAAGGTGCGAGTGCTAAAAGGTAAGATAGACTATGGAACCCCTGACCGAGCGTCAACAGACCATTCTGGGCTTGATTGTCCGCGAATACATCGAAAGCGCCGACGGCGTCAGTTCCAAGGTGCTCGTCGAAAAATACCATCTTGGCATCAGCTCCGCCACTGTCCGCAATGAAATGGGCGAGTTGACCGAGAAGGGTTACCTGCGCCAACCACACACCTCCGCCGGGCGCGAACCCACCGAGGCAGGCTATCGCTACTTCGTCCAGACCCTCATCGGCGAGACCGAACTGCCCGTTGCCGAACAACGCACCATCAGCCACCAGTTCTATCAGGCGCGGCAGGACATAGACCAGTGGATGCGCCTCGCGGCTTCGGTGCTCGCGCAACATGCGCACGGCGCGAGCCTCGTCACCTCCCCCCACCAAAGTCAAGCCCGCTTTAAGCATATCGAACTCATCGCCACGCGCGGGCGGCAAGTCCTGCTCGTCCTCGTCCTCACCGCCGGCGAAGTGCGCCAGCAAATGCTGACCCTCGCCGAGCCGGTCCCGCAAGAAGTCCTCACCGAATCGGCGAACCACATCAACGCCGGATGCCTCGGGCTGGACAGCGAAAACCTGACCGTGCAAGCCACGCATATGCCCACACTGGAGCAGGAAGTCTGCCGCCTCGTGGCCGACGTGATGAAGAAGGCTGAAGCATTTTCCGCGACCGAAGTCTTCCGCGACGGGATGATTAACGTGCTCGCCGAACCGGAGTTTGCCTCCTCGGACTCGGCCCGTCAGGCCTTGCGCGTCCTCGAAGAGCGGAGCTACCTCGAAGAGTTTCTCGCCAAAGCCCTCGCCCCCACCGTGGGTGGCGTGCAAGTTGTCATCGGCGGCGAGAATTCGTGGCAGGAACTCAAAGACTGCTCCATGGTCCTCGCCCGCTACGGTGTGACCGGGCAAGTCACCGGCGCCATGGGCGTCCTCGGCCCTCAGCGCATGGCCTATGGCCGCGTCATCTCCACTGTCCGCTTCGTGGCCGGGCTAATGAGCGATTTGATGTACGAAATCTATACGGAGTAGATTCAAAACGCCGATGACGCTGACCTTTGCACCGCCCGCCAGGGCAGGTGAAAACTGCTGATGTCCGCTGATTAATCAAAAACCTCAGCGCCCGTCAGCCTATCAGCGGCCTCAGCGTTTCGCTACCAACTTATGGAAGAAACCACCCTCCCCCAACCCGAAACCCTCGCGGAACCCCCGCCCAACGGCGAGCCTAAACCCGACGAGACCCTCGCGCAATTGCAAAAAGAACTCGCCGAGGCCAAAGCCAAAGCCGCCGAGAATCTGGACGGCTGGCAACGTGAGCGCGCCACCCTCGCCAACTACAAACGCCGCGTCGAGAAAGAATTAGCCGACGCGAACCAGAACGCCGCTGGCCGGGTTATTGCACGCTACCTCGACGTGCTCGATGACTTCGACCGCGCTATGAAAGACCAGCCCGCCGAGGGCGATCCGGCCAAATGGGCTGAAGGCGTGGGCCTCATCTACCGCAAATTCCAGAACCTGCTCGAAACCGAAGGCTTAGTGCGTATCGAAGCCGAGGGCCGAACCTTCGACCCGGCTCTGCACGAAGCCGTGACGCACGAGGACAGTGAAGCGCATCAATCGGGGCAAATCATCGCCGTTCTGCGGCAAGGCTATAAATTGGGCGACCGGGTCATCCGGCCTGCTTTAGTCCGGGTAGCAAAATAATCACTCGCCGCTAGCCACTCGTCGCTAGCCGCCAGCAACAAGGAGCAATCAAATGGGCAAAATCATCGGCATAGACCTCGGCACGACAAACTCGGTGGTGGCTGTCATGGAAGGCGGTGAACCGACGGTGATCACTTCCTCCGAGGGGTCGCGTCTCATTCCCTCGGTGGTGGCGATTAACCCGAAGACGGGCGAGCGCGCCGTCGGGCAAGTGGCGCGGCGGCAAGCCGTCCTCAACCCCGAAAACACCATCTTCTCCATCAAGCGTTTCA
>Ga0315281_10004398_pt1 | contig 20460 bp, 16 predicted proteins | sample YL17G07_0_MG_FD_204540 | JGI IMG/M metagenome (GOLD analysis project Ga0315281, IMG submission 204540) | Sediment microbial communities from Yellowstone Lake, YNP, Wyoming, USA - YL17G07_0 | ecosystem: Environmental > Aquatic > Freshwater > Lake > Sediment | place: USA: Wyoming | collected...
GCGCTTCTGCCAGCACGATCGCCAGCATGGCTTCGGCGATGACGCCCATCGCCGGCACCGCGGTGACATCGCTGCGCTCCGCCGTCGCTTCCGCCGGCGCGCCCGTGGCGACGTCGACAGTGGCGAGCGGCTTCATAAGGGTGCTGATCGGCTTCATCGCCACCCGGACAACGATCGGCTCGCCGGTCGTCATTCCACCTTCGAGCCCGCCGGCCCGATTGGTACGGCGGCGGACCCCGCCGGCCAGCACGTGTTCCGGCGCGGGCTCGATTTCGTCATGCACCTGCGCACCAGTGGAACGCGCCGCGGCGAAGCCCATGCCGATCTCCACTCCCTTCACAGCGGGGATCGACAGCATCGCGCGCCCGATGCACGCGTCGAGCTTGCGATCCCACGCGGTGTGCGAGCCAAGGCCGACACAGGCGCCATCCGCGACGACTTCGCACACGCCGCCCAACGTGTTGCCGTCGCGCTTGATCACGTCGATGCGCTCGATCATCCGGCGTTCGGCGTCCGCGTCGAGCGTACGGAGGGGCGAGCGATCGGCCGCCGTGTTGATGTCCGCCGGGAACGGTTCCGGCCGACGCGCCGCGATGTCGCCCAGTTCCACCACGTGGCTGCCAATGCGCACCTCGAACGCGGTGAGCAGCGTACGACACACCGCACCAACGGCAACCCGCGTCGTCGTCTCGCGCGCCGAGGCGCGTTCGAGGATGTCGCGCGCGTCATCGCGGTCATACTTGAGCATGCCCGTGAGGTCTGCGTGCCCCGGACGAACGCGCGTGACCGCGCGTTTTCTCAGGCCCTTCGCTTCGCCCCGGGCGGCCGCGTCGCTGACGCTCGGTGCCGGATCCATGATCTCCTGCCAGTTCGCCCAGTCGCGATTCCGAATCAGCATCGCGATCGGAGCGCCCGTCGTTTCACCGGCGCGAACGCCCGAGAGGAACTCGACTGCGTCGTGCTCGATCTGCATGCGGCGTCCACGCCCGTAGCCCTGCTGCCGGCGCGCCAACTGGTGATTCACATGCTCGGCCAGCAGGGACAGTCCGGCCGGCACTCCTTCCAGGATGCCGACGAGTGCCGCGCCGTGCGATTCACCGGCGGTGGTGAACTTCAGCACGGAGACGGCTGGGAACGAAACCGGCCCGCAATTCGCGGGCCGGTCTGGTGCATCCGAGACATCACGGACCCTGCCAGGCTCACGGAAGGATGTCCGTAGCCCGCAAATCGATGACAACCAGGCCGCCGGATGATAGGCCGTAAAGCTTGAGGATTATCCCAAGCGCGGCGTCGCCAGCCATCGGCAAGGAAGCGCGCAGGGGCCCGTAGAGGTTGCCCCGCGTGACATAGCGGCCGCGGTTGTTATAGTGCGCGACGTCAAATACCTCAATGACGCCGCTCCGGGTGGCCGTAAAGGCCACGCGATTGGCCACCGCGGTCAACGTGCTGTTGGCGAGCGGGTGGTAGGCTACTCCGGCGCCGTTGTCGAAGGAATCGTACGAGCCGTCGAGTCGCATGTGGAAGGGGTTGTCAACCGCCGCGACGTAGGTACGGGTGCCGTGCACGAGCACCTGCAAGCCCGTGAGGTCGAGCGCAAGTCCGGTGATCTTGTCCGAGGCGTTATCAGAAATATCGTCCACGGTGATGGCTGGCGAGAAAAAGCCCGGGGCCGCTCCGACGGGGTCGTTGACCGCCATGAGCCTGCCGGTGATGGTGGCTGTGTTCCCCTCGCCAAACGCGATCCAGTTTCGGTCGACGCTCGCCGCGACGAACGTTGTATCCGTCAGCTCAAGGGATTTCAGCGTCAGCGAAGTCACACTTTCGACGTCTCCACCGAGGAGTACCGCCTTGGCGACCGCAATTGTCGGGTTCGGGTCTATCGCAATGAAGTCGGTTCCCGGTCCCGACTGTCCTTTGATGTGGTCGTAGATATAGAGCGTGTCGGGTTTAATACTGCCCGGCGGTGTTTGGGCCACCTTGATGGAGTCGGCGTTGAAAATGGTGAACTGGTTTGGGCTACCGCCACCTCTGCCGTACTGGTGGATCTGCCTCGGGTCCGGAACGGGCAGTGCCGGATCCAGCCAGCGAATCGTGCCGGGCGTCCTCGCGTCCGTCGGACGCGTGGAATAGAACACTCGCCCACCCGCCGATTGGACGACATACTGCGGCCGGTCAGAGTAACTCGTATGGTTTCCGTCGTAAGTCAGCACATCCTTGGTGACGGAGAGCAGGTAATCAAGCTGGTAAACGATGTTGTCGCGTGTTCGAATTCGTTGGGCGAGTGGCTCCGTCATCGCTGCGGGATTGCCAGTGCTGCCGATGAACACTCGACTGATGGTGGTGGCACCGGAGTTGGCAACGAGGAGCGTGTCAGGGTTGATCGACACAAACAGCCCCCATGGTTGCGCACCGACAGCGACTCCGCTCGCGAAAAAATTCTTCGACACGTTGTCCCACACTTCCAACACGTTGAAGGAGGTGTTGGACAGAAACACATTGCCGCGGGCGACATCCACGGCCACGTCTCCGATGATGCCGTTGCGCGCCAGGGAGTAGGTGCGACCGTATGTGATAAGCGCCGTGCTCTTGGTAGCTTGGGCCCTGAGCGTGACCGCCGCCGAGGCGCCTGCCGCCAGTGACCAGCCGGTATCCCCCCTGGCATCAATCGCATAGCTGATGATGTTGATCTGCCGACCCTGATCCGAGAGGCTGAGATTGAGGGGTAGCTTCTGGGTCTTGTTGACAACGGGTGTCCCCGCGTAGGCCACGTCATACTGACTGATCACCAGGCCCGTGATGAAGTCCAGCAACACCAGCCCGATCTTGGCGACGCCGTCGGCCGTGGCGCTCACCGTAATGCTGTCACCGAGGTGTTCCATTTTCGGCGGGACCGTCTGGTAAACGCGAGGCGGAATAGTGGTCGTCGCGCGCGCGTACTGGAGGATCGGCGTTGCCTGACCCGGATTGCGGTTCACGTCAACAGCCCGTGCCGAGATGGTCATGACGCCGCGCAACGGCGCATCGGACGGCACAAGGAGCGTGGTGTCGAGGACGCCGCTCTGGGTGCCTGCCGGGAACTTCTTCCTAAATGTGGCATTGATCGGCGTCGGCCAAACGGGTGTCGTTCCGCTCTTCACGGTCACAATGAGCGAGTCCACGGCGGTGGGATGGGTGGCGGTCGCCGTCAGTGACATGGCGCTGCCTTTCCCCACGCTGTCGCTCGGCACCGGCGCCGTGATGGCCACCTTTGGCCCGGTGACCAACTGAACCACGCGACGCGTGGTGTCCGTATTCCCCGACGAATCCGTCAGAATTGCAAAGATGACGAGGCTGTCCACGGCGGTGTCGACCGGCGTCGCGACCTTCAGATAGCGCCGAATGACGGTGTCCTGCAAACCGGCGCGGAACGGCGCACCAGCCGCTGGCGCCTCGACTGTGGGATAGCGTTGAATCTGCGTGAGCGTACCAAGGTTCGCGCTCCCGACATACTTGATTCCGGTAATCGTCAGGGTTCCGAGTTTGCGATCGTCAATGATGCGGGTAATGACAAGGATCGAGTCACCCACGTTGACGAGCGACTGCGGTGCCGCGATCGGCGTATCGATGCGCACAAATGGCGGGAATGAGTCGATCGAGCCCGCCCCGGGCGGAACCACCGGCGCGTTGCCGGTTGGGCCACCTGCGATGCCCTTGCCGAACTTGGTCGTCATCGGCCCACCGTCGCAGCTCAACACCACGACGACACCGGCGGCGAGCGCCGCCAATCGAACAACAGAGACGCGCATCGTTCCTCGACTCCTTACGGCTGGCGCCGCGGTTCCATCGCCATGTCTCCATCGTCGACGATGTGCGGCGTAATGAGAATTAAGAGGTCGCGCTTGGTCTCCTGGCGATTGGTGACTCCAAAGAGGCGCCCAATCAGCGGGAGATCGACGAGCAGCGGAAGGCCGGACTTCGTCACTCGTACGGAGGTCTGTGTCAGGCCGCCCATCACAGCGGTCTCTCCATCAGCGACCAGGAGCTCGTTCTCGATTTTTTGCGTCGGGAAAATGGCGCCTTCGCCGGAAACGAACTGCACGTCGGAATTCTCCGCCAACACCTTCATCTTAATTTGGCGATTGTTGGTGATATACGGAGTGACGTTGAGCACAATACCGGTCTGCCGAAAACTGACGGTGACCTGCGGCAACTGGCCGCTGGCGTTGCCGCCCGCGCCCTGCTCGGTGGTGCGAATCGGCACCTGCGTGCCCGCCGAGAGCGTGGCGGTACGATAGTTGAGCGTGGTCACGCTCGGCTCCGCCTGTACGTCCAGCAGCGATACTTCCTGGAGCGCTTCGAGGAAAGTGGTGAAATCGAAGGCACCAAGCGCCGCCGAATAGACGATGCTGAGCGCGGCGCCGGGAACGGACTGCGCCGCGTTCGCGATGGCCGACAGCGTGTTGCCACCGAGGAAGATGACGTTGCCCGATTCGGCAGCGCCGTCTTTGTCCTTACGCGTCACGAGCTCGTTGAAGTGCTGGTCGCGAGAGCCGATGTCGTACTTGAGGCCCAAGCCCTCCAGCTGCGTACGGTCGACGAGGATGATCTTCGCCTTGATGTTCACCTGCGGCTGCCGCCTGTCGAGGGATTTGGCGTATTGAACGAGGTCCGGCAGGGCGATTGGAGCATCTGTGATCGAGACGCTGTTGCTGAGCGTGTCAGCTGTCACCGCACCACGCACCGGACAGGTCGTGGGCGAGCTGCTGGATTGCGCACTCGCGCCGCCAGCGGGAGCACCGGGCGGGCCCGCCGTCTGTGTTCCGCAGTCGCGGGTCAGGCGACCGCGCAGTGCTTCGGCTACAGCGGCCGCAGCCGTGTAATTGAAGGGCACCGTGACCGTTGTGAGCGCCTCGAGCCGTGGGCGCGCGGCCAACGCCTCGAGCGTATTGACGATGATGATGCCGTTGGCATCCTCGATGGCGTCATAGCCGTTCGCGTTGAGGATGACTTTCATCGCGACGTCCCACGGTTGATCCTTGATCTCGGCCGTGATGTCGCCGCTGACGCCCTTGGCGGGAATGATCGTGCGCCGCGAGAACGCCGCGAAGTTCGCGAGCACGTCGGAAATCGGCGATTTGTCGAATATGATGGAAATCCGGGGCGGAAGCTCGCGACCCTGGGGCTCCGCCAGCAACGGCAGCCCAACCGGTACGATCGCGGTGGTGACCGTTACGGGAGCCGGCGTCGACTGCGTCAGCGAAGTGACTTCGCGGACGACCGGCGCCCGACGCGGCGGAGCCGCGGTCGAGGCCGCAAACGACGACTTGGCGGACAGGCCCGCGCGCCACATGGCGAACTGCCCACCGCCGTCCACCGAGACGAGAATGGCACCCTTGCCACGCACGACGTCGTAGCGTCGCGGCCCGTCCACGAACAGCACGACGCGCACTACGTTGGGCTGGTTCTGCGCGTATTGCACGTCCAGCAGCCCGCCGCGCGCGACGCGGTCATAGCCGTTGCGGCGCACGCCCAGCTTTGCACCGCTCACATCGACCACAATGCGATCAGGCCCGCGGAGCACGAAGTCCTTCACGCTCACATCGCCATCGACTCCAATAACCACTTGGGCGCGACCGCTGGTGGGCACAACACTCAGCGAGATGACGGCACCGTCATCGGTTGCATTGAGTGTCGCCGCCGCCAGCAGGACGGCACCCGCGCTAAACGCGAGCACACGCACCCAGCGCGCGCCCGCCTCGGGGAAGCCTGTCCGAAGTCCCATCATTTCGCCCTCGCTTTGGTGGTATCACCCAGGACCAACGAGTCCTGGCGGTTAAGACCGAACTCTTCAATGCTGAAAATCACGACCGACCGTTTTATCAATGCCACCCGCATGCGACCGAGTATCTGACCGGTCCTCACGCGGTACATGACATCCGACGTCATATCGCGCATCGTCGCAACAGAATTCCGGCCCGATTCGTCGTACAAGATTCCGGTGAGGCGGAGGTCTACCACTGTGGGACGCAGTTCGTCTGAGGTAAGCAACGAAACAAACGGGTCGCGCCGGGCTTCCGCGTTGTAGCCGAATGCTTCCCGCATGATCACCGGGGTCACCACCGGGGCCGGTGTCGCCTGGGCGACCGGCGGTCTTGCCGGCTGCTTCGTAGCCGCCGCGGGTGCGGCCGCCTTGGTCGCCTGCTTGATGTCGTTCGCGGTGACGGGCGTCTTCGACTGCAGCACCTTCGTTGAATCGGGCTTCGCCGGCACCTTGGTGTTGGGCGCCTTCGCGTCCGGCGTCGCCTTCGCCTTGGTGCTGAGGGCCTTGGCGTCCGGCTTCACGGGCGCGGACGTCCCCTGCGCCGAAACGCTCACGGCGGCGAAAAGGCAGGCGAGAAGGCAGGCGAGTACGAGCGGTGCGCGCATGTTACGGCGCCCGCGATGACGTTTTTGCGACATACGTCTGGATCTCGAAGTTGACGTCGAGCAGTTGCTCGCCCGCCTGCGCGCGCAGCGAACCGGTGGGACGCACCGTTGGCGACAGCGCCACGTTCATCGGCACCACGATACGGGACATTGAACCCACGTTCGTCAGGAACTGGGACACGCGGTGATACGATCCGGTCACGACCAGTCGGTACTTGTACGTGTCGAAGACGTCGCCGTTGATGATGGTGGGCGCTGTGAGGCCCCCGAGCTCCAGGCCGCTGCGGCGCGCCGCAGTCGACAGTTCGTCGATCAGCTTGGGTACTTCGTTTGCCACCGGGACGAGCGTGCGCATCACCAGCAGCAAGCGACCGTATTGCTCAGCCTCATCCTTGAGTTTGCTCGCGGTGCCGCGCGTCACTTCGAGCCGCGCCACCTCGTTTTGCGAGGACAGCGTATCGATATGCGCTTGTTTTTCGGCGAATGTCTTGCCGTTGGGGACCCAGACGTAGAAGAGGTAGACGCCAATGGCAGCGATCGCGGCGATCGCGCCGAACGCGAGGAACTGATCGCGCTGCGTGGCCGGCATTTTCAGTTCCATTATTGCCTCGGCGAGATCGTGAGCGGAACGCGGCGCAGCAAGGAGGAATCGGGCCGCGTGAACACCAGATCGAGCTCGAACGTCCGAATTTCCTTTCCCAGTTCGACCTGGGTTTCGATCTTGGTGAACTGCACGGCCCCCAGGAACGGCGAATCCTCCAACGCGCGGTTGAACCGCGTGAAGGCGCCGAGGTCCGGGGTACGCCCAGAGATATGCAACCGGACCGTGTCACGCGGCAGCACGAACGCCTTCTTCTTCTTCTTCCCGGTGGTGTCCGGCGGCGGCGGGCGGTAGGCTGCCGCCGGGTTCGTTCCTTGCGGAGTACCGGTAAACGTCACGGTGCGGAGCCACAGATATGGCTGCATCGCGCGGCTGATCTCGTCGAGGAGGTGCGGCCAGATGAAGCGGTCTTCGTCGATGGCCTTGATGATGTTGAGCTGCGTCAGCGCGCTGTCGCGCTTGGCCTCGGCGCGCGCACGGTCCTGCAGCACCACCGCGAAGTGCGTCGAATCCGCCACAGCCTTTTCAAGCGTGGTGTTCAGGGCGGCCTCCTCCGATCGCTGCGCCATGAACAGCACGCCAATCACGACCGCCGCCACTGTGCCCGAAACGATGGCCGACGAGAGCCATATATCCTTGAATCGGGCAGCAATCGCGGCACCCAGCGCCTTGAAGTCGATCGCCCCGCCCTTGGACTTGCGGCGGCCACGCTTCGCGCCAGGGAGGAGGTTGATCTCGATGCGCATCAGACATCCCTCAGCGCGAGACCGATCGGCAACATCAGCAATGGTGCGATATCATCCGCAGAAAATCCTTCCAGAGCGCCATCGGCCATGGCCAACGCACTCAGCGGATTGGCTTTTTGCGCCTCGATGCGAAGCCTCGAGCCAAGCTGTTCCGTGAGGCCGGGAATGCGCGCACCGCCGCCGCACGTGAAGATGGCACGAATGGCGGCGCCGCCCTTCATGTTGGACGCCAGGAACGCGATCGCTCGTTCGACACCCACCGCGACCTCTTCGCCGCGCGCCTCATTGACCGCGTCGAGGTGCGGGGAACGGTCGTTGCCCTGAATCAGCGCGGTTGCCTCGTCCGCGCTCACACCGCGGTCGCGCTGCAAGTCCTCGTTGAATCGGCGCGTGCCGAGGGTCAGGTCGCGTGTGAGGATCGGAACGCCTTCTTCAAGAATGTTGATGTTGGTCACATCGTGTCCGATGTTGACCAGGGCGACCAAGCCTTCCATCGCCTCGGGGTGGTTCAGCTCGAACGCGTTGTGCAGCGCAAAAGCATCCACGTCGACCATGGAGGCTTGCAGGCCAGCGTCCATGAGGGCGCGCATCTTGGCTTCGATCAGTTCCCGCTTCGCCGCCACGAGCAACACATTCATCTCAGTGCCTTCGCCATCCGGATCCAGGATCTGGAAGTCCATCTCGACAGACTCCATGTCGAACGGCACGTGCTGTTCCGCCTCCCAGCGCATCAGCTCACGTGCCTGCTGTTCCTTCACGCGTTCGATCTGGATCTTCTTGATGATCACGTCACGCCCGCCCACGGCAGCAACCACCTGCGTGGTCTTTACGCCCGCGCTCGCGAGTGCGGCCTGGATCGCCTCGGTCACGACCCCGGGATCCATCACCTCACCTTCAACGATCGCGTCCTGCATCAGTGGCTGAATAGCCACACGCTGCAGTTCGGGCTGCTTCTTCGAATGATCGATGACCGCGACTTTGATCAGGCCGGAGCCAATGTCGAGGCCGATCGTTGTGCGGTTGCGGCGGAAGAATGCCATGGCGGGAGGGAGGATCGACTATTACGGAAAGCAGGACGGAGCACAGAATGCTCCGCCCACTCACGCGAGACACGAATTGACCCAACCGACGGTAACAAACGGACTTCGGGTAGTACCCAGGCGCCGCCTTAAGGAAGCTCCAGCCAGATTAGGTCGGCCCACCGCGTCGAACCCCCACCAACGAGCCTGCCGACAAGTCCTAACCGTTTGTGAAATAATGGTTTACGAGTCGTCTTCGCCTCCGCTGTCACCCATACAGACGTCGGCCCAAGCACGGTAATCCAGGCCGAAGTAACTGCTTTCGAGGTTATTTGTTGGGCGACGCCGAAAGTCGACCCCGGCGCGCGTGACGCCACTGCGGCTGAATCGAGGCCGGCAAGCGCCGCCACGATGGCTTGTTCGGCGGCCGGCCGCAGATCGAGAGCACGAATGTCGCTTCGCGCGTCGTCAAGGAAGCGTCGTACGACAAACGCACCGCCCACCGCCAGCGCACCAACGAGGCCGAGCAACATCAAGACCATCGGAAGCGCCGCGGCGCGTCTCATCGCGCGTTTCGCAGGGCGATCGTCACCGCGATGGAATCGCGGTATCGGCCGGTATCGCTCGCCGCGCGGCCCGACATGCGCACTGGGCGCTTGGCATCCGCGCGCGCGGTCACCGAGATCGACGCAACGCGCGCGAACTCGATCGGCGACAGGAGTTCGCCCCCATCAAAATCCGCGTACCGAAACCGCAAGCCGGATCGCGTGGCATCCACGCTGTACGAGAGGAGCGGGCCTGCCACGGGCTGGATGGTGTTGAGGCGCTGCGACATCACGTTCCAATCGCGGACTCCGAGGTACCAGCGCGCGTCGGAGGCGCGATACAGGCTGAGCCGAATTCGCCGGGTCCAGCGCAGCACGGCCCCCGCGGGAACTACGATCGGTTCGCGCAATTGCAGTTGCCAGGTACGACCAACCGCCGGGAAGCCCGGGCACGGGCCACCCGCGGACGCCGACGACGCCATACTCACGCGGACCCATCCCGCGCCGTTCGAATCCGCGAGGAAGAGCCTGGCCGCGTCGCCGGCTTCCGGCACGTTGTCCGCAGAAGCAAGTGTGTTGCCGGTCGGTTCGGGCGCGGCCGCCGTAAGGCTTCCTGTTCCACCGACACACACGACCGCTGCTGCGAAGGGCGCCGAGACCTCGATCGCGGAATCCGTCGCCGCCAGGATTTCTCCGTCTGCCGGCGAAACACCCCAAACCACGGCAGCAACAATGGCACCGACTTCGGTGACCTGGGCGCGCACGGCCGTCACTTCGCCCACCCCCTGAAAAAACCGGAGTTGCGCCACCGCGGCGTGGGCTGCCAGGCCGCTGACGAGGCCCATCACCGCGAGTGAAATGAGCATTTCGTGGAGTGTCCAGGCACGGCGAGTCAGAGTGCGCATACGGTCCAGGTACGCGCGACGACCGCGGCCCGGCGGCCGCGTGGCAATGGTACGTCGATGCTATCGGTGACGGATCGGCCGGCGCCCACGGCCTCGACGCGCCAACTCTCGACCATGCCGGCCGTCAGCTTTGCCGAGCCGGACTGTGCGCCGCGACAAGCGGCTGCGCGAAGCATTTCCGCGTGGGCGGCAGCGATGCCTTGTGCCCGGCGTCGGGCCACGGCTTCGGCGAGATCGCGCGCCGCAACGCCGGCTGTCGCGACCAGCGCCAGCATGCCGAGCTGGAAGAGCACAAGGGCGACCAGGGTTTCGACGAGCGTAAATCCACGACGACCGACCCGTGCCGGCTTCATGCACCACGATAGCCGCGATCACACCCGGACCGGTATCGTTCCAACGCACGCCGGAGCCGGGCTACTCGATGCCGTACTCCTTGATCTTGTACAGCAGGGCGCGATGCGAGAGGTCAAGCAGCTTGGCGGCACGCGTCCGGTTGCCACCCGTCTTTGCGAGCGCCTGAGTGATGAGCGTGCGCTCGAGCGCCTCCGTGTGGTGCTTGACCGACAGATCGGACTCGCCCAAGGCTGACACGGAGGCCGGAACAGTGGCGCCCTGAAACTGCGGCAACTGCTCGACGCCAATCTCCGGCCCTTCGGCCAGTACCATCGCGCGTTCGACGACATTCTCCAACTCGCGCACGTTGCCCGGCCACGCGTAGTCCAGGATCAGTCGCATGGCCGGGGGCGTCACGCCCGTGATCGCGGTTCCCAGTCGTTCGTTGAAGTGGCCGAGGAAATGACGCACCAGGGCGGGCAGGTCCTCACGGCGCTCACGAAGCGCCGGCAGTTGAATGCGCACCACGTTGATTCGATAGAAGAGATCCGCGCGAAACCGGCCCGCAGCGACCTCGGCTTCAAGGTCGCGCGCTGTTGCCGCGACGACCCGCACGTCCACGGCAACCGGCCTGTTATCGCCCACCGGGCGCACCTCGCCCTCCTGCAACGCGCGGAGCAGCTTGACCTGGAGCGGGAGCGGCAGCTCGCCGATCTCGTCCAGAAACAGCGTGCCACCGGTGGCTTCCTCGAACAGCCCCTTGCGCGCTGCCGCCGCGCCGGTGAACGCGCCGCGTGCGTGGCCGAAGAGCTCGCTCTCGAGCAGCTGTTCAGGAATCGCACCGCAGTTCACCGCGACGAACGCCTCCGCCGAACGGGCGCTGGCATCGTGGATGAGGCGGGCGAACAGTTCCTTGCCCGTTCCGCTCGCGCCCGTGATGAGTACGGTGCTCGGGTGACGCGCCACCTTCCGTGCGACCTCGATGGCCTGCTGCAGTGCGGCGCTGTGACCCACGATGCCGGACTGGCCGCGCAGGCCGGCGAGCTCGTCGCTCAGACGCCGCACCTGTTCGCGCAGACCTTCGCGTTCAATCGCCTTCGTCAACACCAACAGCACCTGATCGGCGCGGAAGGGTTTTTGGATGAAGTCATGTGCGCCGCGCTTGATGGCGTCGATTGCGGAATCGTCGTCGCCGTAGGCGCTCATCATGACCACGAGCGCCCGGCCTGACGTCTGCTTGTAGCGATCGAGAAATGTCAGGCCGTCCACGCCCGGCATGCGCACATCGCAGAGCACGATGTCCGCGTCTTTCTCTGCCAGCTGCTTGAGCGCCGCGGCGCCGTCGGACGCCGAACGGGTGGTGTGGCCCTCTGCGTCGAGGATCAGCGTGAGCGTGTGGCGCAGCCCCAGCTCGTCGTCCACGATGAGGATGTTCATGAATCTGCCGCCGGGAACATGGCGCGGAATGCAGCGCCGCCTTCGCGGGACCGCGAGACCCAGATCGTGCCGCCCGCGTTCTCCACCGCGCGCGCGACGATGGCGAGGCCCAGGCCGATGCCATTTCCGGGACCCTTGGTGGTGTAGAACGGTTCGAAGACACGCTCCGCGTCCTCCTCCGGGATACCGGGACCGGAATCAGCGACCGCAATGGTGATCACGTCACGCGCGTCCGACTCCGACAACCAGCGCGACGCGCGTGGGCCGGGCATGCTCGGGTGGCGTGTGGACGAATCCGCCTCACGACGGCCACCCGAAGCGAACTGGTCGCGGGGCCATTCGCGTACGACCAACGACAGCGATCCCCGGCCCTGCATTGCGTCCACCGCGTTAAGAAGGAGGTTGACCAGCACCTGCTCGAGCTCGTGACGGTCCGCGGTCACGAGCGCGGCACGCTTGGCAGGGCTGAAGTGGAGATCGATCGCTTTGAGGACACCCTGGCTCAGGAGCAGGTCCACGACGTTACGCGCGACGTCGTTGAGCTCGACGCGTCCCGACGTGCGTGGCCTGGAGCGGGCGTAGTCGAGTAACCCGCGCACAATGCGATCGATTCGCTCGCTCTCGCGCTCGAGTCCCGCGACGGCCTCACGCGCATTGGGAGACTGGGGATCGCGCAACACGTGCGCATAGCCCGTGATAGCGGCGAGCGGATTCCCGATCTCGTGCGCGATTCCAGCCGCCAGCCGCCCGATGCTCGCCAACTTCTCGACGTGCACAAGATGGACGCGGTCCTCGATGAGACGGTCCGTCATGCGGTTGATGCTGGCCGCGAGGTCGGCGAACTCAACGGTGTCGGCCGATGGGATACGACGCTCAAGATTGCCGGAGGCGATGGCTTCGGCGGCGCCGATGGCCTCGCGCAGGGGCCGTGCGATGACCGCGTTGACCTGATACGCCATGTACGCGACGAGCACGGTCACATCAATCCCGATCAGGACACTGATGTAGATGGCCGCGTACTGGGGATCGAGAACGTCGTAGAGCAAAACGACGGCGGCAACAGCGAGCGCGAGCGCGGCCGCCGCGAGCACGCCGATACTCGTGAGCAGCTCGCTGCGCAGTGAAACGTCTCGAGGCACGATAAAGTGACGGCGGTGCCGCTGAAAAAGAAACCGGGCCAGGCTCGCGCCTGACCCGGCTGTCCCTCAACCAACAGAAGCCGCTACTTGCAGGCCGGCTCGCCTTCGCCTGCCCCAGCCACAAGGGGGTTGGTCGTATTGATGGCGATAGCGCAATTGACGGCGGCCAGCTGCGTGTGGCTGTTCGTGGCCGTCCACTGTCCAGGGGCAATCGAGATAGTTGGCGACGTCACGCCGGTCGACGACTTGAAGTTCAGACTTGTGACGCTCGTGGTGTACGCTGCAGAGTCAGAGAAAAACGACTCCTGCGAGCTGACCAGGTTGCGCAGGTCAGACTTCATGGCTGTGATATACGCCTTCGACTTCGTGTTCGCGAACTTCGGGATCGCGATCGCGGCAAGAATGCCGATGATCACGACCACGATCAACAGCTCAATAAGTGTGAAGCCCTTGCGGTTCATACTCACTCCAGTGAAATGGGAATTGGCGGGACAAGCCCTCAGCGGCCAACACCCAGTCAAGGCAATGACTGGGCCACGATGGGACCGAAAAGGTAAGCGACCAGTGCGCAATGCGTTAGACTCTGAGGCCAGAGTGGCACAACGACGAATTTGAGCGCGTTTTGCAACTCCAGTGGCACTTTGCCAGCGGCGCCCTCGAAGAAGAGACTCGACAGTTGCAGCGTGAAAGTGTCGCCTTGCTGTCGGTATGAGAACCGACACTGGCCGTAATGGAAGCAGGGGTCGATTTTCCACCCCGAGCCCCGCCGCCACCGCCATGACGAGCCGAACCCTGCCACGACCGCACAGGACAGTCGCGCTGGAATGCGTTGCTCTCGCGTGCTCAGTCATCCTGCTGCACCGGTTCAGCGCTTTCGCAGAGGTCTTCCTTGTCGGAGGACTTACCGACGACGGCGTGTACACCGTCCTCGGCAAGGCGCTCGCAGAAGGAAAAGGGTACCATTCCCTGCATCTCGTCGGCACGCCGGTGCAAGCGAAGTATCCACCCGGATTTCCGTGGATCCTGGCGATGGTCTGGCGCGCGACGGGCTCCGTGGAGAACGTTCTCCGCGCTGTCCGTTGGTTGCATCCGGTAATCGTGGGCCTGACGGCGGCGCTGCTCTGGGGGCTGGGCCGGGCGCGCTGGCGATTGGACCGTGGCCCCTTGCTGCTGCTCGCGGTCCTGCCGCTGGCGCTGGACGCCACAATTCAATACACGGCGATTCCGCTCGCCGAGCCCTGGTTTGTTCTGGGATGGGTGTGCGTGCTGTGGGCATGGGAAGCCGCGGAGGTTGCTCCCGATGACTCCCGGCTTCCTGTGTTGGTACTTGTTGGAATGCTGGTGGCCGGCACCACACTGATACGTGCGCAGGGAATTGTGCTGGTACCTGCGGTCGCCGCCGGGCTCTTCCTGCGGCGACACACGCGTGCCGAGCGCGCTGCAACATTTGCGGCGATGCTGGTACCGCTGGCGGCCTGCCAGTTGTACTTGCGCGCATTGGTACGCGCGGGCCCGGTGGCCTTGCTGCCCGACGAGGGCGCGTACAGCACGTGGCTTCCCCGTCTCGGCGAGCAGCTCCCAAGGAGCGTCCTCGCGAGCGTCCTGGACAATGTGCGCGACTACCTCAGCTCTCTGGGAGGCTACCTTGCGGCACTCCGGCCGCTGGGCGCCGTGATCGTGGCGCTGGTCATGCTGGGCACGGTGGTCGCGGGTCTGGTGTTTGCGCGCCGAAGACCGGTGATCTCCGTGAGCGTACTGGGCAGCGTCGCAATGCTCCTATTGTGGCCCTTCTCACAAGACCGTTTGCTGCTTGCGATTCTTCCCGTTGGAGGGATGCTGTTGGCCTTGGCGCTTGAACCACTGACCGTGATGCTGCCCGAACGCGGCCGCCGACTGCTCAATATGGGCTCGATGGTCGCCGTGGCGTTGATCTTGCTCCGGCAGATGGACATACGCCGGGACAGCCTCGACGCCGTAGCACAGAACCACGCACCGCGTGTGATGAGTCCCACTTACGGACTGTTGAGTAACTCCCGTGTGATTGCCACTGCGTCTCGCTGGATTCGTTTGCACACGGCGCCTGACGCACGGATCATGATTGACATGCCTGCCGGGATATTTCTCTATACTGGGCGTCAGACAATGCCGGCGAGCCCCACTGAAAGCAGGTTCGTACGGTCGGAGTTCGCGGAGCCGGGCCGGTATCTCGCTCGCCACATTCTTGATGATTCACTAACCATGCTGATCATCTTGGACCATCAGCCTGGCATTATGGCTGACGCGAAAGCGGTGAAGGCGCGATGCCCTGGTGTGCTCCGCTGGGGTGGCGTAAACGAAGACGACCCCCCCGACATGTACCGCATCACGCCCGATGCAAACTGTTTGCGTCGGATCGCCCGCCAGTGACGCAGCGGTGATCGAGACTGCCATTCGGGAAGCGCGAGCGGCGCTCACCGCGGCCGGGATCTCGGGCAGCTTCTCCTGGGACGACCGGCGTTGACGATTCCTGCTCCTCCGGCGCGCCCATCGCGCCTGCTCGCGGCGACGACGATCGCGTTCTTCGTGGCACTTCTATTTGCCGGCATCGCACTGTACCGCGACTACGGAATCTCGTGGGACGAGTGGACGACGCGCCAGTTGGCGCTAATGAACGTGAACCGCGTGATCCCGGACATCCGCTCCCTCGACTCGCTCCGCGCAGTCCATCGCTCCGGGGTTGATTTTGAGCGCTTCGGGCCGCTGTTCGACATCCTGCTCGTGCGAGCGGAGCAACTGCTGAAGTTGTCGACCATTCGCTCCGTGTTCATGCTGCGGCACTTGCTCAATTTTCTCGCGTTCTTTCTCGGCGTGGTCCTCTTCCACCGACTGTGCTGGCGCCGATTCGGGGCCGGCCTTGCCTTGCTCGCGAGTGTCTCACTGGTGGCGAGCCCTCAGCTCTTTTCGCACGCCTTCTACAACACGAAGGACATCTCGTTTCTCACTGCGTTCGTGGGCGCGATGCTGGCGCTCGATTCCGCGCTGGCTCGTCCTGCCTGGCGCTCAATGCTCGTGCACGCGATGACGACGGCAGTGCTGGTGGGCACTCGCGTGATCGGGGTGTTCGCGATTCTCCTTACGGCGGCGAGCTTTCTCGCGCGACGCCCGACGAAGCGCACCTTGCTGCAGCTAGTCGCCTATGGCGGAGTGGTGGCGTTGCTGCTGCCGTTGGTGTGGCCAGTGCTCCGGATCGATCCTATCGGCGTCTTGAAAGGCGCAGTGCTCGCCGCGTCATCCAATCCGTACTACGGGACGAACCTGTTCCGCGGTGCGGCCATCCCGGCTTCGCAACTGCCGTGGGACTACGTGCCAACGTGGATCTTGATCACCACGCCAATGGTGTTGTCGGCCCTGTTCGTCATCGGCACGGGGCGCGTGGCCGTGGCCTGTGTGCGGTCGCCGCGCCAGAGTCTGCTCGAGCAGCAACGCGACGTGATCGTGCTCAGTTGGTTCTTCCTTCCGGTGCTCGGCGCAGTCGTGCTGCGACCTGTCCTGTATGACGGCTGGCGACACTACTTTTTCGTGTACCCAGCGTTCGTCTACCTGGCCGCGATCGGCATGGAATGGCTTTCGGCGATGGCGACATATCGCTTCGGGGCGGCAAGACGGCGGGCGTTCACGGCGGGACTGATCGGCGCGCTGTTTCTTGGGTTGAGTCCGGCGGTGGGGTTCATGGTGGTGAACCATCCGTTCGAACACCTGTACTTCAATCGCTTCGCGGGCCGGGACATGCAGGAGGTCAAGCAGCGCTACGAACTCGACTACTGGGGACTGTCGTACCGTAAGGCGCTGGAGTACATCGTACAATCGGACACCTCTCACCTGATCCGCGTGTGCGTCATTAACACGCCGGGCAGGCTCAATGCGTTGATCCTCGACGACCGCGACCGCACGCGCCTCTACTTCACCCCTTCGGTTGCCGACGCGGATTACTTTGTGACCAACTATCGGTTCCACCCACAGGCGTATCCGTTTCCTGAGGAAGTGTTTCAGGTTCGCATCGGGAACGCTTCGGCGGCGTCAGTGTTTCGTCTTCACCCCACACGATGACCCGCATTGTTCCCCACGGCATGCCCATCGACGAGCGGCTGAGATGATCTCTTCCCCGCTGCCATCGATCTTGGTCGTTTCCTCATGACGTCCGCCCGCCCTGTGGACCGGCTTTCCCGCGCGTGAGCGGTGCGCCGGATGCGATCAGAACGCTGGTCCTGGTCCCGACCTACAATGAGCGGGACGATGCCCCGCGTTTGGTGGCGGCGCTTCATGCGCTGCAACTCGACGCGGACGTGCTCTTCATCGACGACGCGTCTCCGGACGGGACGGGCGCGCTCCTGGAGGATTTACGCGCAACGCATTCGCGGCTCCACGTGCAGCACCGGTCGGGCAAACTCGGGATCGGCAGCGCGCATCAGGACGGCATCGCCTGGGCATACGACCAGGGATACCAGCGGCTGGTGACGTTGGATGGCGATTTCAGCCACAGCCCGGAGGACATTCCGAAGTTCCTGCTCGCGTCGAACACAGCGGACGTGGTGGTGGGATCCCGCTGGCGTGCGCAGCACAGTCTTCCGGGATGGAGCCTCTTCCGGCGCTTTATGACCGGAGCGGGACACGTGCTCACGCGCCGCGTCCTCGGTTTGCCGTACGATGCCACAGGTGCTTTTCGGCTGTACCGGCTGGATCGGATCCCGCGGGAATTGTTCGGCCTGGTCAGGTCGCGGAGCTATTCGTTCTTCTTTGAGAGCTTGTTCATCCTGCACAAGAACGCATGCCGCATTGCGGAACTGCCCATCGTGTTGCCGGCGCGAACGTACGGGCATTCCAAGATGACCACCGGCGCGGCGCTGCAGAGCGTGCGCATCATGCTGGGCATCGCGGTGGAGTATCGCCGCAGGCCCGCGCGGTTTCACGTACTCGCACCACCCGTGCAACTCGACGGGCAACTCACCGATCCGCAGCAATGGGATTCGTATTGGCGCAAGGCACAGACACTGACCACCGGTATCTACGCGGTCATTGCCTCACTCTACAGACGGTCGTTCATCAGGCCGCGGCTGCATCGCCTGCTGCGCCACACGTTCGATCGGGGATCTCGGCTGCTGCACGCGGGCTGCGGTGGCGGCGAGGTGGACCAGGGCCTGCACGAGCGAATGCGGATCACCGCGTTGGACATTTCGCCCGACGCGTTGGCGCTCTACCAACGGCACAATCCAACGGCCACGCTCATCCGGCACGGCGACATCCTGGCACTGCCGTTCGCCGATGGGAGTTTCGACGGATACTACAGCCTGGGCGTGGTGGAGCACTTTACCGACGCGGAACTTGAGCTCTTGCTCGGAGAGGCGTTTCGCGTGCTGCGCCCGAACGGCACGATAGTGCTGTTTTGGCCTCACGCAAAGGCCACGAGCGTGCTGGTGCTCGGGGCAGCGCACCGACTGCTGAATCGCGGTGGCGGTCACACCCGCCTTCACCCACCTGAGGTCTCGCTGCTGACTTCACGAGCGATGGCCGAGCGATGCCTGGCGCGGTCGGGCTTCAGGGTCCTTTCGTACGATTTCGGGTCGAAGGACCTGTGGATTCAGGCCGCGATCGTCGCGACGAAGGTCGGCTGATCGTGCTTGCGCGTCGCTTCGCGTTTGGACGCCCTCTTCTACTATAGGTTCTGATCATGGCATGCGTCATCTGCAGTTCGAGCGAGCTGGAAGAGGTCCATCCGGCGGAGATCAGTCGCATCGAAGAGGTCTCGTTCTCGTACTCGTTCAGCCCAGAGAACTGCAAGACCTTCCGGGTCGTTCGCTGCACGCGTTGCAGCCACGTGTTTTGCGCGCCGCTCCCGTCCGGGATTGTCGGCAGTTATCGCGACGTCATCGACGACGAATACCTCAAGCATGCGGAATCGCGGCGCCTGTCTGCCGACGCTGTCCTGCGCACCGTTGAGGGATACGCGCCTGGAAAGCGCTTGCTCGACGTTGGTTGCGCCACCGGTGACTTCCTCGACGTGGCTCGGACGCGCGGGTACGCTGCCGAGGGTTTGGAGCTGTCGACCTGGTCATGCAACATCGCGCGCGGTCGTGGGCACACTGTTCACCAAGAGCCGCTGGCCGCATTCGCTGCACGCGAAACGGCCCGATTCGACCTGGTGTCGCTGATCGGAGTCATCGAGCATTTTTCCGACCCGCGCGCCGAGATGGCGAATCTGGCGGCGCTGGTTCGCCCGGGCGGCCTGGTGGTCATCTGGACCGGCGACTCGAACGCGCTTCTGCCGCGCGCGCTCGGTCGGCGCTGGTGGTACTGGCAGGGACAGCACATCCAGTTTTTCACCCATCGCAGCCTGAGCCGACTGGTGGAGGACGCCGGGTTTCACCACGTCGCGACCACCCGCTATCCGTTCGCAGCGACGCAGGCGACGCTTGCAAACTCGCTGCGTCGCTATCGCCTGCATCGGTTGATGTCGGCGGCGTTGGTACCGCTGTTCGCGCTGCGCCCGGTCGTTTACCTGAAATTGTCGGGAGAAATGTTGTTCATCGCTCAGCGGTCGGGTGAGGCACGCGGAGTGAGAGGCAGTCGCGACAGTTAGTAACGCGCGTACGGTATGAAGACGTTCGTCGTGTCCGCGAGCCCGCGTGCGGGGCGGTAGCGAAACCACGCACGGTCACCGAATCGATCTCGGAGCCGTTCGTTCCGCTGTCCGAGGTCGCGCGCGTATACGACGTTGCCGCCGACGCGGCCGTCTGCGGCCAACGTCTGGCGCGCGAGGAACAACGCGTATGGCATTGTCCCGAGGGAGTAGCGGGAAAACTCGGCACGACACACCGCCGTTGGCGACGAACCGGGCACGAGGGCTATGGCTTGATCCGCGGAAAGGTTGGGCACCGGCAGTGGAACGCCCCCAAACGCGCGCGCGCGTGCGACGATACGCTCGAGGTGTGTTGAGTCAGCCGTCCCTGGCACGAAATCCTCGCCGTCGAGTGCGGTCTGGATGGCGCACGCGTCCAGCGTGTTCAGCAAGCGATCAGCCCGGAACTGCGAGGCGCCCAACACGCGCAGCCGAGCCTCCAGTGTGCCGCGCCAGCCCTCGTTGACAAACACCAATGCGTTCCGCAAACCGGCGCGCGCGACCTGCGCTTCGATATCCGTCTTTTGCTTGGTCCGCTGGCTACGGTACAGCGCGACACGAGACGATGCGCTCGACACGCCCCACGGTCCCAGCCACGCCGTCGCCACACAAACCGGTAGCATCAGCATCGCCACCCGTCGAACGGCGGGCCGCACCGCGGCCTCGGCAACCGCGGCA
>Ga0315281_10004399_pt1 | contig 20454 bp, 26 predicted proteins | sample YL17G07_0_MG_FD_204540 | JGI IMG/M metagenome (GOLD analysis project Ga0315281, IMG submission 204540) | Sediment microbial communities from Yellowstone Lake, YNP, Wyoming, USA - YL17G07_0 | ecosystem: Environmental > Aquatic > Freshwater > Lake > Sediment | place: USA: Wyoming | collected...
TTATCATCCGCAGACAAGCTATGGGTTGTTCTCACAGGTAAACTGCGAGAGTGGCGGAACTGGCAGACGCGCTGGACTTAGGATCCAGTGGGTAACACCGTAGGGGTTCAACTCCCCTCTCTCGCATTCCATTTAAAATCAATGTGTTACGGTACTTATCCACTGTTCCTCCTCTGCACATAAATTAGGCATTGTAACCATTTTGTCACCATTTGCAGCTTTTTCAAGTCTGTCTTTTGTGTTCTGGTGCATCATGGATACTTTTTCCGATGCTCTCCTTAAGTCAGCTTCGTTTACGATGTTGTAGCGGTCAAAGACAGCCCTTGTCTTGTGTCCTGAAATGGTCATAGCAACCTTCTCGGGGATACCGGCTCTTACCATATTCCTCACGGCTGTCCTTCTGAGGTCATGGAATAACTTCCCTTCAAGCTCGACCTTCTTACAGGCTTTCTCCCATGCTCCCCGGAAATCCTTTCCTATTCTTTCCCCTTTGAGAAAGAATACGTGGAGACATTCAGGATAGTTCTTATCCCGGATAGCCTTCTGTTTCAGGGTCGTTTCGTAGAGTTCCCCGGTTAAATAGATGATCCTCGCTTCATCGTTCTTTGTTGTACCGGCTTCAAGGGTAATCTTGCCTTCAAGAAGATTCACCTTATCCCATGTCAGAGATAAGATCTCTCCTTTCCGCATTCCGGTGTAGTAGCCCATAGTCAAGACAGACTTTAAATAATCGGGTAGGGCGCTCTTGAGTTTCAAATACTCGTCATGCTCAAAGTATCCAGTTCTCACATTGTTCTCCTTGAGCTTCGGTATATAGGGAATTTGAATAACCTTTGGCGGTGTTTGCCTGGCTCCTAAAGTGAAGATCCTTTTCAGGGCTGAAAGCTCCCTGTTGACAGTCCCGTTCTCCGCACCTGCTTCTTGTCTCTGGACAATGTAGCGTTGTATCAGGTCTGTCGTTATATCTACAGCCCTTACTCTTGAAAAAGACGGCTTGAGATGGTTAAGCCTGTCCTCCGCGCTATCAGTGGATTTCCTGCCATTCATTTTGTAATCGTTAATGAGGTCCTGCGCGAGTTCATCAAAGAGAATCTTCTTTACCCTGAGACCTGAAAACGTACCGGATTCAATTTCTCCTTCCCTTTGCTTCAAAAGACTCTTGGCAGTTCCTACCTTGTCTGACTTGGAAGTTTCATAAAACGGTTTACCATGCCGGTAATACTTGACCCAAAAAATATTTCCTCTTTTGTAGATCAATCCCATTTACTTTTTCACCTCCTTTCTCTTTTTCATTCCCCTCTTCTTTGATTCACCTCCCTTTTTTACCTTCAGGCATTCGAGGGTTAAATGCAGGTAAGGCGATATAGGTCTATCACCTGATTCCCATCTGGAAATACAGGCTTTTGTCACTCCAAGAATATTTGCTAAGTCCACTTGGTTTAAGTCTTGTTCCTTTCTCCACTTGATAAGTTCCGATGGTGTCATATCTAATAGCTAAGTTACCATAGGCAACTGCATTTGTCAAGAAAAAAATGAAGGGTAGATAACTTTTTTTAGACCTCACTTTTCATGAATACTCAGGCTTTTCAGGAACAAGTCTGTGGTTTCAACTGAGCGGTGCCGGAGTAGCCCTTGAATCGCTTTCAAGGATTTGCCGGCCTTTATTGAACGATAGGCTGCGAGACGTCTGAGATCGCGCGGTTCAATTCCTTTTCTTTCGAGGTAGGCCCACAGAGCTTGTCTGGATATCTGAAATATTTTGTGAGTTCCCTTGATTTTCTTTTCCCGGATATATTTCTCGATGTCCTCATAAAGATCAACCGGGATCGCTGCAAATTCCTGATGCATTCCTGATTTGCTTGTCTCGATCCTGATAAGGCAAGCAGAGTTTTTCTGAAGCAAGTCTGAAGGTGTGAGAGTGAGGATTTCAGAAACCCGCAGCCCTCCACGGGTCCCTAAATCGAAAATAAGGCGGTGATGTTCTTTCAACTTTCCCTTAATATTGCTCATTTTTTGTTCAATGTCTTTTTCTAAGGGCTTTTCTTTGGTTTTTGGCTTCCTGAAATCAAAGGAGAGTGCATTACAGGGATTGATCCATACTTTAGCATTTCGCTTTTTGCAAATATTCTCCTCATGAATGGCAACATTAAAAAGAGCTTTCAAATGAGAAAAGCGGAGATATCGGGTAGCCTCGGAGACCGGTAGATATCTAAGATAGTTTCTAATCTCAGTAGGCCGGATCTCCGAGCATTCACGATTCAGAAAATGTTTCTTGAAGGGTTCAAGTGTATCCTGGTAAGAGGCCAAGGTGCCGGGCTTGCTCATTACACGGTAATAAAGTTTTTCCGCTGCTTCCTGGACGGTTATCTTCCTACGATGCTTCTTTTTAAAAATCCAGATGTAAACGGTCTTTATCATAGGCGTACGCGTTCAGTATTATTTCTCAGGATGGGGAATCATGGTTGTCATGAAGTAATCCAATTCAAAATGTTCAAAATTTTTACTTATTTCTCCATCAGGGACTTTTTCAACATCGGCCTAACGGATGTGATGAAACTGTCTAATGAAAAAATATCGACTATAGCTTTCTCTATCCCGACATTCGAGACATGCAAGGGGCTTATTGTCTTATTTGCGGCTTTTTGAAGAAACTCTTTACCAAAAAACTCCCTGTCCAACTCCCGGCAGGTCTTGAAAAAGTGGCTCAGCATATTGCTATAGGCTAAATGCGCGTAGAGATCCTTGTCGTTGCTCATTCGATGTCCCTCCTTTTCCTGGTCTCGATCCAGTCGTTAATATCTTTTATGTCGAGGAATTTTCTTTTCCCGTCCGGGATGTATGGTAACTTCCCGGTTCTCACCATTTCTGCAACCGTCCAGGGTGACCGCCCGAGATACAGGCTGGCCTCTTTAATTGAATACAAGCGCTGTTTTATTCCTGTATTGTTTCTCTTATCTTCTTGACCGTTCATATGGCGATCCAATTTCTTCCCTTTTCCTGTTGCCGTAAACAACCATGTGCCAGCAAACAATGCCGGGATGGTAAAAACATCCCCTAAGATCAGCATTGGTTTGCACCCTTGGAATGATGAATTTCCCGTTATTGCCCTGAAAGTTATCTTCAGAAAGTCCGTGACCCTGTTTTTGGCCTTCACAGATTGGCTTTTCATGCGCTTCTGTACTGCTAACATTTGAGGAATTAATATCTATATAGCCACCTCTATTGCTAACAGACCTTTTTGCTTTCATCAAATCAGCCATATAAGCCTTTCTGTGGGCTTTTTTGCATTCCTCTGAACAGAAATGACGAAGGCCGGATAAAGCGATTAGAATCGGTTTCCTGCAGTATCTACAATTCATCGAGACCTTTCCCTTGCTTCGCTGATATATTCGTAAACACTTTCCATGTTCCCCGGTTCCATGATTCCTCTTGAGATATCATTTCTTATTGTCTGGGTAGCACGATTGGAGAGATCAGCGATATCCTTTATCGTGTAATAATATTTCCTGAAGGATTTCCCTTTTCCTTTAGGAGCCGTCTCTGATGTCCAATTCTGATTTTTATTCATGGGTATATAGGTAATGGGTTAAACGTACTTTGTGCTCAGAATATCCGGTATATGAAAGAGGGATACGGCAGAGGCACAAGGGGGATGACTCGGATAACCTAAATCCATGCTCCTTTGCTCCTGTCTGTCTGAATCCCTGTGATTTCTTTTCTTTCATCTCGGTTACATAATGGTTACAGTCTTAAAGATGTGTTTATAACTCATTGATTAATAATATTATTTTGTTTATCTTTGTTAGCCACTGGATTTCTTAACCAGCGTTCTTCTTTCGTTGTATCCTCGGAGTCATCAACCTTCCTGCTAAGTATAGACATAATCTATAACTACTATAGAAAATGGTCACAGTTAATGGCCAGTCTGCTACGATCATGTATGAAAAAGGTTGCTCGTATTCGCGCGAGAGAGAGGAAGTATCCTTCTAAACTCTTCAATCTTGCCGCTGTAACCCATTTCTATTATCCCTCTCCTTACTCCCTCAACCTTCCAATTAACTCTTTCTGTTAACATTTTGTAAAGTTTTTGTAGTAATAATTATCAAATAATGCTATATTTAAACCCTTTAATATCTTTATTCAAATAACCAGAAATGAGACTATTTATATATTTTTTATAGTCATATATGAGTTTATTTGTACTCATGTAAAACCTATCTCTATGATTGATGTTCACTATATCTGTCTTTGTACCAGGCTTTTGTTTCTTCATCGAACTTTATAATTAAGTTACAGGCCCAGCATTGCAATTCCTTTTTGATTGATCCGTTTGTTTCCAAAACATTTGGTGTGTTTTTGTGGCAGCAGCCCGGACACTGCCAACGGAACTTTCGTTCTTCAAAGACTTTAATTTCCTGCATTGTTTCAACGTTCCTTTTAGGATTCTCTGCCATATTGATTTCCTTTTCTTTTTGTGATTCCTGCTGATTGGTTTGTATTAAAGGTTTTTGCTTTTTTGTATCGAGGTTTTCTTTGTCAGAGTTGTTCACCGGCACCGTCTCAGTGACATTGAAATTCTCTTGATCTTGAGTAACTGTAAACTGATTCTTTTTCCGCCGTTCTTTTTGCGGGTAAAATTCTTTTGGGCTTCCTTTAGCACCTGGAACTTGAAAAGCTTTCTTCAAGGACTCGGCTGTAGGAGGTTTCCAGAGATTACGGCCATTGATCTTGAAGTCCGGTCTCAATCTTTTTTCTTTGCATAATTGACCTATCCGGACTTTAGTAATTCCAAGGTGCTTAGCAAGGCCCGTCATATTCAAAAGCTCCTTCATTGTTCTTTTCTTTTTTCTCGCTGCCAATGTTCATTTTCAGCTTTAACATTCACGGGATCGTTAAAAACACTGAGGGGCCGGAGATCGCCGGAGCTGATTCGACTGGCTCTTTCCAAAGTATAGGCTTCATTTCTTTTCTTCTGTTCCTCCTCCACGACCTCTTTAAAATGATGTCTCAAAATGAGGCTGAGAAGACTGTTATCATCTCTGATCAGAAGGTCCTCAACCCCCTGCAAAAACTTCTCTGCTATTTTTTCTCCCAACTTCTCAATGGTTTGATCATCCAGGTTCACTGTTTCCAATTTCTATGATTCTCCTTTCAAAAAAGTTATCCCGTTTTTACTGATATTCAGGGTTCGTCAATAAATCGTTGTTACTGACTCCCCCGCCTCCGCTTATATTTAGTTTCGGCATACTTCTGATTTGATTTGCCAGATTGCTGAGGTTTGCGGTTATTGCATTGATTGCCCGTTGAACTTCATCGAAACCACCTTTCATGCTGTTAATGCCGCTATTGGAATCATTGATCGGAGATATCCATTCCCGGATAGCCTGGCTGATATTTTCGGAACTTGATTTGAGTTGTTCTGCAGGAGTGTTGGCGCTGTTTAAAACCTGATTTACCATTGTTGCGGATGATGCAGTGTCATCGATATTGTTTTTTATAACCTTGAAGGCATCTGAATTATCCGATAATCCCTGTCCCCACTTATCCGATTCATCGGCAGTCACTTTGACTTTCTGCAAAATACCGCCCATATAAACCTGAATCTCATCGAAACTCTCAACAGGAAGTTGCACCTTCTGAGCAATGCCGCCCATAATCACATCCATAGTCTGCAAACTCTGGTTTAGCTTTTGTGCCTGCTGAATGCTTCCCTGAAAATTTAGGCTGTCTGCCGGGAACTGGAGGTTTTGTTTAATCCCACCAATATAGACTTCCATTTGCTGAAGTTGCTGCCGGGAGTTTTGCAGGGAGTTGTTGAACTGTTGAATCCCGCTTAGCTTTGCCGTATCCTGCCCGATGATATTCTGGTTTATAGCATACATATCGTAGTAAGCCTGAATCTGTCTGTTTAATGCCGCCGTTTGACTGTAACCGCTTGTCTCAAGCATCTTGTAGGCATTGATAATGCCCTGCAGGGCTTTTAGTCTCTGATCGTCCGTCCGTGCCAATTCAAGGGCCTGCTCTGCCTGTTGAGCCATCATTTGGGCTATCATCTGGGCTTCTGAAGTCCTTCCGGCACGTCTCAGGGTATCGGCAAACCCGGAAGCCATGCTTTCCATCTGTTGATAGGCTGACAAGGTTTTTTCAACTTCCTGAGTAATACGCTCCTGGATTGTGAGGGTATCTTTGTGAACAACGTTGAGAGATTTCTGCTCGTTGAGTAGCTTGCCGAGTTCAGAGGAAAGCTCTTTGACCTTCTCGGCATTGGCCTGGTTCCTGACGATATCCTCTTTTACCTGTGCGATCCTTTCCCCTACCAGTTTATTGATTTCTCCGTGTGTTGCCAATCCCAACGATAGAAGAGTGTTATAGTCACGCTGTTCCATAAGGATATCTCTAAGGGACAATGACTGTTCTTTTTGGGAATCTGTTATTTTGTCCGAGAGTTTTAAAACTGCTTCAAAATCCTTCTTAAGCTGTTCTTGCTGATAAGCTGGTATCAAAAGTGTGAGACTACGGTTTTGCAAGGCGTTTATTGTGTCGAGCAGATCTTTGCTATCCCTAACGCTTTCAAGAAGTCCCGGCGTTTGATAGGCTATTCTTATCTCTTTCGGGTATGCTTCAAGGACCCTTAACGCGGCTTCGATGTCCCCCTTGAATATCTTCGCCATCTGGCTTTTAAAGGCGGTGTTTATCGCCACACCGAGTAAACCCGTTGCACCTGTGATATCTTCTATCTTCATCCAGAGCTCCGTTGCATCGGCTCCAGTTTTTGCCAGCCATTTAAAGGGAGATACATCACCCCATGTTAGGATTCCAGCCTGAATAGCTTTCTTCAATCTATCCCATTGAGCCGCAAAGGAATCGAGTTTCACCGCTGCAATATCGTCAAGCCTTGTGGTTGTCCCCTCTAAGGCGGTATTGATCTGAACGAGCATCTTCCAGAAGTCATCACCTGATGTTATCAAGCCTGCAAGGGAACGGCCACCACGTATATTCATGGAATCGAAGAGAACCGACATCTCTTGCATATTCATGGCTGTTCCCTTGAAACGATCCTGAAGCTGTTTTAGAACTGATAAGAATTGGTCACCGATTGTCTTTGTGGGATCTATCTTCAGATTAAAGGCAGCGACGAGTTTATCGTAATTCTTTGCAAGTTCCAGGAATGAACTATTTAAAGACGTACCGGCCTTTGAGCCAAAAAGCATTTTGTTATTCAGGGTTCCGATAGCGGCGGCCACAGTTCCCAACGGTACGGCTGCAATATCAGCAGTGGAGATAACGTTTTTAAAAGCCTGAACAAGATCATCCATGTTGCCCTGAGATTCATAAACTACAGTAGCAAGGACTTCCCCTATTCTCCTGAATTTTTCTTGAGAATTCGTTGCTCCTTCTATGTCTTTACCGAAAGTCCTGAAAAGACCGGATGTAAGTCTTGTAGCTTCGTTGACATTTGCGGCTCCGGCAATTACCAATTTCTGATTTGTCTCAAAACCCGCCATTGAATCGGAGGCTGAGAGTCCCGCTGACTTCAATTCCCATAGGATATTCGCCATATCTTTGTAATTTTGGCCGAACTGGACTGAGCCTTCAAGAAGTCGCCGCTGTATCTCTTCATATTTGCTTACTGACCCTTGAACGCCGACAAAGGCAGTCTCCACAAACTTTGCTTGCGTGTCGAGTTCTATCATGGCCGCTATGGTATCGTGAATCATCTTTGCTGCTGTCCCAAAGATCGCAAAGCCTATCATGATCGAGCCGAATCTTGAGGCCGCAACAAAGGCCAGTTGTTCTTTAAGAAACTGACTTGCTATAGCCGCCTTCTCTGTAGAGGCTGCGAACTGATTCATGGTCTGGATAGGAGCCGTGACAAAGGAGCGCATAAGGGCCGTTGCATTCCTTGATGCCCGATAAGCAGAGGTCTCCATCTTCTCAAGGGCTGCAGTCCCGCCATAGATCGAGGCGTTGAAACGGCCTAAAGCGGTTGAATTGAGCAATTGCGTCTGTGCTACCACTTTCGCCATTTCCGCACTTTGCCGTGACATATCGGCAATATTCTTCTCAGTTGCAACAGCCTGAGCATTAAGGACTTTCACCCGTTCCTGTTCTGCTGCGGCAAGGTTTTTCACAACCGTTGGAAGTTGTCCCATCATTTGCAAGTGTTCCCGCGCCTTTATCGTTCCAGCATCGAGCATGGTATCGAGGCGCTTCCTGAGTTCATCAGAAGCAATTTCGGTAGTTTTCATGCTTGCAGATAGCTTCTGGAACATCTGCAGGAATTCCTGGTCTCCGGCAGTTGCAAATTGGGCTAATATAGTTGCTGCGTCAGGCATGTTGTATTCCTTTCATCCCGTTCAAAATTGAATTATTCTCTACTACCTAAAAGCTGATACATTTTCATCGAATCAGAAACTACGGTATTATTATTCACGGATATCTTCTTTGTAGCTTCAGCCTTTGCCTCTTCGATCATCTGGATCACGAGGTCATCTGTTAGAAGTTCTTCTTTTGTGGGAAGATTCCCATTCGCAAACATCAAGCGCGTCATTTATATTTACCTCCTTTTTCACAAATTCAAATAATCGCAAATCCATTGACTTTGTTCACTGTAGATTCCAGAATTGATGCAGAGACCCTTAAAGATCAATCTTTTTGTCTTTGAATAGTCTCTCCAGTTCTGACTGCCTCTTTGAATACCGGCCTCTTCAAGAATGATCTCAATCTCCTCTTTTGTTCTCGCCTCAATGATGTGAATATCAGCATTTAACATTTCAGGATCGGGATCTCTCAGAGTTAAAAAATCAATCGGCTTACATAAAATGCTCATTGTTCCTCCCTCTTTTTGGGTATTGATTCATTTCAGCGTTACTTTTTATCATTGGTTTGATAGCCATTTTACGGCCTCCCCGAAAGAGAACCCATCCCGTTTCATGACAAAAGCAATAGGGTCCCCTTTCTCGCCACAAGCGAAACAATGAAAGCGATTGTTCTTTATCCCCATCGATGGATGGTGGTCATCGTGGAAGGGACACAGCGCAATCCCTCTCTTCACTTCAACCAGGTTCTCCACCGGATATTGTTTTGCGACCTCGATCATCGCCGGTGTGATTTCATAGTTGTGCCCTTCGGTAATAAGCCTGATTTCAGCCTCAATTCTCTTGATCTCCTTCTCGACTTGAGGAATACGGGACGCAATCAAGGCCCTTTCTTGATATGGTCTATCGTGTTGAAGTGAGGCTTGATAGTTTGCTTGTCTCTCGATCAATTCAGCATCAAGCTCAATGAGCCGGTCATAGAGATATCGCAATCTCATGCACTTCCCGACATTCCCCATCTCCTCTTTGAATTCTGTGATCTTCTCCCTGACCTCGGGCATTACAACCTTGAAGTAATGGGCCTCAAAATCAGTTAATAGTTCATTGCTCATCGGCTACCTCAACTAAGAACTTTCCCTCTTTGGTGAGCTTTATCTTTTTTTCAAAGACGCCGTTCCTTCGATTCTTAGCAATCTTTAAAATCGCCTGGTTTCCCTTTTTAAGACGCCAGATGTAGAAAACATTATCTGCCTCTTGCTCGATGAATGAACTATCTCTGGTATCCCCAAGGCCGAGCTCCACCTCGGGCTTAATCTTCATGGTATGAGCAATAAGAAAAATGCAGAGGTTAAATCTGAGAGCCAGTTTCTTTAATTCCCTGACTACTGCTCCGATTTCGACTGATAAATTTCCTTTGTTTATCTGGATAAGAAAATGCAAATGATCAACAAAGACGGCTTTTATCTCGTATTTCAGTTTTGCCTCATGAATCCGAGCAGTTAGCCACGACAAGGAAGAGCCTCTGAGTCTCGCGGGCATGTAGAAAAATGGAAGATCCTCGCCAAAGGACTTTAGAAAGTTTCGAGGCATAACCTCATAGCTGAACCAAAGACTTTTTATCCCTTGGTCTGCAAAGTTCTTTGTGAGCGTTTGAGCAAAGAGCGTCTTCCCATTACCGGTTAAGCCCGAAATGACAATCAATTCGCCGCCCTCGAAACCGTCTATATACCTGTCAAGAGAAGGTATGCCTGATTTTATTGAGATCGGTGTATCTTCTTCCCTGAAACTTTTGGCCAGGTCATGAGAGGATAGTATCCGGTCCTCACCTGCATACTGATACAGTTTCTTTTCGAGTTCAATGATTTCTTTGGTATCTAATTCAGCCTTCATACTGCCATTTGACCTTTTGCCAATTTTCCTTGAAGAGATTTAAAGAGTGCTTAGAGAGAGCTATGGACAGGGTTGGTCCGTGCTCCTTGGCTTTCTGACTACCCACATAGAATTTAATCGCATTCTCGATGTCTTCTTGTGGCATGCTCTTTAAGGCGTTCTTCACCGCCTTCGCGTCTACAGCATCAATAACAGGGGCAAAACCCTTCTCAGTAAGTACAGTAGTGTGAAAGAAATCGATAATGGATCTAATCCTCGGATCTGTGGTCTTTGTTTTCTCCGGGGAAGACGGAAAGGATTCGTCCGAATCACATCTTTCTTTTCTTTCTTTATTTATATGTATGGTTCTCCGTGCGGATAACGATTTATTATCCGTGCGGATAACGGTTATCCCCTCGGATAATGGTTTCCATGTCTCAAAATCCTTGTTAATGCTGTATTTCGGGACTCGGTTATTATCCGTGCGGATAATTAAATTCATCGCTAATGACTTTCTAATGGCTCTCACGCAATTGGATTTTTTAAGCCCCGTAGCAAGGCAAAAACGGTCAAGAGAGATAGCATCTGTCTTTTTTTGGAAGCCATATGTCTGCCTGAGGACGGTGAGAGTTATCTGCATGGCCTCTCCTGGTATTCTGATTCGTGCCAAGGCTTCGAGTAGTTCATTTGCGATTCGCGTATACCCATCCTCAACCTGTGGGTTCGCCATTTTTTTTGTGCCTTTTTAGGGTGAAAATAATAGATTTGATTGCCTCAAGGCGTTGCAGATAATCAAGTATGGGAACGCAGGGGTTATCCTGCATCTCTCCAAGAACTCCTGACACATTTCCCTTGACAATGAAAGATACCCTACCATCAGGTCTGACGAATGGGGTCACATGGAGCTTTCTCAAACTAAGAAAAGCAACTTGGTGGGCCTTATCTACTATGATTTCTTCTACCCCTTCTTGGGTCATCCTCTTCTCCTCTTAAAATATTTTATTGATCGATAGCGAACATCGTGCCAATTTGTAAGCCGTTGATTTTAAAAGAAAGTCATATTTTCAAATTTATTGGAGAATATACTTACTTGCTATTTTAAATATAGTTAACTATACTGTTTTAGTATATTTAATAATTGATGAAAAATGGAGGATGAGAGATGAAGTTTGAGGATGCTGTCAATGAATTAGCAAACAGATATGCACGAGAGCGAGACCCTTATTTCCCCACCAAGTTAGTTATAAAACTCTCCGAGAAAGAAACAGCATTAAAAGACTTCAAAAAACGCTCAGTGATTCATTCCTTTATTTCGGACATTTACCGCCGAGTCAGGTATTCCTCTTATTCATTAGTAAAAAAAGTATTCGAGAAGAGAATATCTGATCGAGAAAAGATAAAATCAGAAATACAATCAGCATCTAAGGTGTTGATGAAAGAAAAATTTGGTCAGCCTGAAGGAAGAGACTATCTACTTACTATTAAAGATTACCTCCTTTTTGCAGCAACTCATCCCTTAGAGAAAGAAGAAGCAAAGGGATATTTCAAAAAATATTTCTATGATGATTTTATTGATAGTTCTGAAGATGCAGCATATTTTATTCCTCTTTGTACGATGGCACTTACAGGGCTTTGGGACATAATCGAAATGGATACAAGGAACCTATTTATAAAAAAGGAATATCGTCAAAATCTCCAGGAAATATATTATCGGTCTCGAATGAATATACCGATACTCATACAAGGAGAAACAGGAACAAGTAAAAGCTATATGGCTGAAGCAATACATCTCATGAGTGAAAGAAGAAATAAAGAATTTGTAGATATTAATTGTATGGGAATTCCCGATTTGTTACTTGAATCTGAATTGTTCGGATATGAGCCGGGAGCCTTTACCGGTGCAAGAAAAGAAGGAAAAGCAGGACTTCTTGAAATGGCAAATGGAGGAACTGTTTTTCTTGATGAATTAGGGAAGACACCCGACCATTTTCAGGCGAAACTTTTAAGGGTAATAGACACGCAACAATTTTATCATGTTGGGGGGACAATCCCCATTAAAATTGATGTCCGTTGGGTCGCGGCTGTACAACCCAGGGATATTGCAAATAATAAAATTATTCCAGATTTACTCTTTAGACTTAATTTTCCATATACTGTCAACATGACTCCTTTGAGGGATCGAATAAGCATCTTGGGAGGTGTTCCATATACTGTAATAGAAAGTTCCTTGAATCAGATTTGCAAGGAATTATGGCCAGAACCATTTTCAGTATCGGAGTTATCGGACTTAGAATCTAAAAAAGAGATTGTATCAAGCTATCGGTTGCAGGCATCAAAGCTGATAAGTTCTGAGGCTATAGAAAAGTTATCAAATTATTCTTATCCTGGAAATTATAGAGAATTAGAAACAATCTTGACCTCAGCAGCTATATCAGCAAAGATGAATAAACAAAGTGTTATATTGTCTGAAGATATTATCTTTCGTGAGATCCCCGAGGCTATTAAGCAGCATCTTGTGGAGCCCGAGAACAAGGTAGAAAAGCCTATACAGCCTAAAGTCGCTTATAATGTGAAGAATATGAAGGTGAAGGAATTATTTAGATATGCAGAGGAAGAAGCTAAAAAGATTAAGGCAGTAATTGTAGAAGCAAAAATAAAGGAGATATATAGAAGTGGTAGCAATCCTACAACAGATGGAACTGAGGAAGGAATGACCCTTTCAGAACTTCAATATTTTGGAAGAAACGTTTATAAAACCACGGGGAAAAAAGTGTCAGAGATTGAGAAAGAAAGCATCTCTTAAATTCTTTGCTGTTTTCCCACAGTGTGAAACGATGATCTTTTTATTTTAAGTTTTCATTGCAGGCATAAACTTAACGTAGTATGATATTCACTAAGAAGAGGGGAAGCGAGATTGTCTCTGCTCTGAGGGCAATATCACCGGGGGCTGTTAAAAATGATCAAAAGCAACCGCATTATTTTTCTGATCTTTTTACTTTGTCTCATTCCGTTCCATTCAATCTTTGCTTCTGAGACTGATTATTTCATTGATAACCTTGCTTACATGATTGAAGGTGATCCAGATCCTCGTGGTTACGTCTGGGTACTGGTAAAATTCGATGTTACGAATAAGAGTTCTTCAGACGATATCACCATTAAGCTCATTGCGATTGATGCGATGGGCAGGGATTTGAATAAATATGTTTTGCAGAGAGTTTTCCTGAAAAGTTCAGAAACAAAAACATTCGTTGATCGTAAATTGATGAGTGTTGAAGCTGTGGAGAGAATCAATAGATGGGTCGGGATTGATTATTTTTTAGCTACTGGCCCCCAAAAGCAATGGACCCGGGTTGAATTGGATTTTCCTTCTAAGATGAGGCGATTAACGGAAATCAATCTGGAGTCTCTTCGCATTTTAGGCGAAAATGTAAACTGGCGCGATAAATGCACACGCCTTTGCGTCCTTCAGGATGAACGGGACTATTTAATGGACGGGATTCGAGACGTTAACTTTGTTGCTACTAACACGAAGTTGAAGTTATATCTTCTGCAAAATTGTTGGTATTATTATAAGGTTGATCAATAACTATCGGTTGTCAATACGATTCTTTCTGGAAACGATTCTTCAACCTTTCAAGATAGTTATCCCATTCAGATTTTTCGCGGTAAAGAGCTTCATCGATCCGGGCCTGTTCCTTTAACCAACTATCCAAGCCTTCATCAGAATGACCGTGAGGGCATCCTGCATCTTCGTAAAGAGTCCATTGGAATTTCCTGAATATCTCAGCGGCTCTACGCATCAAGAGATTCAACTGCTGAAGCCTTTCAGTCAATTGCTTGAAACGATCATTTACTGCAGAAAAATCGGGAAGTTTATCCATTTCGATTCCTGATAAATAATGGTACTTTACATGAGAGCAAATATCAACTTTTGTGCTCAAAATGGTCTGCATGTGAAAGGAGCATACCTGGACAGAAGGCAGGGGATGACCCGGAAAAGCTGTGCTCATGTTTTTGCTCTTTGATTTTTCTAAGAAAGGTAATATCCTAATTTGGGTTAGCGGACTGAATTATAAATATTTTGAGATAGCTTTTTTGAAAGGCTGAAAAATATTCTTATACGTATCATTAATATTCTCTGTGCTGAAAGTATGCATTTTATATCTTGCATTGACACTATAGTCATATAGTATTCGATAATCTTGATATAAGGACTTTAGTTCCTTAATTCTATTCATGTAGTCAGCACGAGTTAGATGGTTTTCGACAGATATATTTTTTGAACAAAGAAAGGCGTCAACGAGATGAAGAGCAGAATAAAAAAGTCCAGTAAGAGCCCAATCTTGATAAGAATCACCGACATCGTTAAAAAATGCTTCATTATGTGCAGACTGAGTTTTGTGTTGTTTTATAGTGGGCATGCCACTATTTGATATAATCAATAATGAAATTTACGGGTGCTGTTTCTTTGGAGTTAAAAATAACAGTGAAATCAAAAAGGAAATCAGGAAAGATATCTCTTAATTTTTGTTCCACTTTATAAATTTGACGTAGTACTTTTTTATCATCAGTGTCAATGAATGTCCAAAACGTTAATAACATGCCCTTTGGGAAATAAGCTATTTTATTGACTTCGGATATTACTTTTATTTCACTTTTGAAACAAGAAACAATGCTAAGAATTTTCCTAACGATATCCTCTGAAACGACATTAACTATTTTGGTATCTGGATCTCGTTTTGTTGTTTTACCCTTTTCGGTAGGAATACATGCTTCTATCTCCATTTATCCTTAGCCTCCCCGTTCCTTTTTACGATTAAATAGACAAAAATCCTTGTAATTTACAAGTGCAAGAAGCATACCTATAAGTACTCCTTGCATTGGTCACGCATAATACGTTTTAAAACAATAAGTTACGCCACGTAAAGAATACACCTGCTGTGATTATGAATGGTTCCCTAAGCGCCAAAATGTTCCTTATATAGTCAATATTTTGATGCTCAAAGGTCATCAAGATGACAAAACATATACTATTATAAGATATCTGTCAAAGGTTTTTTTTATCACCATTTACTTAAAAAGTATGTAATGCTAATTTTATATCGGTTTTTCTTTAGCAAACTTTAATTCCCCTCATAAGCCAAAATCTCCTCCCATGTCCAGACTGTGATCGTGTCGGAATATCCTCGTTTTCCCTTGCCTCCTTTATAACTTCATCAATCTCCTGCGGATGATCTGCAAGGGTCTGTGCATAATGAGATTGCTTGTGGGTTATTCCATCGGGTAAAGAAGGTTTACTACCTCTCTTGCCGTCCATACTTCCACCACGGGAAGTTTGGTCTTTCAACAGTCCCCCTAATTTCGCTTCAGCATAGAGAAGAGCTGTTGCAACGTCCTGAATGATGTTCTGTTGATTAAAAGCGTCTCTTTTGCTACCCTAAAACAGATTAAACATGCCGGATAAAGACGCAACGAGCCTACGAGACGTTATTTTCCATCAGTACGCCAAACTTATTACCAGGAGTGCCTTTAAATTAGCTGACAGCAAACAGGCCAAAAAAGATCATTACGGTTTTGTCAAAAAGAAGCTACGTGAACTCATGAAAGGGGTCATCTCCTGGTCGGAAATCACCCGGGAAGACTGGCAGTTTGTAGAATCCGAAAAGAAATGTATCTATTGCGGATCTGAAGAGGACCTTCACAAGGAGCATCTTGTCCCCAGGTCTTTGAGGATAAAACCGGAATGTAGCACCTGTGACAAAATTCAGGGCATTCATAACCAGGTGTGGGCCTGTAAGACGTGCAATTCCCTGAAGGGAACAAAAGGACTTTATGAATTTTTCAAAGTCCTGTATCCCGATGATAGACAATTCTATGATGTAATTCCCTCACTGGCAGAAAAGAAATATCTCAAGACAATCTATTCTTGCCATGAATGCGCTCAGACCTTGGGTAAGGGAGATATCGATGGAGACAAGAAAATAACCGTACTTGATATTGACTCTATCCTTTATTGACAGGAGGCCAAATGAAGGAGCATTTTAGTAGTATCAATAGCATTTTCAGCTATTACTACTTTCTGAAAAGCAGGCTTGAAAGCAATCCCTCCAATTTCCCCGCAGAAGAAAGATTCAAGGTCTTTATCCAGTGCGTCAAGCCAATGGAGTCCAAATCAATCAGGGAGGCCATGTTTGCCTTTGTGGGCGATGTGGAGATGTTTCTCGATAATCGACTCGAATGGTGGGAGAAGTTTATCTTGGTCAACAGGGTTGTTGCTGACGGGGATTACCCGCGCTCCTATGGCGAGATCGTGATTGATATCAAAGGTGAGAGTAGAAGGAGAATCAGAGAAGATCAGAACGGCAGTTACCCGCGAAGGCTGTGTTACCGTCAGAATGTGAGAAGGGAATTTCTAAGGCTCTTTCACCGGGCAAAGGATTATTTTAAGGGAAGGGGATATATGGAAATTGAGGCAGAAGAAACTGTTTATGGCTTCGCTTCAGGAGGTAAAGTTTCCATTAAAAGTTCTTTGTAGCTGGTTAAGTCCGGTTCCGTTGAGCCGAAAAGAAATCTTATCATAGCCAGTAACACAGCCAAAGCTTCCTCACTGAGCGAAATAGGCATTGGGTCACATACAGCTCTATTGATTGAAATAACTATCTGTAGTCTATCTAATCTTGCAATGCCACCGGAAAGGGCCATCTTCTTAAGGGGTGGGCAATAAAAAAACTGGCTATACATAAGAGCCTTTATTCTACTGACCATTACAGGAGGGAATCCTCCTGTATGCTCAATAGTCTCAACGTTATAGATTGGTACAAAAATCGAACACTCTTCCTGTAAATGGAGTCTACCCAATTGTCTTAAAACCTTTGTTATGTCATCAAAGATAGTAGGTGCACCACAGACGTTGATAGCAGGTCTTTTCTTTGCTTTGTTAATAATAAGCTCTTCCGTCTCTCTTAGATTTAGAGATTTGATTGGTAGTTTTGCCTTTTGTCTAAAATCCTTCTCTGAAAGATTTCTCACCTGAAATTTCGTGGCATAAACTTCTTTAGGATCAGCCCTCTCTACATCCATTATCATAGGGATTTTATTAATGTGAAGTGCTGGAATCCAGCATAATTGACCAATGATAGTTTCTTTTCTAAAAGTTTTCTGAGGCAGATCTTTATAGAAAGGATCAATTAACTGTTCAATACTCATGGCTCAGGTAGATATCGTTGCCTCACCTGAGAGTTCACCATGAAGATCTTCTTCGTTTAAGAGTCTTGTTGCTTGATTATAGGTTTCATCATATATAGGTTGCGGACCTTGAGATCTGGCGGCAAGTTCTTCTTTATATTTTGCTTTTAACCTCTCAATGATTTTTTTACCTTTGGCAACGTGTTCTGGGGAAAGTTTGAGCATCTTTATCTCTTTAGGTTTCTCAATTCTCTTAGCCTTTAAAAAGTCCAGTAGGTCGCCTTTTTTAGCATCAACCATAGGCTCAGTTTCAAAATAAACATAGTCCAGAAGTCCATAAGTATCATCACCCCACTTAGAGATTGCCTCACTTAGTAGAGAAGTAAGATATGAGGGCAGCTTTTGCACAAAAGCTGGCTCTTTGTCACACCAATAGAGATTATAATCTTCGTCACCAAATTTACTTTTGTAAGCACTCTTTTCTATCAGTTCAGACTGATGTGCCTCTTCAATGGCATTGAGGGCTTCACCACAAAATGGCCCATAGTGTACAAATCTCCATAGCCAACCGGTAAGAGTTTCCCCCTTATTTTCCCTCGCCCAGTACAAGTCTGCAAGATAGAGAAATTTTACTAACCTCACAGTTGTCAGTTTCATTTCCTTTTCAGTAGCAAACCAGACTATGTATTGAATTAATTCTGAAGTGGTAATTCCCATCCCTCTACTTTAGATTATAGCAAATCCTATTCCCATTTTTGCTCTATAAAATGAATCCAAAAGTCTCATATTCAGCTATCTTATAACCAGCTAAAAAAACCAAGGGCGAAGATAATTAAAGAAAAGACCAAGGGGAGCGGAGGTAAGTCATGCCGACCTACAGCCTCCTGGCTGGCTCCCCTCGGCTGATAACTTCTATCGGTTTGATTGTTTTTCCGCTTTCAAGGGGAGGCCCCAGGTTTCCCCAGGGCCTTTTTTCTCTTCATTTCAACCCGTCACCATAAATGCCTAACCTGTAGCTGCAAATAGCTGAAGCTGTGTAAAAAGCACTCAGCCCGCCTTTCTCTTCCTTGCCTGTACTGCAATCCTTGCAGCCTCGAACTCTCTTAAAACGTTCTCTTTCCAATTAAGCTGATTAATCCTCTTTGCTTCGTGCTTTCTCTGAGCCTCCATCTCAAGCCTTCTGAGGTAAGCCAAAACGGTATCCAAGAAATAAGCCCTTGGTTTAGTTCTGTTCCCCATTGCCCGTGCATTGTGGACTATGAAGCCGGGTGTGAGCTTCAGGACTTCGATAAGGTATTGGTCATTTACACGGATGGGGTTGTCATCCATAAGTTTTCACTCCCCTTGCTGTCTGTTCCATTCTCTCCTCCTTCGTTTTGTCAGATTTCCTGACATTTCTAAAAATAAAAGAACCGCCTTCCCAGGTGTCATTGCCTGGTAATCTCTTAGCGTCTTTCAATTGTTTCAAAGTGAAGACCTACGGCGGCATCAAGTAGGGTATGGATTTCGTCAACCATTGTTTTGACCCCGTTTAATTGAGAGTCTTCGAGTTTGAACAAATCGTCATTTTGAAAAACCGCATAAATCAGAGTTACTCGTTGGAATGCTTCTAAAACCAGGTCCATAAGTTTTTCTCTCATCGAGATATCTTCCCTTTCCAGAACCATTGTAAACTCGGCCCGTAAGTTCTTTTCCTTGATAATCTTCTTGATTGCTTGCATATCTTCATTTAAATCTTTTTTGTCGTTATCCCGTTCCATATTTTACTCCTTCTTTTTTTGTAACTGTAACCATTTTGTAACCCTAAGCCTCAATTTTACTCAATCAACCTCAATCATGTTCAACAATGGCTAAACCCTGAAAATCCCTTATAGATAGCCATTTTCCGCATAAAATTAATAAGTTAGGGAATGAGCAAAATTAAGGTTGTTTCGGACTTAGGATCCAGTGGGTAACACCGTAGGGGTTCAACTCCCCTCTCTCGCACCATGCTCCGACAGTATTTCTTGTCCTCTCGCTTTCTTCTGTTTGTTATAATCCGCTACTTACTGAATTTTAATTTTCCGAAATTTTCTCATGACTGTTTTGTATGAGATTGCATTCTTCCAAAAAAGATGCCACAATTATTTGTTTTCATGATACTGATAGGAACGAATGACTTTACCCAGCAAATTATGTCTTATCTTTACTGTACTTACATATACGCTTTGTCCACGAAACAAGATAGACGAACAAACCATGTAAGATATCTATATAATGTAGGGATGGCGAGCGTTTCTTTCATTGGTTTTCGCTACTCAGTTATAGGCATTTATGTATAAAGAATATTTTGGTTAAGCAAGGAAAAGGTTAGACAAAATTGTCTTATATTCTTGATGCCTTGAGAAAATCGGAGAAGGAACGCCAGCAGGGAACCGGACCGGACTTCCTGACGGTTCAGGATGCCATAACAGAAGAGTCAAAAGAGCGTTCTCTGATACCTTATCTTCTCATCATATCGTTGCTCATAAATATAGCCGTGTTGGTTTGGTGGTTTGGTCCCTGGCAATCAAAAAAAACAGGACAAACGACATCACACTCAACGGCAAAAAAGCAGCCTGAATCAAAAGAGGCATTACTACCTTCACTACAGGCAACAAGTACTTCTGGATTACAAACCAAAATTGATAGAGATACAGCTCTGTCCGACGGGGGAATCATGACATCAAAGAAAGAAGCTAAACCTAAGAGTGCCGTCCGGCAACAACTGCCAGTTAATGCTTTAACTGACTTAGAGAATCAAGTCTCAAATCCAAGCGCAGGAATTGGCGCAAAGAGTCTTCATGACATTGCTCCAGCTATACCACAACAAACTCGGACGATTCAACAAGTCCCGTCAGACCCAAAGAGGGCCATTAATAATGTGGCATCCGGAGAAAACACGGTATACGACATCGAAGATCTGCCCTCATCAATTCAACGGAGCCTGCCATCAATTGCCATTTCTGTCTCCCTTTACTCCGATGAACCAGACTCACGAATGGCAAAAATCAACGGTGCAATGATTAGAGAAGGGGAATATTTGACTGGAGGCCTCAAAGTG
>Ga0315281_10004400_pt1 | contig 20451 bp, 13 predicted proteins | sample YL17G07_0_MG_FD_204540 | JGI IMG/M metagenome (GOLD analysis project Ga0315281, IMG submission 204540) | Sediment microbial communities from Yellowstone Lake, YNP, Wyoming, USA - YL17G07_0 | ecosystem: Environmental > Aquatic > Freshwater > Lake > Sediment | place: USA: Wyoming | collected...
GTGACCATAGTCGGAGGCATCATCACCGCGGCCGCGGCCTTGGTTGGGTTGTTCAGAGGCATTGGTCAGGGCAGCGCACCAGTGCTGCGTCAGGAAATGGCTGCACGGCCCACGCTGTTAGAGCCGCCCGAGGCTCCTGCACGTGCGGTTCCTCAAACCCGCGTGGCTGCCGAGACGCCAGCAATTAGGTTTGCTCCACTTGCCGGTACGACTCTCGAGTCCCTGGAGAACAGCCTCCGCGGGTTCCTCAGCTTGAACGCCTCGGTCATCCAAGACGTTCGGACCAACGCCACTCTGACCGTCCCATCTGTGCTCATCGCTGCAGCAGCGATCTTGGCTACCAGCTTCGGAGGATTCATCTCATACGCCACACGGTACACGGACCGCGGCTCGCCGATTCCTGAGGGTGAGTTCTTCCTGAAGACCGTGGTGGTCGGCACGCTGCTCGGCACAGCGCTCTGGCTGGTGGGTGCAGGCGTCACCTTGTACGTCATCCGGGCTGCCCTAAAGCAAGACGTCCGCCTGGAAGAAGTGCTTCGCGTAGCAGGGTTTGCAGCAACTCCCCTGACCATCGGCTTCTTCGTCTTCATCCCCGGGATAGGCTTCGGGATCGGGCTGATCTCAGCGGCCCTCCTTCTGACGTTCACCGTTCTGGCTATCCACAAGGCGTTTGACATGCCGGTGGAGAGGGCCTTACTCGCTGGCGTTTCGGGATTCGCTGTCTGGTCCCTGGTCCTGCCCCTGGTGGCGACTGCAGACAGTCCCTTTGGCCCGGGCATATTCGTCTTCGACTGGGCACAGGACTTCCTCGCCAGGTGACATGATGAATGTTGGTTCTCTTGTAACCTGGTCGACCTTGAACCCTAGAGGGCAATGCCATGCTGTGCCCCACATGTGGGAGTGAACTCCTAGAAGGCAGCCGCTTCTGCCGCCAGTGCGGCGCGCCAGTTGCGGGGCCTGCTGGCGCCCAAACCGATGCCGAACTGGAGGCCCTGGCCGCCACGGGTGATCGCGAGGCCTTCGCCGAGCTCTACAACCGCCACTTCGACCGCGTCTACGACTTTCTTCGCCGCATGCTCCGCGACCGTGACGAGGCGGCCGACCTGGCCCAGGAGACCTTCCTCCGGGCCATGCGCGCCCTCTCCCCCAAGGAGACGAAGGCCGGCTTCTCCACCTGGCTCTTCGCCATCGCCCGCAACCTGGCCCTCAAGAGGCTGGAACGCCAACGGCGTCTCGCCACCCTGCCGGAGCGGGAGGGGGAAGAGCCCGCCATCTTCCACCAGGTGGACCCGGACCGCCTGGCTAACCCTGCGCAGGCAGCCGAAGCCGGGGAACTTTCCGGCCTCGTCTGGCAGGCGGCAGCGGCCCTGAGTCCCAAGGAGTACTCCCTCCTCGACCTCCACGTTCGCCAGGGCCTGGACAGCGCCGAGATCGCCCAGGTACTGGGGGTGAGCAAGGGGAACGCCTACACGATGATGAGCCGTCTTAAGGACTCCTTCGAGGGGGCGGTGGCCGGCCTCTTCATGCTCCGGCAGGGGCGGTGGCAATGTCCGGAGCTGAATCATATTCTGGAGGAGCGGTCGATCGCAGAGCTCTCTCCTGCCGTGAGGAGGCTCATAGAGCGCCACACGGGTGAATGCGCCACGTGCCAGGAACAGAGGCGCAAGCTTGTCTCGCCAGCCAATATCCTTGGTGCTCTCGTACCGGTGGCGCTGCCGCTTGCGGTAAAGCAGCGGATGGCGGAGGCGGCCTTGGCTTCCTGGGTAGCGTCCGGCACGCAGGCCGCCGAAGCGGGCCTCACGGGCCTGCTGTCCCAGTCGGCGACCAAACTGGCCTCCCTGTCCGCTGCCTGGAAGGCCGTGCTAGTCGGAGGGTTACTGATCATGGCTGTGGGAGGAGGCTTGGGCGGCTGGGTCGGCCTTGGCGGTGCCCTACCCGGCGAAGGAGGCAACCAGACACCTGGAGCCACGGCCTCAGATGAGAAGGGGGCAGAAGAGCTGGCCCAGGCTTTAGAAGATCTGAAGCAAGCGATGCTAAAGAAACTGGACTTCGATGTGGACAACACTGCCCTGTCTTTTGCCAGCGTCAAGGACTACTGGCGTGCAAAGCGGTGGGCCGACATATTGACTGCCCCTCTGAGGGTTCTCGAAGACACTCTCGCATTGGTGGCCAAGGCTACCGATGTGAAGGACCTAGCGACGGAGGTCAATGCTGCTCTCGACCAATCGGAGGCTGCGTACCAAGTGCTGTCAGTGGTGATGATGGTTCAAGGCCTCCAAGAAGCAGGCGGCCAGCTCCAGTATGGCCTGTTCGGCCCCACCTATGTGGCTGCTGTTGAAGAGATGCTGGATGCCGCCGATGCTGTCAACGCTCCGCTCAGCTTCGATCAAGACGCCTACAAACGCGTGATCGCAAATCATCTTTATGGCGGATTCGAGGATTTGCCGGGTCCCCTGGTGGTACCGAGGAGATCCACAACCGCGCAGAGGAAGAATGTTCAGTTCGCCAGAGGCGCCCTTGAGGTAAGAACGAGCATCGCCCGGACTTTCAATGAGCTGATCACGGATGTCAAGGGTGGAGAACTACCAGAAGGCTTCCCCGTCGAGGCCGTGGTTGCTCAGCTAAAGGATCTCAAGACACAAGTAGTGAATTCCATGGGCGGTGACACAACCGTGCACTATGAAGCCCATCTACTGGATGGACATGGCTGCACGCCCTATGAGGTAGAAACAAATCTCGGTGCGATCAGCGACTACCATCGGGCCTTCGGTCAGGTCGCTGGCGCGGTGGCCGACAACCTGGCCATCCAGCAGCGGGTCGAGGTCCTCAAGCTGATGCAGGCGGGGGAGAGCGCCGCGCTGGTCTACACGGTCGCCTATGGCATACCGGGCGTGAAAGAAGAGATTAGAGTCGCCCAGAAGGCGACGGTCCTGTCGGACTTGATCGTCGGGTCGTACAACCGGACTTTCTATCCCAGTGCCGAAGAGGCGTTCTACATGCTCCCCCAGGAGATGGTTCTTGGCCTGCCAATGGAACTATCTAACCTCTGGATGATAGCTGACGACACCGATCAACACATACGGTGTCTGCTTGGGACAACCCAAGAGGCCAAGCCCACGCCGACGCCATCGGCAACTACCGCAGTCATAGGAACACCCACGCGCACGGCGAGAGCCGGACGGACACCTTCGCCGACGGCCACATCTACAGCTCAGCCAACAGCCAGCCTAACGGGGATGATTGCCTTTACTTCTGACAGGGATGGGAACTCGGAAATCTATCTGATGGATGCTCACGGGGATAACCAAGTCAACGTGACGAATAATGCGGCTAACGACTGGGAGCCAGCCTGGTCACCTGACGGGCGACGTATAGCATTCGTCTCCGACAGGGATGGGGACGCCGAGATATATGTCATGGACTTGGATGGCACCAACCTGAGGCAACTGACATTCAACTCAGCTGCCGAAAGCGAACCGGATTGGTCGCCTGACGGCAGCCACATCATCTTCTGCACCAACCGCGACGGGAATGACGAGATCTACATTATGGATGCCGACGGAGGCAATCAGGTAAACCTTACGCAGTCCTCGGCCCCTGACCAAAGCCCCCGTTGGTCTCCAGACGGGGGCCAGATAGTTTTCACTTCGCAGCGCGGGGACTACCCCTATAACATGTTCCCTGTCCTCTACACGATGAATCCTGACGGGAGTGAAGTCGGCCGTCTTCCACTGTCGGACGCGCCGTTTCTGGAGAGATGGGTGGCGACGGACTGGTCCCCGGATGGAGCAAATATCGCCTTTACAAAGGTGGATGAAGGGATTGGCGGCTATTCGGAGATGCTGCTGTATGAGATAGGCGGCGAGCACGCTCACCTCATGGGTGACTTCCTTGGCAAGGATCGCAGTGGCTCCTTCTCTCCTGACGGCAGGTGGCTATGTTTCGCGTCAGCGAGAAAGGACAACAACTGGGAGATCTACGCGCTGAATCTCGAAACGAAGGACATCGTGCGGCTCACCGAAAACGGGGCAGGCGACTGGGACCCGGCCTGGTCGCCATCCTCAACGACGACCCTGCCCCCCATGCCTCCGCCTGCAACCAGCCTCACGTCCACTCCCACCCCGACGCTCATGCTCACACCCACGCCAACGCCGCTACTGCCGCCCGGCCCTGGCCCATCTGGACGCATCGCCTTCGAGTCCGACCGCGACGGGAACGGCGAGGTCTACGTGATGAACGCCGATGGGTCGGGCCAGACTAACCTCAGCCGCAATCCGGCCGATGACGGCTGGCCCAATTGCTCCACGGATGGCTCGCGCATAGCTTTCGTTTCGTATCGGGATGGGAACGGGGAGATCTACGTGATGAATGCCGATGGATCGGGCCAGACTCGCCTTACTAATGACCCAGCATGGGATTACGGCCCCGTGTGGTCGCCGGACGGCTCCCTTATTGCCTTCGTCTCGGATCGCACCGGGAGCGGCGATATCTACGTCATGAATGCCGATGGAACAGGCCAGACCCGCCTCACCACTGATCCAGCGTCGGACTACGACCCGGCGTGGTCGCCAGACGGCTCCCTGATTGCTCTTGTTTCGAATCGCACCGGGAACGGCGACATCTACGTCATGGATGCCGACGGAACAGGCCAGACCCGCCTGACCAGCGATTCCGGGTTCGACCATGGGCCGACCTGGTCGCCGGATGGCTCGCGAATCGCCTTCCACTCGAATCGTGACGGCAACTTCGAGATCTACATCATGAAGAGCGACGGAACGGGCCAGACGAACCTCACCAACAATCCCCCTGACGACGGCTCGCCCGCCTGGTCGCCCGACGGCTCTTGGATCGCCTTTGACTCGAACTACGCTGGCAACCTGGAGATCTTCGTCATGAAGACCGACGGGTCTGGACATGTGGATATTACGAACGATCCGGCTGACGACAACATGCCCGCCTGGTGCGACTAGGGCAGCCACCGATGGGGCAGATCCACGGGAGTGTGAAGTGGTGTACCGCGGCAGATGCCGGATCAAGGTGAGTCGGGCCAGGTCGCTCGCGTAACCCGCGTAAGAATCTCGCGCCACACGGATGTAACTAACAGACGCTCCCTGCGGCGGATAGGGACCCCGCCTCTGGGCCGGCAGAGCAGCAAGGAAGACAAGACGAATGGACCGCAATGAGGGCCTCAAGTCGCGGATGGTTCTGCCTTCTGTCATGTGTGCCGCGTCAGGGTCGTGGACGCGCAGAGACAAAATGGGCTGGCGCGCTGGCGCGCCAGCCGATATCAGCCGTATCTATGTCGCCAAATGCGAAGGTGACGATGCCACCGTCATCGAGGATGCCGCTGGCGGGTAGCGGCACAAGATGACCACGAAGAGGAGGATAGACATGAAAGGAGTCTCGGCGCTTCTCGTGTTGAGCGTGCTGTTGTTTGGCACAGCCGCCTGCGGAGGAGGGGGGCGAGGCGTCCTCGCGCCCGGGAAGGCGAACGTTTACGGCACCTGGGTGAATGAGGCCGATTCGAGCGAGTATTTCGAGCTGAAACAGGATGGTACGTACTTCCTGAAGGAGGGCGGCATCGGATACAGCGGGGAGTGGGAAATTGAGAATAACACGATCACTGTCCACGTGGGCGAGACCGGCGTGGCCGCCAGGGCCACACTCAAAGACGGGAAGATACTCGACGAGGACGGTAAGGTCTGGGTGAAGGGGCAGCGCGGCAGTGAAGCAGCAAACCTGGACGACCTTGCCGAGCGCGCCTGCGAGGACATGTCCTCGGTGTCGGGTTCCGATGACTGGGAAACGTACAACGCGGCCGAGGGCCGGGCAAAGGACGCAGGCTACACTACATCTGAGTTTGACGATGCACTGCGCGAACTGTGCCAGGACATCTTCTCAGAGTATGTGGATAACCAGTAGAGCAGAGCTCTCGGCTGAAGCAGCCCGCCGTGCTTACGGCCCGGCTACTGGAGAACAAAAAGAGGAGGTTGAAAAGTGGCAGAGCTAGTTGCAAACGCTAGGACAGCCCTTCCCCCGGGAGAGGTGATTGTGAGAGCGGTTCAGTTCTTCACTAGCGAGAAATGGAGGCCACAGACTCAATCCGAGAGAATCGCGACGTTTCAGGGACGGCCCCGTATAGGTTGCGTGCTTCCGTTTCTCACATTCCTCGGCTTCGTGTTCTTCATCGTCCCTGGGATCATCATGTACCTGCTCGTGATTCGGCGGGCGCTGCAATTCCAGAACCTCGTCGTCACGGCGAATCCCCTAGAAGCGGGAACTGACGTCACCGTGACATATCCCTCATACGCCAGGAATCTGGTCGGGCACTTCCTGCGCCTCCTGCCGCCGCTACAGGAACAGGCGCCCACGGAGCCCGGCGAACCGGCAGTGGAAGAGGCGCCAGGCTCGGCGGGCCGAGCAGCGGCAGAAGAAACGCCCAACGAGCCAATCCAGTAGTGCGCCTGCTGCCGGGCGAAGCTACGCTGGCAATTCTCTGGAGGGTCGCCATGAGCGAGGTCAAGGAAGAACGCGAAAGGTGGATTCAGGAGCTGCAGAGGCCGACGGGGGAAAGTGATAGGAACTGGGGCACCGCCGTGCTGCTTTCGTTTATGTTCGGATACGTGGGTGCTGACCGCTTCTATCTTGGGTACGTGGAGTCCGCGATCCTAAAGCTTGTGACTCTCGGCGGCCTAGGATGGTGGTGGCTCTGGGACCTGATCCAATTGGCCACAGGTTCACTCCCAGACGGAGACGGCTACCCGCTGAAACGGGACATACGATTGACGCCGGGTCTTGTCGTACTTGTGTCCTTAGGCGTGGCGGGGGTCGTCCTTCTGCTCATTTCGCTGGCGATGTCCAGCTAGGTGCGCCCTTGCCGGACAGCGCCGGCGAAAGGGGCTCCTGGGCGAATCGTGGGTTCTGCCCATCCCCACAGGTAGGCCACACATGCACTGCAGCAACTGTGGAACTGAACTCCTAGAAGGCAGCCGCTTCTGTCGCCAGTGCGGCGCGCCAGTTGCGGGGCCTCCTGCCGCCCACACCGACGCCGAGCTGGAGGCCCTGGCCGCTGGTGGAGACCGCGAGGCCTTCGCCGAGCTCTACAACCGCCACTTCGACCACGTCTACGACTTCCTGCGCCGCATGCTCCGCGACCCTGACGAGGCGGCCGACCTGGCCCAGGAGACCTTCCTCCGGGCCATGCACGCCCTCTCCCCCAAGGAGACGAAGGCCAGCTTCTCCACCTGGCTCTTCACCATCGCCCGCAACCTGGCCCTCAAGAGGCTGGAACGCCAGCGGCGCCTCGCCGCCCTGCCGGAGCGGGAGGGGGAACAGCCCGCCGTCTTCCACCAGGTGGACCCGGACCGCCTGGCCGACCCTGCCCAGGCGGCCGAAGCCGGGGAGCTCTCCGGCCTCGTCTGGCAGGCGGCGGCGGCCCTCAGCCCCAAGGAGTACTCCCTCCTCGACCTCCACGTGCGCCAGGGCCTGGACAGCGCCGAGATCGCCCAGGTCCTGGGGGTAAGCAAGGGGAACGCCTACACGATGATGAGCCGTCTTAAGGACTCCTTCGAGGGGGCGGTGGTGGCCTTTCTCCTGGTCCAGCGGGGCCGGCGCCAGTGCGGAGAGCTGGACCGGCTGCTCGAGGAGCAGCGCATCACCGTCATATCCCCCGCCGCCCGCCACACTATCGACCGCCACGTGGCCCAGTGCCCCAGGTGCCAGGAGCAGCGAGAGCGGCTCGTGTCCCCCACCGCGCTCTTCGGCGCCCTGGCCGCTGTGGCCGTGCCTCTGGGCCTCAAGCCGCGCATTGGGGAGGCGCTCGCCGCGTCCTGGGCGGAGGCTGCTGGCCGGGCGGCTGGCGCAGGCCTTCAAGTCACGCAGGAAGGGCTGGCTGGAAAGACAGGCGCGGCCGTCACGGGACGAGCCAGCAAGCTCTGGGCCCTGGCTGGATGGAAAGCTGCGGCGATTGTCGTCGCCTTCTTGGTGGGCGCGGGCGGGAGTGTTGGCGGATGGCTGGCGCTTCGCAGTGAGGAGTCGCCTCCCGAGCCGCGGCAACAGCCAGCGGAGCCCGCTGCTGTGGCCCTGGCTATCGTACCAACGAGTACCGCCGGAGCGGCCTACGTCGAGCGCATTGCCTACATCGGGCCCGACGCAAACGTGTGGACAGTTTCACCCAATGGAAGAGACGCTAGCCGTCTCACCGCCAACGGCGACAACGGTCAGCCCGCATGGTCGCCGGATGGTGCGACGCTGGCCTACATCCACAATCGTCGAGAAGTACACCTAGTCCGACCTGACGGCTCCGGCGATTCAGTCGTCTCGCTGAGTGAAGAATGCGATCAGTTGGTTGACATCCCCGAGCCTCAGAGGTCAGGCCTCAGGTTCTCGAGGGTCCGCTTCACCCCGGACGGAAAGGGGCTCCGCCTTGGTGTCGATTGGGGCGGGGTTGCTAACCAGTTCATCTGCCACATTCCCTTGGATCCCGCCGTCCCTACCTTGCCCACAGTGAATGGGGATGAGTTCGACGTCAACGCAGTCGACGGTCGCCTCATCGCCACGCTAAGCGGTCAGGGTTGCGCCTCGATGGACATCGTCGAGCTCGATGGGAAGAACCGCCGACGCATTGGACCAACGATGGGTAGCGGATGCACCCATGAGCCCGAGGAGTTGTCGGTGTATCCCTATGCGCCCACCTGGTCGCCAGATGGGCGGAAGCTCGCCGTCTATGGCGTCTCCTTGAGAGAGAATCGGAACGAAGTGTACGTCTTGGATGTCGAGGGGAACCTTCCGCCTCGGCCGCTCCTAAGCGTGAGTCCACCCAGTGACTTTCAGGGCGGTTCCCTGGGGTTATCCTGGTCGCCGGACGGAAGCAAGATTGCATATGAGGATGAGGGCAAGATTTGGATGGTTGATTCTGACGGGACAGGCGCACCCACGGCAGCCGCCGCTGGCTATCATCCCTCGTGGGGGCAGGTGCCAAACCGCCTGGCTCCTACCCCGACGGCAGTTCAGCCACCGGCCGGGTTTGCGAGTGCCCAACTAGCCTTCTGGTCTGACCGGGAGCCACCCGGCACGTACCTCCTGAATGCAGATGGGACCGAGCTTAGGCGCATCGGAGGCGTCAGACCCCTCTGGTCAGACGCAGTGGCGCAGTGGTCTCCAGACGGCACGAAGCTGGCATTCGTCGAATGCCCGAACGACCAGCGCGGGGCCAACGGAGCAGAGCTCTATGTCATGAATGCCGACGGCAGCGGGCTAACCAACGTCTCAAACCACGCTGCCAATGACGTCGTGGTGTGCGGCAGTGACGCTGCGCTCGGCTTTAGCTGGTCGCCGGACGGCTCGAGAATCGTTTTCTACTCGTGGCGTGAGCCCCGGGGCCTCTATGTGGTGAACGCTGACGGCCGTAACATAACGTATCTCACGGATGGCACCCACCCGCAATGGTCGCCGCTGGACAACTTCATTGTCTTTGTCGGCGAGACGGATCCATCCAAATGGGCAGCAGACATCTACGTCGTGGCTCCCGATGGGAGCAACAAGCATCTGCTGGCCACGGTCCCCTGTGATTGGTCCCTGCTTTCGGAATGCGAGAATGGGCCCGTGCGCTGGTCCCCTGATGGCTCGCTGCTGGCCTTTTCGGCTGTTCCAGAGCGACCTCAGTCCGCGACCGCCTCGGGGGCCAATTCCGAGATCTACGTGTTGCAGGCTGATGGTACAGGGCTCGCTAGGATCACCAACCATCCGGCTACTGACACCAATCCTGTGTGGGTGGATTGTCGTCTGCCAACCGTGGGCTGCGAAGCAAGAGTCACTAACGTCCAGCCCCAATGGCTCAACGTCCGGAAGGGCCCGGGAACGGGCGAGGGGGTGATCAGCAAGCTGTCTGAGGGTGACATCGTTTGTCTGCTGGGCCTGCCAGCCTTCGAGGACGGATACAAATGGTGGCCGGTTCATGCTGCTGATGGCACCGAGGGCTGGGCAGCTGCCTTTGAACCGAAGCAGCCCGGAAGCCCCTGGCTCACGCCCACGGGCAAAGCGTGCTCTGGCGAGCGCGCAACGCAAACGGCGGCGGGATAGGGCGCAAGGGCTTCGGCACTACACAGCTCCCTTTCCGCCCGGCCTGGTCTGACCAGGTCATCAAAAACGGTCCCGTAGATGTTCACAGCTGCCAGCCGAAAGGCGCCTGGGACCGCGGCCAGGCAGCGGACCAGTGGCTACAGGTCCACCACCAGTGGTCGCCCGTGGGTCGAGATCGCAGCCAGCAGAGGATGCGGCCCTGCTTGCGCGGGCGCTGTGGAGGCCTCGGGAGGTTCTCCACCAGGTGTGCTCGAGGTGGTTCGACAGACACACGAGGCGGGCCCTGGCCGGCTATCGCACCGGTCACCGGTGACGCAATACGACGGGCGGTTGATGGCTGACATCACAGGGAGCGAAAGCATATGAAAGCGCTCATGGCCCCCAGCGGGCGGATGCTAGCATGCCTGGCCATCCTCGCGGCGATCCTAACGTCCGCTGGCTGCGAAGAAAGCGGGGAGCCTGCTGCCAGTGTCACGCGCGTCATGACACCGGCAGAGACGCCCACACTGGCGCCGACCGCGCTGGGAGAACAGGTGGCGCCAGCTCCGGCCCTGCGTGCCACCCTATGTCCGGTCCCAGAGGGGATGCTCAGTCCGCCGCCTCCCGACGTCGTCTCTGGAACGACTCTGTTCCGGGTCACCGAGCCCAACGGCGAGACGCCGTTTCCAGGTGCCGGGATTACACTGAGGTTCCTTGAAGGCACGAAGCGTCGAGTCCTGAGGGAAAGGGTCAGTAACCGGACGGATGCAGACGGGATGGCTCAATTTGACGCTCGCTCGATGCTCCCTGCGAAACTGTTTGAGGGGTGCCACCCCGTGAACGTCCTGGCAGACGTTGAGGTTGAGGTCGGAGGGAATACTCAACAGTTTCAGGCGGCGATGGACGCTACCCCGGGTGCCCTGTTCTGGATCTACGGCCCGGGAAGACCCTACGAAGGAGCGGCCTACGTGTCAGTGCCGCAAGTAGAGCTGTCAAGGAGCTGGTTCTACCCTCTGATCTCTCCTGGCCCTGACCGACCCGAATCATGGGAGGCCCAAATGAAGGCTTCGCTGTTACGGTGTCTCCCGTCGGACTGCGTCGTGGCATGGTAAGGCATTGCCGGCCTGCACTCGCGACACAAGGGACCGTCGCGAAGGCCAGCCCCTGGTTCTTGCGCAAGTGCTGGGCGCACCCGGCGGGGGCGACCAGAGAGTACGTTCTCGAGGACTGGCGGTGCTGATGACCGATGTGCTGGAGTACAGAGGAGGAGCCGTGGCACTCATGAGAGAACTGATGAGTCTCACAAGCGGGGAGCTCATCTGGCCGACAATCCTTCCGGCCAGCACTGGTTTTCGACTATGTGCACAACGGAGCAGCCCGTGACGCCGCCGGTCACGGGCCCAGGGCGCAGAGGGCCGACGGGTCTGGACGCCAGACCTGAGGAGAAGAAAGCCCAAAGAGGAGACCGAAGGGGCATGTCCAAGTCGACTCGGTTCGTCGCGGCCCTCCTTGCCACACTCGCGTTGGCAGCATCGATGCCCCGAGACATAGGGGCGGACCATACCGCGCTGAGTGACTGGTGGGTACTGGAGGCCCCCATCAAGGTAGGGTACGATGCCAGTCTCATATCAGCAGGTCCGGCTGAGGTGTCGCAATCCGCAACCGTGCCGCCTTTTGCCACTTCACACCCCCTCCCCGATGCCCTGCGCGATGGCACACTGCAAGCAGTTGAAATGTGGAATGGCGCTATGGGGGTCAACACACTCACGTGGGGAGGAGAGTACCTGGGCGGCGACGACGAGGACCTCGACATCATTGTGGTGCAGTTTGCGGACCCCATCGGAGGCTGGACATACGAAGGCCGTACCTACGATTGCGGAGGGCGACGGAACTACGCGATGCCCGTCCGGATTCGCGAAGATCCACCGCGTTTCATGATCCGGATCTGTTTCGACCCGGGCGAGCTCGCTTGGGGGATATCTAGGCTGATGGCACATGAGATGGGCCACATCGCTTGGATGGCGGACGGATATCCGGGAGAACACCCACCGGGCTATTGTGGCATAATGGGCCCAGTCTGCGAGCCGCCCTCCGTCAACTACGCTGAGGCCGCTCGAGCCAGGGCGGCGTGGTGGACTGGCGTGCCTCTCCCACAACCCCCAACCGCCTTAGATCTCATCATCGAACAGGACCCTGGGGAGCCAGCCCTTCACCGCGTCAAGCTGCTGATACAAGATCACGATGAGAAAGATGGATTCTTTCTGGTACGGCTTTCGCAGGCGGACGGGCTCCGATCGAGGGAGTGGACCGCGTACACGGAACCCGACTGGGGTCTTCGGTACCCGCATGACGAGGTCTTGACAGACTCAGATGGTCGGGGGTTCGCCATCGACTGGAACCCAAGGACAGCAGGCGTGTGCGCCACGCCTCGTGCAGTCAACCGCAACGGCAGCAGTCACGGTTCCACTGTCTGTAACCCCTTGCCGACGCGGACGCCGGAGCTCCAAGAGACCGTGCCCCTGATGGCCGGCTGCAATGCAGTAGCGTGGACGGGGAGCGACAAGACGCCCATCGCCACCATCGCGGGAGCCGTATCCCCCGCGGGCGTCTTGGAGGCCCTCTGGGAGTTTGAAGCCGCCACCTGGCTGGGCTATTCGCCTCTCCACCCGGAGGTGAGCGATCTGACGGACGAAGACTTCTTGGATGTGGTGTTTGTCTGCGTGGGTGGCTCGGGGCCTGGGGCAGCCACCTACACGCGTCCGATAGTGTAGAAGTCCGCTGACCCGCCCGGAGGTGAAGCATGTTTGTCAGACGCGTTCTCCCTATTGTTGCTCTCGCTGCCGTAGCTTCCGCCCTCTCCTTGCTCCTACCGGGCAGCCCCACCGCCGCCCAGCCTACCGTCATCGCCACGATCACGGTAGGCTGGGGTGGGTACGAGCCCTGGGGTGTAGCCGCCAACCCTGTCACCAACCGCATCTACGTGGCCAACGGGCATAGTAACAACGTCTCGGTCATCGACGGGGCCACGAACACGCTAGTGGCCGCCGTGCCCGTAGGGGACGGGCCCGGAGCCGTGGCCGCCAACCCTACCACCAACCGCATCTATGTGGCCGATTTTCGCGGCGTCTCGGTGATCGACGGAGCGACCAACACTGTGGTGGCCACCGTAGCCGTAGGGGACGGGCCCTGGGGCGTAGCCGCCAACCCATCCACCAACCGCATCTACGTGGCTAACCACTGGAGCCACAGCGTCTCGGTCATGGACGGCGCCACCAACACCGTCATGGCTACGGTGCCCGTGGGGGACCGACCGATGGGCATGGCCGCCAACCCTACCACCAACCGCATCTACGTCACCAACGAGTTCAGCAACAACGTCTCGGTCATCGACGGGGCCACCAACACCCTCGTAGCCACGGTGCCCGTGGGGGACCGGCCCATTGGAGTGGCCGCCAACCCCACCACCAACCGCATCTACGTCACCAACGAGTTCAGCAGCAGCGTCTCGGTCATTGACGGCGCTACCAATACCGTTCTGGCCCCCGTACCCGTGGGGAACGGGCCACACGGCGTGGCCGTCAACCCCGCCACCGACCGCGTCTACATAGCCAGCGTCGGCACCAACGACGTCTCGGTCATCGATGGCGCCACCAGCACCGTGGTAGCCACCGTGCTACTGGGGGAGTACCCGGACCGTGCGGCCGTCAACCCCGCCACCAACCGCATCTACGTGATCGATGACATCAGCAACACCCTGTCAGTCATCGATGGAGCCACCAACGTCGTGGTGGACACCCTACCTGTGGGCACCGGGCCCACTGGCGTGGCCCCCGACGCCACCAGCAACCGCATCTACATCGCGAACCAGTTTAGCGACAGCATCTCCGTCATCGACGGGTCTACTAACGCGGTGGTAGCCATCGCAGCCGTGGGCAATCGGCCCTGGGGCGTGGCTGCGAACCCCGTGACCAACCGGATCTACGTGGCCAACAACAGCGATGACAGCCTCTCGGTCATCGACGGAGCCACCAACAAAGTGGTGGCCACCCTGCCCGTTGGCGACATGCCCTTTGGTGTGGCCACCAATCCCACCACCAACCGCATCTACGTGGCCAATCACATGAGCGACACCGTCACGGTCATTGACGGGGCCACGCAGGGCGTGGTGGCCACCGTGCCGGTAGGCCCCCGTCCCGACGCTGTGGCTGTTAACCCCGCAACCAACCGTATCTATGTGGCCGATTTTCGCGGCGTCTCGGTGATTGACGGAGCGACCAACACCGTGGTGACCACCGTACGCGTACCTGAGTTCTTGCAGCCCCGTGGCGTCGCCGCCAACCCTACCACCAACCGCATCTACGTGGCCAATTGGCGTACGAGCAACGTCTCAGTCATCGATGGAGCCACGAACACGGTGGTGGCCACCTTGCACTTGGGAAACATCCCCTACGCTGTGGCCGCCAACCCCACTACCAACCGCATCTACGTGAGCAGCGCGGACGACACGGTGTCGGTCATGGACGGCGCCACCAACACCGTCGTGGCTACGGTGCCCGTGGGGGACCGACCGATGGGCATGGCCGCCAACCCTACCACCAACCGCATCTACGTGGCCAACTCCTGGGATGATACGGTGTCAGTGATTGAGGACCCGCCGGTCACGCCAGCGCCTACCTTAACGCCTGCGCCGCCAGGCACCACCGAGAACGCCCCCCTCCAGGGCGGGGTCTGTAACCCCGTTTCCACCACCTATCCTGACAATACCCCCATCGCCGCCATCGCAGGAGCCGTATCCCCCGCGGGCGTCTTGGAGGCCCTCTGGGAGTTTGAAGCCGGCACCTGGCTGGGCTATTCGCCTCTCCATCCGGAGGTGAGCGACTTGACCGAGACGGACTTCCTAGACGTGGTCTTCGTCTGTGTTGGTGGCTCGGGGCCTGGCGGCGCCACGTTCACGCGCCCGCTGGTCTAGAGATTCTCTGCCTGCTGGAGGTGAACCATGTTCTGTAGTGGCCTTCTACCCCTCCTCGCTCTCCCTGGCGCAGCCTTCGTCCGCTCCTCGCTCGTACACGCCACGCCTGCCGCCCCGTTGACATCGCCCGACGATACTCCACGATCTCGGCGTAGCCGAACGCTTCCCCGGCGGGTGAGGGGCAGCCGTTGCCCTTCAATGGCGGCCGTGCGATATGGACAGCTTGCTCGCGGATCCATGATGCGTACGAGTCTGTTGACCGTCGTCCTAATCTGGTTGGCTCTCCTCCTTGCCGCCTGTAAGGCGGACAAGGAGGAGATGCCGACCGTTACCGAGCCCTCGGCAGTCGAGACAGGCATGGCGGTTGAAACGGCCGCACCAGCAGGGCGACCAGCGACGGATGCCGAGAATCTACCACCGGAGTTGGAAGACGTTCGGGCAGTTGTACCCTGGGGCTGGTCTCTGGACGACTGGGTGGTATCGGAGGACAGGAGTTACGTGGCGCTTGCCACGACCGGCCCCTTTCGAAGCCCTGGCAGCAACGGAAGAACAGTGGCCCTCTATCGGCGGGCCGGAGATTCGCTAGTTGAGGTTGCACGCTTTGCGATTTGCTGCGCGACTGAGCGCTTCGGATTTCGTGAGGAATTGTCCGTTGAGCGTTCCACCACCAACTTGGACCCCGACGAGTCCGGCATGCGTCGGCTTTCGGTGGCATTCGCTAGGCATGGCCCTGGATGGCCGGAGGATCGTTCGCCGTCCTTTGCAGGCGTAACGATAGGCCCCTCGGGTGACGTGACCGTTCAGACTGAGTCTTCCGAGAACCCCGATGAAACTCCTATCGCGAAGGCTACGGTGGCCGATGACCCGTCGGCCCTTGTGACTGTGACGCCAGCTCACCAATACCCTGCGACGCCAGGGCCTGCGCTGACCGTGCCAGCCGGTGCCATTCCGGTGGGCTGGAAGGTAAGCGAGGCCCTCTGGTCGCCCGACCACCAGCATGTGGCCGTTCTATCCTTCGGAGGACTCAAGCAACGCGACGTAACCCCGGTAAGGCAGCTTTCAGTCTACAGCCTAGGAGGCGGGCGGATGCGCGAGATTTGGCGGGAAGTGAATGCCTGGGTAGAGATCAACGACGAGCTGGCGTTCCATGATATCAATGGGGACGGAGCCCTTGAGATCGTCTACACCACCGGCTTCGGCAACGCATGGACTGGGAGTCCGGCCCTCGCGATGACTCTTACAAAGGACGGTGAGGCGAACGATCTAACTTACAGGCTTCCGATAGAGGCGTCTGCGCCAAGTGATCCGGTCGACTTGAACGGAGACGGCATCTACGAGTGGGTAGCGGTGGATGCTTCTTGGGAGGCCATCTGCTTCTGTCATGCTTGCTCACCAGCCTCCATCTTCGTTCTTGCATGGGATGGCCACGAGTACGTTGATGCCACAGATCGATATGCCGAGGCGGTGGACGAGAATCGGCTCAAGTGGTCGGGGCAGCTCGATCCTGGGCCTCCTTCGCCGGATGCGAGCCGCGATGCAAAAGACAAGTATCTTTCCGAATCGGTAGGTCGCTATCTTGACTATTGGAACTCGGGCCGCAGCACCGACGCCGACCGCATCCTGCAAGCTCTTCATGGGTATCAGTCGTTTGGTGAGCTGAGCGCAAAGCGGGACTGGATCGTGGCAGCTTTGGCGCGGGATCCCCATGACCCCAGGGGCAGCTACGATCTGTTGGGAGAGTGCCCACTGCCCCAAGGTTAGGAAGCTGGGCTAGCAAAAGACTCCATGCTGCCTTAAACGCGGCCACGCGAAGCTGGGCGAGACACGCAGTTCCTAGCAGCCGTTGTCGCTCGGACGACTGTAGCGGACACGCTATGATGCGGAACGGCGCTGATGCGTCATTCTGTGAGGGCAGTAAGCGAATACAGATGAGCCGCCAACCCTGGCTGGGCCGAAACCTGCAAGCGCCCCGAACTGCAAGAGGAATCGCAGCAGGAGGTTCTGATATGCCACGTGGACCAATCCTTTGTGTCGTGGCGTGGGCGCTAACGGCTGTTAGCGTGGCATCTGCTCTGTTCGCCCTAGGATCTCGGCTCAGCGCCCAGCAGCTAGCTAGCATCACTTTGCCTGCTCCCGGCACGACTAAGGCTCTCTACGCAGGGTGCAACAATATCGCCCTGACATTCCCCAACGGGACGCCTTCCCAGACAGTGGTGGCCGCAGTTGAGCCCTCCAGAAATGTCCAGTCTATATGGCGTCACGACGCGGCCCAGAACCGCTTCGAGGGTTTTTCCCCGCTAGCCCCCCAGGTCAGCGACCTGTTGACGGTGAACTTCCTAGACGCGGTTTGGCTGTGTATCGTGGCGGCGGCCGCAACTCCAACTCCGCCGGTCGCGCCCACAGCCACCGCCGTGCCATCGCCTGCTCCCACGGAGAGCGCAAGCTTGTCATTCGAAACCGAGGACTGGATCTTCACGGCCCCAAGCTCCCTGGGAACGCAAGAGGATCTGGAGCTTGGTGCCCATCAGGTGCAGATCTGCACCAACGAGATCAAAGCTCTGATCGGCCACCGGCCCTCCAACGTGGCAAAGTTCAAGATGGAGTGGGTGATTGACGGCGGGCAGGTGTCCACGGCGGGGCCTACCGGAGTAGTCAACCATGTCCCGTCGGCCGACTGGGAGCTTGTCAGCGAGGATTCGAGGGCATCTCGGGAGCAGCTCGTGGCCACCGGTACGTGCTTCGGTCCGCATGAAGTCACTCACGTTCTCACCTGGGAAAGCTGGGGCCCAGCGTGGGCCAACGAGGGTCTTGCGCAGTTCACCGATCGGCTGTACGACGAGTCTGGTTTCGCATGCGACAGCAATGGATACGTGTGGTGGGGCCAGCACTATCCATATGCTGACCTCAGCCCGTTCACCTATTCGCGAGAGACATACCACACCGCGGCCTGCTTCTGGTGGGAGATCCAGGGGATCGGCGGCAATTCGGCCATACGGGAGGTTCTGGCGAGCATGAGGTCAGGACCGCCCGAGAGCACCAAGGCCTTCATTGTCGACCACGTCAACGTGGTTCTTGGTGTTGATATGCGGCCGATTGCTAAGAGGTACGGCTTCAGCGTGAGCGAGCTTTACTGAAACCCAAAGAGAGCGGACGGCGAACGTAGTTTCCACGCTGGGAGTGCTCCTCTGCTTGCCGGGCAGATGCTCACGAACACATGACCTGAACTTCAACTGCGGACCCACGGGGTGCCGCACCGCAGCGGCTTAGACACCGCCACCTTCCCTGTCCAAACCTCTCAAGGTATTCCCTAGCACCCCACAGGCCGAGTCGGCTTCTTAGCAGGCATCTGATCCTCGCCTTGCAAGCCCTGCCCGCTACCCCGCCTCTCCCTGACGCGCCGCCACCTGCGTTGTATCCTGAAGAGTCGAACCGGTTCCACGCCTCCCTTTCCGAAGGGCTCTCTTGTGACGGCGGCGAAAAAGCAGGGACGCGGGACAGCCGCGAGGCATGGAACCCGCGAAGTCATAGCCGGTTTTCCGGTTTCCCAGCCATCTGGGCCCCTGCTTGCCAGGCAGATGCTCACGAACGCCGGAATGGCCGCGGGGAGCGAGGAGGCCGGTATGTGTGTCTAGTCAGTGCTGAGACGACGACCCTGCATGGCTCCCGTGCTGACGCAAGCGCGCTCAAGCCGCGATGGCTACCCCGTGCGCTTCCAGCACCACTCGACCGGACTCCAGACCATGCCGATCTGCTCGGAGAAGACTGGGGTGAGGAACTTCTTGGCGGCAAGAACCGCATCATCGAGTTCCACCCATGGCGCCTCCAGCTCCTTTGCCAGCCGGGAGAATGGGCGCTCCCACGACCGACGTGGAGGCTGCAGGCTCTCTGGCAGGGGATGTGTATGCCTCGCGCCGAAGGTTGACACGACAGCGCCCCGTAGGGCCTCGACCTCGAACTCGCACATCTGGCCGATCAGCAGGATGTCGACCAAGTCCTTGACCCTGGTGACTTCGCCGCTGGTATATGGCCGGGTGAGGGCGTGGACCTTCTCTGCCAGCTGTTGGGCTAGCGGATAGGCTGGCACCCGCGCGGGAGGAATGCCCGCGAATTCGAGGAGGGTCGATCCTGTCAGATAGTCGATATCTCCTGGCAGGGGATCGCCGGCCCCGATGTCGAGGTGAAAGCTCTCGAACAGGCGTCCATCCAGCAAGCACCGGACCGGAAAGCGCAGCCCGCCCTCCGGCGCTCCCGTGGCCGCTCGTTCCGGCTGCCCGATCTCTAACTCAAACCAGTCACCCAGATCAGCCGACGCCGCCTTTGCCAGGAACTCGGAGGCCTTATCGAGCGCCACGCGCAACGCCGCGTCGATGTCCTTAGTTGCCCTGGCTCGTGCGCCCAGGCGCATCTCGAGCGCGTAGCCACCCTTAAGGACCCAGATCTCGGGGTTCGTGCGTACCATTCGAGCGAGCAGGCGGTCGAATGCGACCAGCTTCCGCAGCCGGCTTAGCGACGTGTTGGACTCCAGACTGAGCCCGCGAAGTCTTTCCTCCAGAGCCTGCCGAAAAGCCGCTGCTGTCTTGTAGATCACTTCATCATCCCAGCCGGGCCGAGCGTTTTCCCGATGACCTTCCTGGCGCGACCACCGCGTGTTCGGGCGGCGACTAGCAGTTCCTGTTGTTTGACCAGGCCGCGTTGCAGAGCCTCCTGGACTGCCTTGAGGACCTCATCCTCGGCTACCCCTGCTGCCGCTACGTCGAGGAGCGTTCGGAGGGCAGTGGTCACCCTAACGCCGTCCCTCTTGGTAACCTCGTGTTCTTCGAGGCGGTGCCTGTGAAGTCTCAGGCCTCTGAGGCGGCGAGACCGAGTCCTTGGGACGATGACGTGGATCTGAGCCGGCATGAGATCCGAGAGGCCGTGAACTGCCAGGGCAGTTTCGTGAGAGACAGCCGCCTTAGGTCCGGCCCTCAGGCAGGCTACGATCAGGTCCTCAAGGGACGAAGCTGGGAAACGCCTGAGGCGATAGACGCCCCGCGCCACTCTGAGAAAGTTCCCCTTCCTCACGTGGTAGCTTGTCAGGTCACTGCCGAATCCCAGCTCTCGCGCCTGCGCAGCGGTGAAATAGCCCCCCTGACCTTCGGCGAGCTCGTAGAGACGTTGGCTATCAGGCGACATCTTGTGTGCAGAACACTGAGTTTGTTTCACTATAATGCACACAACGACGATTAGCAAGGCTGGCCACGGCGAGCTCAAGCGGGTCTGGGCGGGACACCACCATCAGGATCCCCTTGATCATGACGTGTAGTGTTTCAAGACACGTGAGAGATCTGGGCCCGGGGTAGGCGCTGCAGAGCATACGCCATGGGCGCCGTGTAGCCCAGAGCGCTGTGTAGCCGTCTGCGGTTGTAGAAGCGCAGGTAGTCTTG
>Ga0315281_10004401_pt1 | contig 20449 bp, 20 predicted proteins | sample YL17G07_0_MG_FD_204540 | JGI IMG/M metagenome (GOLD analysis project Ga0315281, IMG submission 204540) | Sediment microbial communities from Yellowstone Lake, YNP, Wyoming, USA - YL17G07_0 | ecosystem: Environmental > Aquatic > Freshwater > Lake > Sediment | place: USA: Wyoming | collected...
GCGGGGAGCGTTTCGGGCGCTACTCGTTCATCGGCCTGGCAACGCGCACGGCGGTGCGCGCGGTGGGTCGCCACGTGACCGTGCTGCAGGGCGACGCAGTGGTGGAAAAGGCCGAAGGGACCGATCCGCTCGCGTTCGTGCGCGACTTCCTCTCGCGTTATCGTGTCGCCGAACTTCCCGGGCTGCCGCGCCTGTGCGGGGGGCTGGTGGGCTATTTCGGCTATGACGCCGTGCGCTGGATCGAGCCCCGGCTCGCGGGCGGCTGGCTCAAGGCCGATCCGCTCGGCTGCCCCGACATGCTGCTGCTGCTGTCCGAGGAACTCGCAGTGGTCGACAATCTGACCGGGCGCCTGTTCCTGGTCGTGTTCGCCGACCCGGCAAGGCCGGGTGCGTACCGGGACGCAACGCAACGGTTGCGCGAACTGACCGGCGCGCTGCGCCTGCCTCTGGTGCTTGCACCGGAGCCCCCTGCGACCTCTGGGGTGACGCCCGGGACAACAGCGGGCGAGCCAGCGTCGAATTTCGGCGAAATCCCGTTCAAGGCGGCGGTGGAGCGCGCCAAGCGCTACATCGAGGCCGGCGACGCGATGCAGATCGTGCTCTCGCAGCGCATGTCGCAGCCTTACGCCGGCTCGCCGATGTCGCTTTACCGGGCGCTGCGGGCGGTCAATCCGTCGCCTTACATGTTCTATTTCGATTTCGGGGACTTTCACGTCGTGGGCTCCTCGCCGGAGATCCTGGTGCGCCTGGACGACGGCACCGTGACCGTGCGCCCGATTGCCGGAACGCGCCGGCGCGGCCAGACGCGCGACGAGGATCTCGCCCTGGAGCGCGAGTTGCTCGCCGATCCGAAGGAGGCCGCGGAGCACGTGATGCTGGTCGACCTGGGGCGCAACGACGTCGGGCGCGTCGCAAAGATCGGCACGGTGAAACTGACGGAATACCGCGCCATTGAGCGCTATTCGCACGTGATGCACATCGTCTCCAATGCCGAGGGCGCGCTGCGCGAAGGGCTGGACGCGGTCGAAGTGCTGCGTGCATCGTTCCCCGCGGGCACGGTGAGCGGTGCGCCCAAGGTGCGCGCGATGGAAATCATCGACGAGCTGGAGCCCGAGCGCCGCGGCATCTACGCCGGGGCGGTGGGCTATCTCGGTTTCGATGGCAACATGGACCTGGCGATCGCAATCCGCACCGCGGTGATCAAAAAGGGCCTGCTGCACGTACAGGCGGGTGCCGGGATCGTCGCCGACTCCGTGCCCGATGCCGAATGGCAGGAAACGCGCAACAAGGCGCGCGCCATCCTGCGTGCAGCGGAGATCGCTTCCCAGGGTCTGGAACAGGCTTCGCTCGCAGTTGTTGCGGTCTGATCATGCTGCTGCTGATCGACAACTACGACTCGTTCACCTACAACGTGGCGCAGTACCTGGGCGAACTCGGTGCCGACGTGAAAGTGATCCGCAACGACGCGATCGATGTTGCCGGCATCGCGGTGCTCGCGCCGCAACGCATCGTGATTTCGCCGGGGCCATGCACGCCGGACGCTGCGGGCGTGTCGCTGGCGGCGATCCGCGAGTTCGCCGGAAAAATTCCGCTGCTTGGCGTATGCCTGGGCCATCAGGCGATCGGCCAGGCGTTCGGCGGCAAGGTGGTGCGAGCGAAAGCGCTGATGCACGGCAAGACTTCGCCGGTGCGTCACGATGGGCGGGGCGTGTTCCGCGGGCTGCCGGTGCCGTTCGAAGCAGGCCGCTACCATTCGCTTGCGATTTCCCGCGACGGTTTTCCGGAATGCCTGGAGATCAGCGCCCAGACCGAGGACGGCGAGATCATGGGCGTGCGCCACCGCACGCTCTCCGTCGAGGGCGTGCAGTTTCATCCCGAGTCCGTGCTCACCGAGCACGGGCACGCGCTGCTTAAGAATTTCCTGGAAGATTCGAGGGGGGCAACATGAGCATCACCAATCTTGAAGCGCTGACGCGCACCATCGAGCACCGCGAGATATTCCACGACGAAATGCTCGACCTCATGCGCCGGATCATGAGCGGGGAAATGTCGCCGGTCATGATGACGGCGATCATCGTCGGCCTGCGCGTGAAGAAGGAAACGATAGGCGAAATCACCGCCGCCGCACAGGTGATGAGGGAACTCGCGACCAGGGTTTCGGTGAAGGATCCGGCGCATCTCGTCGATGTGGTAGGCACCGGCGGCGACGGCGCCCACACCTTCAACATCTCGACCGCGGCAACATTCGTGTGCGCGGCGGCCGGAGCGCGTGTCGCCAAGCACGGCAATCGTGCCGTGTCCTCCAAGTGCGGCAGCGCCGACGTGATGGAGGCGCTCGGCGTGAACATCGGCCTGACGCCCGAGCAGGTGGGCCGCTGCATCGACGAGGTGGGCGTAGGCTTCATGTTCGCGCCCAACCATCACGCGGCGATGAAGCACGCCGCGCCGGTGCGGCGCGAGCTGGGCGTGCGCACGATTTTCAACATCCTGGGGCCGCTCACCAATCCGGCGATGGCGCCGACGCAGCTGATGGGCGTGTTCCATCCCGACCTCGTCGGCATCCAGGTGCGCGTGCTGCAGCGCCTGGGCGCGCGGCATGCGATGGCCGTCTACGGCATGGAAGGGCTGGACGAGATCTCGATCTCCGGCCAGACCGTCGTCGGCGAGTTGAAGGACGGCAAGGTGCAGGAGTACACGGTTCACCCGGAGCGTTTCGGCCTGCCGGTGCATGACCCGCGCGCGCTGCGTGTTACCACCGTCGAGGAATCGCGCGCGATGCTGATCGGGGCGCTGGAGGCCAAGGCCGGCGCCCAGCGCGACATTGTGGCGCTCAACGCCGGCGCGGCGATCTACGTCGCGGACAGGGTTCCGACCTTCGAGGAAGGCGTGGAGCTCGCGTTCGAGACGATTAAGAATGGCGCCGCGCGCGCCAAGCTGGATGAATTTGTCAAGTTCACTCAGACAATCTGACCGCCGCTGGTAGAATTCACGCAGGCCCCATCTTTGGAGGCAGGCATGCACTATTCGATCCTCTACGAAGCCGTGACGGAGCCCGGGTTCCCACCGGGCTATTACTTTGCGCATATTCCCGCATTGGACCTGACTACCCATGGCGCCGGCATCGAAGGGGCAAAGGCAGCGGCCCTAGACCTCATCAAGGTATGGATCGAGGAGAAGCGCGCCCACGGCGAACCGGTTCCGGTCGAAGCCGAATCGTTCTTCTCTCGCATCGAAGTCGACGATGCCTTACTCGGCGCGTGAGGTTCTGGCGAAGTTGCGGCGTGCCGGTTTTGCGGAGACAAGACAGAGCGGTTCTCACAAGGTGCTGCGCCATTCCGATGGGCGACAGACTTACGTGGCCATGCATCCGGGCGACATTCCTGAGGGAACGTTGCGCAAGATCCTCAAGCAGGCGGGATTGACGCCGGACGAGTTCAAGAATCTTTGAGCGCGTCGCTGTGACGGATATTCTGGAGCGCATCCTCTCGGTCAAGCGCGAAGAGGTCGCGCAGGCCAGGGCGCGCAAGTCGTTCGCCGACGTGCGGGCCGAGGCGCACGCCCGGGAGACGCCGCGCGACTTTGTTGGCGCGCTGCGAGCGAAAATCTCCGAAGGCCGCGCCGCGGTGATCGCCGAGATCAAGAAGGCGAGCCCGAGCCGAGGCTTGTTGCGCGAGGATTTCGAGCCCGCGGAGATCGCGCGCTCCTACGCGCGCCACGGGGCGGCGTGCCTGTCGGTGCTGACCGACCGGGAGTTTTTCCAGGGGCGACCCGAGCACCTGATCGCGGCGAATGCGGCCTGCGACCTGCCGGTGCTGCGCAAGGATTTCATCGTCGATCCGTATCAGGTCGCAGAAGCGCGCGCGATGGGCGCGGACTGCATCCTGCTCATCGTGGCTGCGCTCGATCCGGCGCAGATGCGCGAGCTCGAACGGGCTGCGCAGGAACTCGGCATGGCGGTGCTGGTCGAGGTCCACGACCGCGACGAGCTCGGGTCGGCGCTTGCGCTTTCCACGCCGCTCGTGGGCATCAACAACCGCAGTCTGCGCACTTTCGAGACGCGACTCGAGACGACCCTGGAACTGCTCGCACTGATTCCCGATGACAGGATCGCCATCACCGAGAGCGGAATCCTGGATCCGCAGGACGTGCGGCGCATGCGCGACGCGGGGGTCAAGGCGTTCCTGGTGGGCGAAGCATTCATGCGCGCCAAGGATCCTGGAAAGGCCCTCGAAGAGCTGTTTCTAACCGGCTGAAATATAAGTAGAAATTGGCGATCACTTTGGACTGTTGCTATAACACCACAAAAATCCGCTCCAAAGCCCAGAAATGCCGCCATTTTCTTGCCGCGGGAGGCCAGCATTGGCAAAATTCGGTACAGGACTCTCGGACTCGTAACAACGAGGGAATCAAGCGGGCGGATTTGGAGGCTAGCTCCTCGAGGATAGGCTTCCAGCTGCTCAAAGTTAATTTCAGAGGAGATTCATTCGATGAACAAGAAACTCATGGCAGTTGCCGTAGCCGGCGCGCTGGCCGTTCCCGCGGTCGCGTTCGCGCAAGCGAGCAGCGTGCAGATCTACGGTCGCGCCAACCTTGGCGTTGATTCGTGGTCGGCGACCGGCGCAACGGGGAATACGGCCGCGGTCAACAACGACTTCAAGACCCGCACCCGTGTGTACGACAGCGGCTCGCGTCTGGGCTTCCGCGGCACGGAGGATCTCGGAGGCGGCCTTCGGGCCATGTTCGTGCTCGAGTCGGGCGCCAACATCGACTCCGGCAATGCGCTGAACCAGAGCAACGGTGCGAACACGAGCGCCGGCACGCTGGCCTCGCGCGACTCGTACGTGGGCATCGGCGGCAGCTGGGGCGATGTGCGTTTCGGCCGCCAGAGCATCTACTGGGTGGGCGGTCTGCACAACCAGTCCGGTGCGAACTACATCAACAACGAAATCGGCTGGTACAACGGCGCCGGATTGGGCCGCGTGGCCGGTCCGTCGGCGCGCACATCGAACGTGATGTCGTACAACTCGCCGACCTGGAGCGGGTTCAACTTCACGGCCAGCTACTCCCCGGGTTCGGAAGCGGCGGTGGGTGGGGCCAACACCGATGCCAGCATCTGGGGCGCCACGTTCCGCTACGAAGGCATGTTTGGCGTGCAGTGGGATCACGGCGTCAACACGGCTGCTTCTGTGGCCGGCGTTGCGACCCGTGCTACGGTCACTGGCGACAAGCTCTTCATCGGCTGGCCGTACCAGCCGGGTGCGCGCATTGGCGTGGTATTCAACTCCACCAAGAACGACAATATGCCTGCGGTGGCGAATTTCAATGCAGCGGGCAACAACCTCAAGCAGTCCTACTGGGGCCTGAACTGGGAACACATGATGGGCAACTGGCAGTTCCTGGCGATGTACAGCAAGCTGGGCACGGCTTCAGGCTGCACCGCGGTTAACGGCACTGCGAACGTGGCTGCCGGCACCAACGGCTGCAACGGCACGGACTCGACCGGCTGGACCTTGGGGCTGAAGTACTTCTTCTCCAAGCGCACCCAGATCTATACCAGCTACATCTCCCACAGCAACGGCTTTAACCAGACCGCCGACATAGTGGGCGGTGGTTACAGCGCGGCGGGTACGGGTGCTCTGCCTGCGGCCAGCGCCGGCGCCGATCCGCGTATATTTGCGGTTGGCCTCTGGCACAGCTTCTAAGAAGCAGTTAACAGAGAAGCGTCAAAATCGAACGGGCACCGCAAGGTGCCCGTTTTTTTTTGCGGACGGATTTCGGGGCGAATGCGATTCAGCATGCGTTGCATAAAAGCAACAAGCTGACTAAGAAAGCCGCGATCATTCATCAAAGTCATTGGGCAAGGCGGGATTTCTTGGGCACAATTGCGGTATCTCCCCGCGCATCGGGCCAAGGGCCAATTCGCATGCCCAGGCCGGATTCTCGAGAACCGATTGCTACGCCCACTTGAATTTCAGAGGAGAAGCTTCGAATGAACAACAAACTCATGGCGCTCGCGGTTGCCGCTGCGCTGGCTGTTCCCGCGTTGGCGCTTGCGCAGGCAAGCAACGTCACGATTTACGGCCGCGCCAATCTTGGCCTCGACAGCTATTCCGCCACCGGCGCGACGGCAGGCGCCCCCGCCGATCTCAAGAGCCGCAACCGGATCTATGACGCGGGTTCGCGTCTGGGTTTCACGGGATCGGAGGACCTCGGCAGCGGCCTCAAAGCCATCTTTCTGATCGAGTCCGGCGTGAACTTCGATACGGGCGGCACCACCGGCCAGAGCGGAAGTCCCAATGCCAATACGGGTACGTTGAACTCGCGCGTCGGGCACGTTGGTCTGGAGAGTTCTTCCTGGGGCCGATTGACCGTCGGGCGCAGCCACGTGTGGTGGGGCAACGGCGTGATCGAGCAGACCGGCGCCAATTACATGGCCACCGGCGTTCCGCTGTTCTACGGCCTGCTGGGTCGCGGGATGAACGTTGGCGTCTCGCGCCAGAGCAACACGGTGCAGTACAGCGCGGCGATGGGCGGCACGTCTGTGCAAGTTAGCTACGCCCCGGGCAGCGAAGCTCAAGCGGCCAATGCCAATACCGATGCCAAGCTGTGGGCGCTGACGCTGCAGCACCAAGCGGGCCCGTTCATGGCCGGCTACGACTTCACCAGAATGTGGGGCAATACCCCGGCGGCGAATGCTGCCTGCGGCACAGCTGCCGGCCTTCCGTCGCTTTGCGCACAGCCTTCCACGACCGGACACAAGCTGCGTGCGGGCTGGTTCTATCAGCCCGGCGGCCAGATCTCCCTGCTGTGGGTGAAGTCGGTGCAGGACAATGGCGGTTTCACGGTGATCTCGACCAACAACCCGGCGGTCGCGAATGCGCTGGGCCTGGTTCCGGATGTGACCGCAAGCAGCCTTTCGCAATCCAGTTGGGGCCTGAGTTGGGAGCACCTGTTCGGCAATGTCCAGGCGCTGGCCCAGTGGGGCAAGGTGAACAACATCAGCGGGTGCGCAGTCGCGAGCCGGTGCGACAACACCAGCGCCACGACCTGGGTCGCCGGGGCGCGTTACATCTTCTCCAAGCGCACGGCGATTTACGCAAATTACGCGAGGATCAACAATGCCTCGAACTACAACATGGACTACATCGGCGGCTGGATGACCTCGGCGAGCACGACCCTTCCCGCGGCACTGGGCGGCACGAATATCGCGCCCGGACTCAGCCCGGCCAGTGTGGGTGCCGATCCCAGATTGTTCGGCGTTGGCGTGATCCACAACTTCTGATCTTAGTCAGTACGGCAGATCTGAACTCGAACGGGCACCGCAAGGTGCCCGTTTTCTTTTTGTCCGCCGGAATTGAAATGTTTCTCACATGAGTACGACCCAGCGTGCAATGATTTTCGTCCGGCATGACTCGCGAATGAAATGGGCGATCCGGGGAACTAGTATTCCGGCCTGAGGGAGATCTTCATGTTTCAAATCGACCGTTGCATCACCGAATTCGACAAAGGGCTGCGCACGATCTTTGGCGTGCATCCGTCGGCACGGCCGATGCCGGGCAAGGAATTGCCGGAGACGGATCTTGGTGAAGCAGAGCGCCGCCACGCGGCCGCCCTGATGCGAGTCAACCACTGCGGCGAAGTCTGCGCCCAGGCGCTGTACCAGGGGCAGGCGCTCGCCTCCGGCAACGAGGGTCTGCGCGACGCGCTCGAGCAGGCCGCGCGCGAGGAAGCGGACCATCTGGCCTGGTGCGAACGCCGCATCTCGGAACTGGGCGGCCGGCTGAGCGCGCTCAACCCCCTCTGGTACACGGGATCGCTCGCGATCGGCTACGTTGCCGGCAAACTCGGCGACGAGTGGAACCTGGGCTTCCTGGTCGAGACCGAGCACCAGGTCGAGCATCACCTTCAGGGGCACCTCGAACGGTTGAGTGCAGACGATGCGCGCACGCGCGCAATCGTCGAGCAGATGCAGCGGGACGAGGCCGGGCATGCCGAAACGGCGCGCAGGCTCGGCGCCCGCGATCTGCCCGTTCCGGCCAAGGGTGCGATGCGCATGGCCGCGCGGGTGATGACGACGGCGTCCTACTGGATCTAGGCTACCGCCGTCACTCGGCGACGATCTCGTAGTCGTAAGTAATCGCTGCTGTCTTGCCGAGCATGGCCGAGGCGGAGCAGTACTTGCCGTGCGAAAGCTTGATCGCGCTCTCGATCACCGAGGGTTTCAGCTCGCGGCCACGCACGACGAAATGCATGTGGATCTTGGTGAACACCTTCGGGTCGGTTTCGGCGCGCTCGGCGTGCAACTGAACTTCGCATCCGGTGACCTGCTGTTTGCTTTTCTTCAGGATCACGACGACGTCGTAAGCCGTGCATCCGCCCGAGCCGGCAAGCACCGTTTCCATCGGCCGCGGACCGAGATTGCGCCCCCCGCCCTCGGGCGCACCGTCCATCACGAAGGCGTGACCGCTGCCGGTCTCGGCAATGAAGCTCATGCCGTCGGTTTCAACCCATTTCACGCGACAATCCACGCCTGGTTCCCCCGCTGGTTTCGTCTTACACCTGGATTGTAGAGATTGGTGCGCTGCGGAAATATGAGCTTGAGCAGATGTGTTGAGGAACGCATCTACGGTTCCGGACCCCGTTCTGCTACGACGCGCACTTTGGCAATATCATGCTGTTTACAAAAATTAAGTATCTGCAATTGCACCAATATAAAAATATTATGCATCAATAAGCGAAATTGAACATGGCCGCGCTATTTCGTCTTGCAATGCAACAAATCAACGTGCATAATGAATCTGTGTTGAGCGTCTCGCACAAGTCGGCGCTTAATGGTTTGTCTCCTCCACCCTCCTCCTTTGGTGGATTCAGCGCAACCCTTGTGGTTGCGCTTTTTTTTGTTGGCCAAGGAATGCGTGCGCAATCGGTTTGACCGCAATTGGTTTGACAAACGGGCACTTTCCCAATAAAATCACGCGCTTTCGCCAAGTTCCCTCCCGCAGGAAGAGTTCATGAAAACCCTATCCGCCAAGGCGCATGAAGCCCGCCACGACTGGTTTGTGGTCGACGCTGCGGACAAGGTCCTCGGCCGGCTCGCTGCCGAGATCGCGCACCGCCTGCGCGGCAAGCACAAACCGGAGTTTACCCCGCATGTCGACACCGGCGATTACATCGTCGTCGTCAATTCCGCAAAGATCCGTGTTACCGGCCGCAAGGCCGAAGACAAGAAGTACTACCGCCACAGCGGCTACCCGGGCGGAATATACGAGACGAGTTTCGTGAAGATGCAGGCCCGATTCCCGACGCGCGCGCTTGAACTCGCCATCAAGGGAATGCTGCCTAAAGGGCCGCTCGGCTATGCCATGATTCGCAAGCTGAAGGTCTATCCGGGCGCCGAGCATCCGCACACGGCGCAGCAGCCCAAGACTCTGGAGATCAAGGGATGATTGGCGACTACTACTACGGCACCGGCCGCCGCAAGAGAGCGGTGGCGCGCGTATTCATGAAACCCGGCAAGGGCACATTCATCGTCAATGACAAGCCGGTAAATGAATATTTCGGCCGCGAGACCGGACAAATGGTTGCGCGGCACGCGCTCGTGCTCACCGACCATCTTGCCAAGTTCGATATCATGGCAAATGTTCACGGCGGTGGCGAGTTCGGCCAGGCAGGCGCCGTGCGCCACGGGCTTACGCGCGCACTGATCGAGTTCGATCCGGCGCTCAAGCCCCTGCTTTCGAAGGCAGGCCTGGTGACCCGCGACGCGCGCGAAGTGGAGCGCAAGAAAGTGGGTCTGCACAAGGCGCGGCGGCGCAAACAGTTTTCGAAGCGGTGATCGCACCGCTCGAACGAAAAGGCCGCCTGCACAGGCGGCCTTTTTTTCTGTGGTGCAGTCTGTCACGGCGGGATTAGGATAACGGCATGATCAAGGTCGGCATCGTAGGGGGCACCGGCTATACCGGGGTGGAACTGCTGCGGATACTCGCGCAGCATCCGGAGACGCAACTTGTCGCGATTACCTCGCGCAAGGAAGCCGGCATGGCGGTCGCCGACATGTTTCCGAGCCTGCGCGGCAGGGTGTCGCTTGCGTATGCCGATCCGGCGTCCACCGATCTTGCGCGCTGCGACGCCGTGTTCTTCGCCACACCCAACGCCGTGGCGATGACGCAGGCCGCGGCGCTGGTGGATGCGGGGGTGCGCGTGATCGACCTCTCGGCCGACTTCCGGTTACGCGATGTCGCCGAGTGGGAGAAGTGGTACGGCACGCCGCACGCCGCACCCGGGCTGATCGCGCAGGCGGCATACGGATTGCCGGAAGTCCACCGCGCGCGCATCAAGACCGCGCGCCTGGTCGCCAACCCCGGTTGCTATCCGACGGCAGTGCAGCTCGGTCTGCTTCCGCTCGTAGAGGCGGGGGTCGTCGATCTGGACCACCTCATCGCCGACGCGAAGTCAGGCGTGTCGGGCGCAGGCCGGAAACCTGAGACCGAGACTCTCTTTTCGGAGGCCTCGGACAACTTCAAGGCCTACGGGGTAAACGGCCATCGACACTGGCCGGAAATCCGGCAGGGGCTGGCGGATGCGGCCGGACGGCCGGTCGGACTGACGTTCGTGCCCCATCTGGCGCCGATGATCCGCGGCATTCACGCCACGTTATACGCGCGGATCACGCGCGTGGCGGCCGCATCGGCAGCGCCCGACGCTTCGTTCTTCCAGAAGCTGTACGAGGATCGGTATACGGCCGAGCCGTTTGTCGACGTCCTGCCCGCAGGCAGCCATCCCGACACGCGCTCGGTGCGTGCAGCCAACGTTTGTCGCATCGCCGTGCACAGGCCGCAAGGGGGAGACACGCTGGTGGTATTGTCGGTCATCGACAATCTCGTCAAAGGCGCAGCCGGGCAGGCCGTGCAAAACATGAACATCATGTTCGGGTTACCCGAGACGCTCGGCCTGACGCAACTTCCGGTCGTGCCGTAGTCAGCGCCCACAGTCGATGCTGCGTCTGATCAAGCGAATCCGCGGCCGCTTCGGCATTTCCGCGCCGAAGATGACGGTGCGCACCCACGTCGCTTGGTACTGGCGGTGGCTCGGCATGGTTGCGGCGCTCGCGGTCTCGCTGGTCATTGCGGCGTGGCTGTATGACGCGGGCCGTCGCTTCGCCGGGTTCGACCGCAGCGAAACCGAGCAGGAACTCGCGCAGTTGCGCGCGAGCGCCGCCAGGCTCGAGGAAGAAACGCGTCAATTGCGCTCGATAGCAAGCGCCAGCGAGTCGCGCCTCAGGATCGAGCAGTCGGCACAGGCGCAACTCGCGGCACAGGTCAAGGCGATCGAGGAGCAGAACACGCGCCTCAAGGAGGATCTGGCATTCTTCGAGAACCTCACTCCCGCAGTCGACAAGCTTTCGATACACCGATTCAAGGTCGAGCCGGATGCGCTTCCCGGGGAGTACCGGTATCGTTTGCTCGTCCTTCAGGGGGGAAGGCGGGACCGCGAATTCCATGGCTCGATGCAATTGGTCATCAGCCTGCATGACGGCGGGCAAAATGGTATGATTATCGTTCCTGATCAAGCCTCTGCGAGCGATTCGGCCTATCGGCTCCAATTCAAGTACTTTCAGCGGGTGGAAGGCACGTTCCGTGTCCCGCCGAAGGCAAAGGTGCTGAGCGTGCAGGCACGAGTGCTGGAGCAAGGCTCCGACCAGGCCCGGGCAAGCCAGAGTTTCAGCCTATCGTGAAGGGGTAACCATGTTTGGCAAGAAACCGAATAAGCCGCAGAACCGGATCGACAGCCTCATCGGCGCGGGAACGCGAATCGAGGGCAACATCAGCTTTGCCGGCGGGCTGCGCGTGGACGGCGAGATTCAGGGCAATGTAATTGCGGCCCCGGATAGCCCCTCGACGCTGGTGGTGAGCGAGCGCGCCCGCATCGATGGCGAAATCCGCGTGTCGCACGTGGTGGCGAACGGCACCATCAACGGCCCGGTCTTCGCCGCTGAATCGCTCGAGCTGCAATCGAACTCGCGCCTGAGGGGCGATGTCCATTACAGCACTCTCGAGATGCACCTCGGCGCGATCGTTGAGGGCCGGCTCGTGCATGGCCCCGGCGAAATCAAGGCGGTCGAGTTAAAGCTCGCGGCAAGCAAGTCGGTGAGCTGACGGGGCTTGATTTTCCGTATTTCGCAGCCAAATAGCCCCACAGACGGTCGGGTTGACTGACTGGCAACCTGACCCGATAATGGGCCAACTCTCGATCCAGGAGACAGAAATGAATGCGGTTACAGACGTTCCGGCAGCGTTGATCTTTACCGACAGCGCCGCCGGCAAGGTGCGGGAACTCATCGAAGAGGAAGGCAATAATGAACTCAAGCTGCGGGTTTTCGTGACCGGCGGCGGCTGTTCCGGGTTCCAGTACGGATTTACCTTCGACGAAGTGCAAAACGACGACGACACCGTCATGGAAAAGAACGGGGTCATGCTGCTGATCGATCCGATGAGCTATCAGTACCTCGTGGGCGCGGTGATTGATTACACCGACGGGCTGGAAGGCTCGCAGTTCGTGATCAAGAATCCGAATGCGACCAGCACCTGCGGGTGCGGTTCCTCATTCTCGGCCTGAGCGGTTTCTGACCGAATGATACGGGGGCCCGTGGGCCCCCGTTTCTTTTGCGGCGCCGCGACTGGTAACGCCGGCTAGCCGCCGTTCTGCCTTCGCACCCAGAAATCGTACATCCCGAAAAACGCGTCCGGTTCGTCGTGCTCGAATTGCTCCCAGTTGGCAAGATCAGTCATCGTCCTGTCCTCGGGAAAACGCTTGCGGTAGCGCTTTGCGATGGCGGGATCCTGCAGCTCGAACCCGAGGAAATCCAGCTTCAGCGACAGCAGCATCGCCGCGAGATCGCCGGCGACGAACCGGTGTTCCTGGACGTGCAGAAGCAAGTCGCGACAGCCGCTCAGGCTGAAAAAATCTTCGCTGCGGGTAATTTGCCGTAGATGTTCCTCGTCGCGCGATTCGATCACGGTGCGGCGGAACTTTCGCAGGGCGGCTGCATCCCCTGAGATGCCCAGCGACGCGGCCAGCGCCTGCCCATGCACGACGTGCCTGCGTGCCAGCTCGCTGTACAGGCCGACGCGCATGACGCCGCCGGGTCCAAGGCGATCCAGCAACGCGCGCCAGCCCTCCAATGGCTGGCGAAGGTGATGCAGCACCCCGACGCTCTCGACGATGTCGAACCGCTCGGTCGCCCCGTCCATGGCCAGGATGTCGGCGCGGCAGTACTCGATGTTGGTCAGTCCCATCTCACGCGTTTTTCGCAGGGCATAGGCGAGGCTTGCGAGACTGAGGTCTATGGCCAGGACGCGCGCCTCCGCGAACCGCAATGCCGCCTGGATGGCGTGGCGTCCGGTACCGCAACCCGCCACCAGAATGCGCGCGCCCGACCGAGGCAGATGGCGGAAATCGCGCCCGGGAAACAGTTCTCCCAGAACCTCGGGGGCCGGCCGCGCGTGCTCGTAGCGCCCGGTGCGCGACCAGCGCGGGTACGGATTGGATTCGTACTGATCTCTCACCGCCCTGGAAACTTCGCCCGTCTCCTCTGCGAGCACGCGAATTTCGCTTCGAAGCCGCCGTTCTTCGGCCGGCTCGGCGACCTGTTGCCTGTACAGGTCGAGGGCGCATGGGGGCCCGTCCGCAGGCTCGATTCCCGGTGTCGCCTGCAGGGGCCGGTAAGCGGCGAGCGTGGCGAGACGAATCCAGTAAGGCGGCGATTCGGCAGAAGAGCGAGCAGCCACGGTCGCCACGGTTTCGGTCTCCTCCGCAGTCTCCAGCCACGCGTAGTCGTTCAGAAAGCACTGGCGGGCGAGGGCGGCCGCGGCCTCCGGCGCCAGGAGCGGGCGTCCGGTATCCGCCAGGGACAGCAGCTGCAGTCGGCGTATGGCCGTCAGCACCAGCTCGAGTTCGACATCGGCGACCACGGTCGATTCGAGCAGGCGCAGGAGCAGCGGGTCTGCGAAAGCGCGGATGATCGCCGGGTCCGATAGCAGATCCGTAAACGTGACCCCGGCATCGCAGGCGCGATCCTGCACATGCCCGACAAGCCGCCGCATGGCCGGATCGCTCTTGATGATGGCAAGCGCCGCCGAAGCGACGTCCGCCGGTGAGACTTCCGGGTGAGTCAGCGCGCCGAGCAGGTCGCTGCGGAAGTCGGCGCTGACCGGCGCGGGGATCTCGATGTATCGCAGGCAAGTGCTGAATGCCGACCAGTAGTAGCCAATATCCGGCGCGAGCTTCAGCGCCTGCTGGTAGGCGTTTGCCGCCTCTGCGAAGCGGCCTTCGTCCCGCAGAACGTTCCCCAGATTGCTCCAGATCTCATGCTGATCCGGTGCGTGGGCAAGGGCCTGCCGGAGCATCTCGATCGCCTGGCCGAATTTTCGCTGGTGCCTGAGTGCGATTCCCATTGTGTTGCGGTAACGCGGCTGCTCCGGAACTGCGGCAATGGCCGTACGCAGAAAGCCTTCAGCACGGTCCGGTTCGTCGAACTGAATCGCGACAAATCCGAGGCGGTGAAGCGCGTCCGGGTCGGTGATTTTCTGTTCCAGCAGCATCCGATACAGCCTAAGCGCCCGATCCGCGTGGCCTGTTTGCAGCAGGCGCACTGCGTCAAGCGTAGCGGCCTGCGCATCTGCCAGCGGCCCGAGACCGCTCCTAAGTCTTCTCTTTTTCTCGCCCATGGGAATCGGGGCTATGCGGGATAGATCGCGCCCAGCACGCGCGGTCCGCGGGCGCCTGTGACCCCGGGCAGGTTGCCGGGCGCATGTGCCAGGGCTTGCCGTGCAAGCCACGCAAAGGCCATCGCCTCCACCCAGTCGGCCGGAACGCCGAGAACATCGGTTGCTGCAAGGCGCCGCCGACCGAGCAGGCCCTGCAGCCGGTGCATCAGATCCGGGTTATGCACGCCGCCGCCGCAGGCGAACACTTCTTCGACGCCAGGGCACCAGCGGTCGATGCCCGATGTAATCGTGCGCGCGGTGAGTTCGGCCAGCGTCGCCTGCACATCGGCTGCCGGGTGAACATCGGCACCAATGCCGGCGAGCCATTGCGCGTTGAACCGTTCGCGCCCGGTACTTTTCGGCGGCGCGCGGTCGAAATACTGGTCGGCGAGCATGCGCTCTATCAGATCCGGGATGACGGTGCCGGTCGATGCCAACTCACCGTCGCGGTCGCAGTCGGTGCCCAGATGCCTCCCCGCCCACAGGTTGAGGAGCATGTTTCCCGGGCCTGTGTCGAATCCGCGTACCGCCCCACGTGCGGGCAGGTCGGTGATATTGGCGATGCCGCCGATGTTTACCACCACCCGGTGCCGCCCCGTGCTTCGGAAACACGCCGCATGGAATGCCGGCACGAGCGGGGCGCCTTGTCCCCCGGCGGCGATATCGCGGCTGCGAAAATCCGCAACCACCGTGATTCCGGTGCGCTCGGCGAGCAGCGCAGGGTTTACGAGCTGTACCGTGAACCCGGATTCCGGACGATGGCGCACGGTCTGGCCATGGCAACCGATGGCAGTTATGCCGGCGGCGCCGGCACCTGCCTCTGCAAGCAGTCCGTTCACCGCCGCTGCATAGAGCTCCGACACATCGACGCCAAGACGTCCTGCGCGCTCCAGTTCATCGCTGCCGCTATGGCTCAGGGCGAGCAGGGCAGTTCTGAGGTCGTGGGGGTAGGGCAGGAAGCGGGTTGCAACAAGGGCGGGGAGCCCCGAAAAATCAGCCAGCGCGCAGTCCACGCCGTCGAGGCTGGTACCCGACATCAGCCCAACATATAGACCAGAAGGCAGGCCAGGAGGCAGGCCGCGACGCTGCCGCGCGCTCACTCCAGCAGGGCGAGGTTGGTGGTCACTAGCAGGTCGAGCCGTGCCGCAAGCGGCTCTGCAACCACGTGGAAAGCCGCCATCCGCTCCGGCGCCACCGGCTGCGCCGCGGGGAAGGCGATCGTCAGCGGGTTGCGATGCTGGTTGTGGACGCGGAATTCATAGTGCAGATGGGGTCCGGTGGCCCAGCCGGTCTGCCCGACGAAACCCACTAACTCACCCTGACCCACGCGCGCGCCCTTCCTGACACCGTTGGCAAACCGGCTCAGGTGCCCATAGGTCGTCATGATGCCGCCGCCATGGCGCAGGACCACCACGTTGCCGTAGCCGCTCTGGCGGCCGATAAATTCGACCACGCCGTCGCCGGTCGCTTTGACGCGCGTTCCGGTCGGCGCCCCGTAGTCGACACCCTTGTGTGCGCGCCATTGCTGCAGGATGGGATGGAAGCGCATCGCGAAACCGGACGTGATCCGGGAGAATTCCAGGGGCGAGCGCAGGAACGCCTTCCTCAGATTCTTGCCTTCAGGCGTGTAATAACCGCCGTGACCGTCTGCATCCTGGAACCAGACCGCGCGGTGGCTCTTCTTCTGGTTGATGAATTCCGCAGCAAGCACGCGCCCGGATTTCACCGGCCGGCCGAGGTGAGCAAACGATTCGAACACGACCGTGAACTTGTCGCCGCGGCGCAAATCGCGGTGAAAATCGACGTCGCCGGCAAAGACGTCGGCGATTTGCGTTGCGACGCTGTCCGACAGGCCGGCGGCGTCGGTTGCAGCGAACAGCGAACTCTTGATTTCGCCGGATATCATCTGTATCCGGCGGGTGAGCTCGGCCGGCTGCTCGGAAGCGGCAAACCCGTCCCCCGCACCCTCGATCGAAATCAACTGGTCGCGCGCGCCGATGAACCACATTGAGATCAGCGAACCGTCCTCGGCGGTCCGGGCCTGAACCGTGGTCCCCGGACGCAGCAAGCGGAAAGGACGCATTGCGTCGCGCGAGCGGAGCAGCCGTTCGGCTTGGTCCACTGCTAGCCTCTCGAGCAGCGCCAAAATGGTGTCGCCGCGCTGGAACCGATCCTCGCGGAAAAAAACCTCGTCCGCGTTTCTGCTTTCCAGTCTGGCCGGAAGCGCCAGAGGCTCCACCACGGTTCTGGCAAACACCGGTTCGGGCGTATCCTGCACCGTGCCGAATGCCGCGACCACGCCGAACAGCAGCGTGACCATGCCGGCCGCGACCCAGGGGAATCTGGAATGAGTCCCCTGCGAGAGGGATTGCGATAGAATCCGCATTCTTCACTTCTTGCGTGCGGTAAAGCCCGCAAGTCTAGCAAAAATCTGGGAAATCAACCAAGAAGCCGGACATGGGAACGGTCGAAGAGCAGTTGAGGATTATCAAACGCGGGTGTGACGAATTGCTGGTCGAGGCCGAGCTGGCCGAACGGATCGCGATCGGGCGGCCCCTGCGGGTCAAGCTTGGCATGGATCCGACCGCGCCCGACCTGCACCTTGGCCACACAGTGGTGCTCAACAAGCTGCGCCAATTCCAGGATCTCGGGCATCACGTGCAGTTCCTGATCGGGGATTTCACCGGCATGATCGGGGACCCGACTGGCAAGAACACGACCCGCCCACCGCTTACGCGCGATCAGATTCAGGACAATGCCCGGACCTACCAGGACCAGGTGTTCAAGATTCTGGATTCCGAACGCACCGAGATCCTCTTCAATTCCACATGGTCCGACAAGCTGGGGGCCGACGGGATGATCCGGGTCGCGGCCACCTACACGGTCGCGCGCATGCTCGAGCGCGACGACTTCGGCAATCGCTTCCGCACCAATCAGCCGATCGCGATTCACGAGTTCCTGTATCCGCTCATGCAGGGCTACGACTCGGTGGCGATGAAATGCGACATCGAGCTAGGGGGCACCGACCAGAAGTTCAATCTGCTGGTCGGCCGCGAGTTGCAGAGGCATTTCGGCCAGCGGCCCCAGTGCATACTCACCATGCCGCTGCTCGAGGGACTGGACGGGGTCAACAAGATGTCAAAATCGCTGGGAAACTACGTCGGCATCGACGAGCCGCCGGGGGAAATTTTCGGCAAGCTGATGTCGATCTCCGACGCGCTGATGTGGCGTTATATCGAGCTGCTGTCGTTCGAATCGCTCGACGCCATCGCGCGCTGGAGGCAGGAAGTCACGGACGGGCGCAACCCCAGGGACATCAAGGCCGCTCTTGCCCGGGAGATCGTTGCGCGCTTCCACAGCCCGCAGGCGGCGCGGCACGCGGAGGCGGAATTCGAGGCGCGCTTCCGCCAGGGCGCCATGCCCGAGGACATGCCCGAGGTGACCCTGGCAACCGCCGGTCAGGGGATGGCGATTACCCAGATCCTCAAGGCCTCAGGTCTGACGGCGAGCACCTCCGAGGCGTTGCGCATGATCGAGCAGGGCGGCGTGCGTGTCGACGGCGAGCGGGTCGCCGACAAGGCGTTGCGCCTCGACCCGCGCCGAACCATCGTGCTCCAGGTCGGCAAGCGCAAGTTCGCCCGCGTGACTCTGACCTGACTGGTCTGATCAGGCGTGGCCGGACACGTGGTCCCGCTTGCTTTGCCTTACATAAATCTCCCGTTTTCGGGCAGTTGCGAAGTTTGCAACTGTCCGAAAACGGGAGACATATGAACCCCAATCCTTCGCCAATGGTCTCAACTCTTCTCAGACCACAGGCCGTTCGCCGCAGCAACGCGGACGACAAGTGCAACCGGCTCAGTGTCTGTCTTGCAGCGCCATCCGCTCGAGGATGCCCCGGACCATGTCGATGTGCTGGCGCAGCGTATAGACCTGATCGGTGAACGCAAGCGGTATCGGCTTCGTGTTCGCCACTTCCTCGAGCTTGTCCAGCCGCCGCCGGTACTCGGTGACCCGCGAGCCGTCGAACCTTTCCCTCAATTCGAGCTCGAGAAACTTGAGCTCGCCGTACCAGCGGTAAATCCGCGAGCGTATGCGCCAGGTGTACAGCGCGGGCGCGAACTTCAGGACAGGAATCAGCACGGCGAGCAGCGGCACCAGCATCACAATGACGCGGTCCAGCAGCGTCGCCGCCCAGAACGGCATGAACCGCTGCAGGAACGGCGGCCCGGATTTGAAGAACCGCTGCGCCTCCTTCGACAACGGGAAGTCGTGGCCGCTGGCGGCCGGGAATTCGCCGGCCTTGTGCAGCACGCCCGGGCCGCCGTGGATCTCGGCCATGGCCTGCATCATGAGGTCGGCGAGCGCCGGATGGAAGGTCTCCTTGGCGACGATGTTTGCGGTCGGTGCAAGCAGCACGACGTCGCGCGGTGGGATGTTGCGCACCAGGTCTATCGTGCCCTGCGGCAACGTTACTGCGGACAGGAACGGGAAGACTTTGGTGTAGGCCGCGGTCCGGTCAAAGGAAAGCAGCTTCACATCGGGTGCGAGTAGCAGCCTTCGGATGGTGGGAACGTCGGCGGGCCCGACCAGGAACACCGCGTCGATTTCGCCCCGCACCAGCGCTTCGGCAGCCACTTCGCCGCTCAGGTCCACGATCCTGGTCGGCGGTCCCCAGGCCTGGTTGACCAGCAGCAGCTGGGTGGCGAGCCGGCGCGTGCCGCTTCCCACTGCCCCGATGGCGATGCGCTTGCCGCTCAGCTGCCGGAGCTGGTCGCGCAGTCTCGCCCCCCGGTAGAAGATCCAGACCGGCTCGTAATAGACGCTCCCCAGCGCCACGAGCCCCGGATAATCGTCCGCGTCGCCGTTGCCCGCCTGCACGAAGGCGACCTCGACCTCGGAGTCTTCGTCGGCGAGACTCTTCAGGTTTTCCATCGAGCCGGCAGAGGACTTGAGCACCACCGTGATGCCCTCGCGCTCCAGCAGTTCCTGATAACGCATCCCCATCGCGTGGTAGGCGCCTTCCTCGCGTCCGGTGGCGAGCACGAAGGTGTCCGGTGGCGCCGGCTTCACGAAGCGATAAGCGAACCAGAACGCGGCGACCACGAGCACGAGCAGCGGCAACCCGACCAGGGCAAGGTCGCGCACGGAAAATCGGGAGAGGCGGACGCGGGGCAGGTTCATGTCTGGACGGGCGCAGCGTCAAACATACCCGAGAATCGCAATCACGGGAACCGCTGCTTCGTTCCGGTTCCGGTGACGCGCCAGGTTGTGGTCGGGGCAGGCGGCGTATCGATGGCGACATTGACGGCGATCAAACCCCGTTCCCGCGCAGACCGGATGATGATGAAACAGGTTGCAGGGAGTGGATAGGGTGCATAGGCGAATTCCCGGCTTTGCTGCTGCACTGGTGGTCGGAGGCGTGATGTGCGTACCGGCTCTCGCCCATGCGGCGGACTCCGATCGCGGCCAGGCGCTCTACGAAGCGCGCTGCGACCGCTGCCATGGCACCAGCGTCCACGTGCGCGATTCGCGAAAGGCGATTTCGTTCGACGGCGTCCGCGCACAGGTCGTGCGCTGGAACGGTGAGCTCGGCGCAGGCTGGTCGGCGGACGACATCAACGACGTGACGGTGTACCTGAACAGCCGCTATTACTTCTTCCGCTGTCCCGAGAGCGTGTGCGGCC